>OBEQ010854443.1_pt1 | contig 25745 bp, 29 predicted proteins | sample 1670901 | NCBI WGS metagenome assembly OBEQ01 (sample SAMEA104232315, study PRJEB22302) | groundwater metagenome | biome: forest; feature: aquifer; material: groundwater | place: USA | collected 2011-08-07 | depth 5.4 m | reverse complement strand
TGTGCCGCGTTGCCGAACGATAATAGCGCCCAATTGGTCTTTTTGCCCATCAGAAAGCTTAATACCGAGGTATTGCGCGTTAGAGTCTCTTAAATTTTTGGCGGTTCCGCCCGCTTTTCTATGTGCCATGGAGTTAGGTATTAGGTTCTAGTAGAACTCAGAAACTCGCAAAATTCATTCATTTATCTTATAATTTAAGAACTAAATAAGTATAAACAATTATATGGAAAAAATCAAGCGAATAATAACATACTGCTTGGAAAGCGAGAAGGGGAAAGATATTCTAATAGTTATTATTGTTATCCTAGTGGGTTTAGGTTCATTTGAATTAGGTAGGTTGTCAAAAAGTGGTTCAAATGCTGGCATAAAAATAGAATATCCGGATCAGAATGCAAATGTTATTTCATCTGTAGAATCATCTAGTCTTTTACCTGTCCGAAATGCTTCGCATAATGATGCAGGCGGGCAAAATTACAAAACTTCTTCTAAAGAAACTTCAATAGGTAAAACCCTTTTTGCTTCAAAGCAGGGTAGTAAATATTATTCTTTAGGATGCTCCGCTGGTAAAACTATCAAACAAGAAAACAGAATTTATTTCGCGACAAGAGAAGAGGCAGAGAAGGCAGGGTATGAGCTTTCGAACTCGTGTCGATAAAAGTATACCACGTCGCACAATATATGTTCTACGACATTTTATGTCGCAGAACATAGCGCAGATTGTGCGACATTTTTTATGTCGCACAATCTGCTTTGGGTCGTTGTCGGTAGAGTCTTTTTCTACTTCACACTATTGAATAGATCTTTAAACCAGCTAAGCGCCCCTTGGAACCAAGCGATGATTTCAGACCAAGTGAGATGAAAATAATTTAGAATCCCAGTTATGGTAAGACCAAAGTATTTCATCAAAAAAAGGGCGATAACGATTACTATTATTAATTTTACAAACCCTCCTTCTTTATTACTTTTTATATTATTTATCATAGTATTTAAATTATACCACAATCTATTTTTTTTACATCCTTCGGATAACAATAAAAGGCGTCATTTCATCGTTTTGTCCCATCGGATTATCGAGTAATATAAGCCTAAGCTCTTTTTTATTTAGTAAAACCTTCTTGCTTTTGCCGAGAATTTTTGTATTTATGTTATTTCCATCTATAATGACCGTCGGAAAATTAAATTTGTTTTCAATTTCTTGACAGGTTTTCGCAGGATTTTTCGGTGGTAAAATAGCATGCTCTTTATACATGTCCATCGCATCCGGATTCAAACCGGCAATTTCCGATACTCGCTTCTCCGCCACAATCCAAAAAACAACTTTTATCCCGATAATTTTCCCAAGCACTCCCAAAACCATCGCTAAAATCATTCGGGGTCTGCCTGAAATGTCTACCGCCACTTGCATTTTTTCCGCTCGAGAAAAACCTATATCATTTGGATACTTTTTTACTCCTTTAACAAGGAGTTTAGCCAACCAGCCGACTTTCACTGCGCTAATATGGCGAAAATTGTTTTGGCAGACAGAAATTATTTTTTCTGAAATAACTAAATAATCTTTATCTTGAAATTCTCTAAATCCTAATGAGATATATTTCTCTATGGCTGACATCAGATTATCACCAAAATTTACAATGTTTGTCTTGATCGGTATTCGAGCATATTTTTGTCCAGCGACTTCAATTATTAAATTTTTTTTGTTTGGTATTTTTTCCATAAATTTTTCAATCATGGGATAACTGGCCTGAAGGAGAAATCAGTTGGTTAGGTAATTTTGGTAAATAATAAAGAGGGTCGAGATATGCGGCAATAGGAGCTATTGGCATAGTATATATTTTACCTCCACAAGTCGTACTTGGCCTATTTTGAACACTCACCGCATTACCTGCATAAACCGCTACATGCAAATGAGGTCCCGTGGTATGCCCCGTATTACCACTATAGGCCACAATCTCTCCCCTTGTCACCTTTTGCCCTTCAAATGTCTTTACAAGCGATAAATGTCCGTAAGCGCTTGCCAAACCATTATTATATTTTATAAACACCCATTTTCCAAATGACGTGCCGACACAAGTAGCATCAGTATCGCCGGTGCCCAAAACTATTCCCTCGGCCATCGATTTAACCGGAGTGCCGATGGAGGCTTGAAAATCCACGCCACTATGACTCCCTGAAGCATAAAGCCTTTTTGAGTCAACCGTCCTTCCGAACATTTGGGTAACAAATATTTTTTCTAATGGCCAACTTAATACTCCGGCATTTGGCAACTTGGAAGGATCTAGGATAAATCTAAGTTGCGCTTCATAGTCGCGCAATTCTTTTTCAAAGACTTCTTTTTTTGCCAACTGATCTTTGAGTAATTTTTGATAATTAGCTTCATTGTTTTTTGTCTGTTTTAAAAGCTTATTCTTTTCATTGCTATTTTGTATCACAATTTTTTGCTGGTCAGAAAGTTTAGCTCGGAGAGCGGTAAGTTCATTTTTAGCATCAATAGTTTTTTTTCTAGTGTCTTCTAATTCACCTTTTATTTCTTTTAATTTAATTAAATTTTTTCTAATTTTTTCACCAACGGTAGCTATATTATCCATATCATTCCAAATTGCCATAAAATCATTACGAGATAAAAGAGTTTCTAATATGCCGCTCCGTCCAAATTCATTGGTGTATCGAATCCAAAGTTTGATAGATTCTATGTGGTTTGTTATGGTATTCTCTTTAACGCCTATATCAAAGCTTAGGCTTTTTATCGCTAGATTTGTTTTATCAATTTTTATTTGAGTCACATTTATATCAGCCACCAATTTTTTTCTGGTTAAATCAAGCTGTTTGATTGATTTGCTTAGAGAATTTTTCTGCTGACCTATATTATCTAGTTCGGTTTGATAAGTTTTTATTTCTTTTTCCAGTTTAGCCATTTCGGAATCTTTTTGATTTATTTTATTTTGAAGATCAAGAACAGTTTGCGCGTAAGAAAAAGCAATAGGAATTGTTAGGGATAGTACCAAAAGTATTAAACTAATTAATAACTTTTTGTAATCTAGATATAGTTTCATCTTTTCCAAGCTGAAAGCTTGGATTAAATTATACCTTATTTATTGTTTATCGTTAAATATCCTTCGTAGATAGTTTTACCCTCGTAATTTAATTTTATTTTTTGTGTTGCTTCGCGTGGAATTTGATAGCCAATTATCTTATTTATAAAGTTACCCTTTCCGTTTGGTCCAATAGTTATCTTAGGTGAGATTTTTAATATTTCACCTACTTCATCTAAAAAGACAAGTTCAATGTCATAAATACCTGGATTCTTATTCTCAAATCCTATAGCAATAGTCATAACTGGATGCATCACTGGAAAGCTTGCAGCATTAAGATTCTCAAAAATACCAATAATGGACAAATTACCAGTCCCCTGCTCAACTATTGCATTTTCACAAATGTGGAAAAAATTTACTTTTAACATAATATTTACTATAACAAATTATTTCTTTAATGTAAATATGCTGTTCGCTGTTGCAGTACTACTTACTGTATGTCTATTATGAATGAGATCAATAGGAACATCTTTTAAAATATCTTTTGTATTAATTGTTATTTTTGTAATATTTTCCAAAAAATTAGTGAGTTTTTTTATTTTTTCTAATGTTTCAACTTTTCCCAATAGTTCTGCTAATTCAAAAACATTAGGTGACTTTTTATTCCCTGAAAGAGCAATTCTTATCGGCCACAAAACGTTTCCTGTGCCTTCTTTTTTAGCATAATCCCAAATAGCATTTTTGACTGATTCATTAGTCCAATCTTGTACTGAGTTCAATAAATCTAAAGATTTTTTTAAATATTCTAATGTTTTTTCAATCTTTTCCGGGTGATTTTCTAAATCCTTCCAAATAGGTAACTCTTGGTCAGAATATCCCATCTTGGAAAATAAAAAGTTAAATTCATCTGCAACAATTTTTACATCTCTCCACCTGGAAATTCTATCTAAAATTAACGGCACTAGTTTTTTATCTTGCATATTTTCTGGCAATAACTCTAAAATTTTATTTTCAACCACTTCTTTACTATCTTTATAAAATAATTTAATATATTCTTTATTAAACCAATCTAATTTTTCTTCGTTGAATTTTGCTCCGCCTTTTTGGATATGTTTCAAATCAAAAGATTCTATAATTTCTTTTTTTGATAGCACTTCCCTATTATCACCTTTTCCTGGGTTCCATCCTAAAAATGCCAAAAAGTTCAGCATTGCCTCAGGTAAATAGCCTTTTTTTTCATAATCCAAAATATCTTTGGCACCGTCTCTTTTTCCCATTTTTTTTGTTCCGGCATCTCCAAGTATTGGTGGCAAAGTGACAAGCTCAGGTCTTTTTATTTCTAAAGCTTCATATAGTGCCAAATAATTGGGCATGGATGATATAAATTCATCCCCGCGAAATATATGAGTTACTTCCATTAAAAGATCGTCAATGATATGAGCAAAGTTATATGTCGGATATCCATCACTTTTTATTAAAATAAAATCATCCACTGCTTCAATGCCTGTTTCTATTTCTCCTCGTACCATATCATGCCATTTGTATTTTTTTACATTAGCTTTAAGCCTGAGTGGTTTTGTGCCATCCCATGCCAGTGGATTCTCGGGCCTGTGTTCTCTGTAAAGAAAAGGCTTTTTGTTGGTTTCTGCTTCTCGCCGTAATTTTTCAACTTCTTCCTTGGTATATGGATCAGGATAGGCACAACCTTTTTTTATTAGAATTTCTGCATATTTTTTATATGAATCCAATCTTTCAGATTGTTTATAAGGAGCATGGATTCCCCCAATATCAGGACCTTCGTCCCAATCTATGCCAAGCCACTTTAAGGAAGCCATAATGTGGTCAATGGATCCCGCTACTTCTCTTTTTTTATCTGTATCTTCAATACGAAGTATAAAAATACCCTTATTTTTACGAGCCCACAGCCAAGCATATATAGCCGTGCGAACATTGCCCACATGTAAAAACCCCGTAGGTGAAGGCGCGAATCTCGTGACGACTTTATTGTCTGACATATTTATATAATAGCATAAAAACTAGTGGTCTATTTCTCGTGACTCAAAGCTATATCTACCAAGACGCGCGCAATTTTCATCGCGGCGTTTGGCTTAGCAAAAGATTTGGCATTTTGAGCCATAATTTCGTAGATTGTCTTATCCCCCGTTATTCTTTCAATTTCCGAACTTAAAATATTAGCAGTCATATTCATCTCTTCAACAACACTGCAAGCTCCCGCTCGAGCATAATTAAAAGCATTCTTTTTTTGATGATCCATATTTGTATTAGTTATGGGTATTAAAATAGATGGCACACCCCAAGATGCTATTTCAAATAACATCGAGCCAGCCCTAGAAATAATGATAGTTGCCGCGCCAGTAGCCATTTTCATGGCTAAAGGATTTAGAAAAGCTATAGATAAATATCTTAAGTTATACCTATTATCGGTTAGCGCAACTTTGGCCATATTTGCAACCATTTTAAAATTCTTAACGCCAGTTTGATGAATAATTTGATAATTTTTAACAAGTCTTGGTAATGCATCCAAGATAGTATTATTAATAAGTTCTGCGCCTTGAGAACCTCCTAAAACGAGTATGACTGGCGCATCTGCCTCCAGTTTAAAATAATCAAGCGCTTCTCTTCGATTTGCGGGATGTTCTATTTCAGTTCTTATGGGCTGACCCGTCCAAGCTGTATTTTTTTTGGGAAAATAATTGGCCGTTTCTATAAAAGAAACAGCTATTTTTTTAGCAAAATGCCCGGCCCACTTATTTACCCGCCCGGGCGCGGAATCTGATTCATGAATCACCACGGGAATACGTAAAATTCTAGCGGCAAAAATTGTTGGAAATGAAGCATATCCGCCTTTACCAAAAACAACATCTGGATAAATAGAAAAAATTTTGTAAAGCGCGTTTATAACACCAAAAAAAATTTTAAAAATATCAAAAAAATTTAGAAAAAAACTTTTGAGAGAAATATGGGTGCGCATCTTGCCAGTAGTAATTTCTTCATATAAAAGTCTATTTTCAAAAAGCATTTCTTTGTCATAAGGACTATCAGAAATATAAAAGAGCTTTCCTCCTAGTATATGTTCACGATCTATTATTTGATTGACTTTTTGGGCGACAGCAATAATGGGATAAAAATGCCCACCTGTCCCGCCACCTGTAAAAACTATTTTCATATGATTAATTTTTTTGGAATTTCGACACATTAAGAACAATACCCGTTGCCACAAGATATATCATAAGTGAAGTACCTCCATGACTCATAAAAGGAAGCGGCACCCCTGTCAATGGAAATACTCCGGTGACGGAGGCAATATGCATAAACGACTGCGCTGTAATCAGTATAACAATTCCAGAGACCAAAAGTCTACTAAAAAGATTCGGAGAATTATTGGCAATACGAAACCCTCGCAAAGTAAAAAGCAAAAAAAGGAATATCGTGACACCCGCTCCGACAAAACCAAATTCCTCGCCTAAAACGGCGAAAATAGAATCTCCTTGCGGCTCTGGAAGATAACCGAATTTTTGGATACTTTGACCAAAACCTCTCCCAAGTATTCCACCTGATCCTAACGCAATAAGTGATTGCTGAATTTGATAAGAAGATCCTCGTAGATCGGCTGATGGATTAATAAAAGTTTTCACTCGTTCCTGAAGATACGGTGTAAAAAATGCAAGAGATCCTAAAACAAATAAAGTCCCCATCCCTACCCCTAAAATATATTTCACAGGAACGCCAGAAATAAAAAGCATTGAGATTCCGGTTACTGTAATTAAAATGAAACTTTTAATATCAGGCTGTTTAAGCAAAATTATAGCGATAATTGCAAGCATTATGCCAAATGGTAAAATTCCAAACCTAAAATCTTGTACTCTATTTTTAACCCAAGATAGCCAAGCCGCAAAATAAATTATAAATCCAAATTTTAAAATCTCGACAGGCTGAAAAGAAAAATTTCCTAATTGTATCCATCTTTGCGCTCCCCCATGAGTCCATCCCAAATAAGGAACAAAAACAGACGTCGTTAACAATATCGAACCTAAAAAAATTAAAAAGGAATATTTGCGCCAAAATTTATAATGTATTTTTAAACAAAAATACATACCAAGAAGCCCCAAACTAAGACCGAGAACTAACTGGCTAAAAAGCACTGAATAAAAAAGCTTTTCATTTTTAGCCAAGATTCCCAAGGATGCGGAAACAAACATAGAAATTCCAATAGCGAGTAAGAGGCCGACGATTATTAAAAAAAATCTGTCTATTTTCTTTTCTCTCATTATTCTTTATTTTTTAGCGTATATTTACCTACTGATAATTGCTAAAATGATACCAATTATGGCAAATACGACTGAAAGAATCCAGAAACGCATGGTTACTTTAGCAGATGACCAGCCGAGCGCTTCAAAATGGTGATGAATCGGAGCAAGTCTAAATAATCTTTTGCCCCCCCTTAATTTTTTTGAAACTGTTTGTAAAATAACGGAAAGAGATGTGATGACAAGAGGCAACGCGACAATGGGAAGAATTAAAACCGAGTTAGTTAAAAATGCTAATGTCGCTAAAGTAATTGTAAGTCCCATAATACCCGTCTCACCCATATAGAATCTAGCCGGCGGAATATTAAACCAAAGAAATGCCAAAGTAGCCCCGGCGATAACTCCCGAAAAAGCGGCGATGTCTATTTGATTGTTGGCATACGCTATCGCGGAGTAGGCAGCAAAAATTGAAGCTAAAACTCCTCCAGAAAGTCCATCTATTCCATCGATCACTCCTCCAGAGAAAGTCGCCAGCGCAACTATTATAAAAAATGGAATAATTAAAACGCCCAAATACACCTCTCCCATAAATGGAACGTGAAGCGACACCATACCTAATTTATAGAAAAACCAGACGCCTATAAGAAAAGACATAAATACAACAAGAAAAACTTTCCATTTACGCCAAGATTTGTCATCGCGAGCAAATTTACCTATTCCATAGATTTGAATTAGATCATCCAATAATCCAATCCAGGATCCCGCAAGAAGGGTAAAAAGTGGTAAGAAGGTCTGGTTTCTACTTAGAAAATTTATTCCCGAACTACCCTCTGATGGGAATAAAACGGATAGAAAATAAAAGATAACCACAGTTGCAAGAACAGAAACCCAGATTATTATTCCGCCTACGCGAGGAGTTCTTAATTCATCTTTTTCATTATGGATTTTTGAAAAGTCCGAAGAAGTGGTTGTAATTACGCTTCTAGAATATTTTTTCCACATTTTGTATTTGTAGAAAAAATGGGTCAATATCGGTGTGAAGAAGAGACCCAAGAAAAAAGCCACCGTTGTCGGTAAGAATATTTTAATTAAATCGAAATACATACGAGTAAATATACCATTTTTTTGATTAAAATACACCAATATGTTATTGTTTTTAAGTGAAAAAACATATTCTAAATTTGACTTTGTCTATTTTTTTGCTGGTTTTAATCCTCCTCGTGTTTGTCCCCTATTTTACTAGCGACTTCTTGAATCTAAGACAGAAAAAAGAAAACGAAGAAAATTATCAAAAACTTTTAAAAGAAGAAGAAACAAGAAAAGAAGCTGAAAAAAATTATTTAACTGGCAAATTTGATCCATCACAAAGAGAAGATTTTGTTTTGATACCGCCACAATATGTACTGGGAGGAAATAAAATGTATTTAAGAAAAGAAACTTTAGATGCATTTTTAAAAATGGCAGAGAGAGCCAATGAAGATAAAATTGATTTAAAGATAGCTTCAGCAACTAGGAATTTTGATTATCAAAAGGATATTTGGAATAAAAAATGGTTTGGGATTATTATCGTGGATGGAGAAGATTTATTAAAAAGTATTCCTGACGAACAAGAGCGATTCAAAAAAATATTAGAATATAACGCCATCCCTGGCACTTCTAGACATCATTGGGGAACAGATATAGATATAAACAGAGTGAACCCCCTGTACTCTGGTAACGAGAGAGATAATGTCGAAAGAGAGAAAATTTATGCTTGGCTCTCAAAAAATGCTTTCCAGTTCGGATTCTGCCAAACTTACACCCCAAAAGGCATAAATAGAAAAATTGGATATAAAGAAGAGCGCTGGCATTGGTCATATCTTCCTCTCTCGCAAAATTTTACACGGGAATATAAAAAATTAATAAAAGATGAAGACATCAAAGGATTTGAAGGAGATGAATATGTTCCCTCTTTTGATTTAATCAATGATTATGTTTTAGCTATTAACCCTGATTGTCTTTAGTCTATTCTTTAGTATCTATGTACTAGTAAATGAGAACTTGCTTTATTTTTACTTATATTTCTGCGATAGCAGAGTTATAAGTATTTAGTTAAACATTTTTTTCTTCCGTATTGTTCTCCTCTTCTAGATTCTTTGCTGCAGTATTTATTGAGTTACTAACTTCCGCATAATCAGGCAATTCTTCTATAGATTTTATACCCATATAAGACATTAGCTCAAAACTTGGTTTATAAATATAGCGTCTGTTGTCTTTTGGATCTGCGGTTTTTTCTATAAGTCCGCGCACGGACAATGCGCGTAAAGTAAAACTAGAGTTCACTCCCCTGATATAATCAATCTCCGCTCGGCTCACTTCGTTTTTATAAAGCACAATAGACAGTGTTTCAAGGCTTGCCTTTGAAAGTTCTTTGTTTAATTCCTCTTTTTGCAAATTTTCAATAAGACCGGAGAGTTCAGACGCTGTGCCCAGCATAATCTCCTTATTTTTTTCTAGCATTACTATTCCCCCATTGGTAAAGTTTATTTTTATATTTGAAACAGCAAGCTCAATTTCTTTTTCTGAAACTTTCAAAATTCCCTCTAGTTTTTTAAAAGAAACAGCTTCACCTTTGAAAAAAAGTATCGCTTCAATTTTTTTCTCTAAATCTGTCATATTTTTTCTTACCTTTTCTCTAGAATAATATCGGAGAAGCCGCTGTCTTGCACAGCATGAATAATTCCTTGCCGAACAAGTTCAAGCATAGCAAGAAATCCAACAATCACAACCACTTTTTCTTCACGCGAAGAAAATCCGTTGACTATTTTACCATGAAAATCTTTGAAATTCATTTTCAGTGAATTTTTTATTCTTTGCGTCAATTTTTCAATCATCTCTTCAATACTGATGACTTTTCGCACTTCTACTTCCGGCAAAAATACTTTTTTAGGCATTGATCCGAGAACATTACGAGCAAAACTCATCATACTCTCTTTAGTAATTTGGTCATCCGGTAAAAATACTAAAGTTGTGTGGCCCCAAGCTCGTAGATCGCTTTTTCTTTCAAGCGGCGCAAAAATTATTTTCTTACCAAAATTATTTTTTATATTTCTGCCTAATTTTGTAAATAGTTCATACAAACGCAACCTTTCTTCTAGATTTTTGATGTCACCTTCTTCTTCCGTTGTCAGATTTAAATTCGGCAAAAGAGATTTTGATTTGATTAGAATCAAAGTTGACGCCACTAGAATAAAACTGGCAATTTCCGCTGGATTCACAGAAGAGTTTAGTTGGCCTAACTCATTCATATAACTTAAGTAATCTTCTGTAACGCTCGCAAGCGACACATCGTTGATAAAAAGCTTTCGTTTCTCCACCAACTCTAAAAGTAGCCCGAATGGACCTTCAAAGCCAGTTATTTTTATTTGATAAGTTTCTTTTTCCATTCTTATAATAGTAGCATTTTTGGTAAAAAAAGATATACTGAAACACATGAAACCAAAAGGAGTTCGACTCTCGAAAAACATTGTTCCAATAGAATACAATATGCGGCTCAAGCCAGATTTAGATAATTTTACTTTTGAAGGCGTTGAAACTATAACGCTTTCTATTTTAAAAAAGACTAAAATATTAACTCTCCATTCAAAAGAGCTTGAAATAGAAACAGCACATTTAGAAGTTCCAGAAGCCTTGCTTATGGAAAATTCCATAAGCAAGGCTTCTGGAAAAATGTTCGCAAAGATTAATTATAATGAAAAAAATGAAACGGTAACTCTTATTTTTTCTAAATTCATTCCTGTTGGTAAAACAAAACTCACTATCGTGTTTAAAGGAATACTTAATGACCAAATGCGAGGGTTTTATAGGAGCAAATACACTATTTTAGAGAAAGAACATCATATAGCAACAACGCAGTTTGAAGCCACAGATGCCAGAAGGGCTTTTCCTTGTTTTGACGAGCCAGCGCAAAAAGCTGTTTTCCACGTTTCACTTATTATTCAAAAAGGTAAAACCGCTATTTCAAACACCTTACCAGTTTCAGTATTGGAGCATGAAGCAGGATACCAAATTGTAAAATTTTCTCCCACGCCGAAAATGTCCACATATTTACTGGCTTTTATTGTGGGGGATTTTGAATACATAGAAGGAATTACCACCCCTAACTCTTTCTCAAAAAGGAGGGGAGGCGCAAAAGTTCGCGTTTTCACCACTCCGGGGAAAAAACATCAAGCCAGGTTTGCGCTGGAGTGCGCAATGAAAACTCTAGAATTTTATGCTAAATATTTTGACATTGCGTATCCCCTACCTATACTCGATATGATAGCTATCCCAGATTTTACATCTGGAGCAATGGAAAACTGGGGAGCTATTACATTTCGAGAAGCTGCACTCTTGGTTGATGAAAATCACTCATCTCTATCAAATAAACAATGGGTCGCGCTTATTATTGCGCACGAGATAGCGCACCAATGGTTCGGCAATTTAGTGACGATGGAATGGTGGACGCATTTATGGCTAAATGAAGGGTTTGCTTCATATGTAGAATATATGGCGGTTGATAAACTTTTTCCTAAATGGGACATTTGGACCCAATTTTCTATCAACGAATTAGGCACGGCGCTACGATTAGATGCTCTTCTTCATACTCATCCTATTGAAATCCCAGTGCATCATCCTAATGAAATTGGTGAAATATTTGACGAAGTATCATATTCCAAAGGAGCATCAGTCATACGAATGCTTGCGGATTATTTAGGAGAAAAAGATTTCAGAGACGGACTGCGATATTATTTAAAAAAGCATAGTTATAAAAATACAGAAACTCTCCACCTTTGGCAGGCATTTGAGAAAGTTTCCAAAAAGCCCGTTGCAAAAATAATGCATAATTGGACTTCAAAACCCGGCTATCCGGTGATAAGAGCAAACATTGTAAACAAAAAAATAAATTTATCTCAAGAAAGATTCTTTATCAGTCCTGTTTCCAAATCTAAGGCAAAAGATGAAACTTTATGGCAAGTACCTGTATCTTTTTTGGTCAATGACAAATATATAAAAGTAAATATAGGTGAGACAGGATTTTATAGAACAGCATATTCGAAAGAGCTTTTAGAAAAACTAAAAATCCCTGTAGAAAATAAACTCTTATCTCCTCGCGACAGACTTGGCATCATCCGAGACCTTTTGGCTCTTGCAGAAGCAGGCGCTATTCCCACGAGATATGCGTTAGAATTTTTATCTAGTTATAAAAATGAAGACAATTACAGCGTTTGGCTTGAACTTGCAATGGGTCTCGGACGGCTCGAAGCGCTTCTTGCTAAAACGAAAACGAAAATTAAATTAGATGAGCTGACTCTTAAATTATTCTCCCCTCTCGCTATAAAGCTCAGCTGGGAAAAAAAGAAAGAAATGCATACTGATACCCTGCTCCGTTCACTTGCAATCTCTCGCGCTGGACGTTCTGGTGATAAAAAAATAATAGCTGAAGCGAGAAAAAAATTTGCAAGAATGCAATCTGGAGGTCATATTAATCCCGATATCCGCGCAAGCATATATACAGTCGTAGCTACAAATGGTAGTATGAAAGAATATCAAACTTTTATAAAAAAATACAAGCAAGAAACTTTGCATGAAGAGAAAAATAGAATTGGCGGCGTTTTGGGAGATTTTCAAGACCCTAAATTATTAAAACTCGCTTGTGAATTCTCATTTTCGGAACATGTCCGTATCCAAGACAGCATCGGCATCATTTCCTCTGTGGGAGGAAACCCGATGGGTCGTGATATTTGGCTCGATTTTGTTCAAAAAAATTGGAAGACACTTGTCTCACGCTATGGCGACGGCGGACATACGCTTGCACGACTAGTTAAAGCGATAGGAGGAAGCGCGGAAGTAAAACATTTGAGATCTTTTAAAAAATTCTTCGCCACCCACGATGCCCCGGGAGCTAAACGAGCAATACAGCAAGTATTGGAACGCCTAGAAGGCAATGTTGTTTGGCTCAAAAGAGATGGGAAGAAAATAAGCGAATTTTTAAAGAATAATTCAATATAAAAGTTATCCACACCCTCATATCTACTTTACTTGACTAAAGTACTTTAGTTTGATAAAGTTGATAGTATATGAAAAATGTTGAGAGAAAAACAAAAGAGGTAAATAAAGAAATCAACTGGAATGCAAGGGAGAATAAACAGTTAATTAAGGCTATTTTAGTTTTGAAAAATGCTGATGAGGCTAAGCTTTTTCTGCGCGATTTAATGACAAAAGGCGAAATTCAAGAATTTGCTAATCGTCTCGAAGCAGCTTCTCTCCTATCTAAAAACGTGCAATACAACACCATTATCGAAGATACTGGCCTTTCTTCTACGACCATTGCCCGAATATCAAAATGGCTCAAAGGCTCGCTCGGAGGCTATCGTTTAATTCTTGCTCGTTTGTCTGGCGTTTCTTTGCATCACAGCAACTCTTCTAAACTTAGGAAAGGGTTGTATTTGAATTCTTAAATTTTTTCGAAGCTAACCCCTTCCTAATATTGTACAGAGTTACGCTATAGCGTAATTATTTACAATCTTTTCTTATTCCCGTTGAACACTCAGTGTTTAACACTAATTATGAGCGTCAATTTTCGCGGCGACGATGAAGTCATTTTCGGAAAGTCCACCGATGGAGTGAGTCCAAAGTTCCAGCAAAACTTTATTATAGCGGATGTGAATATCCGGATGATGACCTTCCATTTCAGCAATGTCTGCCACGCGCTCCACAAAGTTTATCGCCCCGATGAAATCCTTGAATTTGAATTCCTTGGATATTTTCCCTGTCTGCAGTGCTTTCAGCCCAGCTGATGCAAGCGGGTTAGCTTCCCAATTCAATGTCCATCCATGTAACTCATCTAAATAATCTTGCGCATAAGCGCGACTCAAAGGCTTCATCCCCTTCTTTTCACACGGCACGCATTTTTTCTTTAGTAGGTTAGTCATTTTATGAAAGCAAGTTCAAGTCCTGCTATTGCCGCTTCACCTCCGGCATGAATTCTTTCTCTCGCCTGTTTAATGTTATTCACAGTAAGTACTCCAAAACCGACGGGAATATTATCTTCAATCATTACTTTTAAAATTCCCTCTTGCGCCATTTTGCAAACATAATCAAAATGTGGAGTATCCCCACGAATAATACAGCCTAATGCAATAAGAAAATCATACTTGCCCGAACGACCGTTCGATCGGGCAGGTTTTTTAGATCTAGCTAGTTTATGCAACGCAAAAGGAATTTCCACCGAGCCAGCGACAGAAATTATTTTTATATTTTTAGCGCTAAGTTTGTATTTTTTCAAACTTTCTAGAGCATCCGCTAAAAGCTCATTTGTAATTTCACTATTCCATCGAGCTACCACAATGGCAACTTTTAATTTGCTCCCGTTTAAAAATTTTTGATTATTTGTTTTATTTTTGATTCGCATATTTAGCAAGTATATCAAACTCTAAATTCACAAAATCACCCTTTTTCTTATATTTTAAATTCGTATGCTCTAAAGTATATGGAATTATTTTTACAACAAAAAAATTATGCAAAACCTTGACTATCGTCAGACTAATGCCTTCCACTGCGACCGACCCTTTGTGAACCAAAAACTTTATGAATTTCTTATCCGGCACTTTTATATTAAATACTCTTGAATTTCCCTCTTTCTCTGTATTAAGAATTTCTCCTTTCCCGTCAATATGTCCAAGTAATATATGCCCATCTAGCCTGTCACCTAAACGCATTGATTGCTCAATATTTACTGTATCACCTTTCTTTGAAAGACCTAAATTAGAGAGCTTTAAAGTTTCCGGCATGTATTCAAAAGAAGTACTCCTACCGGATTTTTTAACCGTAGAACAAACACCATTTACATTAATACTTTCTCCTAATTTTACTTTTCCAAAATTATTTAGAACTTGCAAAAACAATCCGCTTTTATTTGATTTTATTTTTATTATTTTTGAAGTTTTAGAAATTATACCTGTGAACATATTTTCAAGTCTTTTTTTATTTGCGATATTAATTCATTTTCATTCTCAAACTTTTTATATTCTCTTAAAAATTTTTTAGTTTCAAGAGTTACTATGCTGCCATACGCATCCCCACTGTATCCAATTAAGTGAACTTCTACTTTACCGCTTGGATTTATAAGAATACCTGCTCGGTAATTTTTATTATCCAGAACTGCATTCCCTGCATATACTCCAGCTGGAGGTAATTCCCCTAGTCCAATTTGTAAGTTCACAGTGGGAAAGCCCAATTTTCTGCCATACCCATCCCCCCTAATCACTTTGCCCGTAATTTTATAATCCATTGAATAATTTATTCAGCAAGTCTGCTATCTATGCGAGTCATATCTCTTGGAAACGCTGTTGCTTCTTTAATGTTCGGAAGTTCAAGCATTCTGGCAGTAAAACGCTCTAAGCCAGTAGATGACCCACCGTGGGGTGGCATACCATATTTAAATGATTGAAGATAATATGAAAACTTTTCTGGATCAATTCCTCTATCTATAATACGCCTCACAAGATCTTCATAATTATGCACTCGTTGCGCTCCGCTGTTTATTTCCAGCCCTCGGAAAAGCAAATCAAAGCCGCGCGAATATGGCGCTTCGCTCGGGTCCTCGTATGTATAAAAGGCGCGCTTTTTGGTCGGAAATCTGGTAATGAATACGAAATCAGATTTAAGATTTTTCTTCGCATATTCGCAAATTTGGCGTTCATCTTCCGGAGACATATCATTCGCATCTTCGATCTTGCGATTAAATTCTTTAGTAATAAGATTTTGAACTTCAGTCAGGGTAAATACAGGAATTTTTTCCGGAATTTCAGGCGCGTTGGTTTTAAAACGAGAAAAAATATCAGCATGCGTCTTACCCACCGCTTTTACTGTGTCACGAATTGCATTTTCAAGAATTTGCATCGGCTCTTTTTCATCTTCAATAAATCCCATTTCAAAATCTAGACACGTTGCTTCGCTTGTATGTCTAGTGGTTGCGCTTTTTTCGGCTCTAAAAATCTTTGCAACGGTAAAAACACGCTCAAGTGAACCAACCATAATTTGTTTATAAAATTGGGGACTTGTCGCTAGAAACGCGCTTTTATCTTTGAAATATTCTACTTTAAAAGCTGCAGCGCCTCCTTCGGCATCTCCTCCGACGAGCGCGGGAGCGATAAATTCTATAAAACCTTGTTTACGTAAAGAATTTCTATAAGCATCGAGAATTGACGCTTGCATCTTAAAAATATCCTTGGCTCGTTCAGTTCGAAGTTTAAATGGCAAATAATCCAAATATGTATCGAGATTAACTTCTGTATCAAGATCAAATGGTAAATCTACAGCCTGACTGACAACTTCAATACCCGTCATTTCCAATTCCACATCGCCGTTTAATACTCCAGTTTTTATATTTTTTTCCGGACGTTTGTTCATCATACCAGTGATTTTCAAAACCCATTCCGGTCTTATTGCCTTGGCTTTTTCTATTACTTCTGTACGACTTGGCAATGCCACGCATTGCGCCTTACCTGTCATATCACGCATATCAAAAAAAACTATTTTGCCCTGATCGCGCCTGACATCCACCCATCCGGCAATAACGACTTCTTTGCCGACATTTTCTTTTAAATCTTTAATATAAATACGGTTTTGCATATTAAAAATATTTTAACATAAATAAAAAATATTGGCGACTCTTCTCTTCAGAGAACAGTCGCCAGATGGAGGTGGGGTCAGTTCCTCTTGTTTAACGACCCTTTTAAAACCAATCTACTAATCCCCACATTGTCCCCTCCTTTCTGGCCCAAACAAATTGGGCCTAATAAAGAACAAAAAACACCAGTCTTTTTAAAAGACTGGTGTTTGGGTTGTAGTTTATTTTTAGTTAAAGATTTTTTACAGCGCAAATATCAGCCTTCTAAGTGACTGGCTAAAAAAGAAACAACTCATTAAATTATGCTTGGCCTGTATATTTTTATTCACATTTCCAATATAGCACGTATTAAATAAATGTAAATAACGGGCTGTGGATAACTATTCTATGAGCATATTTGCGCGAATTAGGGGTATATCTACTATCTAGACGAGTAAATAACTTTAAGCTTCTATCAATCCCACTTTTACAAGCCTAGCTCGTATTCCCCCTATCTTTCGGCCAGACAGCGCGGAAATATTTTTTATGGATTTTCCACTTTTAAATTGTGACACAACTTCTGCTTCCTCTTCTCTAGTCCATTTTCTATATGCGTTAGGATGTTTTTCTCTGATTTGGGCAAAGGCTTTTTGGGGCCGACTTGAGAGCTCAGCTCCCAAGTCGGCCCTTGTATCTTTTTTTATTTTGCCTCCACAAGTAATTACAAAATTCTCATGCATTTTTTTTATTTCTGTTTCGGCAAGCTTTTCAAAAACTTTTACCGCTTCTTCAGATTTATTTTTAAAACCAAGATCTTTTTCTAAAACCTCCGGATGCACTTTGAGCGCGTGATCATTGATGCCAAGTAAATAGAGTCCGGAGAATCGTCGCACCCGCGAAAGCGCCACATAACCCTGCCCGAATTCAAACACCTGCGAAAGATCCATCACTGCCGCATCCATGCTCATTCCTTGACTCTTGTGCACCGTGATCGCCCACGCCAAGCGAAGAGGAACCTGGGTTATCTGCGCGCGAATTTTACCGTTTTCTTCCACTGTCCAATCCATCGGCGCAATAACAACGTTTTGCCCCTTATGAGTTTTAATAATCGGGTATCCTGTAAATTCTTCAAAACTAATCACCGTGCCGAGCGTACCGTTCACAAATCTTTCTTTTGTATTATTTTTTGTGCACATCACCACCGCGCCGATTTTGAGCTCCAAATTCTCCGGTGACAAGCATCCTTTTTTGAGTGTCGCGACTATTACTTCCCGCCCGCTCGCGGACATTTTAAATAATTTTACTTCTTCCTTTAACTTCGCAAGCTCAATATTATTCACCCGATCTACATCCATATTGTGAGAAAAAAGTTTCGTAATATTTTGAGGCATATCACCTTTGTGAATTTTCCGAGAGGTAATGTGATTTAAATGATGAGCCGAGACGGAATTGGCGCGTATGCCCGAAAGCACTGAAAGAAAATCAGCGTCATCTTGGCGGTACTGTTCGGAAAGATAACAAAAAACTAGTCGCGCACGTTCCCATGCACTAGAATCATAAGCAAAAGTTCCCGGACGTCCAATATCTGGAAGAATAAGTGAACTTTGTTTATCTTTTGTTTCCTCTCTTTTTGTAATCGGCGGCAGTTGGAAAAAATCACCCACTAAAATAATCTGAATTCCGCCGAAAGGTTCGCTCGTTTGTTTAACTTCACGGCAAACCATATCCACCATATCGAGCATGCGAGCGGAGAGCATGGAAATTTCATCAATAATAAGCACGCGGGTCCGACGGATACGTTTGGTAATATATTCACTGCTCACAATTTTATCTAAATCATATTTATCTAATTTTGTCCTAATGCCGATACCGCTCCAGGAGTGAATCGTCATCCCGCCTATATGCGTCGCGGCAATACCGGTGGAAGCCGTAATTGCCGGCTCCACATCGCAATCACGCAAATAATTTACAAAAGTATTCACAGTATAAGTCTTTCCCGCCCCCGGCTCGCCCGTCAAAAAAACATTCGTCCCAGTTTTTAAAATATTCAAAGCCTGTTCTTGAGTCATAAATCTATTTCAAGAATTGCTTATTTCTTTTAAATTTTTCTTCATTTGATTTATTCTTAGCATTTTGCTTCGCAAAAGCTTCAGCCAAATCCCCATAATTATGTTCGCCTTTTTGCATTAGTTTGCAAATTTCGCAGTCATCACAATCATCAAAATTATTTTGCTTTTTATTTATATTAATTTTCATACACCTATTTTATCATGAATTAAAAAAATAAAAACAGTTTAAAAATTATGATGTAACCATATTAATTTTATAATACTCAATAATTTTAAAAATTCAAAAGGGACAGTTCGTATGAAAACGAGCCTGCCCCTTTGTTACGTGGCCAGTGTAATTTTTAGCCTTTTTCTCTTTCTTCCTCTATGATTATGATTTCTGTCTTGGGTGGCTCCACCACCCAGTCAGGCGGCCATTCTCCCGCATCGTACCAGAGTGGTCTAATCATCATTAAGGGCAGGTCGTCCCACCTGTCCCTACACCAATACCAATTATCGTCCATTTTGACCTCCTTCTTCACCATTCGCGTAAGGCGTTATATGTACCCATAAGCTTTGACCTATCAATCTGTCCCCTTCTGTCCTGTTTTCCTTTACTCTCACTCTCTTTACGTTTCATACCCTTCCTTCCATCACATAAGGAAAATTCTACGCCGGGATTTTGTGTGGAAAAGATTCCCGTGATCTTATGCAATGGTAAACCCGAGTGTTCATCAAGCGCGAAGAGGAATTCAAAAGGGTCTGTTATTCCGCGCCTATACAACACTCCCCAGCGTGGCGCCTCATCTTTTTGAGCCAACCCAAGCCATGTTGGGTAGTCCATTCCCAGGCAGATCCCTTTTACCCGAATCATATGACCTCCTTAGTTTTCAAGCAGATCCAGCACAATCTGCTCGAGTTTTTTGACAAAGAACATCGTGTAAACCTTAAGCTAAAATCATAATCAGGATTTTAGCTTTATGCGGACGCGGCTTATAGCCTCCTTTCGAAGAACAAATATTTTCAGCAACATTACTGAAAAATGACGCTTCGTTGCGCCACTTAATGGATTCCTTATGAGTTAGGTTCTAGTCGCTAGTGACTAGGTACTAAGAAATCAACAGAACGGCGCAAAAGCTAGCACTTTTACGCCCCACCAAGATTTGCCAGATTTATTAAATTTAAAATTATTTTTTATTTTCATATATTCCACATTTAAAATTTAAATACAAACTATCTAATCTCATTTCTCTTGTATCTATGTACTAGTACATAATAACAAAGAAAAGACAAAGTGCAAGCGGCACCTGTGGATAACTTTTGGGAACTTTATTTACGAAGTTTTTTTAACATCAAGTGAAAACCGCCGTTTTTATTGCGAAGTTCGCGAGAGCCACGACTGACAGTACTTATGCCTAAACCTAAATCCCCTGCTACGGATCTATGTGTCTCTCCTTTGTTTAATTTTTTGACTATTTGCCATCTTAAAGCCAAGCCTTCAAATTCAGCCGGTGTCAAAATATCTACTAGAAATTCGGTCATCAATTTTTTATCTCCGAAAATTTTAGAAAAAATTTCCACTAATTCTTTTTTATATTCTGGAATTTTTTTATTGATATGTTTCATTTCTTAACTTGAATTCTCAATACACTTTCACGCCGACTTTTTTGCGTACCTCGTCCATTTTTAGAGATGCTACTTTTTTGGCTTTCTCGCCGCCTGCTTTTAGGATTGCCAGAGCTTTTGGAATATCCCTTGAAAATTCTTTTCGCTTTTCTCGCAGTGGCGCAATAAATTTTTCTAAATCCTCTATCAACAATTCTTTTAGTTCTTTATACTTTCCAGCCTTACTCTCATATAAAGGCAAAAGTTCCGAAGCGGGGCGAAGTAGATTGTGTATTGCATAAACATTTTTAGGAATTCCCTCACCCGAATCTGTTACAATACTCATTACGGCTTTTTTGATTTCTTCATATTCGGCAAAAAGCGGAATAGTATTATCATAGCTCTTGCTCATCTTTCGTCCGTCCGTCCCCGGCACAACCGCCACATCTTTCAGTATCATCGCAACTGGCAGTTTAAAAGTTTCTCCATATATGTGATTAAACTTTTCCGCAATGTCGCGAGCTATTTCTACATGTTGTTTTTGATCAGCACCTACAGGCACAAGATCAGAACCATAGAGCAAAATATCAGCCGCCATTAATACAGGATAATTAAAAGTGCCAACATCAATTTCTTTATTTTTCACTTGTGCATCCTTAAAAATATGAGCGCGCATTAAATACGGCATTGTGGTAATGGTGTCAAAAATCCAGCAAAGCTCGGTGTGCTCAGAAATGTCGCTTTGTTTAAAAAACGTAACTTTTTTTGGATCAAGACCGATTGCTAAATAATCAAGCAAGACACTTATAATGTTTTTATTCATTTCTTCAGGATTTCGAAGAGAATGTAAAGCGTGATAATCAGCTATAAAAACATAACCATCATGTTCATTTTGCAAATCCATAAATTGCTTCATTGCGCCGAAATAGTTCCCAATATGGGGCTTTCCTGAAGGCTGAACACCCGAGAAAAATATCTTTTTATTCATCTTTTTATTTTAACATATTTTTATTAAGGATGCTCAACAAAGATTTGAAGCGTCGTGGGTTCCCTGTCCTCTTGTCTCCGAGGGCGAAGGCGCTAAAATCTTTCGTTGAGCACCCACTACTTTCTCCACATTTTAATAACAGTTTTACGCACTTTTTGATTTTGACAATTTCTCCATTGTGCTAAAATGTCTTTATGGTAAAAAGAACGTTCAACGCCGCAAAAAATAAGCAAAATTATAAACAAAAGAATGCGCGCATTCCACCGCAGAGTATAGAATCAGAACAAGCGGTATTGGGTTCAATAATGCTCCGCAAAGATGCGATGCATGAAGTAGAGGACATGTTATCTCCAGATTCTTTTTATGTTGAAAAGCATAAAATGATATTTCAAGCTATGTTAGATCTTTCTCTTAAAAATGAGCCCATAGACATGCTTTCTTTATCTACCAAACTACGTGAGCAGAAGTTGCTCGATAGCATTGGGGGCAATGTTTATCTAGCGGAAATAGTGAACATTGTCCCTTCAAGCACTAATGTCAAACACTACGCTGATATTGTGCAAAAAAAATATGTTCTCCGAAGTTTGATAGAAGCGGCAGATTATGTGTCGGAGCTTGCGTTTGAAGAGAGTGACGATCACATGAATGACATTCTGGACATGGCGGAAAAGAAAATTTTCAGCGTAGTTTCATCTCCTAAAAATCAAAAATTTATAAACTTAAAAGACGCGCTGCCTGAAGCTTGGGAGCGTCTTGAAAAATTACATGAACACAAAGGAATGTTACGCGGACTTCCGACTGGTTTCCGAGATCTAGACACTATCCTATCGGGTTTACAAAAACAGGACTTAGTTATTATTGCGGCAAGACCATCTATGGGTAAAACTACCCTTGCTCTTGATATTGCTCGCATGACATCAACGACTTATGAAAAATCTGTAGTGATATTTTCTCTAGAAATGTCTTCTCAGCAACTGGTGGACAGAATGCTTTCCGCTGAGAGCCGAGTGAATGCTTGGAACTTGCGTACGGGACGTTTATCTTCTGATAGAGAATTTTCTCAACTTCGAGATTCATTAGATAAACTCGCCAAAGCTAAAATCTATATTGACGACCAGCCAGGAAATTCAATAGTCAGAATGAAAGCCCTCTCTCGTAGATTAAAAGCGGAAAAAGGACTTGACCTTATCGTGGTTGATTATTTACAACTTATGACAACTTCAAAAAATTATGACTCAATGGTCAGTCAAGTGACAGAAATTTCAAGATCATTGAAGAGTCTGGCGAAAGAGCTAAATGTGCCAGTTCTCGCGCTTTCTCAACTTTCTCGCGCAGTAGAATCGAGAGGCGGCAAACCAAGACTCTCAGACCTTCGTGATTCAGGGTCTATAGAACAAGACGCGGATGTTGTAATGTTTATTCACAGAGATGACAAAGGAAAAGAGGAATCAGAAAAAACAAACATCGCTGAAATTTTAATTGAAAAACATAGGAATGGTCCGACTGGAAAAATCGAACTTTATTTCGATGAAAAAACTACTACCTTTCAAACTCTTGAAAAAAGCAATATTAGTGAATTCGCTCCATCAAAAGTAAGGGGAGATTTGGATGAATTTTAATAAAATGAATTTTCTGCAAAGAATTTTAAGAAACGTGGGTTCCCTGTCCTCTTGTCTCCGAGGGCGAAGTTTTAAAAAATTCTTTGCAGAAAATTCATTAACATGAATATAATAGAAAAATTAACTGAAATTTTTAAAGAATTTCCCGGAATTGGAGAGCGACAAGCAAGACGTTTTGTTTATTTTTTAATGTCTCGAACTCCTGCTTACAGCGAAAATTTATCTAGCTTAATTTTAGATTTAAAAAAAGATGTGGCGCAATGCAAAGAATGTTTTAGATTTTTTATTTTGAATAATAAAAAGGAAAAGCTATGTGATGTTTGTATAAATCCAAATATAGATTCTTCTACTTTAATGATTGTTGAAAAAGATTCTGATTTAGAGAGTGTAAAAAAAAGTAGAGTTTACAATGGTAAATATTTTATTTTGGGCGGACTCGTGCCGATTGTTGAGAAAAACACTCAAAGCAGAGTAAGAATTGAAGAATTAAAGGGAAAAATATCAAAAGATGGAAACCTCAAAGAAATAATTTTAGCTTTTTCCTTAAACCCCCAAGGCGACCATACTGATTTTTATGTTCGAGAACAGCTCAAAGATATAGCAGAAAAATCCGGCATCAAAATTTCTTCCCTCGGTAAAGGTCTCTCCACCGGCACCGAGCTAGAATATTCCGACAATGACACTCTCAAAAATGCGTTAAAAAATCGGCAGTAAAAACATTTGCTATACTAACGGCCGTTAGTATAGCAAACAATTTTTATTTTATTGAAGTAATTTTTACTTTGAAAAATGGCTGACGGTGGCCGTGGCGGCGCAGATAGCGAGATTTTTGTTTGTATTTTACAACAAGGATTTTTCTAGCGCGACCAATTTCCACAATTTCAGCATCTACTTTAGCGCCTGTGATATAAGGAGTGCCTATAGTGGTATCTTTACCATCATCAACCAATAATACTTTATCAAAAGAAATTTTATCTCCTTTAGCATATTTCCCCTTGATTTTTTCAATCGAAACAAGGCTCCCTTTGGAGACCTTATATTGCTTCCCGCCTGTTTGTATAACTGCAAATTCCTCTGTATTCATATTGATTCATATTATACAAAAGTTGTAAAAAAAGCAAATATATCTTAGTATATAAGAATGGCTTTAAGCAAAAAAATACTATTGTATAATACTTTAACGCGACAGAAAGAGAAATTCGTTCCTATTAATAAAGATGAAGTTCGAATGTATACCTGCGGACCCACAGTTTACAATTATGCCCATATTGGAAATTATCGAGCATATATTTTTGCTGATATATTGAAACGAGTTTTATTGTACGGCGGATATAAAGTTAAACATATAATGAATTTGACTGATGTTGATGACAAAACTATTCGTGAATCGCAAAAAGAAGGAAAAACACTCAAAGCGTTTACAGAATTCTATATTGAGGAGTTTTTTAAAGATATAAAATCATTAAATATATTAGAACCAACTAAATTTACAAAAGCCGCGGATTATATAGATGAGATGGTAAAGATTATAAAAAAATTACTGGGAAAAAGATTGGCTTATAAAAGTGAGGATGGCTGTATTTATTTTGACATTAAAAAATTTAAAGGCTACGGTAAACTTTCACATCTAGTATTGGAAAATCAAAAAGAAAACGCCTCGGGCAGAATAAAATCAGATGAATATGAAAAAGAAAATGCCCAGGATTTTGCGCTTTGGAAAGCTTGGAATGAACAAGATGGAAATGTGTTTTGGGAAACGAAATTAGGCAAGGGCCGTCCGGGCTGGCATATTGAATGCTCGGCAATGTCCATGAAAAATTTAGGAGAGCAAATAGACATACACACCGGCGGAGTAGACAACATATTCCCCCATCATGAAAATGAAATCGCCCAATCCGAAGGCGCGACTAGAAAACATTTTGTAAAATATTGGATGCATAATGAGTGGGTATTGGTAGATAAGAAAAAAATGGCTAAATCAGACAATAATTTCTACACCTTGAGAGACATTAAAAATAAAAATATTGACCCCATAGCTTATAGATTTTGGCTTTTAATGGCAAATTACCGCACTAGAGTAAACTTCGTCTGGAGCGCCCTAGAGGGCGGTTATACAGCCTTAAAACGTCTTTATAACTTTTACAGAGAACTCGGCAATGATATTGGTCAAGTTGATAAAAAATATCAAAAAAAATTTAAAGAATATATAGAAGATGATTTAGACACCCCGCGGGCATTGTCACTCTTGTGGGACATTTTTAAGGATAAGAATATTTCTAATGCTGATAAAAAGGCGACGGTTTTAGACTTTGATAAAGTGTTTGGACTTGGGTTTTCCACCCGAGACGAATCCGCCTTTGGCGCAGAAAATAAACATCTTCCTACAAAAATAAAAAAACTAGTAGAAGAACGCGAGCAAGCTCGCCAAAATAAAGATTTCAAAAAATCTGATGATCTTCGTACAAAAATAAATTCTCTCGGGTATGAAATTAAAGATACGAGTCAAGGGCAGAAAATTTCTAATATCTAAAATTGATTTAGGTTATATGTAAAATTG
>OBEQ010465517.1_pt1 | contig 25750 bp, 24 predicted proteins | sample 1670901 | NCBI WGS metagenome assembly OBEQ01 (sample SAMEA104232315, study PRJEB22302) | groundwater metagenome | biome: forest; feature: aquifer; material: groundwater | place: USA | collected 2011-08-07 | depth 5.4 m | reverse complement strand
GGCGGCAAAGCTTGCACTTGGGACCGACGTAGCGGGACATCGCGTGCTCCAGTTGTTCGGTTCGAAGTTCGGGGGTTCCAAAAGAATTGCCATCGAACATGAGCGGTTTTGCGAAAATCAAATGCTGGAGGTTGATCCGAGCCTCGTAATCGTCGGCCAAATCCATCCAAACTTTGGAAGCGTTGCGGATGAAGTGAAAACAATAGTTGAGCGCCTTTTCCATATCCAGTTCTTTTTGCCGCGCGTCTTGGAGTAGTAGGCGTTTCTGATCGATACGCTCGTTGACCAACGCCTTTTGGGTCACAAATTCGTCATCCGTGTACTTGTTGTGACGATGGAAATCAAAGATGGTCTGGCGTTCCTGCTCGAGTTTCTCGATATCCTTGCGAACGCGGGCATTCGTTTCATCGAACTTCTTGTACCGTTCCTGCCACGCATCGAGAACGACGGCTTTGAACAGCTTTTCATACTTCGTGTCCGGCTCGATGGTTTCCAAGAGCTGAACGAATTTCTGCTCGAACACAACTTTTTGAATGGATTTGGAATGCGTGCACTTCTTGCTTCCATGATGATAGTACGGATAACGCTTGCCGTGGCGACTTCGAGCGTAGCTTCCCGTGAGTGGCTGATTGCAATGCTGGCACATGACGAAACGACGTAATGGAAATTCAGGATTATTAAAAACGCGCGGCTTGCCCTTGAGGTGATATCCGCTTTTCACATTCTGGCATTGAGCGAATAGCGCCTCATCAACGATGGGTTCAAAGTTGCCTTTGGCCATCTCTTTGAATGCCTTGATTCGACCGCAGTATACGGGGTTTGTGATGATTTTCTCGAGCGTTTGCTGAAGCGGATACTTCCCTTCACGCGTGCGTAGTCCGCGATCTCCCAACAGTTGAGCCAATGCCTTGAACGTATACGTGCCTTTCGCGTAGAGCTCAAACGCCAAGCGAATAAGCGGAGCTCGATCAGGTTCAGGCATGATATTCGTTTTCTTGCCCTTAATTGGTCTGTAATAACCAAGCGGTGCCGCCCAACACCAAATACCCTCGCGTACACGAGCCTGCATTCCGCTTTTGCAGCGTTCACGGCGATTGTTGTTATCGAACTCGGCAAATACGGACAACATTCCCTCCATTGCTCTCCCCATAGCGCTTTCGTCGAAGGTTTCCGTGGCGGAGCGGAGCTCGGTGCCAGCTCGCTTGAGTAAGCTCCGGACAACAACGTGGTCGTCTTGGTTGCGAGCGAAACGATCAATTTTGTAAACGATGAATTGATCGACGCGACCCTTTTTCTGCGTGCAGAACGCAATCGCCTTTGTGAATTCCGTCCGATCAGCCGTCTTGGCCGATTCGCCCATTTCCACGAATACTTTGAGGACGGCTAAACCGTTTCGTTCGGCATACTCACGACAAAGTCGCTCCTGATTATCCAAACTCGTACCCTCGATCTGCTCCTTCGAGGATACGCGACAGTAAATGATACACGCTTTGAAACCTGTTTCAGGCATACGCATCAGTTAGGTGACTTTGCCGCCTTCGGGGAGAAGATAGGGCGCGTGAGACGGATTTGAGGCTTCGTGACGGCCGAGAGACTCCAGAGCTGTGTTCGCCACGGCATAGAGTTTGTCGCGCAAAGCCAAAAGCTCCTCGTCGGGGAGATTGGCGAGGTCGGGATCGATGCGGCGGCATTGCTCCAAGGTGAGCATGGAGTAAGCATAAAGATTGGCTCGCGCGCGAAGTCGAGGTTATTCACAGACGCAACAAAAGAGGGCTGCATACAGCTCATTTGTTTGCTTAGAATTGGGGATTTGGCAAGAAAAGAAAATTAAATTTAACTCTATCCACTGAGAATGGCATATTCGCTGTAGTGGTCTTAACAAACTCGACGACGTGACCCCACCAACATCCAACCTAGAAATGGATTGGATGTTGTTATATGATCGTTGCTGATATGAACAACGCATCAGAAGAAGACCTCAATCTCAAAGCGCAGATTCAAAAATTTTTAGGAGGGGAAATTACAGAATTTATCCTAAAAGGAAGAGGAGCGTGTAACGATGCGTATTATATTGAAACACAGGAGGGTAATACTTTTATTGTTAAACAAGAAAGAGCGGTAAAAGAATTCCAACCCCAAAATAGCCTCATGGTTGAGGCAGCAGTTGCGCAGCAACTCTATGCACTTGATTTGTCTATTCCGGTTCCGCGAGTTGTGTTTATTTCGGAGAATCCTCCGATGTATGGGTACGAGTACATTAAGGGGCACCTGATGAAAGAGGTGTGGCCTTTTTTATCGGAAGATATACGAGTAGATATTTGCCGTACACTGGGTCGTTTTCACGCAGAGATAGGAAAAAAGGTTTCAAAAAAAATGTCGCAGGATCTTGGCATCAAAATTGATGAGTCATCAGTCCTCCATCCGGAAGTTTTAAAAGAATATGTACAGTTGATGCAGGACGAGGATGTTCCAGGTTCGTTTAAGGCATTAGCGGAACGGGCAAAAACTATATTTGATGGAGCGCGTGATGGCCTTGTATTCCAGTTCCTCCACAACGACGCGCATCATGAGAATATCCTGATACAGGATAAGAAGATTTCCGGAATAATTGATTTTGGTAACACGGAGTATGGAGAAATAGCTAAAGAATTTTCTCGTTATATCCGGGATTTTCCGGAGTACTTCATGCACATCGTGTCCGCTTACGAGGAAGGCTCTGGGCACATGCTTGCCCATGAACGTCTCGTCAGCAATGCATTCTTATCTGGCTTCATGGAGATTGTTGAAGACTACCGCAAGGGAGGAACAGACCGAACAAATGCGGAAAGAGCTGTATCGACGTATCAAGTATTGATGGATCAATATACTAAATCCGTCCTGTAAGGCAAAATTCGGTATAAAGATGTCAGAATAAACCAACCAAGTTCTAACAACCTCAACGATGTGACTGGCTTACTGAAATAATCCTGAAATCAGGAGAATGCAAATTGCGATCAAATAGGAAGTCTGTACGAAAACCCAAGAACCCAAAACTCCGCTAAGTTGAGAACCACATACGAAAACCTAAGAACCTAAAACTTGGCTAAAACAAGCGGCTAGGTTTCCTAGGTTAAAAACCTAATAACCTAAAAACCAGTACCGAAAACGGTACTCCGGAAAAGTCGCGCGGCGTCCGCATGATTCCAAGAACAATCATCAACCAATCACCAAAGCTCCCTCTCTAAGACGGATAAAGCTATTTCAATCCCTTATGGCAGCATGGGATGGACGCGATCTTCGCTCCGTTTACGCCAATGTTTGAGCCATTTCCCTCGACTTACCGAATTCATGCCAACGTTCCAGCTCAGAAACAAGCTCGTTCCACCGCGCACCCACATGAGCTACCATCGGAAACACCAGTAAACACTGGTGTTTTCGTTTGGGCGATCGTTGTAGAGGGCTCGGGTTGCCAATTAGATGCCAACGAGAGTTTTCCCTCTGGGGACGTCTGCTTTTCGAGTGAACTGAAGACCGTCAACGAACTCACCCCGACCGGGGAGGAGCTTGACAACGGCTCATGTGAAGAGCCGAACGTTTCTTGTTTTGGCGAGGCAAGGCGATGCTTTGAGGGTTCTGAACAACAGCTAGAGTTTCACCGCGAGCTTCATACACGCCTCGGACATGCGGATGGCTTTTTGACGCCACGAGAGGCTCAGATCGTTCGCTACACGCTCGTGGACCAACTCGACGACGCTGAGATCGCTCTGAAAATGGGCATCCGAAAATCCACCGTGATCCAGCAGAGGTCGCGCGCCCATAAGAAACTTGAGCAGGGGTTCAGCCCCACAAAAACGGAGGTCGCCGCCTAACCTATTGACTTTTATGGCATTTTCGGTAAGGTGATGTAGGTAGACTCAAGGAAGAAAAGAAGATAGCCTCAACTCTGCGCATAGGTGGTCATGTCGTTCGTAGCAGCCCATAGGCTTCTGGGGAGTGTTTTACAGGCCAGTCGCACCCGTTTTCAAGGTGTTCGGCGGATTGCAGCTTCGTGCCCGCAGGGGGAGCGGAGCTACGTTCCGCCCCTCTCACGCACTGTACCCACAAGCGGTCGAGCAGCATTCGCTGCCTCCCGCTCGATGGTCGTGTGGGAGGCGACGTATGTTGCGCGGTCGCAGAAGCGACAATCACCATGGCACGCGCCCCTGAACGAACGTACGCAACCGAGGCCGAGCGACTGCACGCGGAACGACTGCGCGCCGAACGTCGCGAGGCCGACCGCGAGGCCGCAGGGCTCTTCCACCGGCAGATGGCCGAGTTCGACCTCGCCGCAAGGGGCCTCCTCGACCTCGCCGGCGGCGAGTACCTCTCGATCCAGACCGACGATGAGGGCAACCCCTTCGCCGTCATCGCTCGGAGCGACACAGTCGGATAGAGGCCATGAGGCCGACCACACGAGCTTCCCTTTTCTAGAGAGCGGAAACGACCATGTCGTTCCGCTCTCTTTTCACGTTGGAAAGAGCTACGACGGGTCCCAAAAAGAGAGAAAATACCTTCAAACAGATCGTTAATCCGTCTTTTTACTTCCGGTGTCAGGTCCCAAATATTTCTACAGGGAAAAATAGGATTTTGTTCAGGCTTTTTATGAAAAATGGGACCAGACACCGATCTCCACCAATCTCTATAAAAAACCCCTCGACGATATACGAAGAGGGGGTGTTTAGGTGGGTCGAGGAGGTCTCAGCGCAGGCGGATTTGCTCTCTGCCACCAAAGAGGTTGACGAGCCATCCGTTGGTCCAGTAGCGAGGAGCTGTGGGCAGTTCTACACGATCGGACCAGATGAAGAAGGCGGATTGAGACACGCCTGTCACGTCAGAAAGATGTGGTCCGATAAGGAGCTCGGCCATATCCATCGTTGGGGTGGGCAGGAGTGCATCTTCACTCGTAAGCCTTCCGGAGAAGAAAGGAGAAGCCGTCTCGAAGAGAAGACCGGTTTGAAGCTGCTCTCCCGGGAGACTGCCTTCTACGTCCGCGACAAGGTTGTATACCGTTGGAGTGGCGACGACTTCCTCCTGACCCCGACGAAACGAGACGATCACGTCAAGACGACTGCCATCTCTTGGAACGGCTGATCCTGTGAGATCGCGCCCGCGTCCATCAACGATACGGACGGTTGTGGTGGGAAGAGATGTATGGTCTCGTTGAAGGCGGAAATGACTCAGCTGAAACTGGTCAGGATCGGTATCTACAGGAAACCCGTTTATCGTTACGTGGTACGTTTGTTTTTCCCACGACACAGGGTCCGCGTTGTACAGACTCATCTGGTACTGAATCAGTGTTCTTGCTGCACCATCTGTGAAAAGAGCGTCTGCACCCGTGAGCCTCTGCAGGGTAATCATCGGTGCATTACGACGAATGATGAAGGGCGAACCGTATGTTGTGGTGCCGATCGCATACACGGGCTCTCCGGTTGTTGCGGCTCGCGCCTCTATATTTAGAGACGCGGCGTATGGAAGGCTCCACATGTCATCGGTGTGTTGTCCTTCGATACCAATCCGCAACACTCTTCCGGATTGAGGGAACGTTCCTGCGGGTACATCGGTTGAGGCAACCACGGGGCGAGGGACTATGCGGATAAGGAGCTCCACCCACACGCCCACCGGAAATCGCAGCGGGGTCGTGAGGGCGATGTCAAGCCCCTGTCCATCAGGATAGCCGGATGCGATACGCATAGATCCGTGATCTACGAGAGGAAGCGTTGTGTCTTCGACGTGTTGGACACCCACTTCCTGAACGCTGATCCATGGACCCTCAGCAATGATGCGTAGACGTGTCGCAATGACATCTTGAAAGAGGGCGCGTCCTCGAAACCGCACACTGGTAGGTTGCATCGGTACGATCCGTGAAGAGGTGGCGACCGTCTCGATGATGAGCGTGGGGTGCGGAGGTACGTCTTCGACAGGTATGATATCGGGTGCCATATCTACGAAGGGCACATCGATCGGTGCATCTCTGCCCACGTCTATCGTGTCGATGAAGATTACGCTGCTGTCCGCCATGTCTCGTGACGGGGTGTCGATGAGCATGAACGTATCGGGCAGAGGCCTGTCCTCGACGATAGGCGTCTCATCAAGACGCGATGGAGCATCCATAACGACAGTGGAGGCATCGGGCATGGGAGCCCCAACAGTTCCTCCAACGGTTGCCGCGCAAGCACCGAGGAGCAGCGACCACGCAAGACAGAGCACTTTGTTCATGAGAACCTTCCTTTCCGTTGTGAAAATCTTCCCATCACGACGATGGGTCAATCAATCACACGGCACCGTAAAAAGTCGGTTTTGTCAATAAGTCTGTTGCCATATATGCTCCAGCCAAAAACATCACCTTTGGCCAAACCCTAGGTAAAATATTTTACCGTCGGCTTTGTCTCAAATTTGCCATTTTGGATCAAGAAACATATATGGCAACAGGCTTAATAAAAACAACACCCCAACCGCAGGCGACGAGGGTTGTCGCGAGGCGTATCGGGGTGGGAATAAAGCCAAAAGCGCTAAAGAGCTAAAGCGACGCGTACCTGATGAGAGCAGACCCACGGAGAGACTGGATCTTCTCCCGGGATCATCGGTGTCCATGCTCTGCCCACGAAGGAGACACCAGGGGTTTCGCAAACGCCTTCGTTGCAGACAGCGGCCTGGATTCTTCCGATCTGTCCACACGGAGCCGAGTTAAGATCGGCGGGACGCATGGGAAATACATGGCCTACCTCGATCACAGGATCAAGAGGTCCGCTCATGGAAACGAACACAGACATCCACGGCGGGCGAGCTGTTGGCGAAAAGGGATGACGCGGCACAATGAATCGTGCACGAAAAGGGTGCTCACGACCCGCGTTGTGTTCGCATATAAGCCAATCGACAAAAGGCTGAGCTTCTGTCCCGCTTACTGAGCGCACTCCAGACATGACGATCTGGTCATGGCTATCAGCATCAAGGACGATGATGCCAAAAACACCGTTTATCGCAGGGCCGTGCTCACCGAGAATGCTGATCTCAAAGGTCGTCGTTTCGGTTGCGCCGAGAGACGCGTTTAACACAGATGGCTGCAACAACGGCATGAATCCGGGGTTGAGCAAGCCGCATACTGCCGGAACGTATATGTCTGGCATCGCCACGTCCTCCTCGTTGGTCCAATAGCCGAGGTGGCCGTGAAGATCGGAGGCGGGGGTAGGGAGAGGAGCGGCCCACCCACTTTCTTGAACGTTCGCCGTCGTTTCGAGGTCGGGCGCAGCATCTGCTTGCGGATAGGCGGCACCGGTAGATGAGCTACAAGCCAATGAGATGAAACAAACAACCAGGAGGCCGATGAGCTTGTTCATGTTTTGAAGCTTCCTTCTTCATGGCGTAACCAAGGAACGGCAAATGCCCGCACGTCGAACCATCGACGTTGTCCCTTTAATACGTCTTGTGAGACTACCGTAAAAAGACGGCTTTGTCAACCGTCATTTCGCCCACAGCTATTGACAAAAGGCCATTTTTATGATATTCTTTTATTCTTGAACCTTACCATTCCAAGTGCTTATTTCCAGAACGGAACGAGTGCGTCCGGGGATCTGACATGGTGTCGGGTCGAGGGACAATCTCAACCGAAAGAGGTCCACAGTCATGGCGAAGCGAAATGTTTCCGAAATCGAGACAGGCGCAGGGTTCTTCATGGGCTTCGTGAGCGCGACGATGGACATCGTCCGTGAGAAGGCCGTACCCTTCCCGGCTATCTACCGTCTGGCCACGGCCGGAGGAAGGGCGACCCTCGGCAAGATCGTCGACCTGGCCTACGCCGACTGGCAGGCCGAGCAGCCGCAGGGGGGCCACCCGTATCGGGGCGGACCGACCAACGGCAACGCGCCGTTCTCGGCTCCGATCGTCTACGTCCAGCCCGAGTTCGAGGAGTTGACGCAACGGTTCCCGGCCTACGTCAACCCCGACTACAAGGACAAGCGATTCGATCCGATCGAGCGCTGCAAGGCCGTCTCCAAGGAGAACCGTGAGGTCGCCTTCGAGTACGTCCACATGGACCGCGACGCGTCGACCGACGCGGTGCTGGCCGAGATGGACCGCTTGGGTCTGAGGCCCGCGCTCTACGAGGAGCTCCTCGGTTTCGCCGAGAAGTACCCCGACGAGCAGCGGAAGTACCCCATCGTCGCTCTCGGCTCCGAGGCGCTCGTGGGCTGTGACCGCCGCGTCGCGCATCTGTGGGACGATGGCGATGGCCGGCGCCTCTGCCTGCTCTGGATCGACGGCGACTGGAACGGCACCGGCCGGTTCCTCGCCGGGCGCAAGTAGCCCCGCCTCTCGCGAGAGGCGGGGGAACCTTGGTGCTTTTAACCCCACCCCTTGCGAAGGGGGGGGTTATTTTTATAAAAAAGACCCATGTGCCAGCGTTGATCTTCTGACACGTGTTTTGTATGGTGTTGTCATGATCACATACGAATTTCTTTCTTCTGAGGTGTTGCGTAACGAGGACGTGGCGGCGTTGGATGGCGTTCTTGCACAACTTGGAAGCCATCCCGCAGAACTTACGAAAGAGCGTGTGTTGGAAGTGATTCAGCAAGCGCGAGTTTTGGTTGCGCGCGATGAGGGTGGTGTGATTATGGGCTTAGCTTCGTTGCACAAAATGCATCTGTTGACTCGTACCGTTGGGCGGATCGAAGGGGTTGTGGTAGATACCGCACTGCGTGGACAAGGAGTGGGAAAAGGCCTCATCAAAAGGCTTGTCGAAGAAGCGCGGCGATTAGGCGTTTCACGACTATTGCTGACAAGCCGTCCCACAAGAATGGAAGCAAACCATCTCTATCAAAAGATGGGCTTTGAACCGTACGAGACCAACGCATATCGGTTGGATCTTTAAGTAATCGGTTCATCGACGGTTGTATCGATGTTTGCTGCGGCGAGGACCTCTTCGACGCTCGTGAGTCCGTCGAGCGCTTTCAGGAGGCCATCTTGTGCCATGGTGATCATCCCTTCTGCTGAGGCGAGGGCGGCAATCGTATATTCCGAGACATTCGCGGCGAGGATCGCCTCTTCCACCTTTTTGCTCATCGTGAATATTTCGTAGATACCCACACGTCCTTTGTATCCCATGTGATGGCAGGCAACACATCCCGGCCCTGGAGTGAGGAATGAAAGTTGGCTAAAATCGCGTCGTTCGTGGCTGCTTTCTGGAATGGCTTCGAGTGTTTTTGTGATTTCACGAAGTTGAGAGGCAGTGAGCGTGGCCGGTATTCGACAGGATCCACACAATCGACGTACCAGACGTTGTCCAATGATGGCGTTTAAGGCAGGGGCAAGCAAAAAAGGTTTGACCCCCATGGAGAGGAACCGGGGAATCGCGCCCGCCGCACTGTTGGTGTGGATGGTAGAGACCACAAGGTGGCCGGTGAGCGCGGCTTGAATGGAGATTTCCGCCGTCTCGAGATCGCGTATTTCTCCCACCATCACGACGTCTGGATCTTGGCGAAGAATGGAACGCAACCCTTTGGCAAAGTCATAGTTTTTTGCATGTTCTATCTGACTTTGATTGATCCCTTTTATTTTGTATTCGATCGGATCTTCAAGGGTGATGATTTTTACTTCGGCACTGTTCAATTTTTTAAGGATGGCGTAGAGCGTGGTTGTTTTTCCGGAACCTGTCGGACCGGTGGTCACAATCATCCCGTTTGGCCGTTCTATCTCTCGTTTGAGTCGTTCAAGAGCGAGCCCTCGTATGCCAAGCGCATCGAATTCTAGCGCGATGGTTTTTGGACGCAGAATACGCATCACGACAGATTCGCCATACGCTGTGGGCAGAAAGCTGGCACGAATATCGATCTTTTCGTCGGTGAGATAGATGGTGATGCGGCCATCCTGTGGGACGTCTTCGACGTTGATTTTTACACCGGCTAACAGCTTGAGACGCGAGATCACTTGCTTCCAGAAGGTAGCAGGTAAGCGAGCCGCATCCCGAAGAATGCCATCGATACGAAAACGAACGTTTACATCGTCCTCCTCTGCTTCGACGTGAATATCGGAGGCGTTGGCACGTAAACCAGCTCCCACGATCAACGTCATCACATCTGTCGTCGAGACCTGACTGATGCGTTCTTGGAGTTGCGCAATGTCGGTGATTTCTTTTTCGTATCGAGCGAGATCAGCTTCCTCGATACGATATCCATAGAGCACCTCTTTGACGTCGGGAAGGGCATCATAGAGTTTTTCCGCCTCTGCAAAACTTGAGGGAGAGATGAGATATTTTTTGATCTCGGCACGGGTTTCTTTCTCGAGCTGCGTCATCAGCGCATCGACAAGGGGAGAGGGTTCAAGGAGTCCAACACGAATATCACTGCCTTGGGTGTAAAAAGCAACGACCTTGGCTTCATTGGCTTTTGTCCGAGGAATGAGAGAAATGGCCTCCGGTGATATGGGAAATTGATGAAGGGAGATGTACGGCAGATCAAGCTGAAGGGCTTTTTCTTGAGTGAGACGTTCTCTGTCCCGTAACTCAATTTCTGCCATCCTCCCTTTGAGTTTTGTCGCCTGGGTTTCTTCAGTAGCTTTTGCGGGGTATTTTTTAAGAGGTGTTTTTGCGGGTTGTGTGATCGATCCCGCAGAAGACGGAGGAGCTGCGGTCACGAATTTGGACGCTTTGATGAGATCTTCAATCGAAGGAGAAGCGGGCATACGGGAAGTATTATCTCTTCAAGCGATTGAGGGTTTGATGCACGACGCGCACAAGCTTGGACACGGCCATATTTTTTTCGAGACGTGTGGAGAGACGATTCCAGACGGTGTATTGAAACACGATCATGAACCCACCTACGGCGAACATGACGACAAAAAAGAGCGCTTCACACAAAAGAATGAGCGCATCCGCGATGATCGGTGTTTGAAAGATGATCGCTATTACCACAAGTGCGAGTACCGGAAGAACAGCAACCGCGCAGGCGATGGCAGCGGCGATAAAGAGCGCGGCACCTATCCCAAAAAGAGCAAGAGCTGTTTCTATAAGGGTGATCCATGAGCGTTTGACGAGCGTATAGGATTCTTTCAAAGCCGATTCGAGGTGGGTTTTATCTAACACGACGCGTTGCAGGGCCAACATGTGCACGCTCGTCGCCAAGAAACCCGTGATCAAGGCAGCGGTGATGGCAAGCATATAAAGAATCACCGTCGTGACGCTTGTGAGTGGGAGAAGGGTCCCAAACGGAGCTAAGAAGACGAACCAGGCAAAAACAGATGCCCCTAGTGGGAGAAGGTTCAACGTAGCGAGAGGCCAAAAGGACGCTCCAGCCGTGTGAAACGCTTCCGCGAGCGTAGGACGAGTGAACCTGCCTCGTACACCAACAAGATAGACAAGAGCTCCTTGGCACAGAATAACGAGAGCGACGCATCCAACGACAAGCAAGAGGGCGAGAAGGAGGATTTCGAGAATTTTTACGACGATAATGATCTGGCCCAGACGCTCAGGAGTCTGTAGGACGAGCGCTTGGGCACGCGAGAAGAAGACAAAATCTTGTGGGGTATTCGCGGAAGCAAGAAGGGCGACGCGCTCTCGTATAAAACGAAACAGGACATCGATGATCCCTCCGGTTTGGAGGACACCGGCACCGATGGCAACGAGCCACGCAGGACGCATCCGCCAAGCACTCGTGAAGGCATCGTGGAAAAGATCGCGGTACAAGGGGCGCGGAGAAGAAGGAGGCATAGATAGAACTAGGATACCATGAGTACCAAACACCATCCTAGGTGGATGGTGTTTTGGGTGCTGGTTCTTTGTGGATGTTCTTTGCATTCGCCGGGGGAAGCCCAGCAATCTTGGCGAATTCCTCACGTTCAATGGTTTCTTTTTCGACAAGGTGTGCGGCGATACGATCCATCGCGGTTCGATGTGCGCTGATGAGCTCATGTGCTTTTTTCAAACCGTTTTGTATGAGTAGATCAATTTCTTGATCAATGAGCTCCGATTTTTTTTCAGAGTAATCACGACTTTCGTGGATGTCTCGTGCAAGAAAGATCATCTCCTCTCGTTGGCCGTATGTTCGTGGGCCGAGAGCGTCGCTCATTCCCCATTGAGTGACCATGCTCCGTGCAACACGCGTGGCCTGCTGCATGTCGTTTGAGGCTCCTGTGGTGATGTCGCCAAAGAAGATTTTCTCCGCCGCGTATCCACCCAGCATGAGAGCGATATCCTCGGTGTATTCTACGCGACGACGCATTTGACGATCTTCTAGGGGTAATCGAATGGTGTACCCTGCAGCACGACCACGGCTGATGATGGAGACTTTTTGGACAGGGTCCGCGTGTGGAAGGAGGTGAGTGACGAGGGCGTGGCCTGCTTCGTGATAGGCGGTAATATTCCGTTCTTCCTCGTTCAAGATGTGGCTTTTGCGTTCGGGGCCGAGCATCACTTTTTCGATAGACTCAAGAAGTTCTGTCATACCAACTTCCGTTTTGTTGCGTCGAGCAGCGAGGATTGCCGCTTCATTTACGAGGTTTCCGAGATCAGCTCCAGAAAACCCAGGGGTGCGTTCCGCGAGTTTACGAAGCTTCACGTCTGCGCTTAATGGTTTGTTTTTTGCGTGAATGGTGAGCACCTCTTCTCGATCACGGATGTCTGGTGGATCGATTACGACACGGCGGTCAAACCGACCAGGACGCAAAAGAGCTGGATCAAGCACGTCTGGGCGGTTCGTTGCGGCAATCACGATCACACCTAAGTTTGGCTCGAACCCATCCATCTCGACCAAGATTTGATTGAGTGTTTGTTCGCGTTCATCGTGGCCTCCGCCAAGGCCAGCGCCGCGCTGGCGGCCAACGGCGTCGATTTCATCGATAAAGATGATGCAGGGCGCTGTTTTTTTTGCTTTTGTGAAAAGATCACGAACGCGAGAGGCCCCTACTCCAACGAACATTTCTACAAACTCTGAACCGCTGATATGAAGGAAGGGCACGTCTGCCTCGCCAGCAACCGCTCGTGCTAACAATGTTTTTCCGGTTCCAGGAGACCCCATAAGAAGGACGCCCTTTGGAATCTTTGCCCCTAGTTTTGAGAACTTGTCAGGGCTTTTAAGAAACTCAACCACCTCCATGAGCTCCTGTTTGGCCTCTCGAGCACCGGCAACATCTGCAAAAGTGATCTTGGATTTATCATCTTTTTTGGTTTCACGTGCGGCAGACTGTCCAAAGGACATGGCACGGTTGTTTTGACCTTGAACCTGCCGAAAGAAGAAAAACATCAGGCCAAAAATCAGGAGAAAGGGGATGAGCGTCGGCAAAATCGCCCCAGCCCAATAGCCCACCCCACCTTGTTCTTTGATGGTGACTTGCACCTGTCGAGCCTTCTCTGGATCTACGCTGTAATTGCGCAACAATTCGGAAAAAGATTCGTTGGGTTCTTTGTCTATGGTGGCTTTTGTGCCGTCTTTAAAGGTTGCGTTGAGTTTACTCCCTTCGACCACCACCTGTTCTACCTGTCCCCCCTGAACACGGGAAACAAACGTACCGATATCAAGCATTTTCGGAGGTTCGAGGTTGACCATCGAAAAAATGCCTCCGACAAGGATGATGGTGCCGAGCATGACAATAATGTTGCGAGTAGTAGCATTCATACGTTGCTTCAGCCTATCGGAAAGAGCCAAGATCGTAAACCCCTCCGGGCGGGAGGGGTTTGATGCGTTTATTTCTTCTCTGGGGCGGCGTCTTCTTTGGCTTTTTTGAGGGAGAGACCTAGACGATGGCCTTCGGCGTCGATGGAGATCACGCGGAACTCGAATTCGTCTCCCATGCGTGCCACCTCGTTTACATCTTTCACCGGTTTGTTGGAGAGCTCGCTGATGTGGGCTAATCCGTGAATGTCGGGATCAAGCTCGACGAATAATCCAAATGGATTGATTTTGAGTACGCGACCTTTGACCCATTGGCCAAGCGCATACTTTTTGGCGACGTTCTTCCAAGGGTCTTCGACTAACTTTTTCATGGACAAGAAGATTTTTGACCCTTCGATGTTGATAATTTCTGCACGAACATGATCACCAACTTTGAGCACGTCACGAGGGTGATCAATCCGTTGCCAGGCGATTTCGGAGATGTGGACCAACCCTTCAAGATTTTCATCAAAGCGAATGAAGGCTCCAAAATCTGTGACGGCGGTCACGGCTCCTTCGACGTGCTCACCTACCTCGTGTTTTGCAAGGACGGATTCTTGCTTGGTTTCCCACACGGCCTTTTCGGAGACAACCACCTTTTCTTCTTCTTCGTTCACATCAAGAATCTTGACTTCCAGCTCTTGACCCACGAGTTGTTTGAGTTTCTCTTGGATTTTTGCTTTCTCCCCACCCGCCACGCGAGGATAGTTGTTGGGAGACAATTGGGAGACGGGTACAAACGCAGGGACATTTTCGACGCGGGTGATACAGCCGCCTTTGTTTGCGTCCAGGATCTTGACTTTGAGGACAACCCCTTGCGTGAAGAGATCTTTAATCTTGTCCCACGCACGTTTGCGACCAGCGCCTTTTAAGGAGAGTTCGAGTTCCCCGAACTCATTATCTAGTTCAATGACGGTCGCTTCTACCTCATCGCCGATGCGTAAATCGAGGTTTTTATCAAGCTCTGGACCGCGAATAAGACCAATAGCGATTCCGCCTAAATCACACCGGACTTCATTACGACCAACCGCGATCACAACACCTTTGACAACTTCACTGACTTTAGGAAACGGGAGAGAACCTTCTTTGGATTCGAGAAGGGTTTTGAGATCGTTCATACGAGATCTATGCTCTACAGCGGTCCGGGACGCTGTGCGTAAGCTCGCCAGTCCGCCAAGACATGCAGAATATGGGTGGAGGCTACGGGAAATTGGGCTCTTCGTCAACAGCTGCGAGAGAGAATGCCTCTGTGCTACAATGAACACACTTGTATGGTTCCTTGGACTTTTTCGCTCGATTCACGCGATGGACTGGCTGATTTTATTGAGTACCATACGTGCCTTCTTGCCGGTGGCTCGCCACACCAAGAAGCGGTGTTTTTTGATGAAGAGAGTTTGAGCCATGTGGAAAAAGAGACGCTTTTGGTTCGGGCACGCACTGTGGGGCGTGAAAGTTGGCCGATGCGACAGGTGCTCAAAGCCTTTGTGGCAGGTCCTGGTATTCTGGCAGAGCGTCAGGCTCTTGTGCGATCCGTACGTCCGACAACTGCCATATTACTTGCTCGGGTAGGGACTCTTGTGCCAGAGGCTTCCCTTGAAGGCATATTAAGCCATCCGCAAGCAAGATTCGCGTTTCATGAGCCAGAACAAACAGAAATCGAGATGCTCCTCCCAGAGATTTGGCTGGCGTTGTGGCAGGAGCACGCTCCAACCCTTCGTCACGGACAACGCCCTTTTGAAAGGGAAATAGCCTCGTTTGCGCATCGGATGCAAGAGGAACGATCTCATGAGACTACAGAAGAAAGACGCCAAGCGCTTCAAGCAATCGAGGACCTTGTATTTTTGCGAGGTGAACGGGTCAATATTGAGCTTATGAATCAGCAGAGCTGTTAAAGCGTGGATGGTTTTTTCGCAGCGAAACACTCTTTAAGGATAGGAAGAAGAGAAAGAACGATAATGGCGATTACGACGAGACCGAACCGTTCTTTCACGATAGGCACGTTGCCAAAAAAGTATCCTGCACCGACAAGAAGACTAACCCACCCAACGCCTCCGGCGATATTCCAAAGGAGGAAGGTTTTGTATTCCATGCGTGCCATTCCTGCCACAAACGGAGCAAACGTACGCACGATTGGGACAAAGCGAGCAAGGACAATAGCCTTCGCTCCGTATGTTTTATAAAAAGCTTCCGTTCGGGCGATATGTTCTGGTTTGATGCGCATGCCAAGAAAATGGCCAGTTGTTTTGATGTGCACACCAAGATGTGAGCCGACCATGTAATTCACTGTGTCGCCTGCAATCGCGGCAAAGATGAGCAGCGTCCAAATAGACCAAATATTCCAAACGCCCGTTGCAGCAAGAGCGCCAACCCCGAATAGCAAAGAATCGCCTGGTAAAAACGGGGTGACGACAAGACCCGTTTCACAAAAAACCACAAGTCCAAGCAACAGATACGACCACCCGTGGGTCGCTTCCACGAGAGTACCAAGAGATTGATCGAGATGGAGAATGGTGTGCGCAAACCAGGCAAGGGCTGTCATAGAATGGAAGTATCGTAGCTTGCGCTGTGGGTCTTGACAATCAAATGACGCGAGCGTCAGATGATGCATGATTTTTCCGCGCGGAACGAGGTGTTGAGCCTAAGTGATACGAACACGGCTTTGACTTGCACCCGGTTTCACACGGCGCAGTGGGTCGTGTGAAATTGAGCGTGTGACTTTTGCGACAGACGGTTCTGGCGCAGAACGCACGCTGTCTATGCGAACGAGGTGATAGATGAGTACGGAAGGGTCTTTGGAGTTGGGAGAGGGGGCGTCTCATGAAGGGGACGCGGATCAACATCGTCTTGCGACGCTCGCGCTTGCTGCGCTTGGTGTTGTATACGGCGACATAGGAACATCGCCGCTCTATGCGGTGAATGAGTGTTTCGGTCAGCATGGTGTTGCTCCGACACAGGGAAACGTGTTGGGGATTCTTTCTCTCTTCTTCTACGCGCTTGTCATGGTGATTGTGGTCAAATATCTGACCTTCATTATGCGGGCAGACAATCATGGTGAAGGAGGCATTCTGGCGCTGCTCGCGCTTCACAAGAACGGCACGGCTCCTACCAAAAAAGCAACGACGCTTGTGCTCGTTGGACTGTTTGGTGCTGCGCTGCTCTACGGCGATGGGATGATCACCCCGGCTATCAGCGTCTTGAGTGCACTCGAAGGGCTGGAGGTTGCAACACCGCTTCTGAAGCCGTACGTGATTCCGGCAACCATCGCGACGCTCATCCTCCTCTTTTTGGTTCAAAAAAAGGGGACGGAGGGGGTTGGCAAGGTGTTTGGACCGGGAACCTTGCTCTGGTTTGTTGCTATCATTGTTGCGGGACTGCCTTGGATCGTTCGAGAACCGACGATTATTGGAGCGTTGAACCCGATCTATGGCGTACGGTTCTTTAGAGAGCATGGGTTTCATGGATTCAAGGTGCTGGGTTCTGTCGTGCTTTGCATCACCGGAGGCGAGGCGCTCTATGCAGACATGGGGCATTTTGGACCAAAACCTATCAAGTTGGCTTGGTATACGGTGGTTCTCCCGGCTCTTTTGATCAATTACTTTGGTCAGGGAGCATATCTTCTCGCCCATCCTACGTTTCAACCGGGAGACAACGTGTTTTTCAAGCTTGTCGAGAGCTGGGGGCAAGGAGGAATCTATCTCATGGTTGGGTTGGCGACGTTCGCGACCGTGGTCGCCTCTCAAGCGCTGATTTCTGGAGCGTACTCGCTCACACAGCAAGCGATGCAGCTTGGGTACTGTCCACGTATCACGATTGTGCACACTTCCAAGGACCAAGAGGGGCAAATCTACTGCCCAGAGATCAACTGGCTGCTCATGGTTGCCTGTGTTGCGCTCGTTCTCGGCTTTCAGAAGTCAACAAATCTTGCTGCGGCCTACGGGATTGCTGTCACCGGGACAATGAGCATCACGTCTGTGCTGTTCTATGCGGTTGCGAGACGAAAGTGGGGGTGGCCGCTCTGGAAGGCGGGTTCACTTCTGACGCTCTTTTTGAGCATCGATCTGGCCTTCTTCTTTGCGAATACACTCAAGCTGTTTGATGGTGGGTATGTGCCAGCGATGATCGCCCTTCTGATCTTTACGATCATGATCACCTGGAACATGGGTCGAAGGATGATCCTTGCGCGATTGGCAGATGAAAGCGCGATGGACGTGGTTGAGATTCTGCGACAAGTCGTCGAGGATCCCGCCCTCGTTCGGACTCCGCGCACGGCGGTGTTCATGCTCTCCAACTTGCAGACGTCGGCGCATCTCGTGCTCCACTATCTGAAGCAGTTCGGAGGGTTGCCCCAGAAGATTATTCTGTTCACGGTGCGCTTCACACGGCGTCCAGAGGAATCGGTTGATCGACAAATTGTGCGTGTCAACGAGCTCGCCCCGAACGTATGGCGCGTCGAAGCGATCTGTGGGTTCATGCAGGTGCCGGTTGTGCCAACGATGCTCGAGCTAGCCATGAAGCAGGGTCTCTCGCTCAACCTCTCAAGTGTCTCATACGTGCTTGGACGAGAGACGGTCGTGGACGCAGGACGTTCGGAGCTTGCTTGGTGGCAACGATCGTTGTTTCGCGCACTCGCTCTGATTTCGCGTCCGGCTCATCTGCTCTTTCGTCTTCCAGCCAATCAGGTTTTAGAACTCGGTTCTCAAATCGAACTTTAGCTCCTTTATACACATCGTTCCGCTTACCCTTTGTAGCCCCGCTCTTCTCGAATAGTGATTCAAGGAGAGCGGGGCTTTTTCTTGCTCTTTCGTCGTGCCTTTGAGTTGTCAAGGATAGGGATCTTGACGAGAGAAATATCGATGTTTGTAACAGTGTTTTTTGCCTTGGATAAAGCTTTTTTCGCTCTACGCAACGGTTGACCCTCTCTGTGCTTTCCGATATGATGGCGGCACATATGGCGGTTCAGATTGAGTTTGATCCAAAACAGGCAGCGGCCATCGGGTTTGTGTGGGAACTATTAGTGGCTCTTTTGATCCCTATCGTCCTGTGTGCCGTTGCGGGTCGTGCGCTGGACCGTTATTTTGAAACGAGCCCTTGGCTTATGGTTGCGAGTATTCCTGTGGCGATGACGCTTTCCTATAAAATGATTCGTGATAAAGCAGAGCAACTTGGGCGTGAGATGTATCCGTCCAAAACAGGAGCATCTCAAGATCATTCGACCCCTTCTTCGTAGTGTATGGCGATTCATATTCCTCTTGCGGCTGAACCGGTGTTCCATTTGGGGTCTTTTGTTGTCACGAACACCCTTGTGAGTGCTGGAGTTTCCACGATCATGTTTGTATTGATCGCGTTCGGTTTGCGAAGATCATCTGCCGCATCGCCTACACGTTTTCAGATATTCATGGAGATGGTGCTGGAAGGAATGATGGGATTTTTTGATCAAGTCACCCATGATCGTGTCAAAACACGGAAGTTCTTGCCGTTTGTGGGGACCTTGTTTTTGTTCATCCTCGTGTCCAATTGGATGGGGTTGTTGCCGGGCACAGGGTCGATAGGGGTGTGGCATACGGTGGCTGGTCAGTTGGAATTTGTTCCTCTCCTGCGTCCGGCACACAGCGATCTTAATCTCACATTGGCACTTGCCTTGTGTACAATCGTTGGTTCCCATGTGCTTGGGGTGGCTTCACTAGGATGGTGGGTGCATCTGAATAAGTTTATTCAGTTAGAAGGCTTTGTGAGCGCGTTCGGTTCGTTGAGCCCCATAAAAATACTGACCGCATTCGTTGAGTTTATCGTAGGTATCATCGAGCTATTCGGAGAAATAGCAAAAATCGCCTCCTTGTCTTTGCGATTATTCGGAAATGTGTTTGCCGGAGAAGTGCTCATCACCGTGATCACTTCCTTGATCGCCTATGGTGCCCCGCTGCCTTTTATGGCATTAGAGATTATGGTTGGTGTGGTACAGGCAGTCGTGTTTTCTACACTGACCCTTGTGTATCTTACTCTTATGACGATGGCACCCCATGGTGCTGATGGTCATGACCATGAAGACAAGCATACGGCAGCTGGCATCCAGCCTGTAGGGGCTCATTAGGGGCGAACTGGGACAAGATCTTCTAAGCTTGTAAGATCTGGTGCCGTTTTCATCCTTAATTTATTCAATGTTTCTCCTCACTATGGAAATTGATGTTTCCCGCGAGATTACAAAGGGTTTTACCATGGCCATCGGCGGCATTGGTCCCTCTATCGCTATCGGGATGATCGTCTCGAGGGCTATGGAAGCCATCGGTCGTAATCCAGAGGCTGGTTCAAAGTTGTTTGTGCCAATGCTTTTAGGTGCCGCTTTTGCAGAAGCTATTGCTATTTATTCGTTAGTCGTTGTTTTTACCCTGTAATTAAGAGCTTCTTGTTCCTCGATGCTGCGTCGAGGAACCGTCGAGCCCTGAATTTTTTCTATGATTGAATCTACAACGCAGCCTGGTGTGCTTGAGCTATTTGGCTTGAATGGAAAACTGTTTTTGGCACAGCTGGTTAATTTCTCCATCGTGATATTTGTGGTGGCGAAGTGGGTGTACAACCCACTTTTAAAGGCGATGGATGCTCGTCAAGCGGCGATGGAAAAAGGGGCTGAGGATGCCAAGGCGGCGGCACGTGAACGAGAAGCGGCGGTTGCGGATGCTCGTACCTTGCATAGCCGCGCCCAAGCGGAAGCACAGAGCTTGATCGAACGTGTTCGATCCGAAGCGGCGACAGAGCGCACGCGTCTTCTCGCGGAAACACAGGCAGAGCTGGAACGCCAAATGGTCGAAGCAGGCGCTCGGCTCAAGGAGGAGCGGCTTGTGATGACCGCGGCATTTAAACGAGAAATGGTTGAGCTTGTGCTTGCCGCGACCACAAAAGTTGTCGCAAAGACATTGGATGAAGCCGGTCATCGCGCGCTTATCACACAGGCTCTAAGTGAGCTTGAACAACAGGCATGAATGTATGAAAAAATCTGTTGCGCGAATTCATACATGGGCCGTTGAACTTTTATCGGCAACGCCACCTGCAGAACAAGCATCTGTGGCCGAAACACTGCGTGCGTTGCAGGAGGTTTTGCATCGTCTTCCCGAGGTTCGTCGAGTTCTTGGAGATGCCGTGATTTCACCGGACGATCGTATACGTCTGATTGAGCAAGCAAGAGGCGTCAAACTTCCTGTGGCTCTTCACGAGACGATTCGTGCGATGATGGCGGCGGAAGCGTTCGCCCTTTTCCCAGCCCTTATCGACCATGTGCGCCAGATACGTGATCGTTTTGGCGTAGTGCGTGAAGTCACCGCGGTGAGCGCTGTACCTTTAGCCTCCCGTGAGAGTGATCGTCTCCGCGGGGCTTTAGAAACCACCTGGAAGATACCGGTGCTGTTGCACGAACGGGTGGATCCACGAGTGATCGGTGGGTTTCGGCTTGAAGCGGACGATTGGAGGTTTGATGCGACGGTTGTGGGAGGTGTGAAGCGATTAGCCGAGTTCTTGATTGCTCAATAGTTTTTTCAAAAACGTCTATAAAATATGTCTGACACAACATCTCCTAAAAACCATCCCGCCGAAGAAATGATCCAGGCGCTCAAGCGCGAAATCGATCAGTTTACGATCATACATAAACAGGCGGACGCCGGTCGCGTTCTTGAAGTGGGTGATGGGATTGCCAAAGTTGCCGGCTTGCACAAGGCGCAAAGCATGGAGATGCTTCGATTTGAGCATGGGGCGCTTGGGGTCGCGCTTAATCTTGAAGAAGAGCACATAGGGGTTATTTTACTTAGTGGTCTTAGCACCGTTGTCGCAGGAGAGGCGGTCCATGCAACGGGTAAATTGCTAAGTCTGCCGGTTGGCAACGAGATCATCGGTCGTGTGGTCAACCCTCTCGGTGTGCCGATCGACGGAAAAGGCGCGATGAAAGCAAGCAAGGAATATCCTGTAGAAAAAGTGGCCCCAGGTGTCATGAAACGTGAACCGGTGAGTGTTCCCCTTATGACAGGGATCAAGGCCATTGATGCGCTTATTCCCATTGGTCGTGGACAACGCGAACTCATCATCGGAGATCGTCAAACGGGCAAAACATCCGTCGCGCTCGATACGATCTTGAATCAAAAAGGGACAGGCGTGATCTGTATTTACGTGGCGATTGGCCAAAAAACATCGAAGGTGGCAAAAATCATGACACAGCTCTCCGAGGCGGGTGCGATGGAATACACGATCATTGTCGCAGCAAACGCCGCGGATCCAGCCTCGATGCAGTTTATTGCTCCCTACGCTGGGGTAGCAATCGGAGAATTTTTCATGGATCAAAAAAAGGATGTCCTTGTGGTGTACGACGATCTCTCAAAGCACGCCTGGGCGTATCGAGAAGTTTCGTTGCTTCTACGACGTCCACCAGGTCGCGAAGCTTATCCGGGCGATGTATTCTATCTTCACTCGCGATTGCTTGAACGTGCGGCTCGTCGCAATGAAGCAGCGGGAGGAGGCTCCATCACGGCGCTTCCGATCATTGAAACACAGGCGGGTGATGTGTCTGCGTACATTCCCACGAATGTGATTTCTATCACGGACGGCCAGATTTATCTTGAAAGCGATCTTTTTTATCGCGGCATCCGCCCGGCGTTAAACGTAGGACTCTCGGTGTCGCGCGTGGGGGGAGCGGCGCAGACCAAGGCGATGAAAAAAGTGGCAGGGCCGCTTCGTCTTGAGCTTGCCCAGTTCCGTGAGTTAGAGGCCTTTGCCCAGTTTGCCAGCGATTTGGATGAAACCACAAAAAAACAAATTGATCGTGGTCGTCGACTCGTTGAGATCTTGAAGCAGCCACAGTACAAGCCAATGTCGATGGAGCATCAAGTGGTGGTGTTGTATGCCGTGACAAAGGGCCACGCAGACCATATTCCGATTGATCGGATGCGGGCGTGGGAGGACGGTCTACACGAGATGATGGATCGTGGCCATGTTGCCGTATTAGAAGGACTTCGAGACAAAAAAGCACTCGAGCCGGACATAGAAGAAGGGCTCAAAAAAGCGCTCGCGAGCTATCGTGATACATTTGCGGTGTAACGACGTATGGCTATTCCGACACGTGTCATCAAACGACGTATCAAGTCGATTCGATCAACGCGAAAAATAATGAAAGCAATGGAGCTTGTAGCGGGTTCTAAAATGCGCAAGACCACCCAACTTGCACTTGCGACTCGTCCCTACGCTTCTTCCCTAGAAGCGCTGCTCGAGGAAACGCGTACACGGATCACGGATCCGTTTCATCCGCTGCTCGTTGGCCGTCCGCGTAAGCCAGGGCAGACGCTTTCCACCCTGATTGTTGTGGCCGCGTCTGATCGTGGACTCTGCGGTGGGTTTAACAGTCAGCTTTTACGCAAACTCGCAGAATTGGTGACGGCGCGTGTGGGAGATCGGTTGGAAGTGATCACCGTTGGGCGACGTGCGGAGCAAGGGGTTCGTCGGTTGCATCAGGTGCTTGCGGCGTCTTTTGCCGCGATTTCCAACGCTCCTTCGTTTGAGCGTGCTGCGCCGGTCGCTCAACTCGCGTATGAGGGGTTTATTTCCGCAAAATATGATCGTGTGTTTGTGGTATGCACGCTTTTTCAAAGCGCTCTTGTACAGAATCCGGTGATACAACAGCTCTTGCCGATGGTGCCAGAGGGGGAGCTCGACCATCTTTCACAAACCTTTGAAGATGAATCCATGCATGCGAATACGTTGTTTGAGCCCTCGACAGATGCTGTGCTGAATGAGCTCTTGCCACGATTGCTGGAAATCCAGATCTATCGTGCGCTGCTTGAGTCGTCGGCATCAGAACACAGTGCTCGTATGATGGCGATGAAAAGTGCAGGGGACGCGGCAAAAGAAATGCTGGGAGATCTGACGCTGACGCTCAATCAAGCTCGTCAAGGAGCGATCACGCAAGAAATTTCCGAAATATCTGCAGGCAAAGCCGCTATTGAATAACATCATTTTTATGACAAAACCCACACAAAAAGAGGGAGCAAAGCCGATCACGGGCCGCATCGCGCAGGTGATTGGCCCTGTGGTTGATGTGATATTTGAGGAACAGATGCCCGCGCTCTATGACGCACTCACCGTGAAACGTGAACGAGGGGTGCTTGTCCTTGAGGTAGAACAACACCTTGCCGGTGGTCGTGTTCGTACCATTGCGATGGATTCAACGGATGGACTTGTCCGTGGAATGGAGGTTGTGGCAACAGGCGCACCTATCTCGGTACCTGTGGGTCGTGGTTCTCTCGGCCGTATGTTCAATGTGATTGGGGAAACTATTGATGAAGGACCGCCGGTGAAGGTTACTAAAACCTACCCCATTCATCGTCCAGCACCACCGCTTGATCAACAATCAACAAAATTTGAGGTGTTGGAAACAGGGATCAAAGTGATCGATCTCATCTGTCCTTTTTTGAAAGGAGGAAAAGTGGGTTTGTTTGGGGGCGCTGGAGTGGGTAAAACGGTTATTGTGATGGAGCTCATTCGTAATATCGCGACAGAGCATGGTGGTTTTTCTGTGTTTGCTGGTGTCGGAGAGCGTTCACGTGAAGGGAATGATCTCTATCGTGAAATGAAAGAATCCGGCGTCATCGACAAAACAACGTTGGTGTTTGGTCAGATGAATGAGCCGCCAGGCGCTCGTGCTCGCGTTGCCCTCACCGGGCTTGCGATGGCCGAATATTTTCGTGATGAAGAACACCAGGACGTCCTTTTGTTTATCGATAATATTTTTCGCTTTACACAAGCGGGCTCTGAAGTCTCGGCGCTTCTTGGTCGTATTCCATCGGCGGTTGGCTATCAACCAACGCTTGCGACCGAGATGGGCGGACTTCAAGAGCGCATCACTTCCACAAAAAATGGTTCAGTAACATCTGTCCAGGCTGTGTATGTCCCAGCAGATGATCTGACCGATCCGGCTCCTGCGACCACGTTTGCTCATCTGGATTCAACGGTGGTGCTCGCACGCGCACTTTCTGAACTTGGCATCTACCCTGCGGTGGATCCTCTCGATTCCAATTCAACCATTCTTGATCCAAACATCGTAGGTGAACGTCACTACAAGGTGGCGCGTGGAGTCCAACAGGTGTTGCAGCGATACAAGGATCTCCAGGACATTATTGCGATTTTAGGGATGGAGGAACTGTCCGATGATGATAAGCGAACGGTGGCGCGTGCGCGGCGCGTACAAAAGTTTTTGTCCCAGCCGTTTCATGTGGCAGAAGTGTTTACGGGAAATCCAGGCAAGTACGTGCCATTAGAAGAAACGATTCGTGCATTTGAAGAGATCCTGGAAGGCAAACATGATGCGAAGCCCGAACAGGCTTTCTACATGAAAGGGGGGATAGAAGAGGTCGTGTAATTTTGTATGACATTTCGTTGTCGACTCTTGACGCCGGAACGAACACTCTTCTCGGAAGAGGTGGTGTCTTTATCGTTGCCCACAGAGGCAGGTGAAATCACTATTTTGTCACAACATGTTGCGCTCACTTCTGTATTGGCACCAGGGATCGCTTCTCTTGTTGATACAGCGGGTCACACGCAAGAGATCGCCGTTTCACATGGATTTATTCAGGTGGAAGAAGGTGGCGCGGTGACGATTCTTGCTAATACGGCAGAGCGTGGAGAAGAATTAGACATTGATGTGATCGCAGAAGCGAAAAAGCGGGCAGAGGATGTGATGCGTCAGGGAGTAAACGTTGACGACGTATCTTTTGCCGCCGCTTCAGCTGGGCTTAAACGAGAGTTAGCGCGTGAACGATTAGCGATGCGCCATCATGCGCGTCGACAGGGCTCTGTAGAGCGCGAAAGATAAAAGTTTCCACATCTGTTCCACAAGGAGTATTGTCATGGGTAATGGTTCTTGTTAAGATTCAACCCTTCAAATCTTAGTAGCTCGGTTGATTTCGCTGGTCTGCGTGACTCGTCCTTGACGATAGATCTAATACTAAGCCTGTTGCCATATACCCATTCTGATATAATAGGTTCATATGAACCTCCGCTCCTTTTTTCGTGATGATAGAGCCACAAAAGCCTTGCTTGGAATGAGTAAGAAAGAGTTTGAAGAGCTTGTC
>OBEQ012281918.1_pt1 | contig 25761 bp, 22 predicted proteins | sample 1670901 | NCBI WGS metagenome assembly OBEQ01 (sample SAMEA104232315, study PRJEB22302) | groundwater metagenome | biome: forest; feature: aquifer; material: groundwater | place: USA | collected 2011-08-07 | depth 5.4 m | reverse complement strand
TATCCAACCGGACGCAGGGTGAGCGATGAAGAGATGAAGCACATCAATGTGGAACGTAATAAGTTTCATGGCGACTGGAACTACGTCATAAGACCAAAAGCTACAGAGCGAAGTTGATACCTTTATTTATTTACACCTCCTAACCCAGTTTTCCTACCCCTGACGATTATCCCGATCTCATCTGCTGCGAATGGCATTGAGATAGGCTTTGAGGAACGCATCCCAGCCGGTCTTCTTGCTGAAATCCAACCCGGCGTACAGGGGCGATACCGAGCGAAGCGGAAAATACATCGCCACGCCGTTGGAATTATTCACGTTCGCACCTTTATAGCCTTGCGCCATCACATAGCCTGACTTCACAGCCTTGACGACATCCCGGCAAGCAGTGGTGGTGGCAGAATTGGCCCCCGCCTTGGCCAGCAATGAACAGAAGTCAACCAGGTCTATGTTATCCGGTACTGCATAGGCTTGGACCTGGCCGCGAACCGCCAGAATGCGTTGCCGTGCGGCGCTATCGTTCAGGCTTGCTTTCAGGGCAGCCGCCAGGCCGGCAACGGCAGTGGCAAGGGCGCCCGCCTTTGACAAGTCGCAGGCCGAGTAGGTGACGCCGTCGGCATTGGTGTACGAAGCGAGATACTTGTCGACAATGAGCGCGCTGAAATCGCGTGGCGTCATCGCCGGGTTCTTGGCCAAGGCGCCGAGAATGGTTTGGTACGGCCAGCCTGCACCTGGCTCGGTTTGCTCTGAACCTACCGTATAGTCGGCGCTGGCGCGGATCTGGTAACCCACCTCGGCCATGCTCATCAGGCAGGCGTCCGTGCCGAGGATATCCAGTTTGCGATTCAGGAGTTTGGCCGTATCGGCCATCACTTTCTTCATCTCCTGGTTGTCCAGAAAGTCCTTGGCATTGTCGTCGAGCAGAATGGCCTTTGCGGTCTGGTTGCCGGCTGCATTCATCAGCGACTGGCGCACGGGGGTGTGGAACAGGGCGTGACGGATGGGACCGGTAGCCAGCCTGCGCAGGCCGCGGTAGCGTTCACCGGCATAGATATCCGTGTCATCCCACCCTTGGCCGTGATTCCACAGTACCAGCAGGTAGTGGTCGGCCGGATAGTTCTTGACGCCCCATTGTATGAAGTCGCTGAGGCACTTCGGATCGCCGGTGTTGACGGCACCGAGGGAAGCGACCGCGTCGCCTGTGACGATGCCGCCTTTGCGCAAGTAATAGCGCCGGGCCACATGACCTGCGGCACGGTCAAATTGCGCAATGATGTTTAGCTTGTCGGTCGAACCAACCTTTTTCATTTCCTTCAGATCTTGAACACCTTCGGGATCCAAGCTGTTGTCCCCAGCCATGTACACCATGACCGTCCAAGGTTTCTTCGTTGGCGTTGTGGGCATTGCTTATCTCCCTTCGTGAAGTTGTGTAGTGCCCCCCTGGGAGTCAACATAGCTCATGCCCCTGGGGGAGTTGATAGAAGCGTTCACGTCAGGCACGAAGGGTAAGATACTCCAGGGCTGAGCGTTGCCGTTCCGTGTTGTAGCGGTCGATCCAGGCCGTGATGATCCGTTCAGTCTCCTCGAAGGACTCGAATTGGTGCAACCAGCCATACTCCTGCACCCCTTTGTACTCCGGCGAGTAGCGGGGGATGAACTCCTGGGTGATCGCGTGCCACGGCGAATCCAGATCACCTTTGGAGGATGGCCAAGAAGGAAACTCATCTGATGGAAGTCGGAGTCCTTGGACACTATGGCAAGTCTATGCTGAGCTGCGTAAGTCCAGACCTCTGTGTCAACTCCGCGCTGCAGACCGGCATCACGAACGTGGACCGACTCAGGGAAAAGGTCGGCGACGGCACTGACGAGGCGTGGCGATAGGTTCTGGTCGAACAGCAGCCTCATGCTGCCGGCGGGACCGACACCATTCTACGCTCACGATCAGCCGCGAAGGCGAGGCAAGCACGGATGTCCTCGGCTGTGAGGTCGGGGAAATCGGTGAGGATCTCCGCTTCAGACATCCCGGAAGCGAGATACTCGAGGACATCGTACACGGTAATGCGCAGCCCGCGGATGCACGGCTTTCCGCCACGCTTGCCGGGCTCAATCGTGATGACGTTTCGGTAGTCCATATGCCAATGATAGGCGCATCGTTTCCGGCGGTCAACTCCAATAATGCGCATCGAGGACGACTATGGTGGATTGAAACGTCACAAAGTGTAACCCATGTCCCCGGACTTTTTTGTTACCTATCTCCCCGACCGGTCACATCTCAGTATACCTACAATTGGGGAAACCGGAGCATCCCCAGAACTTATTCCCGGCGTGCTTGCCGCGCTTCGCTTGACGCACAAGCAACTCGCCGCCGCAGTGAGGACAACATCTTTCAGGCGACGAACGATCAACGCTAGCCCCAGGGCCAGGTGCTGTCTGGACATTTCGGATAAGAGTAGCCAGATGACTTCCTTCGACCAGGTCCACCGGCTTGCCCGATGCAAAGTTCTTTGCCTCCTGGGTGAAGATGCCCGACGTAACGATGATCGCCCCTGAAGCATGCTCGGCGGTCATTAGCCCGTACATCTCCCTGACGATTTTGACACCGACCTTGTGTTCTCGCCACTGCTTGCACTGAACCAAATAGCGGTCATCACCTTTCTCGATTCTGAGGTCCACTCCGCCATCTGGGCCAAGTGAGGTGTTCGCTTTAACTACGTACCCTTGCCGTCGATAGACTTCCGACAGCAGTTCTTCGAACTGCTTCCACGACAACGAGCGTATGGAATCGATGCCGCTCTGTCGTTCGAACAGCTTCCGTTTGCGAAGCGACTCAAAAGCGGAGGCGGCTGCCGGAAGAAGAAAGATGACGGCTATCCATGCAAGCTGCGAAGCAATTGGGGCCATGCCTTTCAAGATCGGGCCGTTGAATGTGATGGATGGGACGACGAATCTCAAGATTACATAGACCGCTGCGGAAACGCAGACGCTAACCCACCAGGGAAACTGGGCCAACAGGACTAGGACGCCTTCATCTCTTCTTGCCATTGCGATTCCTTATGATCAGGCCAACATTTACTTTTTAACTTCCTCTACGGTTGTTACATTCTATTTGATAGAAGAATGGCGTCAAGGTATTTTTACGAGTAAAAGTGATTTAACGCTGTGGATTATTTACTAATATGATGAAATGAGATGTAATCGGTGTGATTTGTGGCACATTTAACTGCATTATGTTGAAATCCATACCAAGCGTTTCTGCTGAGGAAAGGGACCATAAGGCCCATTAGAGTTGACGCGGATGCCCCAGGGGCGTATCCTCTGCATCCATGAATGCCATACAGATGGAGCGCTGCCGCGCCCGGTTCGAGCAGTGCGTCGATGACATCAACTTACCAAAGAGTTCATAAGTAAGACAACGCCACGTCATTCCCGCGGAAGCGGGAATCCAGACCGAACAAACTGGATTCCGGATCAAGCCCGGAATGACAAGAAGGGATACTATAGGAGAGATGGGGAAACTCAAGGCGATTATCTTTGACGTGGATGGGACGCTGGCCGATACGGAGAGGAATGGGCATCTGGTGGCCTGCAACGAGGCGTTCGCGCGGATGGGGTTCGATATCCGCTGGAGCTGGGAGGAGTTCAAAGAGCTGTTGAAGATACCCGGCAATGCCAGGCGGATGCAACTGGCGCTCTCGACCCGGACCTCGCTCTCCGAGACTGAAATCGACCGGATTGTGCCGGAGTTGTTCGAACTGAAGAAGGAGTTGTATCTGAAACGGGTTGATGGGTTGTCGCTGTACCCCGGTGTGGCCCGGATCGTCCGAGAGGCGATCGATCGCGGTATTCGACTGGCGATCGTATCGGTCACCCACGAAGATCAGATCTTCGCGCTCCTGAAGGCGCTGATCCCCGAGGCGCTCGATGCCTTCGACCCGATTTTCGGCCAACAATCCGGCAAGAAGGACTCAGCCCTCTATGCTCGGTGTGCTGCGATGCTCGGATGCGATGCGTCGGAGATCCTGGTAATTGAGGACTCAGAAAAGGGCTTCAAGGCGGCTAAGGGGGCTGGCTTACCTTGCGCTGTGGTCTATAATGAGTAGACACGCGGCCAGGACTTCACCGGCGCGGAACTTGTGGTCCGTAGTCTGGAGCATCTTGACCTCGACCTTCTGGAAAGGTTGTGCCTGGGCTGACCAAAAAGGGCGCACTCGCGCGTTCGGGATCGATCCTTGACATTGCTACGAATGCTATGTCACTTTTTATACAGTACGTCATCGTTTACCAGTGAGTCGCGATGGTCATCGGGGTTCCAAAAGAGATCAAAGAGGCTGAGAGTCGGGTCGCGATCATACCGGCCGGCGTGCAGGCCCTGCGGGCGCATGGGCACCGGGTTCTGGTCCAGCGAGGGGCTGGAGTCGGCTCGGGTCTATCGGACGACGCCTATGTCAAGGCTGGAGCCGAGCTGATTGGCGATCCGACAGCGATCTACGCCCAAGCCGATCTGATCTACAAGGTGAAAGAGCCGCTGCCTCCCGAGTGCGAGATGCTCCGGGAAGGACAACTGCTGTTCACCTTTCTGCATCTGGCCCCCACGCCTGAACTCACCAAACGGCTCCTTGCGCGGCGGGTGGTGGCGGTGGCCTATGAGACCGTGGAGACGCAAGAAGGCCGAAAGCCGCTGCTCGAGCCGATGAGCGAGATCGCTGGACGGATGGCTATCCACATCGGGGCGTACTATCTGGCTACCCCGCATGGCGGGCGGGGTGTGCTGATCGGTGGAGTGCCCGGGGTCCCCCCCGCCACCGTGGTGATCCTTGGCGGCGGAACCGTCGGGGCTAACGCGGCGAAGGTGGCGGCGGGTATGGGCGCCTGGGTCTATCTGTTGGACGTGGACCAGGCTCGCATGCGCTACCTTGACGAGATCCTTCCCGAGAATGTGACGACCCTCATTTCAAATCAGATGAGCATCGAGGAGTGCGTGAGGCGAGCCGACATCCTGATCGGGGCCGTCTACATCTCCGGGGCCAGAGCCCCCAAGCTGGTGACCGGAGAGATGGTCACGCTCATGAAGCCGGGATCGGTCATCGTCGATGTGGCCATCGACCAGGGCGGCTGCATTGAGACCAGCCGTCCCACCTCCCACAGCGATCCTGTCTATGTCGTGGATGGCATCTTGCACTACTGTGTCGCCAACATGCCTGGCGCCTTCGCCAGAACCTCGACCTTTGCCCTCACCAACGTCACCCTTCCCTACGCCCTCCGACTCGCCGACAGCGGGTGGCGCCGGGCCATCCTGGAGTGCCCGGAGCTCTCGCTGGGACTGAATGTTGCCCTCGGCCACGTCACCCATCCCGCTGTGGCCGAAGCGCATGGCCTGGCCTACCTGCCGCCCCTGGAAGTGGCGAAGGGTTAGCGCGAGGCGATCGCCATCCATCTATGACCCCTCAGACGAACCGGCATGATGTCGGCTCCCATGTGGCGGCTGTCTATAACGCCATGCTGGCGGAGTACGACCAAATTGAGGACCAGTTTTATTTCGCCGAATGCTATCAGGTGTACGGGGAGTCCGTCGATCGGATCGTCCGCGAGAGACCGGATGGTCTGGCGCTGGACCTTGGGTGCGGGACGGGGAAACAGACGGCCCTGCTGACGCGGCGGCCCGGGCGGGTGGTCGGGATCGACATCTCAGATCAGATGATCGAGGCGGCGCGACAGCGATGCAATGGTCGGCCAAGCGTCAGCCTTGTGACCGGCGACATCACGAGACTGCCGTTCGAAGATGGATGCGCTCAGGCCATGGTAGCCTATGGCGATGTCATCGGCCATAACTTTACCGCAGTCGATGTGGTGCTGAGAGAGATGGTCCGGGTCTGCGCGCCGCGCGGCCTCATCTCGTTCGAGGTCGATTCGAAGTGGTGTCCTGACCTGCTCTACCTCCCGAAGGAGCTGTGGCAGGCCATGACGACTCGGGGCGGGCACCTGCGGGAGTGGAAAGAGATGCAGTTTAAGACCTTCACCTGGCGAGAGATCACGTGCCTCTTGCAGGCACACGGTCTCAGGCTTGTTGAGGTCCGGAGCATGAACATCCTGACCATGCTGTTCCCTCCGTCGCTGCTCTTTCGCCGGAGGCAGGATGCCCCCCGTTTCAATGCCCTCTTCCGCCGCGTGATGGCACTCGACTTGGCACTAGGAAAGTTCCTGCGGTGTGGCTCCACCAGAATCGTGACGGTGGAGAAACCGTGAACGGTGCGGAGTGCGGGGTGCGAGGTGTCCGGAAGAACCGCTGGCGGGAGGAGATCCGAGCGGGCTGGTGTCCGTTGACGGTCCTGCGTGAAGCCAGCTTGTGAAGTCCGGCGGCAGCGGGGCCTCGAACTCCATCCACTCGTCGGTTCTCGGGTGGAACAGGCCGAGTTTCCATGCATGGAGCAAGTGCCGCTCCGCCTTTGCTCGAAACTCGAAACTCGAAACTCGAAACTTCTTTTCTCTTCGTCCCCCATACAGCTTATCGCCCACCACCGGGTGGCCGATCGCGGACAGGTGGACCCGGATCTGGTGGGTTCTGCCGGTTTGTGGCTGAAGCTGTAGCAGTGTGGAGCCGTTAAGACGCTTCATCACCCGGTAGATGGTCACCGCCTCCCGGCCTTTGCGTGTGCGCACCGCCATCCGCTTCCGATCCCGTTCGTGGCGGCCGATGTCAGCCGCGATCTGGCCCTCAGGCTGCTTGACCTCGCCATGCACCAGCGCGATGTAGGTCTTCTTTACCCGACGTCCTTTGAATTGTGTGGCGAGCGAGGCCATGGCCGTGTCGGTTTTGGCCACGACTATTACCCCAGAGGTCTCTTTGTCGAGCCGGTGAACGATCCCTGGCCGTCGCTCCTCGCCGATCCCGGGTAAATCCGGACAGTGATACAGAATGGCGTGGACCAGCGTCCCAGCCTGATGCCCAGGGGCGGGATGCACGACAAGCCCCGCCGGCTTATTCAGGACCAGAAGGTCAGTATCTTCGTACAGGATGTCGAGGGGAATCGGTTCAGGCGTGAGGGTGGACGGCCGTGGCGGAGGGATAGAAAGGCTGATCTGCTGGCCCGGGTGGGCCGTAGCGCTCGCCTTCGGGTGGCGACCATCGACCAGCACCCGGCCGGCTTTGATGAGGCGCTGGATCTGTGATCGTGGGAGCCCTGTCGCGGCAGTGAGGTAGCGGTCCAGGCGCAGGCCGGTGGCTGAGGCATCGGCTACGAGTTCGCTGACGTCATCGCCGCTCATGAGGCCCGCCCCCGATCTCGCTCCCGACGTTCTTCAAGGATCAACGTGAGCATCATGAGCGAGACGCCGATGGTGATGGCGGAGTCCGCGACGTTGAACGCGGGCCAGTGGTACTGGTAGTAGTGGACATCGATGAAGTCGATGACCATGCCGATTCTCAACCGATCCACCAGGTTGCCAACAGCGCCCCCAAGGATCAGGCTCAACCCAAGTAAGGCAAGCGGATGGTCGTCAACTCTGTGATGTCGATAGTACAGGATGAACCCGATGGCCAGGAGGGAGATGCCGATGAAGAAAGGGTTGCGAACCCATGCAGCTTGATCGGCCAGGAGGCCGAATGCCGCACCAGGGTTCATGATATGGACGATCGCAAAGAAATCGGGGATAAGGGGGATGCTGTGGCCGAGGGGCATCGTGGCCTGGATCAACAGCTTTGAGATCTGATCGAGCAGGATGACCGTCAGAGCGACAGCATAGAACCGCATGGATTAGTGCGAGGCGCGAAATCCCCCCGTGCCCCCCTTTTGCAAAGGGGGGGTGGGGGGATTTGGGATGCGGAGTGGGGGGTGCGAGGTGCATAAATCCTTAGTCATTTACCCTGTACCCTATACCCTATACCCTGTCCCCATGCCCTATTTCTTCCAGGACGCCGGCGCAGCGGCCGCAGACATCCGGATAAGGAATGGATCGGCCCACGCTTCCGCTATAGGTCCAGCAGCGGGCGCACTTTTGCCCCTCTGCTCGCCCTACCCGCACCTCAACCCTTTTTCCGGCCTCCTCCGTCCCGGCCAGACTCCCTACGCTCACGGCCGAGACGATGAACAGCGTCGGCAGATCGGCTTCGTACTGGGTGAGGATCGGCAGTAAGGTGGGCTCGACCAGGAGGTCAACGCGTGCCTCCAGTGATGTCCCGATGAGCTTGGCTTTGCGAACGGCTTCGAGGGCTTTCAGTACCTCATCCCGAACTGACAGCAAGTCTTCCCAGCGGGCCTCAAGGGCTTCGTCCAGAAGACTGGACCGGACGGGTGGGAATTCGGCGAGGTGCACGCTCTCCACCTCGCCGCCCTGCTTGGGCATTGCCTGCCAGACCTCATCGGCGGTAAAGGAGAGGACTGGGGCCATGAGTCTGACGAGCGCGTCAAGGATCTGATACATCGAGGTTTGGGCCGCACGCCTGGCGCGGGAGCGGGGGGCGGAGGTGTAGACCCGATCCTTCAGAACATCCAGGTAAAAGGCCGAAAGGTCCACTGCGCAGAAGTTATGCAGGCTATGGTAGAGGAGGTGAAACTCGCAGGTCTCGTAGGCCCGGCGCAAGCGCTCAGTGAGTCGTTCCAGGCGATGTAGGATGAATCGGTCGATCTCATCGAGTTCGTTAGACGGCAGCGCATCGTGAGCAGGCTGGAAGTCGGACAGGTTGCCGAGCAAATAGCGACAGGTGTTCCGGATTCGGCGGTACCCTTCAGCCAGCCGCTTCAAGATCTCCTCGGAGATCCGGATATCGTCGCGGTAGTCCTCGGCCGCCACCCAGAGGCGAAGAATCTCGGCGCCGTACCGTTCAATCACCTCTTGTGGGGCCACGACGTTGCCGAGGGACTTGGACATCTTCTTACCCTCGCCATCCACCACGAAGCCGTGGGTCAGGACCGCCCGATATGGCGCGCGTCCACGGGTTCCGACTGCGGTGAGCAGCGAGCTGTGAAACCACCCCCGATGCTGATCGCTCCCCTCGAGGTACATGTCGGCGGGCCATCGTTGGTCAGGCCGGACCTCGAGGACGGCCGCGTGGCTCACGCCGGAATCGAACCAGACATCCAGGATGTCACGTTCCTTTTCGAAGTCGGTCCTCTCACAGTTGGGACAGGCGGTCCCGGGCGGAAGCAGGTCCGCTGCCGCTTTTGTGTACCAGAGGTCAGCCCCCGCGCGTTCGATCATGGTCGCGACGTGCTCCGCGAGTCGCTGGTCCGCCAGGATGTGGCCGCAATGGGCGCAGTAGAAGGCGACGATCGGGACTCCCCAGGCTCGTTGCCGCGAGATGCACCAGTCGGAGCGGTACGCGACCATATTGCTGATCCTGTCCTCGCCCCAGGAGGGGATCCATCGGACCTGCTTGATCTCCGCCAGGGCCTTGGCGCGGAGGCCGGTCTGCCCGCCGCCCTCGTCAGGCAGGACCGCCGCGTCCATGGAGATGAACCACTGCTCCGTCGCCCGAAAGATCGTTGGGTTCTTGCACCGCCAGCAATGGGGATAAGAGTGCGAGAGTTGCGCCTCCGACAACAGGAGACCTCGGCGCTGAAGCTCTGCAACGATCTTACCGTTGGCCTCCCAGACGCTCAGGCCGCCGACGAGTGGCAGGTCCGCGACGAATCGCCCGGCAGCGTCTACGGGGTTATAGATGTCGAGACCGTGCTTGAGGCCGGTCTCGTAATCCTCGACCCCGTGCCCCGGCGCCGTATGCACGCACCCTGTCCCCTGGTCCATGGTGACATAGTCGGCCAGCACGACCTTCGAGGGTCGTTCGATCCAGGGGTGCCTGGCCGTGAGCCCTTCCAGCGCACGACCAGGCAATTCCTCGACGACTCGGCTCTCTGTCACTCCTGCGGCTGCAAGCGTCTCCTTCAGCCGATCTTTGGCGACGATGAAGAACTCACCGGCCGTTTCGACGATCACGTAGGGTGCGTCCGGATGCACGGCGATAGCCAGATTTGCCGGTAGCGTCCACGGTGTCGTGGTCCAGATCACGACGAATGATCGTTTGCCCTGCAGCACCGGCAGGCGCTCCGCGGCACCCGAGTTGAGGGGAAACTTGACGTAGATGGATGGAGATGCATGATCGCCGTACTCGACCTCGGCCTCGGCCAGAGCCGTCCGGCAAGAGACGCACCAGTGAACCGGCTTCTTTCCCTTGTAGGCTGCCCCCGTTGCGAACAACCTCCCCAGCTCACGGACAATCGTTGCCTCGTACTTGTAATCCATGGTGAGATAGGGGTCTGACCAGTTGCCCAGGACCCCGAGGCGCCTGAACTCTTCCCGCTGGATGTCGATGAATCTGGCGGCGTACTCACGACAGAGCTGCCGCTTTTCAACCAGCGACACCTCCGCTTTCCTGCCACCCAGGTCTTTATCGACCTGGTGTTCGATCGGGAGCCCGTGGCAATCCCATCCCGGAACGAAGGCAGCGTTGCAGCCGAACATCGACTTCGACTTGACGACGATGTCCTTCAATATCTTATTGAGTGCATGGCCGATGTGAATGTGGCCATTTGCGTAGGGGGGACCGTCGTGGAGGATCCAGACCTGCCGATCAGCTCGAACCTCGCGGAGCCGGCTATAGAGACCCAAAGCTTCCCACCGCTTTAGGATGGACGGCTCGAGTACAGGGAGATCCGCCTTCATCGGAAAGGTAGTCTTGGGCAGGTTAAGCGTTTCTTTATAGTTCATCCCCAAACTCCAGGGTATAGGGTTTAGGGTACAGGACGCAGAGGCTGAACTAAACCCATTACCCTAAACCCTGTCCTTCATAGCAGCGACGACAGCACCTGTCAAGGCTTCGGTGCAGCCTCAATACAGATAGCGATGCATCCGGATATTGAGCAGGAGACCGACGGCCAGCATGTTCATCAGCATGGCAGAGCCGCCGTAGGAAAGTAGTGGGAGAGGGATACCGACCACCGGCATGATCCCGACCACCATCCCGATGTTGATTACGACCTGCAGAGCCATCATGCTGACGATGCCGAAGCTCGTAACCATGGTGAACAGGTCACGAGCATCTTTGGCGAGGCGCAGGCCCTTTGAAAAGAGATAGGCGTAGAGCAGGAGCAGGCCGAGGGATCCGATGAAGCCCAATTGCTCCGCAAGGCCGGCGAAGATGAAGTCGGTGTGATTCGCCGGCAGAAAGTTAAGCTGGCTCTGCGTGGCCGCCATCCATCCCTTTCCGATGAGTCCCCCGGAGCCGACGGCGATCTTCGATTGGGCGAGGTGATAGCCCGCGCCCATGGGATCCATGCCAGGATCAATAAACACGAGGAGCCGGCTCTTTTGGTAATCACGTAGGAAGCGCCAGAGCACAGGGGTGATGACCGCTCCCAACGTGCCGAGCATAACGAAGTAGCGCATCTTCAGCCCCATCAGCACCAGGATGCTGGCGGAGGTGAAGAGCAGCATGATGGCGGTGCCAAGATCGGGTTGCCGCAGGACTAAAGCCGCAGGCAAGAGGGTCAGGAGGATCGGCAGGATAAAGGTCCGAGGCGCTCGCAGATCGTCCTTGTGATCTTCAAAGTAGCGGGCCAGCAGGACGATGAGTGACAGCTTCATGAACTCCGACGGTTGGAATGCGAATGGTCCGATGCTGAGCCATCGCTGGGCGCCCAGGCCGGCTCGGCCGATCAGGGCGGTGAGTAACAGACCCGTAAGGATCACGCCATATATGGGATAGGCAAAGCGCCAGATTGTCCGGTAGTGTAGCCTGCAGAGCAGGATCATGGCGAAGAGCCCCATCACCGCCCAGGTCGCCTGCTTGAGGTAAAGCGATCTCCGGAAGAGGGAGGAATGCAGACCGCTCGTGCTGTAGATGATCAGTACGCTCAGGGCGGCAAGCCCGGCAGCGGAGGCAGCCAATCGCCAGTCGAAGGCTGGTAGGATGCGGCGGTCGATCAACACGAGACAGGCGCTCTCATCAGTCCCCTTCGGTCGATTCCGGCTCAGCAGTCTGAACTGTCTGTGACTCCTTGGGGAGCTTGAACCACGCCTCCAGGAGGCTCTTCGCAATCGGTGCAGCTACTTGGCCGCCGAACCCGCCATGCTCCACCACTACGGCAATAGCGATCTGAGGATCGTCTGCTGGCGCGAAGGCTACGAACCAGGCATGGTCCCGTTGATCCCCTCTTAGCGGGCCACCATTGCCAACCACCTGTGCGGTCCCCGTCTTGCCGGCCACCCTGAGCCCGGGGATCTTGGCGCGGCCACCTGTTCCCTCGCTCACGACCGCCTGCATCCCCTCCCGGACGATGGCGAGGTTGTCGGGATCGATGTTCACCTTCCGGACGAACTCCGGGCCGTACTCTTCAATCAGTTCCCCGCTCAGTGTTTCTACCCTTCGCACGACCCATGGGCGGTAGAGGGTCCCCCCGTTCGCGATGGCGGAGACCATCATCACCGCCTGCATCGGCGTTACGGTAACCATCCCTTGACCGATCCCGGCCATCAAGGTGTTGCCGGGATACCATCCACCAGGCTTTGTCGAGGTGCTCCCAGGGGATGGGATGACCCCTCTCGCTTCATCACCCAGCCCAAGCCCGGAGGTGGCGCCAAGCCCCAGCTCCCGGGCAACGCGGGCAATCTCCTCGATCCCGGTTTTGAGGGCAGTGTTGTAGAAGTAGATGTTGCAAGAGTTGGCGATCCCCTGCTGAAGATTTAGCGTCCCGTGCCCGCCCTTCTTCCAGTCATGGAAGACGTGGGAGCCGAGGCTGAAGGAGCCGTCACAGGAAAACTTCGTCTCGGGAGTGATGGCGCCCTTCTCGAGGGCGGCAAGCGCGGTCACCAGCTTGAAGATGGAGCCTGGCGCGTACTGGCCCTGGAGCCCTTTATTCTGCATGGGATGGTGAGGATTCGAGATAAGGCTCCGCCACTGCTCTGGAGTCATCCGCTGGGAAAACTGGTTTGGGTCATACGTTGGCTGGCTCACCATGGCCAGGATTTCACCAGTGGACGGGTGGATGGCGATGAGCGCGCCGCTTCTGCCTTGGAAGGCTTCCTCTGCGACCCGCTGCAGTCGGTTATCGAGAGTGAGGTGCAGGTTAAACCCGGACTGCGGTTCAACCGCCTGGATCAACCGGCTTACTCTTCCGATCGCGTCCACCTCCACCTGCTCCCCACCGTCGACGCCTCGTATGAACGCGTCGTATCGCCGCTCGATCCCTGCCTGCCCCATTGTCTCACCCGAGCGGAAGTCACGAAACTCCTTCGATTTGAGTTGCGCCTGGCTCACCTCGGCAACGTAGCCCAGCAGGGTGGCGGCCGAGTTGCCCTTGGGATAGGTGCGTACCGGTCTGACTCGAAGGCTGACTCCTGGAAGATCGATCTTTTGTTCCTCGATGGCCATTACGATTCGCTCATCTACTCCTTTGCGCAGCAGCACAGGCTCTAGCTGCGCGCCCTGCCTTTGCGAGACGCGCTGCCTCAGCTCTTCTGGTGAGGACTGGAGGATCTCTGCGAGGTGGCGCGTGGTCTCCTCGATATCAGGCATGTCCTCCGGCAAGGCATACAGGTCGAAGGACGCCAGATTCTCTACCATGAGCTCTCCGTTTCGGTCGAGAATGAGCCCTCGGGGCGCCTCGACCGGCCGGAGGCGCAGGCGATTATTGCGGGAGAGGAGGAGCAAATGTTCGCCTTCAAGGATCTGCAGCGCCCAGAGACGGAGCAGTAGGACCAGGATGGCCCCGGAGATCAGAAAGGCTCCAACCGTAATCCGTTTCTGGAAGGGGGTATAGGGGTTCGATGTCTCACGTTCCCCGCTCATCGGGTGAGACTCCTGGTGGTCTGTGGCTTCAGCATGGCGAGCAGCCCGGTCCCCAGCATCGCGGTGTAGAGCGCTCCTGGCAGTGCTGTCCACAGAAGGGCGGAAGCCAACGGGCGGGGCGCGTGGAAGAAGCGGAGGAGCAGGAGGGTGGTGAGCCCTGACAACAGGCCAGCCAGGCAGAGCAGAGCAAATCGCCCCGGGAGCTCCGTCGTCTTCACTTGTCGACTCAACCGGCTCACCAGGAAGCCGATCAGGCTCAACGTGAACGCGTTGAGCCCAAGGGGGGCGCCGGAGAGGGAGTCCTGGTACAGCCCGATGAGGAGACCGGCGGCTGCTGCCAGCTCTGGTCCTACCGACAGGCTCAGCCCGAAGAGAAGGATCAGAAACAGATCCGGCTGAATACCGCCTATGGCCAGGCGAGGGACGATGGCGGCCTGAAGGAGGCAAGCGCTGAAGAGCGCGAGCAGGAACGCGATCACGGCAGGGGCTCCCTGTCTGCCCATGACAAGTCGCTCGAGGGCGGCCGTTTCAGGACCATCACTTCCTCCAGACGCGAGAAGTTGGCATGAGGCTGCGCCTCAGTCGATTGAAACATGGCCCCGCTCGTCGGCCGGCCTGATCGTACGACCCTACCCACCGGGATGCCTTTCGGAAAGATGCCGCCCATCCCCGATGTGATGACCCGGTCGCCGACGGCCACGTCAGCCATCAACGGAAGATACTTGATCTGGGTGGTCCCCCCCAGGCTCCCCGCTGCGACCCCGACGACGCGGCTTCGCTGGATGAGAACGCCCACGGCGCTCTCCGGGTCGGTAATAAGCTGTACCCGAGCCGTGCGCGCCGTTACGTCCACCACTCTCCCCACCAACCCTTCGGCGGTCACGACCGCCATGTGACGCTGGATCCCCCGGTCCGCCCCCCTGTCGATCAGGATCGTTCTGAACCAGTTCGTGGCGTCCTTTCCGATCACCTTGGCGACGACCGCCTCCGCACCCACTCGGTTACTCATCTGGAAGAGTTGGCTCAAGCGAGAGTGCTCCAGGGCCCTCTCGTGTAGCTCTCCTACCTCAGCTCGGAGTTGCCGAACCTCCTCCTTCAAGAGCTGATTGTCGCGGCTGACCCGGCGGAGATCGACGTACTCATTCCAGAGTGTAGCGGTTATGTCGAAGCTCTTCGTGGCAAGTCGAAGGAATGGGGAGATGGAGGGGAGGAGGATCTGCTTCGCGAAGTCGGCGACGGCGCTGCCGCTGCGCGCCTGCAGCGTCATCAGCACGAAGGCCAAGAGCAGGGCGGTCGGGAGGACTAGCATCCGCCGATATCGGAGCAGCAGCCGAGTCATGCCTGTCCCTACTGTCTATTTGGTTGCGGGGAGACGTGAAGTCTTGGCATCTAAAGCAAAAGGATCGGCAGGCCATCTGGGCGGACCGCACTACGCCTCGAGGCACACCCTCTTGAGGAGATCCAGCTCGTCCAGCGCCCTCCCCGTTCCGAGCACGACACAAGAGAGTGGATCTTCAGCCACCCGTACCTTCAGGTGGGTCTCATGGGAGATCAGCTGATCAAGGCCGTGCAGCAGGGCCCCACCGCCGGCCATCACAATCCCCTTATCCGCGATGTCGGCGGCCAGTTCTGGCGGTGTTCGCTCTAGAGCTGTTCGAACCGCGTCCAGGATGGCATAAATCGGATCGTGAAGGGCCTCTCGGATGTCGCTGTCGTTGATGGTAATCGCCTTGGGGATGCCCTCAACCAGGTCGCGACCCTTGATCTCCATCTTGCGTGGCTCGTCGAACGGAAACGCCGACCCAATCTGGATCTTGATGCCTTCTGCGGTCCGTTCTCCTACGAGCAGGTTGTACTTCCGCTTCAGGTACTGGACAATCGCTTCATCCATCTCGTCCCCAGCAATCCTAACCGACTGGGCGTACACGATCCCGGCCAGGGAGATGACGGCCACCTCGGTCGTGCCCCCCCCGATGTCGACGATCATGCTGCCCATGGGGTCCTGGACCGGGAGCCCAGCCCCGATCGCCGCGGCCATAGGCTCTTCGATCAGGTAGACCTCGCGCGCCCCAGCCTGCTCCGCAGCATCGCGAATGGCGCGTTTCTCGACCTGCGTGATGCCGGAGGGGACGCCGACCACGATTCGGGGTCGGACCAGCGTTTTCCGGTTGTGGATCTTGATGATAAAATGCTTAATCATCGCCTCGGTAATATCGAAGTCGGCGATGACACCGTCCTTCAACGGGCGAATAGCGACAATACTACCAGGGGTCCGGCCGAGCATCTCCTTAGCGTCGCGTCCCACCTGCAGAACCATGTTGGTTCCCTTTTTGACCGCCACCACCGAGGGTTCGCTGAGGACAATCCCCTTGCCTTTCACGTAGATGACCGTATTGGCGGTCCCAAGGTCGATGGCCAGATCATTAGAGAACATGCCAAAAAACCAGTCGAAAATCATGGGTAACTCCTTATGCTGCTTTGTGACGCCTGCTACGATGAATAGCGTACACGAATTTAGGACTTTTTGTAGCATATAAGAATGCGGAATACAAGAAGTATCTGGGGCGCAAACCGACTCGAAAAATAAAGAGGGTTGCGTCGATTGTCACAATGCGATAGCATGAAAAGTCGTTAAATTACATAAACGTGTTGGTGTTAGAAACCCCGATGGAGGGCACTGCTGTGCTGAAGCGAATACGAGGATATAAAAAAGCGCTAGGCATTACGTTGTGGCTGGTGATCTTTGCCTTCATTGGGACCACCTTCCTCGTCTGGGGATTCCGTTCCGCATCTGGCCCTGACGGGCGAGATTCCCTGAATCCCATTGCTGCCGTCGAGGGTGAGAAGATCCCGTACGCGGAGTATCAGCAGGCCTACCAGCGTCAGTATCGGCAGTACCAGGAGAAGTTAGGCGATAAGTTTGATGAAAAGATCCTCGAACAACTGAACCTGAAAGGGCAGATCGTGGAAGCGCTAATCGGACGTCGCCTACTGCTTCACGAGGCAAGACGATTGGGCATTGTGATCAGTCCGGATGAACTGGCCGCAGAGATCACAAAGATACCGGCCTTCAGCGACGCGACCGGCTTCAGCCGAGACAGGTATCTGCGGGCCCTTCAGTCGGCACGCCTGACCCCTGAGAGGTTCGAAGAAAGCCTACGTGAGGATCTGCTGCTTCGCAAGGTTGAAGAGTGGGTGAAGGGAGGGATTCATCTCCTCCCGGATGAGGAGTGGGAGGCATTTCGCTTTAACCGAGCTTCCGTGAAGGCCGAGTACGTGTTGTTCTCAGATCCGAAGACACAACAGGCCACCATTCAGAAAGTTGCCGGACTGGCCAAGGAGAAAAAACCCTGGGAGGAGATCGTCAAGGCGTCCGGGCTCAAGCCGCTTATCAGCGATTTCTTCTCATGGGATCGTGATCTCCCGCAGGTACTAGATCAGCAGACGTTTAAAGAGGCCGCATTGGCACTGGAGCGGGGGGCAATCAGCCCGGTCATCCAGGGTGCGAAGACTAGCTACCTCCTCCGAGTCACCGATCGAAAAGACCCGAGTCCCGCAGAATTCGAACGCGAGAAGGCTCAATTCAGCCATGGGCTTTTGGGAAGGAAGCGGGAGCAGGTGTTCACCGACTGGATTCGCCAAGTGCGGGCACGGGCCAAGGTGAAGATCGAGACGGCTAACCTCTGAGCGCGGCATGGTAGCCGAGTTGATTCTGATCGCATCCTGAGACGTCTGGAGCGAAACAACTCCCTTCGACGCGGTAGCAGCAGATCGCCGTCCTCCTCGTAGCAGTCACCGTCTTTTTCCCCGTATGTGGTAACACCTCGGCTCTCGACACGATTGCCTCAAGTTTTCTCAATCAATACTATGTCAATGTTGATCTGTCGCAAGCCAAGCAGTTGACCGACGGATTGGCCACCAGAAAGATCGAACAGGAAGAGTTGCTGCACAATCTCAAGCAACTCGAAAGCGCTTGCCTTCAAGCATTCAATAACAGTAGAATTTTTAGCGAAACTCGGCATTCGAGGGTGGCGCCTTGCTTTTGCCCATCCTGATCGCAAGATCGAGCGAAGTCGATTACCTTATGTTACGCAACGTTTCCTCAACGCAAGGAAGGTTCACATATGACACACATTCTGCTGTATCTGCTCTTGGGCCTGGTGGCAGGAATCTTCAGTGGGCTGATCGGCATCGGCGGAGGAATCATCATTGTCCCCGCGCTGGTCTTTTTATTCGGGCTATCACAGCATCAGGCCCAAGGTACGACGTTGGCGCTGCTGGTGCCGCCCATCGGTCTATTAGCTGCCTGGACATATTATAAAGAAGGGTATGTGGACCTCAGAATAGCAAGCCTGATATGCCTGGGTTTCTTCTTGGGAGGGTTGCTGGGAGCCAAACTTGCGACTGGCTTGTCCAGCCCAGTGTTGGAAAAACTGTTCGGGTTAGCTTTACTTCTTGTTTCACTCAAGATGCTACTGGCCAGATAACGGTTGGTGCGTAAGGAGTTGCCCTTGAACCTTCCAACCTGTGCCGTGACCCTCCTCGTGCCGCTCTTCCCCGCGCTGAGAGTGTACCACTGCCATCCCCTCCGCCGCTCGTCGCATCCTGATTCTAGACTGCTACGAGGAACGGGATGGAGAAGCGGGAACTGGCCCCCTTTTTGCGCGGGCCCATTACTCCTTGACGGCGGATCAGCAGCTATGTCAGATGAAAGAGGGTAATCTCAGGAGTGGCGTTGACGCGGACGGGGGCCCCGGTGGTCCCAAGGCCACGGTTGACATACAGGTGGGAATTCCTGAGACGGTATAGACCCTCGGGGTAAGGGCTCAGCAGGTGAGCAAGGCTGATACTCAACCCGAGCGCACTCACTTTGACCTGTCCCCCATGGTAATGGCCGGACAAGGTGAGAGCGATGTTGCGAGCGGCAGCCCGCGGAAAGATCTCAGGACGATGGGACAGCAGGATTGTTGGAAGCGCCGGATTCAGGTCATCCAGCGCTCGGCCAAGATTGGGCCGGCCGACGCCCAGATCGTCGATTCCCGCAATTGCAATGGAGCCGCGATCGGTCTCCAAGACCCGATGGGCATTTTGTAGAATCGAGATCCCTGCTCCTTCGAAGGCGGCGATGATCGTTTCGGGCTCTCCGTACAAATGTTCATGGTTTCCAAGGACGGCGAAACTCCCATACCGGCTCTCCACTCGCGCTATTTCCTTGATGCAGGGGGGCAGGTCGGCTGCCGAGTTGGAGATGAAATCCCCCGTTAGCACGAACAGGTCAGGCTCAAGCTGCCGGATCGCCTCGGCGCAATGGCGCATCTGGGCGGGAGTCATAAAGAGGCCGGAGTGGATATCGGAGACCTGGACCACCTTCAGCGGAGGATCAAAAGGATGGGGCGGGCTGAGCGAGAGATGTACCTCCTCAATCTCCCATCCATTGCTTGCATAGGACGCCCCATAGCCCGAGACCAAGATGGGCGCCGCGGCCAGCGCGCCCAGCGAGGTCTGCAGAAACATCCTGCGCGAGGGATCAAGCGATAGCGCAGATGCTTCAGTCTGCTCGGCAACCCTGGAGCGGAACCATCTGACGCAATAGCTGATCAGGTCGGTGAGTAGCAGCAACAGAGATGAGAACAGCGATCCGAAGCTCCAGATGGCGGTCGGATAGATGAAGAGATACAGGATCAGCGGAGAAGGATGATCCGCCTGGGCCCATCGGGACAGAAAAGCTAGATAATAAATGGTGAAGATCGCGACGAAGAATCCCCTCAGGGCACGCCGGAGCAGCTTCTTGCGCCGTGGGCTCCACCGAGATTGCCGCAACGCCCGATCCCCTCTCACGAAGAGATAGAGCTGAGATGCGACCAGCATCCCAAAGATGATCGACCGGAGCAGTATAAATCGCAAGAACTGGGGTATCCTCTGATGATAGACGTCCACACAGGAGAAGGTGGACAAGCAAATCTATTAATGTTAATAGATTTCTGTGATCCTCGCAAGGTTTCTTTTTCTTCCAGATAAGGGGATGGTCCCTGAGGCGATGCGGTTGCAACGAGGCTGGTAGGTGTGGCGAACGTACTCATTCGTCCGACCGCTTTTGACTGGAACCCAGCCCTCGAACTACGGCTAGCGGAGATCGACGGGGGGAGGATCTTTTATGCGGTGGCCGGCGAGGGGCCCCCGGTTCTCTTACTCCACGGCTTTGGAGGAGAGATCTGGATGTGGGAAAGGCAGGTGGCGGCGCTGTCAAAACGGTATCGCCTGTACATCCCCGATCTCCTCGGATACGGTTATTCGGATCGGCCGAAGGTTGACTACACGCCGTCGCTTTTCATCGATACGATCAGGCAGTTCATGGACCAACTCGGCGTAAGCCGTGCCAGACTGATCGGCAACTCAATGGGTGCGGGGATCGCCTGGGCGTTTGCCCTCACCTACCCCACGCGAGTTGACAAGCTAATCCTGATCGATGGTATCCCCCCACAGGTGGTCCCCGCGGTTCGAAATCGCTTCTTGCGTTGGTTTCTCGCGATCCGACACGTCCCCCTATTGCCTTACCTGGCCGTCGCATTACGGACTCGCCGCATGGTGCGGGCAGAGCTGACGGAGGCCATCTATGACGATCGGCTGATCACCGAGGCCGTGGTCGAACGGCAACATCGGATCGGTCGTATGGCGGGGACCGCCAGGGTTATGGCCTCTACGGTGCGCTACGCTGATGAGGTCGCTCGGTATGCCGATGCACTGGAGACCTTGCGCAAGCCAACGCTGATCGTCTGGGGCGAACATGACGAACTGTTCCCTGTGGCGGTAGGTTCGCAGCTCCACGCCTCAATCCGGGATTCCGAGCTGGTTGTCATCAAGGGCAGCGGTCACATGCCGATGTGGGAAAAGCCCGACGAGACCAACCAGGCGATCATGGAGTTCCTTAGCCGCGAGTGACGAACAGAGGCGTGCTACGTGTTGCTAACGCTGGCGTCCCAGCTGTCGGCGACGGTCGCTGGGCTCCGGTCGGTTAAACCGTTGCTTGGCCCAGAGAATACCGATGATGCTCTTGGCATCCACGAACTTGTTTGACAGGACCCAGCGGTAGGCCTGTTCGAACGGGATCGCATGGACCTGTAGGAACTCGGTAGGATCGTGGCGGCGGTCCCGGCCGGCTATGAGTCCTTGAGCCAGAAAAAGCTGGATGGACCCGGTGGAGAAGCCAACCGCGGAATAGAAAGCGCACAGCTTGAGCAGCCGGCGCGGGCGAAGTCCGATCTCCTCCTCGCACTCCCGCCGGGCGGTTTCGGCCGGGCGTTCGCCGTGGTCAATGATACCGGCGGGGATCTCGTAGATGGCTTGCTGGATGGCCGGCCGATACTGTCGAACTAGGTGGATCCGACCGTCGTCATCGATCGGCACGATCGCGACTGCGTTCGGAGGACGAACGATGTCCCGGATCGCCTGTCGCCCATCCGGCAGGACGACCGTCTGTTGCTCGGTTGAAAGGTACGCCCCCGCGTAGACCACCTGCGTGCCGAGGACTTGCTCGATGAGTTTCATGTCTCCTCCAGTGTCTATTGAACCTGCCGAGGAGAGGATAGAGGCGCTGCAGGTTGCTGTCAACGCCGACTTTTACGTTGATGCTCGATTCCCCTACCTCCCCTCATCGGATTGGGTCGGCTGACAGGTTATGCTCCCTCCGTAAAGGAGCAAACCGGCCAAAGAGACGGTGCATCCATGGTTCGAAGGAATACCACACTACGTGAAGAGATCGTGAAGCACTTTTCGGCGAAGCGCGAACCGCTACGGCGAGAGTGGCTTCGCCGGATGAGGGCAAAAGGCCTGCTGGAGGGCCTTACGCTTCAGGAGATTGAGGCTGAATCCAGCATGCTCTATACCATTTATCTGGACTGCTTGGAAACCGGGCAGTACGACTCGGTGCCGGCCCGTGCCCGTCCCAGGGCGAAACAGAGCTTACTTGGAGGGCAGACCCCGGAGCAGATCATGGATCGCCTGGCGATGCTGCATGATGTGTGCAGGAAATCCCTTTTCAGGAGGTATCGGGGTGAGGTGGCTCGACTGGCGAAGATCCTCAATCTATACGCCCCCGTGGCAAACCGCTTCCAGACTCTGATCGTTTTCGCGTTTGTGGAGGAGAGGGAGAGGATAGACAGGAGAGAGATGAGCCAGCTTCGGATGCTTGTGAAGGCAGGTATGATCCTCAGCGCGAAGCTCTCTCTTGAAGATGTCTTGCAGCGCATCGCCAACATGGCCTGCAAGCTGACGAACGCTCGCTACGCGGCCCTCGGCGTCTTGGATGGCAAGGGCGATCTCAGTCGCTTCATCACGGCGGGCGTCGACGAGACCACCAGGCAGGCCATAGGTCCGCCACCGGTGGGGAAGGGGATCCTAGCGGTACTTATGCGGGAGGTAAAGTCCCTACGCCTGAAGAACCTGACAGCGGACCCTCGCGCGTACGGGTTCCCACCTCATCATCCTCCGATGCAGTCCTTCCTGGGCGTGCCCGTCGTCTCAAAGGGAAAAGTCCTTGGGAACCTTTACGTCACGGAGAAGCAGGGCGCCGACGAGTTCAGCGAAGAGGATGAGACTCTGGCCATGACGTTGGCCGCTCAGGCGGCCATTGCCCTCGAGAACGCCAACCTGTATGCGGAACTACGCTGCTCGTACGACGAGCTGAAACAGTCGCAGCAACTGCTGGTGCGGCAGGAGAAGCTCGCCTCGCTTGGTCGATTGGCAGCGGGTCTCGCCCATGAACTGAACAACCCTCTTGCCGCCGTGGCCGGCTTCGCCGAGGCCCTCCAGCGGCGTGTCGAGGCGCAAGAGATCGGTACCTCCTCCGCCCTTGCGGAGTGTCAACAGTATGTTACGATGATCCAAGACGAGGTAGCCCGCGCAGCGACCATTGTCCGCCGTCTCCTCGATTTTGCGCGCCAGCGGGAACCCGCCTTCAGCGCGGTAGATGTATACGATATAGCGTTGCATGCAGTCTCGTTTGTAGAACGGCAGGCCAGTCTCAAAAATCAGCGGATCGTTGTGAGCCCGTTTCCTGACGGGAGTGTGGTCCAGGCCGATGCGCCGATGCTTCAGCAGCTCTTCCTGAACCTCCTCACGAATGCGCTCGATGCCATCGAGAGTGGTGGAGAGATTCGCGTAGACGCCCATCACCGTCGAGAGATCATCGAGCCGGCTTTCAAACAAGAATGGCTCGATGTGTTCGTGGCCGATACGGGTAGCGGGATCTCGCTGGAGAACCTTACGAGGGTCTTCGATCCATTCTTTACCACCAAGGAGGTGGGCAAAGGGACGGGCCTTGGCCTTGCCGTCAGCCAGAGCATCGTCGAGCAGCACAAAGGCAGCATCGAGGTACGAAGTGAGGGGATCGGAAAGGGGACGGTTGTCATCGTCAGTCTGCCGCTGGCCGAGCGCAGTGGGAGGCTTGGGGGGTAACCCGGTCTTGAAGGATGAGGGGTGAATATGCCTCACACGAGTGAGCGTGCTGGTGCAACCCGGGCGCTTGTCGTCGATGACGAGCGACCCATCCGGCTGCTTATGGAAAAGGAGCTGCCGCGGGCGGGCTACGTGGTTACCTGCGCAGAGACCGGCGAAGAAGCCCTGGAGCAGTTGCGAACGCGGGAGTTCGACGTCGTCCTCCTCGACCTCAAGATGCCCGGGATCGGGGGGATGGAGGCGCTCCGCCGGATTCGGGAGTCCGGGACCTCTGCGGAGGTCGTCATCTTGACCGGCCACCCCGATGTGGACAGCGCCATCAACGCGATGAAGCTGGGCGCCTACGACTACCTCGCCAAGCCCTTCAAGCTCTCCGAATTGGAGGAGGTACTGCGGCGAGCCGCGGAGAGGAAGCGCCTGCGGGAGGAGAATACGGCCCTGCGGCGTATGGTGGCCCAGCGCGAGCCTGCTCCCATCATGATCGGCCAGAGCCCGGCCATTGCCTCGCTCCTCGCGACCGTGCGGCGGATCGCCCCGAGCGAGGTAAGCGTCCTCATCCAGGGGGAGAGCGGGACCGGCAAGAGTCTGGTCGCCAAGGCCATTCATGCGGCGAGCCCTCGATCGGGCGGCCCATTTCTGGTCATCAACTGCAGCGGCTTTCAGGATCCGCTCCTGGAAAGCGAGCTCTTCGGGCATGAGAAAGGGGCGTTTACCGGCGCCACCAGCGTCAAGCAGGGTCTCTTCGAAGTGGCCGGAAGCGGGACCCTCCTGCTGGATGAGGTGGGAGAGATGAGCCCGGCCATGCAGGCCAAGCTCCTTCAAGTGCTAGACACCAAAGAGCTGCGCCGGGTCGGGGGCACCCGTGTGCATCGAGCGGATGTGCGCATCATTGCCGCGACGAACAAAGACCTAGCCCAAGAGGTGAGGACAGGTCGGTTCCGTGAGGATCTCTACTATCGGCTGAACGTAGTCAGCGTGGTGCTGCCGTCCTTGCGCGAGCGGAAGGAGGACATCCCACTTCTGATTGAGCACTTCTTACGGCAATTCCGGGTGACTGGTCAGAAGGCCAAGACCGTCTCCTCGGAGGCCATGTCGTCGCTTGTGGACTACCCATGGCCGGGCAATGTCCGAGAGCTCGCTAACACGATCGAGCGCCTACTGATCCTCTCCTCCAGCGACGTCATTGGCCTCGAAGACCTGCCACCCAACATCCGGTTTCCGAGCGGCGTGTCGGGTGGGCCCGCCTCGCTGGCCGAGATGGAGCGGCTGCACCTCATCCGGGTGCTCGATCACACGGGGGGCAAAAAGATGCAGGCGGCGCGCCTCCTCGGGATCGACCTCAAAACCTTGAACAGCAAAATCACGCGGTATAACATCCGGTTCTTCCGGAATTAGCGTGGGTAGAGATCGAGTCCTCCACAGTGGAAGAAGATGGCCGTCTTGAAGTGATCCTTGTTCCGGAAGCCATAGGCCATCTTCTTAATCGTCTGGATTTTGGAGTTGAGACCCTCGCTCACGGCATTCGTGATGCGGTGCCAAAAGTAGGTGACGGTATTCCTCCAATGGCGCTTGATCAGCCACGCCACCGCTCGCACGGGCTCCAGCCGCAAGTGAGTGGCCCCCCAGAACCAGCGCGCCCAGAAGCCATTGGCCGGCTTCGCTGTGGCGTGGGCCCACAACTCGCGCAGGCTCTCCTTGATCGCCCACGCACGCCCCACCGTGAGGTTGAGGCCTCGGAGGGCCGCGAAGCGCTCGCGGTGCCGCTCGGGGAGGTTCTCCGCGGCATACAGCCACAGATACTTGGGACCGGTCAGCGTCTCGTCCCCCATCGCTCTCCTGGCCCGGTGCTCCTGCTTGCGGACAGTGTCCACGGCCTTACCCATATGCCCCATGATGTGGAACCGGTCGAAGACGATCTTCTGGGCAGCGTTCGGCACATGGGTCAGGGTCGACTGAATGAAGGGCTCCCACATATCCATCGCCACCGCCTCAAGACCAGCCCGCTGGGCGTCCGACAGGCTGGTGTAATACGCATCCAGGCTGGCTTGCTTGCGGTCATCCGCAATGTGCTCAACGGTACCCTGCTTCAGGTCGCAGACCAGCGTCAGGTACGTGTGCCCCCTGGCGACGGCTTTTTCATCCACGCCGATCTGCGCGATCACCCGCGCCTCCTTCCGAGCCTGCCCCCGCGTGACCGCCCGTTCCTGAATGCCCCAGGCCTCATCCCAACTCAGGCCAAGAATGCTGGCCGCCCCACTGACATCGCACTCCAGCAGCAGATCAATCGCCAGTCGTTCAAACAGGCGGGTAACGCGCGAGTCCGGTTCCGCCCAGGGGACCCGCACCTGGCGGACCTTATGCGTGGGACAGGCCACCCGGGGAATGCGGGCATGGAGGTAGGTCTGAAAATGGCAGCTGTCCAGATGCCGCCACGTGCGCTCCTCCGCATGGTCCCGGACCGGCCCCGTGGAGTCGCCTTCCGGGCACGGCCACGCTACACCCGGTGGATGGACGGTCCAGGACATCCACCC
>OBEQ011302661.1_pt1 | contig 25762 bp, 25 predicted proteins | sample 1670901 | NCBI WGS metagenome assembly OBEQ01 (sample SAMEA104232315, study PRJEB22302) | groundwater metagenome | biome: forest; feature: aquifer; material: groundwater | place: USA | collected 2011-08-07 | depth 5.4 m | reverse complement strand
TTTAAGGGCTCGTAGTTTAGCGGCTATAACGTCTCCTTGACGATCTGAGATCAAATTGGAGGAGGTCGCAGGTTCGAATCCTGCCGGGCCCATTAATTAAAATGAATTTCAAAATAATTTATATCATTGGAATTATTTTATTTTTTGTTGGATTAATATGGATGTTACTCCCTCATGCTTATCATGCTTTACTTATCAAAGAAGTTAATGAAGGATCTAGTTCTCATTTAATTCATACTTTTGAAGGTTTTTTTATTGTTTTAATTGGATTGGGATTAATAATGTATTCTCAAAAGAAAATTAAAAAATAAAATTTATAGAAACATTTATATATTAAAAAAATTAAGCTTTTAAAGAGTTTTTAGGGGAAAAAAGAGGTTAAAAAAGCCTTAAAAGAGTTTCAAAAGGCTGATTTGATTGGTACCAACACAAGAACAACTATTGGATTTTTTGAGGAAGCATAATTTACCTAATCTTAGCAAAATCGCAAAGCATTTTAACATACAAAACTCAACTGTTTCTGATTTAGTTAAAGACTTGGAAGAAAAAAAACTTGTTAATATAGTCAATGTTGGCGGAAGCAAGGTTGTCCAAGTTAAAGAAGATAAAATGAAAAAAAGAGGTCAAGTTAGCGTATTTATTATACTAGGAATTGTAATTGTTGTAGTTCTAGGGAGTGTTGTTTATTTAAATAACTCTAGTATTAAGGATAAATTAATAAAACAAAATATAAATGAAGAATTTGTTCCTGTAAAAAATTATTTTGATTCTTGTATAAAAGACGTTACTTTACAAGGTGCAAATGTTCTTGGATCGCAAGGGGGATATATAACAATTCCGCAAGATAATCTTCCAGTTAACCCAATAGAACCTTTTTCAAATAGATTACAAGTTTTTGGAAATGATGCGGTAGAGGTTCCTTACTGGGATTATGAAACAAACAATGGAATTCAAAAAACTCAAATTCCAAATAAGCAAGATATGGAAAAAGATTTACAAAACTACATTTCAAATAATCTAAATAATTGTTTAACTAATTTTACTTCATTTCAAGATTATGAAATTAATGGATTTAATAATTTTCAAACTACTGTAAAAATAGAAGATGAAAAAATATTTGTAGATATTTTAAGTAAATTAAGTGTTAAACATAAAAATGTATTACAGGAATTTGATAAATTTTCTTTAATTATAGATTCTCCTTTAGGAAAATTATACAATAAAGCTGTTGAAATTTTAAATAAAGAAACAACTGAAAACTTCTTTGAAGAAAAAACAATAGACATGCTTGTTCTTTATGACCAAATTCCATATACAGGAGTTAATTTAAACTGTAATCCAAGAATTTGGAATGTTGAAAATATAAAACAAGATTTAAAAAAAGTTCTTAAAATAAATATAGAAGCTATAAGGCCTAACTCACCTAGAAAATATTTTAGTTATAATTTAAACACCGATGCAAATATTAACTTTAAATATGAAGAAAACTGGCCTTTATTTTTAGAAGTTAATGGGGGAGAAAAAGTATTAAAAGAACAATCTAGTTATGGAGAAAACAATCCAGCTGCTTCATTTTTAAAAGGACTATTTTGCTTGAATAATTATCATTTCATTTATGATATTAAATACCCTATTTTAGTAATATTAAATGATAAAAACTTTGATTTCCAATTTTCTAAAATGATTATTATAAAAAATAATCAACCTAGAGAAAATAAATTAGGAATCAAAGCTCCTTTAGAAGTTAATCAAAAAATATGTGAATCAGGAACTACTGAAACAAGCATTAGTCTAGTTGATCAAGATACTAATGAAAAAATTTCAGATGCAGAAATAAAATTCAGTTGTGTTGGAACAATATGTAATTTAGGAAAAACATCTGAAAATGGTTTAACCACTAAAATACCATCTTGCTTAAATGCTGTAATAAGTGCTGAGAAACAAGGATATAATAAAGCTAAAACAACAATAGATACGAATGAAAAAAGCAATTTATTTTTATATTTAAAACCACAATATGAGAAAAACATAAACATTAAAGTTATAGATGGAAATCAAATTAGGAATGCACTTGCTTCAGAATTTGTAACTTTTACTTTAACTAATTTAGATGATGATACTCAAATTTCTTTTAACCAAGATGATACTAAAGTTAAGGTAAGTGAAGGAGAGTATGAAGTTAATAGTTATATAATTAGAGATTATCCTAATGGAATTAAATTAGCAAAACAAGAGCTTGAATATTGTACAGAAGTCCCTAAACCTAGTTTATTAGGATTAATAGGATTTAAGGAAAATCAATGCACTAAAACAGAAATCCCGGAAACTACAATAGATAAAGTCTTAGTTGGCGGAGCTAAATTTAAATTTACTTTAACTAAAGAACAATTGAAGAATTCAAATTCAATTATTTTCTATACTTTATTTAATAAAGTTCCAGGAAATACTCAAGAGCTTGCTGAAATGTATTCATTAATCCAGAAAAATCCAGATTCAACTAACTTTAAACTTCCAATAGTAAAATGAAGAAACAATTAATATCTATAATATTGGTAATCTTAATAATTAGCACTCCATTAACTTATGCTCAAGTTACAGGAACAAGTGATCCAGAAGCATCAAAAATAAACAAAGAAGATATTCCTCAAGGAGAAGATATTTTAATTAATGTAGCAGGTTACCAACCTCCTGTTGTTGCTCAACAAGCTTTTGAAACAGATGATTATTCAGGATATCCTGTTTATGCTTTGCTTACTGGACTTCAAACTAATCCGTTTATTGATATTAGTAAAATAAGAACAATAAGTTATAGGGTTGTAAATTCTAATGTAAATGGAATTGGTGTTTATACAAGAAATCCTCCATTGAAATTTAGTCTAGATAATTTAGGAATGGTTGTAATTAGACTTCCTAAAATAAAAGATGAAAGAAAAATTCCAGACAGAATTGATATAAATATGAGTGCAACTATCTTGTATGATATTGGCAAGGGTTTTGGGGTAAATGATGTTGGAATTAACATTCCTCAATTAACAGAGCAAGAATTTTTACAAAATAAAAATAAATATGCTTTTTGGGCTGGAAGAGGGTATGTTAAAGCAGATACAATTGAAGATAATAGGGCTACATTTACAATTTATGATGGAAGAGGTCAAAAAGTACGTTCAGGTATTTCTTTAGCGCCAGGACAAGACTCAGGAGAAATTTCTTTAAATGCAGGATACTTTTTACAAGGTTATGGTAATGAAGAACTAAAAAGAAATTTAAGAGAAAGGTTTGTTTTAAAATTAGATGAGATAGATGCTCCTAGAGACAGAGCAAAATTACAAATTTTAGTTAATGACAAATTTATAACAAATGATCTAAGCAAAAATCAAAGGCTTTATGATGGATCTTCCTGGAAAATAAAAGACATTAAAAAAACCGATAATCAAGATAGAGTTGAACTTTATAATGAAGATACTAAAGAAGCTACTGTAATTACAGGTTCAAAACTTTATGCTATAGATTGTTCAGTATATAATGACAAAGACTTATGTAATAATATTCCTGGATGTTATTATAATACAACTTTAAATAAATGTGATAATAAAATTGAGGTAAAAAATATTCCTAATATACAAACACCTCAAATAAGTGTGGATAAAAAATTAGTTGAAGATGAATTATCTAAGGCTATAATTGAGTTTAAAAAATTAAACCCTAGTTCCACTTATGAAAATTTTAAAACAGTTGTAGATGTTTTTGCAAATGTAATGGTTAAGTATAAAGACAGTGTTTATGCTAATACAGCTAGAAGTTTTATTTACAAAAACGTTTATGACTATAATTTTGAAGATAAAAATATTACAGATCAAGTTAGAAATTATATAGGAACTAAATTAAATGAAAATGGAATTAGTGTTAACCTTCCTAATCAAGTTAATGGCAATGAAAACAGCAAAGATTATTATAAAAAAGCAATAGAAGATTATAAACAAGTTATAAACTACAAGTACCAAGATAAAGATAAAGCTTTCGATGCTCAATTAAGAATAGCTGAAATTTATGATTATTATTTAAATGATCCTCAAAGTGCTATAGAAGCTTATTTTTCCTTGATTAATGAGTATGGTCTTAATGATTTAGAAAAAGCTAATTATCAATCAAGAATAGAATTTTTACAGAATGTTGGAAATTATCAAAGTGAAGCTATTGATTTGTATGAGGATGGAAACCTAGTTAGGGTTATTTTGCATGGCGTTGAAAAAACTTCAGAAAAACCTACTGCTTTTATTTCAAAAAATGAACAACCAGCAACAAAATATGAAGAAGGAGATTCTTTAACAGAAAGCTGGAAAATAGAAACTATTAATGGAAATAAAGTTGATTTAATTAGCACAAAAACAAATTCTTTAAACCAGTTTTCTCGAGAACAACTTAATATTGATAGATTAACTGTAATTGATGGAACTAAATTTAAACTTATTAGAGTAGATACTAAGAGAGAAGCTCATGTTACAGTTAAACCTATACTAAAAGCATTGACTAGTATAAGTAACTTCAAATTACATATTCCTGTTGAAAGAAGATTAATTAAATTATCTGATGAACAAATAGATAATCAAGTTGCATCTACTAAAAAAGTTATAGAAAGTTTAAATTCCGCTATTGATAAAGTTGAAAAAGTTTACACATTTTTAAGCTACTATTGCTATAGTGTTTTTAGCTTTTTGTTTGTTAAAAATTTAGTTCAGGGATTTGGAGCAAGACATTTTGCAAGACAAGAGACTTTAGATCAATGGCAGGATTATTGTAATAAAAATAATATTAATGACTGTGAAGGTTATATTTTCAAGAATTCTAAAGATTTTGATGATGATATTAGCAAGATGCAAACGGCTGTTCAAAGATCAGACAAAATATTTAATAAAATTAAAGATGCAAAAGAAAATTGTGGTTCATTAGATATAAGCAGCATTAATGATGAATATAAGGATCAACTTACAAAAATAGATCCTCTAGTAGTAAGAAAATATTGTGATAACATACAATTAGATAAAGATAAAGAAATTATGAATGAAGGTGATTTAAGAAAGACTTTACTAGAAGGAGAAAAAGCTAATTTAAATTTAAATAAAGATATTACTTTAACAGAAAGAGAAAAAAATCAACTAAGTTTCATAGATCAAAGCATTAATTTAGATAGTTCTAAAGAAATCTCTAGATTAAAAGAAGAAAAAAGAAATTTATTTTTAAAAAAGGATGGCCAATACAAATCTTGGGATGAACTAAATACAGGACCAGCATCTTTGCAAGGAAACCGGTTGGAAGATATTAAGGCTAATAATATTAATAAAAATAATTGGGAAGCAAATAACGGATTACAAAGACAGACTTTAGTTGACAATTACATTGCAAATAAAGAAAGAGAAATAGTAGAAGATGCTAGAACAGCTCTTTTAAAAGATGCAACACATTTCCATAAAGCATTAAACCCAAAAGATGAAGCAGGTGTTAATGATAAAATAGATGTGTTATTAAAAAGTAAATCTGAATCAGGAAAAATCTTTGAAAAGGAAGTACAAGATATAACTCCAAATAATATAAATTTACAAAATAATAATATTCCAGTAAGCTCTTCACATATCTTAAGAACAGATAAACATCAAGATTGGTTTTTAGATAATACTCCAATATACGTTTATTCTGCGAAAGAAGAAAATAATCAAAAAACATTTAACGCAGTTTCTTTAAATAATTATCTTACCTCAGATCAAAATGCGCAAAAAGCTTTTGCTAAAGATGACGGTTATGATTATAATGCATTAAAGGAATATTTGAAAAGTAAAAATTCTTATCTAACCATAAAAGAAAATGATAAATTTACAACCATAGATGTTAAAGAAGGAATAGCTTCTACATACAAATATGAAAATAAAATAGAAATAGAAACTTTTGGAGATACCAAATATATTAAAACAATTACAATTGGAAATGGTTATTATTTAGAATCTCAAAGAAATGCACAAAATGTTATAACAAACGTTGAACTTTGGAGAAGCAATAATCCTAATGATGTTAAAGATGATATAAGAATAGACCAAGCTCCAATATCTCAATGTTCTGAGATGTTAAGTAAAAGAAATCTTCCTATACAAGCTTGTAGTGATTTGATTAATGCAGACAGGAGTTTTATAAAAGATCCTAAAAAAATAGGAGCAACTTATGCTAAATATAAAATTGATAATGCTCTTAAACAAACTACAGGTGGTTTAGAATGCTTGCATGTAATGGGTGCTCAAGATTGTAAATGGTTATTTTCAGCATGCGATCCTGTAATGTGTCCTGTATCTAGATTTACTTATGGTGGTAATCATGTTGATAATGTTGTTGGTTCTGGAATATTTGGCTCTATATATCTTGGATTAGATTTATGGCAACCATTCCCACCTGAAATTGGGATATGTGTTCCAGGAGTTTTAGCTGGATTAAAAAATATAAGATCATTAGCACAAGGATATCAACAATGTTTACTTGTTAAAAAAGAAAAAGGCGAAAATGTTGGAATTTGTGATACTATTTTCAATATAGGAATTTGTAAAGTTGTCTGGAGAGAAGCTTATACTTTCTTTAATATAGAATCTGGAATATTAGGAGCTTTATTTAGAAAAGCTAATGCAGAAGTTTATGGCGGGGGAGAATATGCATTTTTCTATGAAAACATCAAAAAATCAGGAGAATTTGTTTCATTCTTTACAAACCAATATGCTACAACATTCTTTAATGCATTTAGAGGAAGTTCTACCCAAGAAATAGGAGATAGTATATGTGAATATGCTATTTATGGCAAGCTTCCTGGAGGTGGAAACTTTATAGATCAATTAACAAGACCAGAAGGACCTCCTCAATTTATAGCGATAATGGATGAAGTTCCTCATGCAGATGTTGGTAGACAAAAAACTTCAGATTATTCTGTATTTTATCACATTTATGCAGGGGAGAGTTATCCTCAAATAAGATATTATATTTATTTACATGATATAGAAGAACAAATTAGCCCTGCAACAATTGCTATAGCTCCTAGATTTGGATTTTCTGGAGTAAGTACAGGTTATCTTAATAGAGGAGATTTTATATCAGACACTGTAAGATTAAGCGACTTACCAACAGGATATGATGAAGTTTGTGTTGTTATAAATAATGTTAAAAAATGTGGTTTTGGAAAAGTTTCTAGTGATCTTGGAATTAATCTTGCTCAAGAAAAAATAGTTAAAGATCAAATTGAGAAAAATGATATTAAATCAGAACATGAATGTGTTCCAGATAGTTCTTTGGTTAGTCAATTTTCAGGAGCTGGTCCTTTACAAGTTGCAACTGGAGTAGGTGGAGAATTTTTAGGATCTGGTTTAAGTTCTACCGGAGTTGTAAGAAAATGTTCTGGAGATAATCCTGGATTAGGAAAAGATGAAGGCAGATGGGAAAAAGTTGGGACTTGCGGGAAAGATAGCAAAGGAAGAGACTTAGGAACTTGCTGGCTTGATAAAAATTCATTAAATTTATTGAGTGAAACTGCAAGAAAAGATATTGAAAAGAATTTAGAAGATACCACAAAATTAAATCAACAATTAAAAGCATTAGATACAGAAAAAGATAATCAAATAAATAAAATTAAGGATTTAATAAAATCCATTAAAACAGTTACTGATTATAATAAAGAAATTAATCAAAAGATTAAAGATATAAATAATGTAATTGATGATTATAATGCTGTTTTGAGTAAAACTATTAATCCAGAGATAATACAAGGAGCGTACTTTAGTATTGGAGAACTTCATGAAAATATTGCATCTTTATTAAGAGCTAAAGAAATTTTACAACAAGAATTTAAAATAGACTCACAACTTCCTGGAGAAAAACCTCGTGGAGTTGGAGAATTAATTTGTGAGTTAGAGTATGAAGAAGGGCGTGATTCATTTAATCAAGTAAATTCACCACCTCCTCTTAATGCTTTATATAATAGGATAACTTCACCATCAAGCTCTAGAAATTTATTCTATAGATATAATAATGGGTGGGAATTAAAAGAACCGAAAGGATATTATAAAACAACTATCTTTTTTGGTTTATCAGAAACACCTTTTAAAGATTGGACTAAAATAGATGAAAATACTTGTAAAAATGAAGCATTTAATTATTATGATCCTATTTATAGAGAATTATGTCAAGATTTAATTGGTAAATCAGATGATGAAGGTGCAAAGATTTTAGCTTCTACTTCAAATAGAGGTGGAGATGACTATTTAATTATTCATAACCAACAGGATATTACAATAGCCCATGGACAAGCTGATATTAATAAAATTAAAGATGCTTGTGCTAATGTTAAAACAAAAGAAGTTATTGATAAAACTATTAAAACAGATAAACCTTTAATTGCTGAAGTAATTTTAAAGACTCGCGGCACGTTTGGATTAAGAATACTTGCAAATGATTATAATTTTAAATGGAATAGTTTTAACTGGTATAGTGATAGTGTTTCTGAAGATGTCCAATTAGGTAAATTAAGGAATTATGAAAATGGGATTATTTCTATAAGATTACTTGCGGAAAGATTGAAAAAAAATGATGATTTTAGCGGGGTTAGGCTAGAATGTAAACAAAATACGAACACAGGAATTTATTTACAAGATTCAAATGAAAATTTGGAAAAATGGCTTAGAGATAATATAAAAAATTTATGTGGTTATCCAAAAGCTTATGCCCCTGAAACTTTAAGTCAAACAACCTTAGATAAACTTAAGAGTTATGATCATTATATTGATATAGCGACAGTTCAAGCTTATAATCAATATAGTGTTGCAATCCCTAAAAATTTGGTTAAAGCAGTTATGTTACAAGAATCTGGTCAAAATCTAGTAGAAAATGCTTTAGGTTATTGTGGTGAGGCTGGGTTAATGCAACAGCTTCCTGATTTAGCTAGGTCTTTAGGAATAAATGTCCCAACAAATTATGAAACTAGCGTAGAGCCAAAATGTAGTAAAAAAGAAGTTAGTAATTGTAGGTTAGGAAAAAAAGACAATTGTAGACCTTCAGATGATGAAAGGTTTAATCCTGAAAAGAGTATTTTGGTTGGAACTTTGTATTTAGCACAGGGATATCAAAAATCAGGTAATTTTGAATATACAGCCGCTTATTATAATGGTGGTCCAGGAGCTATTTTAGACAGTAAAAGTTGTCTGGGGTTAAAAAGATATGAATGTGATACCAATACAGATGGTTATCAAGGAACTAGGGATTATGTAAAAAGTGTTTTGGGGTACAAAGAATTTTTAGATAATTTTGATAATAAAATAATAACATGAAAATTAAAACTATTTTACTAGATTTAATTTATTTTTTATTATTAACTATAATATTAATTTTAACAAGAATTAAAATAGCAGGATTTTTAATTAATATAAAAGGATATGGAAGTCAATTAGATAATTTAAACATAAATCAGAACATACAAGAAACTCAGAATATACTTTCTCAACTAAGTTCTTTAGCAAATAAAGCTTATTTTTTTTTATTTGTCTTAATACCTTTAATTATTTTTGTACTTTATATGGTGTTTCAGGGATTTAATTTTAAAAAAAATTATAAAAGATTTATCTTGACAAGTTTAGTTTCTTTTTTAATATTGTTATTAAACTTATTTATAATTAACAAATTTTTATTTATATTTTTTGTAATTTTAAGTTATTTAACTTTTGTATTATATTTTTATGATTTTAAAAAAATAAAAATTGCTTTTACTAAATTTTATAAATTATTTCCAATGTACTTAGTTTATTTAATTTTACCAGTTTTAGCAGTTGGATTTTTTTATCTTGCATATACTAGAATAAAAATTAGTTTTGATTTTATTTATATATTAATCTTTGGAATATTATTTTCTTTTTCTTTTTCTCTGTATAAAATTTATTTAATTAAAAAATTAAGTTAAAGTGCGGGAAGAAGGATTCGAACCTTCGAAGGCACTAAGCCAATAGGTTTCTTATAATTATCCTAAGCCTATCTCATTTGGCCACTCTGACATTCCCGCTTTAGAATTTTATCTGAATATTTAATATATAAATCTAACCTAAATAGAATTAAACATTTTGCCAAGCATAACTTCTTAGTCTTCTGGATTTTCCAAAACCACAAGAACTACATTTTTTCTTTGTCCTGTGATAAGTTGGCTTGCCGCATCTTCTGCATCTTATATGTGTAACCTTACCAGATTTCTTACCATGAGAAGCTGTTCCTTTTGTCATTTTACTGAGGACTAATTAAAATTATAGTATCTCCGCGTATAAAAACATGTCCAAGTTTTCTTTGCAATTCACCATTAGCATGTTCTTCAGCATCTTGCAGTACAACATTAATGTAAATATCAAATGCTTTTAGTACCCCCATCAATTGTTTTCCATTTTTTAATTCAATTAATACTCTTTTATTACGAGCATCATTTAAAGAATCTAATGGACGTTCTGGATTCATAAGCTGGATTAAAAATAATGTGTTTATAAAACCTTTGGTTAAAGATTTTAAACTTATTCTTTCTCTGGATAGTCTACATCAACAATTGCAAAGTAATTATCTTTAATTAAACTTTTACAATTTAAAAATTCTTTAAGCTTATGTAATTTATTATGATTTAGATAAAAAATGAATTCATCGCCTTTTTTATAAGTTTTAACACCAGATGACCCAATAGATCCGCCATCTTCTAAAGGCCCAGACTGTTGAAACAAATATAGTTCTTTTTTATTATCATCAAAATTACATGAATAGTATTCTTCCACTTCCAAGGTATAATAAGTATGAAAACAAGAAGTAAGATCTTTATCGTAATTAACTTCTTTAATCCTTCCTAATACAAGAGCTCCCAAGTTTTCACCTTGTTTATGTTCACAATCTTTTTCAGGAGTTTTACAGTTTAAAGATAAACCAAATAAACCAGCTAAAAAATAATTAATAATTTTCATATTAAATATAAGTACTAAAAATATATAAAGTTATGTATCAAAATCTTTATAAATCGTTAAAAGTCAAGAAAGTTATGGCAATATCTCAAGCAAGATCTAGAAGAAAAACTTCAGGCGGAAGATACAGAAATTATAGAACTAAAAGATTGCATGAATTAGGAAACCAGCCTAGACTAACTAAATTAGGTGAAAGAAAAACTAAATTATTAAAAGGAAAATTCTCTAGTACTAAACAAGTTTTGATAAATGCAAATGTTGCAAACGTTTATGATGCTAAAAATAAAAAATATTCTAAAGTAAAAATTATTACTATTGTGGATAATCCTGCAAATAGAAATTTCATAAGAAGAAATATAATGAATAAAGGTGCAATTATAAAAACTGAGTTAGGAAACGCTAAAATAACATCTCGTCCAGGTCAAGAAGGTACGGTTAATGCAATATTAATAGATTAAAAGTATACTTAATTCTAAAAACTGTCGTCGATAAAATTTTTATAAACGAAAGGTTTATATAGTCGCTTCGAAATATATATTTAAATCTTATGTTATAACCATTTTAGGGGGGTAAAAATGCCAGCTCAATACGTTAAAAAATGTCCAGAATGTGGAAGCATAAATCTTATTCTTCATAAAGAGAAAGGTGAAATGGTTTGTAAAGAATGTGGTTTAGTTATAGAAGAAAAAATGATTGACTTTGGTCAAGAGTGGAGAGAATTTGATTCTGAACAAGCTGATAAGAGAAGAAGAACTGGTGCACCAATGAGTTATTCTGTTGATTTTAATGAACCAATTATAATTCAAGATGAAAATGAGACTAAAATTGTAAAGATAGGTGAATTTATAGATAGTATAATGGATAAAAATAAAGATAAAATTGAAATTATAGATAATCATCTAGAAGTATTACAACTAGATAAAGAATTAAAAGTAGCTTCTTTTGAAGATGAATATGACATTGGATTTAGAAGAGTTTCAGAACTATCTAGACATCCTGCAGAAGAAATGTTTGAAATATCCACAGAAACTGGGAAAAGAGTTAGAGTAACTGGAAATCACAGTGTTTTTACTGTTAAAGATAATAAAGTTGTTCCGGTAAAAGTTGATTCTTTAAAAGAAAGTGATTTTTTAGTTGCCCCAAGAGTTTTACCTGTTGTTGAAACAGAAGATAAAGAATTAAATCTATTTGAAAAGTTTTTAGAAATTTCAGATAGTTATAAAAATATTTACTTAAGAAACTTCTCTGATGAAAAAATATTTACTTTTTTGAAACAGAAATATGGTTCTAGGGCTGTAAAAGACTGGAAAAGACATAAAACTGTGCCTTTATACGCATTAAAAAACATAAATTTTAAAATTAAAGATGAAAAAGACCTTAAATTAGGGATTTATTCAAGTAATAATATCTTACCCTTAAAAATAAAAATAAATGAAGATTTTTGTAGGTTGCTTGGATTTTATGCAAGTGAGGGAACAGCAAGACCTAATAGCTTAGTATTCTCGTTTGGCTCACATGAACTAGATTATATTTCTGAAGTGAAAAAGACAATTAAGAATTTATTTAATATAGAAGCAAGTAAAAATAATATGCATAAATCTGCAATACAATTAGATTTTTCTAGTAAATTATTGTCGATTTTATTTAAAGACATTTTAAATGCAGGGAGAAATGCTCATAGTAAAAGAGTTCCAAGTTTAATTTATATTTTAAACTATAATTTAAGGTTAGCTTTCCTAACTGCTTATCTTCAAGGTGATGGAAGTAATTTAATTAATCACCCGGAAAATATGAATAGACCTCAAGTTTGTTTATCAAGCACTTCAGTAAATGCAGAATTAACAAATGACATTTTATATTTATATTCACAATTTGGAATAAATGCAAACTATCAAGAAGCTTTTATTAAAGGACATATTATGGAACAAACAGGCCAATACATTAAAGGAAGTTTATCAACAAGAGCAAACGTTACAAGTCCTGATGCAGTCTTCAAATTAGGATTTTTACAGGAGGATCTTTCAAAAAATAAAGGAAAGCCTAGTATAGAAAATTTTATTCCTGCACCATTAAAATATAAAAAAGAATGGAAATCTAGAAATAGAATAAGAATAAACAGAGAATTAGCTCTTAAAATTGGAGAAAAACACTTAGATCATGATTTAGTAAAATTAGCTAAAGCAGATTTTCTTTATTTAAGGGTAACCAAGATAAATAAAGTGAAGTCCACAAATGGTTATGCTTATGATTTAACTGTTCCTGGAGCACAAAACTTTGTAGGTGGAAGAGGAGGATTATTTTTACATAATACAAAATTCGATCGTGGATTAGGAACAGATGTTGGTCAGAAAAGTGATGTTTATCAATTAGGAAGTAAAGAAAGAAACAAATTTTTTAGATTGAGAAAATGGCAACATAGAATTTCTACTGCTATTGAAAGAAATTTAAAATTAGCTTTAGCTGAATTAAAAAGAGTTAGTAGTTTTTTAAAATTATCTGCTTCAGTTGAGGAAGAAGCTGCAAGAATCTATACTTTAGCTGTTCAAAGAGGATTAGTAAGAGGAAGAAGCATGGAAAGTGTTGTTGCAGGAGCTTTATACGCTGCTTGTAGAAGACACGAACTTCCAAGAACTTTAGATGAATTAAGCGAAGCTTCTGGTATTGATAAAAAAGAAATAGGAAGAACTTACAGATTTATTACAAGAGAATTAGGAATTAGAATTTTACCAAGTAATCCGGTAGATTATATCCCAAGATTTGCATCTGCATTAAAATTAAATCCAGAAACGCAAAGTAAAGCTGTTGAAATTCTTGAAAAAGCTCAGAAAGAAGAATTAACTTCTGGAAGAGGTCCAACAGGAATAGCAGCTGCTTCATTATATGTTGCTGCTTTAATTAATAATGAGAAAAGAACTCAAAGAGAAGTTGCAGATGTTGCAGGTGTTACAGAAGTTACAATAAGAAATAGGTATAAAGAATTATTAAGAGAATTAAAATTAAAAGACGAAATTAAAAAGAAATTTTTAGAGGAGGAAGAATAAAATGCTAAAGACAGTTAGGGGAAAAGCAAATAAGATATTAACGGGTGACGGAAGAAGAAAGCCTGGAAAAAGAGAAGTTGATGATTTAAATGAAACCATAGATAATATTCGTGATAGCATTTAAATTTCAAAACTCATTAAATCTTTAGCACATTCAACATTCTTAAATTCTTTTTTAGCTTCTTTTAAAATTTCATTTATATCTCGATATCTCTGAGAAAAATGTGTTAAAATTAATTTATTTACTTTAGCTTTTTTTGCCAATAATCCAGCATCTTTTGCGCTTAAATGTTCTTTATCCTCTATTTTATCTTTTTCTAACCAAGTACTTTCAGAAATTAACAAATCCGAATTTTTTACAATATTAATTAATTTTTTATGGTAATAGGTATCTAAGATAAAACAAATTTTCTTACCTTTTTTCAAGGTTGTAGCTTTTTTTACAGTAATTTTCTTACCATTATAAACAATATCTTTTCCTCTTTGTAATTCTCCAAGCAAAGGATGTTGCGTTAATCCGAATTTTTTTGTATAATTAACATTAATTTTTAACTTATCTTTTTGAATTAAGGAATAACTTAGACAATCTATGGAATGTTTAACTTTATTACATTCAAGATAAAAATCATTATTCTCAAAAAACTTTTCTTCATTAATTTCATGTATCTCATAATTTATCCTAGACTTGAAAACTAACCCAGACATCATATTCTTAAAGAAATTCTTGCTTCCTTTTGGACCATAGATCTCTAATTTCTTTGTATAATTACTTGCTCCAAGACTTTGTATCAATCCAGGAATACCAAGAACATGATCCCCATGCCAATGAGTTATTAATAATTTAGTTACTTTTGTTGGTGAAATTCCAGCTATTCTTAATTGACGTTGAGTTCCTTCTGCACAATCTATTAAAATTCCTTCAGTGTTATAATTAATAAAAATCGCGTTTGGATTTCTTTCTTTAGTAGGAAGCATTGCACCTGTCCCAAGAAATGTAATTTTCATAAATTTATGAATAAAAAGGCTTTTAAATAGCTTATCTTTTAGTTATAGACTTGTGAATAAAGACATTCCAAATTGGACTAGAAAACAATCTTTTGTTATGGCATTAATTTTCTTTGGTATTGCCTTATCAATAACTGTTTTAGATTTATTGTATTCGAAATATTCTAAAGCCTATTTATCAGTAAGGACTGAAGGACAAGATACACCAGAAATGATTATTTTATTATGCATCTTTGTGGCAATATATTTTATTATTTATGGTATAACTAAAAGAAATAAAATTAATTAGAAAATATCAAAGTTATTATAAGACCTTTATTAGTGATCCTTAGCTAACCTCTTTTTATTTTCAAATAAATTAAATTGGTTATAAAAGATGCAATAATAATATAAGTTGCATAAGAGATTATGTAAAAAATAATTCCATTAACCCCAAACAAAACTTTTCCAATAACATTCTTCTTATTAATACTCGTTTCGCCTATTTGTGAGTAAGACTCTGGATTATTGTCTCCCTTTGCCTTATAAGTTCCATCTTCATTAAGCTCGATAATTCTTCCAACAATTGTACTTCTATCTGTTTTATGTATAATTATATCATCCACATTAAAGTTATCTAATTTTATATAAAAGAGTACATCTCCCTTACTATATGTTGGCTCCATATTAGTGCTAACTAATCTAACGGGGTTTATTGGCAATGGAACAAATTTAAATATAATATTCACTAAGGTTATTATAAAAATTAGTACGAAAATAAATATAAAAATTTTCTTAATTAAATCTTCCATATTAATTTAATAAACTAATGGCTATAAAAACCTTTTTAAATAGCTTATCCTTTATCAGGTTATGACTAAGAAAAAACATAAAATTCAGGAAGTAATTAAGGAAGAAAAAACAGAAGTTAAAGAAGAAAAGTTCCCAAAATTTAACATTGATCTAGTTGGAGAAAGATTAATCGCAGAAGACAAGCAAGAAGCCCATAATTTATATGATCAATCTAGATATGGAGAAATTAAAGATAATAAAGTTCAATATTCTTTAGTTGAGGGGTTATATTTATTAGAAAAAGGAAGAGTTGATATTATTGATGGGAAAAAAAAGATGGACTTTGACGAGTTTGTTAAGAGTGCGGTTAAAAAAGAATCTAATTTTTGGACAAGATACGTTGCTTATAGAGATATGAGAAATAGAGGATATATTGTTAAAACAGCATTAAAATTTGGAGCCGATTTTAGAATTTATGATCGTGGAATCAAACCAGGGGAGGATCATGCTAAATGGATTATGTATCCTGTAAAAGAAACTAATGAATTTTCATGGTATGAGTTTTCCGCTAAAAATAGGGTTGCCCATAGTACTAGAAAAAGATTATTGATAGCATGTGTCGACGAAGAAAATGATACAACCTACTGGGAGATAAATTGGACTAGACCTTAGTAAATAGAATAATTTTTATACCTTTACTAATATCATAAGATTATGCCAATAAATATTCCAGATTTAAAATCGAAGATCATTACTTATATTGGTATAAATGGACCTTGTTTACCGGTACAACTTTCTAAACAAATTCATAGTAATATTTTATTTGCAGGAGCTGTCCTTTCTGAATTAGTCGCTAATAAAAAGATAAGAATAAGTCATGCTAAAGTTGGAGGATCTCCGGTTTATTATATCAATGGCCAAGAGCATAAATTAAGTATGCTTTATTCTCATTTACATGAAAGAGAAAGAAAAGCTTATGATTTATTAAAAGAAAATAAAGTTCTTTATGATAGAGCTTTAGAGCCCTGGCAAAGAGTTGCTTTACGCGATTTAAATGATTTTGCTTATCCAATTCAAATTAATGATAATATTTTTTGGAGATGGTATTTAATTTCTGAAGAAGAAGCTCAAAAATTAATTCAAGAATATTTAGAAAAAAATTCTATCCAAGAAAATAAACAAGTTGAAAGTAATGAACTTAAGCAGGAAATAAAACCAGAGCCTATAAAACAAGAAATTCTTAAAATAGAACCAATTAAACAGGAATTACAATTAATTAAGCAAGAAATTATATTAAACCCTGTTCTAGAGCAGAAAAAACTAGAAATAAAAAATGAAGAAGTTGAAGTAAAAAAACCAGTTATCAAAAAAGTTAAGAAAATTAAAAAAGAAAGCAATGAATTTTATTCTGAGTTAAATAATTATCTGCAAAGAAAAAAAATAAATAAATTAAATGAGGAAATAATTAAAAAAAATAAAGAATTTGAATTAACTGTAAATGCTCCTTCTAGTTTAGGGTTAATAAAGTTTTTGATATTTGCAAAGGATAAAAAGAAAATTTCAGATGCTGATTTAAGTTTAGCTCACAATAAAGCCCAATTAAAGAAACTCCCTTTAATTTTTGTTTCTAATGGAGACTTAGATAAAAAAGCTAAAGAATACATTGAAAAGAATTATTTGATATTTGAAAAGATTTAAAAAATTGATTTAAATATGTCTAATAAACTAAATTTCTTCTTTACTATTTCAGTTTGAAAATTATTACACGAAGAATTAAAAGTTTTTAATGCAACAGGATATAGTGTTGAAAGAGCTTGTTCAACCTCTTTTTGTGGAATTGTTTTATCTTTATTTATTAACCATTTCCCCCAATCTTCTTTATTTAAACTTCCTTTTTCTAGACTTTGATTTAAGTTTATTTCTTCATAAAAGCATTTTGTTTTAAATCTATAAGGTTTAAGGTTTTCAAATTCACTATGCAGTTTTCCAGGCTCACCTTTTATATAATGGGGTGCAACAAAAGAGTCTGAAATATAATGAGATGCAATCCCAAAATCATAGCTTGCTTCATTGTAGTCTTTATTTTGATAAGAAACATTAGCTTTATCCAACCATTTTACAGCTAAGTAATAACTTGGAGGATAATGATGCCAGACAACATCATGAAACACTAAATCTGGAGCAACAGCACCTTCTTTTATCAAAGTCAAGTTTAGCTTTCCTTGCACATCAAAATCCAAACTATAATATGCTTTTTCAGCTAAAGATTGATGGTAATAAGAGTTCCAAGCATTTACATTAAAGCTTAATACAACAAAAACCATTAAAAACAAATAAATTTTCATAGTTTTACTAAAATGGAAAAATATATATTGATTTTGGGTAGGGATGTAGAACTAAGTTTACTTGAATTAATCAGTTTTTTAAGAAAAGAAGACATTAATTATAAAATTTTAGATAAATATCAAAATTTAATAGTTATTTCTCTGGAAAAACTATTTGATATAAATAAATTAGGAGGGTTAGTGAAAATAGCTAAAATTGTGGATAAGAATTTTTTAGATAATCTATTTTTTGATAAAAATAAAATTATTTATACTGTAAACGATGAAGAAATTAAAGATTATTTGAAAGAAAAATTTAAACAAGAAAAAATAAAAGCTTTTTATAAATCTGAAATAAAATCTTTAACTACATCATCTAAATTAGATTTAGAATTAATTAAATTTAAAGATTATTTAGCTCATGTGACTTCAATTTCAAAACCTAAAGAATATAAAAAAAGAGATGAATTAAGACCTTTTTTTGAAGCTAGAAAAGTTATTTCAATAAGGTTAGCTAAAATCTTGATTAATTTAAGTCAAGCTAAACATGAAATCTTAGATCCTTTTTGCGGACAAGGTACAATATTACAAGAAGCTTTATTGCTAGGATTAAATTGTTATGGCATAGATTTTAATATTAAGGAATGTATGGAAAATTTAAAGTGGCTTAAAAGTAAATTTAATATAAAAGCAAATTATAAATTGTTTCAAGAAGATTCTAGAAATTTGAGCAGATTAATTAGAAAAGTAGAATGCTGTGTAACCGAGCCTTATTTTGGCCCATATTTTAAAAAATATCCCAAATATGAAGGAGGTGTAAAAGTTATAAAAGAACTTGAAAATTTATATTTAAAAGTTTTTTTAGAATTAGATAAGGTTGTTGAGAAAAAAATTGTTATTACTCTTCCGATTATAAAAACTAATATTAAAAAAAATTTAAAACTAAATATAAATAAATTAATATCTGGAACGAGATTTAAGATAGCTAGTTTTGATGAAGTTACCCTACCGATTAATTATACCCATAAAGGTGCGATAATAGAAAGGGAAATTTATATTTTAGAAAAATAATTACTTAGAAACCGCGTTAATTAACTCTTTTATCTTTTCTTTGATTTCAGCTATTTTTAATTTAACTGGAAATGTGTCATGAATTATTATATTATTTAAAGAATCCTCTATTTTATTAACTTGAATATTCATACTTTTTAACTCATTAAAGAGTTTTGATTTAGATGAATCTGATTGCCCAATAATTACTAAATTTCCACGAATAACTCCAATAACATCTTCTATTAAAGATAAATCATCTTTAATATCTTCTATTTTAGAACTTTCAATTTTAATTTTATTTTCATCTATTTTACCTTTTGCTAATAAAGAGTCAATACGTTTTTGTTCTTGCTTAGGTAAATTTCTAAATTTTTGATCATCTTTATAATGCGCCCAATTTATTGAAGAATAAGTTAAAGTTAATATGGTGGCTATTTTTATTGTATCTGTTATTAAATCTTTGAATTTTTTAAAATTAAATTTTTTCATAATTAAATTAAATTATAATTGGTATTTATATTTATCTAATATGTAAAAACAGTAAGTTTTATAAGCAAAAAGACTAAATAAAATTCATGGTAAGTTGGCGTGAAAAATATCCTCTTGAAGCTATTAAACCATTGAAGAAAACAATATCGCGTTTGTTTTTTTATGCAATTATTATATTGTTCATTTTTATATTTTTAAAGGCAGGATCAAACCAGACTGCAAATTCTTCAACAACTAAAATTTTTAATCTAACTACTTGGTTATTCATTGCGATTTTTATTTTTATAGCAATTCTAACTTATGTTTATCAAGTATTTTATATGAAATATTATTTTTATGATATGCAAGGGAAAACTTTAATTATTACTAAAGGGGTTTTTTCAAGAAACGAAATAACATTACCAATAAACCGAATCCAAGATGTTTATGTTGACCAAGATATCTTAGACAGAATTTTTGGGTTGTATGATGTGCATGTAAGTTCTGCTACTTCTACTTCTGGATTTTTGTCACATATAGATGGTGTTAATAAAGCCAACTCTGAAACTTTAAAGGAGTTATTGCTTGATGCAATACATGGATAATATGACAGACAATCCTTATCCTATTTATGTGGGAAAACAGGTATTTTCTGAAGCTGCTAAACACATCATTTTTGGTATTTTAATAATAATATTTACTGCAATATTCCTTCTTTTTCTTAAAAGTTCTTTTAATTCTTTTGTAATACTCATATATTTAGGTTCATTTATTTTTATCTCTATTATTAGTTTGGTTTATAATCTGCTTTATCTGAATGCGTTAAGTTACTCTATTACAAATCTCGAATTTCGTTTAAAAGGGGGAATTATTTCTAGATTCGAAAAAGTTTTGCCATATTCAAAGATACAGCATTTAGTTATAACAAGAAGTTTTATGCAAAAACTTATGGGACTTTCGACTGTGGTAATTCAAACTGCAGGCTCTAATATGGGGTTTAATTATGCCAATAATAGAAATCAAGATCCATTCGCAGGTAGTCCTAGGATACCTGGACTAGACAAAGATGACGCCGAAAAATTAAGAGATTATATTATTGCACAAGTTATAAGAAGTAAAAGTGGTCAGGGAATATAGTTATTAACTTTTTAAAAGTAATAAACAAACAGTGCATTGTTGCATCTACGGGACTTGTATTGATTAAAAAAATTAAGTTTTCTTTTTCTTTCTGGGCTTATCCCAATATGGGCTTTTACATTTTGGGCAGATAGTGGGATATTCTCTACTTCTGGGTATCCATTCATGCCCACATCGATCACACTTAAAACCCTCAACTTGAATTTTTATTTTTCCCATATTAGTATACCAAGAAATCTCTAGTATATAAATCTTACCTATAAAGGTTATACTTTACTATAGAAAAGTTTAAATACTTTAATTACTTATATAAGTTATACCTAATTAGGTATGAGGGTTCCGAAGAACCCTCAGATTCCACCCAATTGCGACATCAAATGAAATCCAAAGAAATAATAGAACAGAAGTATAAAAAAGTTTCTTGTATTTTTTGTAGTTCTAACAATGTAATTAAGAGGGGAGTAAGGAAAACAGAGTATAGATGTAAAGTTCAAAGATTTGGTTGTAAGGATTGTAACAAAAGATTTTCTATTGACGATGGGTTTTACAAGATGAAAAATCACGAGAAGAAAATAACTCTTTGTATGGATTTGTATTATAATGGGATGAGTTTTAGAAAAATCCAAGAACACCTAAAAGCATTTTATCCTAAAAATTGCCATTTCTCTACGGCTTATCGTTGGATTGTGAAATATTCAATAATGATAAGCAACTTAACAGATAATTTACAAATTAAATCCGGAATTGAATTACAAAGTGATGAAATGGAATATCACAGAAGAATTAGCAAATATCATAAGGGAAGGGAACAAAACTGGTTTGTTGATGTGATGGATACAACAACTCGTTTTATGGTTTCTTCTGGATATATGAAAAGCAGAACAATAGATAATATGGTTAAAGTTTTGAAAAGAGGAAAGTTTGCAACAGGAGAACAAGTTAAAGTTATTACAACTGATGGGCTTAAAGGTTATCCAAAAATGTTGAAAAAGAGTTTTAGATTAAAAACTCATTGGAATCATAAAAGCCCAATTATTCACAACGTTGTTATCGCTTCTGAAAGAGGGTTTAATCACCCAATAGAAAGATTACATAATTCAATTAGAGAAAGAACAAAAGTCATGAGGGGCTTTCATGGTTGTATGGAATCAGCTTCTGCAATTATGAAAGGTTATGAGATTTATTATAACTTCATAAGAAAACATCAAGGAATAGGTTGCTGTCCTTATGAGTTAGCTATTCCTGAATTAGAGTTAGGAAAGAATAGATGGCTAGATTTGATTAAAATGAGTAAATTGTAAATAAATTAATCATACTTGTGTGAAATATCTGCAATAAATGATTTGATTTCTGAATTCTTTTGGTTTTCAAAGAAACTCTTAGCATCTTTATAATCCAGAACACGTCCTTTTTTCAAAAATAGAACTTTATCGGCAATAGATTTCGCAAAAGAGACATGATGAGTAACAACTAACATTGTATATCCTTCATTTGCTAATTTGTGAATTAAATCTAGAACACTTTTGGTAAGTTCTGGGTCAAGTGATGAAGTGACCTCATCAAGAAGCAATATATCGGGCTCAATCATTAATGAACGAATCAGAGCCACTCTTTGTTTTTGTCCTCCCGATAGTTCATGAGGATATGTTTCTACATATTTTTCCAATTTAAACTCGTTAAGTAGTTTCATGGCTTCTTTCTTTATAGCTGTTTTTTTAGTTGGATTCCTTAATTCTGGAGCTAGTGTTAAATTTTCTAAAACATTTAGATGAGGCCATAAAGTATATTCTTGAGAAACATAACCTATTTTCGTTTCATCTCCAAACGAGTAAGAACCGCTATCTTGTTTCTTTAATCCTGCGAGCAATTTTAATAAGGTTGATTTTCCTGAACCACTTGGACCTATAACAGCTACTACCCCTCCTTTTTTTACTTCAAAAGATACTTCTATTACTCCTTCTTCGGATTTCTCAAAATTTGAGTATCTTTTTGTGAGGTTGTTTACTTTAATCATATTCAATCACACTCCTTTTCTTATACCATGTGATAAATAAATGAAGGGGGGCAAGAATTATTACAAAGAATAAAACGAGGAGGGAATATACAGAAACCGGGTCATATACCATTGCGTTTATAGATTGAGCAACTCTAAACAACTCTGGTACAGATATTAGACTAGCGAAAAGGGTATATTCTAACATTGTTGCCTGATTTAATGAGACACTTGGTAAAACTCTTTTCATTAAAATTGGTAATTCTATATGTCTAACAATTTGTCTCTTACTCATTCCCAAAGTTATACCTGCCTCGCTATACGCAACAGGGAGTAATTTTAATTCTGATTGAATAATAAATGCTACCGCAACAAGATTTACAAAACCAAGAGCAATTATGGTGGTCCAGAATGGATTAATAACTACTCCAAGAAGTGCTTGAAATGGAAAATGTAACCAAAACAAAAGAACAAGAACGGGAATAACTTTCGTTAAAAACTTTAAACTAGAAACTAGTCTGTTAATTGTTTGGGAGTATCTTCCTCCAATTACACCCAAAAGAATTCCAAAAGGGACGCCAATAATAATTATTAAAGCCCAGAGTTTAATTGTTGTCAAAAAACCAGCAAGAAATAAATGTCTATACTGGATTAAGATTTCAAACATTTTAATTCACCTTATAATAATTTTCGACCCCGTGTTTCTCCAATATTCTTTGGATTTCTCCTTCGTCAATTAGTTCTTGAACTGCCTTATCCCACTTTTCTCTTAATTCTACGTCTTCTTTATTGAAGGCAAAGCTGTTGCCAAAAGACCTAACAGGTTCGCCATTAACTCTATCTAAAGTGTTGGGATGGGCTGTTAGAAAACCTTCTGCTGTTGATGGTTCGGCAAAAGTTATGTCTGCCTTGCTTTGAATAATATTAAGAAATACTTCTGAATATGAAGATAATTGTGGAAGAGCAACGATTTGTGCGTTTGGATAATCTTCTTGGGCTATGAACATAGCCATCTCTCCGTCAAGAGAGGTTATTTTATACTCATTTGAATTAAGAATAGACAAATCATCATTAAATCTAGTATCGCCCTTTTTAACATATCCATATATAACGCTATCCATTGGAGCAATTGAAAATGAAACAACTCTTTCTCGTTCTACATTAGGCCACATTTGAGTTCCTAAAATATTATATCTATTTGTTTTCAATCCCTCTAAGGATGTTCCCCAACCAACTTCTTCAGTCCATTTAGTTTCAACCCCGATTTTTTCAGCAACAGCCTCAACTATATCATAAGAAATCCCTTGAAATTGTCCGGTATTAGCATCTTTTTCCAAGAGAGGAGGATAAATTATGTAACCTACACGAAGAGTATTCTCGTTTAATGAATTATCATTTTTGTTTATTGAAAACAACCCGATTGCTATAATCAGAATAGCAATAATTCCTACCGCCCAATAAGTTTTATTTTGTTTGTTCATCATAAGCACCTCAATAGTATTATAAATGAATACAGTATTTATAATCTTTTCGTATTGGTAATCGATGGATTAAGGAAATTTTAAATTTTAGTTTTACTTTCTAGCAAACAATACTGCGTCCATTTGCTTTCGAAAAAGTATCTTTATATCTTTGAAACCAATTCCATTCATTGATTTTATTGAATCAGATTCCCTCATTATGATATTTGTTTTGTCATCTTGTAAATAGTGCTTTGTCCATTCTTCAATTAAATCTGAACGATTAATTTGAGAATATTTCTCTTTAAATTGTTGTAATTGCCAGTTTAATGATTTTCTATGTTCAGATTCATTATTAAGAGCGTACTTATCTGCATTTACAAAAATCCCTTCAGATTTTAGAACTCTGCAAATCTCTTTTAGGACTTTTTCTCTAAAATCATTTGGAAGATTATGCAAAGTAAAACCAGAAGCAAACACATCAAATGAATCAGAACTCTGTTTTTTAAGAAATTCTAAAGCGTCATCTTCAATTAGCTGAACTCTGCCATGATCAATGAACTCCTTTAAAATTTCTTTTGCTTGCTCAACCATTACTGGCTCGTTATCGACTGCAACAATTTTTGTTCTTTTATCTGCATCTAGAATAATCAAAGAGGTGTATCCCGGACCGCACCCAATTTCAAGAACTTTAATTTCAGAGATATTCTTGTTTTGAAATTGTTCTCTAATTACTTTTCCTAATTTATTCTCTAACTCTTCAAAATGAGGACAAGCCAGTTTAAACAAATTATATTCTTCCCCAGCTTTGCCATGAAATCTTTTATCTTCCATATAGTTATTGTAAAATTGGTTCATTTAATAGCTTTTCGCAGAGAAAGACTATCTGTCCGAAGGACTAAGAAAATCCCCTATAAAACAAGATCTAAAAAGTCCCGACAACTCAACAATGCAAACAAACAGTAAGGTTTAAATATAGTATTTTTTAAAAACATAATTATGGGTAGAATTAAAACAACTTTAATTAAGAGAAACGCTATAGAAGTTATAGATAGAAATCCAAACAAGTTTACTACTGATTTCAATGAAAATAAAGAGATCATGAAAGATCTTGTTGAGCTTAATTCTAAAAAACTTAGAAATGTTATGGCTGGATATATTACTAGATTGATGAGACAAAGTTTGAATAAAGAAATTTAATTCTATAAAATATATTTTCTAGTATACTGGTCCAAAGGACAACTGCGCTACGAGTGTTTATAAATAAAAAAACATTACTATTAGCGAAGATAAAATGCCTTTTGAAAATAGATATTCTTTAGGAGAAGATAAGATCTTGAAGAAGTTTTATCCAAATAAAACTCTAAAAGAATTAAGTAAAATGTTACCGTTTCGAGGGATAGACTCTATCTATAACCGGGCCAGAAAACTTAGAATTAAAAGAACTAAGTATTATATTAAAAGAATTAAAAAAATAAGAATACTAAAATTAAAAATCTTAAAAGAAAAAAATACA
>OBEQ010831358.1_pt1 | contig 25781 bp, 35 predicted proteins | sample 1670901 | NCBI WGS metagenome assembly OBEQ01 (sample SAMEA104232315, study PRJEB22302) | groundwater metagenome | biome: forest; feature: aquifer; material: groundwater | place: USA | collected 2011-08-07 | depth 5.4 m | reverse complement strand
GGCCACCGGCGCCCAATGCAGTAAACTTTTCATCTTAATCCCAGTTTATGCTCCAAAAGAAGCTCTGTCAACATGCATCTCATCAATAAATCTGACTCCCTCACTTTTCAACCGCAAATATTGTTCTCGGGCACCACCGAAGGCAAAGCTCGGGGCCAATCGACCATTGCGATCCACTACCCGATGACAAGGGGTTTTTTGGTCTGGGTTGGCATGCAAGGCAAACCCGACCACCCGCGGCGTCGTCCCAACCACCTTGGCCACCGCGCCATAGGTCATCACCCGTCCCGCCGGGATTTTCCTAACTACTTGGTAAATTCTCTGAAAAACTTTCATAAAGATCTAAGATCAAAAACCTAAGATCAAAGCGAAATCTTAAAGTTTAAGAATTAAATTTTTGTTTAGGTCTTTTGATTTAGGTCTTATGCCTTAACAGCTTCGAGCTGTTTAACTTTCCACATAAATAACCGGGCTTTTGACCGCGCATTGGCGTCTAAAACAAACGACAACGCTTGGTCTAATATTTTCCGATCAATCTCTTTGGCCATTTTAATATATAGCGCTTTGTGTTTCATATCCCCCAACCTCTCGGCCAAATAAATCCCATACTTCTGAAACTCCCGAGACAGATACTTGTCGGTGTCGTCAAGATTAATTTTGGAAAGGATCGCGCCGAGTGATTTCATCAAAAACTTTATCTAATTTTTCTAATTCTTCTTTGGAAAAATCTTTCAACACATAACTATCACCCGACTCACGATTTAGGCCCGCAGGCAAAGCCGAGGACCGCAAGGTTCCTGAACGAAGTGAAGGGTTCTTATTTGGATCTCTATTGTCGACCCCAATCCGCACCCGCCAAAAAACCTTAGTTCCCAACGTCTCCTCGATAGAATTGATGCCATTGTGCACTTTCGGCCCCACCCCAAGTTGGATTTTCCACTGTCCAAGAGGAATATCTAGGTCGTCATGAACAATATATAAATCTTCTGGTTTAACTTTATAAAAGTTTACTTTCTGGGCGACAAACTTCCCCGACTCATTCATAAAGACATCAGTTTTGATTCCTTGTTTTACAAAATCGACAAACATGTGCCCCACATTGTGCCGATTATTCTTGTATTTCTCCTCTGGATTCCCTAACCCAATGATCAATTTCATATGCCCATTCTACCACTAAAAAAACCGACCAAAATCGGCAATTTTAAAACGAGCGAGCGAGGTTTTTCAGCGCGCAGCGCAGGTGGCGGAACGCCGGAACCTGTGAGCACTGCAAAAACCTTGCGAGCAAGTGTGAGTTATTTGTAGTAGCTCTTGATTTGGAACAAGATATAAAATCCGATTGCTCCCCCAATCACTGCTCCGACCAAGTTCAACGCCACTACTGACGACACCACAGAAACGGCTTCACTCCAGAACGAATATTTCCAGCCGGCCATCTTGCGATCGCGCAGTCCCGGAAACGCCACCAGCATCAAAACACTTGACACTAACGCCAAAACTGCACCCACTATTCCTCCGGTTGCGGCACCGACGCCACCACCCAGAAGCATCATCGGAGAAAGCGCCGTCATCAGCCCTGTTGCCGCCAAAGACGCCAACACTCCCAAGACACCAAAAATTAAGGCTAACCAGGGAGCAATTTGCACCAATACGTCAGTCGCACTTTTTGGCAAAGCTGGCGCTTTCGCAAACCAACCTTCCAAAGTTTTCATGAGTTCATCCATATTTTTCACCACCCTTCGTTACAATCTCTTAATGAGTTTCACGAATTTAGAGATTGTTACGTCCACCGATTATGCAGCTCGCGCCGTTTTCGAATAGAAAAGAAAGGCGCGAACTAAATCTAGGTGGACATCTCTACCAGTAGTCTTTCATCTCCTCCAACATTTGTCAAACCAGGTTATTTCTGCAATTTGACCATCTCCAAAATCTCTTTCAAGCTGGACGTGTCTTCTGGATTTTTCTCGCGCCATTGGACAAGGCGTGGGAAGCGCAGCGCATAACCGGCTGTGTGCATTGGCGATTTAGTCAACTCATCTGCCCGAAACTCTCCGACCAATTTTGGTTTCAGCCACACATCACAACTCATTATTTTGTTGACGTCATAATTTTGGGGTTTTTCTTTGACTAATAATTTTTTCCCGGATACCACCAATTGTCGCCATTCTTCGTCAGTTAGTCCTGTCCCTACTTTAGAAACTGTTTTAAATGAATCACTTTTTTGATCATAAACACCAATTAAAAACGCCCCAACGCCAAAAGAACTCCGCTTTCCTTGTCCAAAATCATATCCCATCACCACCGCATCGACGGTATCAATAAGTTTTCCCAGTACCTGCCTGCCGGCAGGCAGGTAGGATCCTTTTAACTTAATCCAGTTCCATCCCCGGGCCCCGGCTTGATACTCACCGTCCAGTTTTTTGGCCATGATCCCCTCGAGCCCTTGTTTTAAAGTTTGGCCAAACATTTTTTCCAGCTCCTTTGGATCAGAAACAATTTTCATCTCCGCCGGGATAATCGTCTTTGCTTGCCCCGCCGAAGCCTTGGCGAAGGAGGGCCCACACAATTTTTCTACTACCTTTCTCCTCTCCGAATATGGTTCGTCAATCAAGCTTTTCCCATCAAGATACAAACAATCAAACACTATTAATTTGAGGGGAATATTTTTGGAAAATAAATCAATATCATATTTTCTCTTCCGTTGCGAGGTCTGTTGAAAATGTAAATACTTTCCCGTTTTAGGGTCAAATCCAATCGCTTCCCCATCTAAAATTACCTCGTCTACTTTCTCCGCCAGCTGGCGGATTGCTGCCTTGACCAAATCTGGATACATCGCCGTGACATTCTCGAGTCCCCGACTATAAATTCGTGTTTCATTTTTGGTCACATGGAGTTGGGCCCGTAGCCCATCTAATTTTGGCTCCACTGCCACTTTGCCCCCACCCTTTTCCAAAATCTCCTCCGTTGATGTCAATCTCTCCGCCCGCATTGACAAAATCGGCGTCCCCACTTTTGGCTTGACATGGGCTACCCCGGCTACCCCACTCTCTTTGACCTGTTTGCAAATAAATCCCAAATCGGGCCGAATATTATATGCCGATTCAATTTTATCTTTGTGTTTCTTGGTGCCATCAATCATCCAAGACAGTCCATCCAATATCGTCATGTCAGAAAAGCCCAAACGCAACTTGTCCACTGGTGTCCTGGCAATATATTTTGCCGATAATGGGTCGCTGTCTCGAAGCAAATTAGACAGTAGCTCCACCTTTTTCTCAACCGATCCTTCCCCACCAACAGTAGTTATCCGATAAAAATTCTCAAAAACTTGGGTAACTGTCAATTCTTCTCGGGATTTTTTTCCCAAACTTTCCGCCACTGCTCCTAAATCTCCAGATTTTTTAAAAAGTTTGGTGATTTCTTCGGCGCTTTCCCCATATGCCTTGGCCATCGCTTTGACCACCATCTTATCCGCCATCCCAAACTCGATCGGCTCATACAGTGGCGCTACTCGCCCTTGGAGTAAATATGCAATCTTATCAATCTCAGTTCCGCTTGCCTCGCCGAACAGGCGGGCCAGTATTTCCACCATTGCATTTCTCGACGCCGTGATTTCCAGTTTTTGAAAATATTCTGCCAAAGCCTTAAAAGACATAAGATAAAAGACCTAAGACCTAAATAAATATCTAAAATCTAAACTAGAATTAGGAACCAGCTCTTTTCAAAGCAATACTACTAAAAATCCTTGTTAATTGTTCACTTTCATCAATAAGTTTTTCCAAATCTATTTTGAAATTCGAGTTATTTTCCATAAGAAGTTTTAGCCAATAAGTAGTTTCCATTGCCTCTTTGCGACAAATTTTAATTTTCATCACAAAATCTTTATTACCCAAAGCAGCGCTCGCCTCTCTATAGTTTGCCCCAACTGAAGTGCCTGATCTGACAACTTGAGCACCTAATGTCAGGTTTGTTTGATTCTTGGATAAATGATTTATGAGTCTAATTACGGATTTACTGAAATCAAGGGTTCTATCTTCAAGGTCAAATTGTTTCATCATTTAATTTTAAATGTTAATTTTGGTCTTTAGTCTTCGATCTTAGATCTTGCATTGCTATCTCATCATATACCTCGCCGCTTTGGTTTTGCCCTTTTTCCGAATAATTTTCTTCTCCATAAGATCTTTTAAATCCCGTAACACTGTATCTTCTGACACCATCGGCAATAGTTGTTTAAATTCTTGATTGGATAAATAGCCCACTTTCTCAATATACTCCACAATTTTAATTTGCCGTTCGTTGAGAAAAATCTGTTGCCCGGCTTGCGCCTTTAACTTTAAATCCAATGACAAATGCTGGACTTGTTCTTTGACCCGGTTAAATTCAATCGCCACCCCTTCAGTAAAATATTCTAACCACTGGGTCAAATCATGATCCTGATTTTGATCCGCCGTTTTTAGCGCATAATAGTAAGCCGCCACATTTTTGTCATAATGTTCTTCGAGACTAAAAAGCCGACGAATATCATAGCCTTCAGAAAGAAGAATTAGCGTCGCCATTGCCCGCGCCACTCGACCATTGCCCTCGGTAAATGGGTGGATATAAACCAGATGGTGGTGGACAATCCCCGCTTTGATTACTGGATGTAATTCTTTGGTTGCAAAATCACTCAACCACTCAAAAAAATCTTCTAGCTGATATTTCACCTCCACCGCTGGGGGTGGCCGATGAACAATTTCTCCCGTCAACACGTCCCGCAACACTACCCCAACGGTACGATATTTCCCCACTTCTTCCCCGGGCACTATTCCCGTCACTGTCAACTTGTGCAAATGTTTTAATATTTCCTCGCCATAAACTTTTTTACCTATTTCACTGTCTAAAAAGTCCAGCACCTTTCGATAATTTATCACCTCTTTGACATCCCGATCCCTTGCCACCACCTCTTTCCCCTCCATCACTTTTTTCACTTCTTCTAGATTGAGTTCATTGCCCTCAACATGGGTGCCATAATGCACCGCCCGCACCTCGGCTTCTTCTTTAAACTTCGCTTCCCACGCCGGCAGCAGCGCCGCCCCCTCAATCACCGCTTTGGCCCCCTCAATCAGCCCAATATCCCGAAGCAACTTTTGAGAAATGGTAAATTTTGGCGTATACATTTGAAAATTTAAGATCAAAGACCTAAGACCAAAATGAAGCTTTAAGATTTAAGTTTTAATTTTCGTTTAGGTCTTTTTATTTAGATCTTTATTCTTCTCTATATTACCGCATTTTCCCCGCGAAAACTAGGACGAGGGAGGTTTTGGGTGAGACCACCACTGAAGCTCAGGGAGTTCATTCTCTAATTTCTGTCGTAACCTTGCGTGCCCCTGTTTGGCATAATCTTCACCCAATAAAATCAGTAACCAGCGAACAGAAGGATGTTTTTCAATCAAGTCCGCAAATAAATCTGGCGACAATTCAGGATTATTAGCCATAGAAATATAGTCTACTACCAATCCCAGACCCGTGCTACTATGAATCTAATGAAAAAGACTCTTTCCGAAGCTTCCCATCAAATAACACTAGGCATAAAAGTCCTCCGAATGGTTTTTATCGCCTCTCCCAAATGGGCCAGTTTTTACTTCATTAGTAACGCCCTCAACAGCGCCATTCCTACTCTCTCTTTTTATATCTATAAACTCATCATTGACGCGACCGTTGCCGCCATTAAAACCCCCAGCCCGGAAAATATCCGCCTCGTCCTTGCCTTTGTTATTCTCAATTTCTTAATCGACAGCGTCGGAGCAATTTTTGGAAATTTTTCTACCTACGGCTATGACACCTGTAAAGATATTTTTAACAAGTTCGCTATTGGGAAAGTCCTTGATAAAGCAGCCAGTCTGGATTTGTCTTTCTTTGAAGATCATAAATTTTACGACCAGCTGGAAAAGGTCCAGCGCGACATTTATTACCGACCAGTGCAGGTGATGAACACCGTCGTTAACGGATTCTCTGCAATTCTTGGCCTTTTTTCTCTCCTCTTCCTTCTAACTAGACTCGCCTATTGGGCACCTATTGCTATCGTCACGCTCTCCCTCCCTCGGCTCTTTTTCCGTCTAAAATATTCGTATTGGACTTTTAGTATCACCAACAGCCGTTCCCCCCAACATCGCAAGGTCAACCAAATCATCTGGCTCCTAACTCAAACAAACCCCGCTAAAGAAATTAAGATCTTTTCCCTCAAAGATCACTTTCTCAACTTCTTCAATAAGATTAACGACCAATTTATCGCTGAAAATCGATCATTAGCCAAAAAACAGAATATATACAGTTTCTTTTTAGACGTTGCTGGAATAATGGGCTACTTTGCCATTGGCTTTTTTACCATTATTCAAACAATCTTTCAAAAAATTTCCATTGGTGATCTGACCATGTATTTGGGTACCATCACTCAATTTCAACGCGTCGTTCATGGGATCATCATCGATATTGCCGAGTTTTACGAAAACAATCTCTTTCTCCAAAACTTCTTTGATTTTCTTGCTTACGAACCAAAAATCGCCAATGTCCCCAAACCAAAACTAATTAACTCTTCTTCGCCTCTGGAAGTTGAGTTCCGTAACGTTTCCTTCGGCTATGAACCAAAGAAAATGATCATAAAAAATATCAGTTTTATATTGAAAGACGCCAAAAATCTTGCCTTGGTGGGTGAAAACGGCGCTGGAAAAACCACTCTAATCAAGCTTTTACTCCGTCTTTATGATGTGTCTTCTGGTCAGATACTCGTAAACGGAGTTGACATTCGAGAAATCGAAATCGAAAATCTGCGAGAAAATGTCGGAGTTATCTTCCAGGATTATATGCGCTACGAGGTAACTGTGCGCGAAAACATTGGTTTCGGCGATATCAAAAAAATCAACAACATTGGTGCTATTCGTCAGGCCGCCCGCCTTTCGGGAGCTGCCGAATTCATCGAAAAGTTTCCCGAGAAATATAAAACCATGTTGGGTAAATTCTTTGAAAAGGGGGAAGAACTCTCCGGTGGCCAATGGCAAAAAATTGCTTTGGCTCGGGCCTTTTTCAAAGACGCCAAGGTTCTTATTATGGATGAACCCACTTCCGCTTTAGATCCCAAATCTGAGTACGAAGTCTTTAAAAACCTCATCGCCCATACCAAGAATAAATCCTTAATTCTCATCTCTCATCGCTTCTCCACTGTCCGCCTCGCCGACGAAATCATTGTCCTTCATAAAGGAGAAATTATCGAAAGTGGCAGTCACGAAAGCCTAATCAAACAAAACGGCCACTACGCCAAGCTCTACAATTTACAGGCCAAGTGGTATAAGTAGACAAATAACGCACAAAAAAGCCCCGCTTTTAAGCGGGGCTGTAAATCAGCTCCTCGATTGCAATGCATTCCTGCTCCTACTGTCGGCAATAACCCAGGCAATAAAAAACAACAATGCCACAACTAAACACACTATGCCGAATACGTTGCGCGTTTGCTGCGGTTGCAGGGCCATCAAAGAATAAAGGGCAAAAACCATCGTAGCGATAAACTGCAAACCGACCATCATCGGCTCCCAAGCAACAAGAATCAGCCCAGCCGAGGCCAATCCAATTGCCCGAGATATCAGAATATTCTCCTCTTCGCGCGCGATCAAGCCAAATAGAGAAAAGACTCCAAACAAAAAGGCCCCAGTGACTGATTTTTGCACATCGTCTTGGACATTGTTCACTAGTGCAAAAAGAAAGTAGCCAAATAGCGCCACCGCCGCGAAACCAGGAAGTAACGTCAATTTGACAATCCGAGGTAAATTCTGAATCCTCTGCATGATTCCTCCTATTTTGAGTTCAAAGTACTACAGATTTTTCTTATTGTATCATACCATAACTATAGGACAATGTCAAATCTTGACAAATTACTTCTAAAGTGTAATAATTACACTTAGTATATTAATAACACACCATGAAAGTTTTGCTCTACGGTCGATTTGGAGAATATGCCAACAAGGTTGAAAGACTGGTAAAGAGTTATGGTCTGGAAATACTAGATCCCTCGACCCAGCTCGGGATGACTACTCCTGATGTCGTGGTCACTGTTGGCGGCGATGGCACTCTGATTGGCGCCGAGCGAGACTTCCCTGGTGTGCCCAAACTCCCCCTTCGTGACAGCAATTTTTGCTTCCACTGCAGTACTTTGTCTAATGAAGAAATCCTCAAACGACTGTCTTATGGAAAAATGATTACCAAAAACTATTTGAAAATCCAGGCTACTATTGGGGGCAAAAAATTCCTCTCCCTCAACGATTTTGTCATAAGAAATAAAATCCAAACTGCTGCCCTGCGATTTAATATTACAGTGAACCGTGAACCGGTCTACCATGAACCACTTATTGGTGACGGGGTGGTCATTGCTTCCCCTTTTGGCTCTACCGGCTATTTTTTCTCAATTACTAGAACGCCTTTTACCTCTGGTATTGGTCTGGCTTTCAACAACATTCACAATCTCGAAAAACGCTTTGAAGTCGCTCCTGAAGATGCCACCATCGAGATCACCATCACCCGTGGGCCAGGGCAGTTTAGTAGTGACAATAATCCTGAAATTATCGAATTGGTTGAAGGAGACAAAATTATCATTACTAAATCTCCAAAACCCGCCCAACTTCTAGTCCCCGCCTAACTGCACCACATCAACGTGTTTAATATATTCTTTCTCCACTAAATGCAAATCGGTCGTGGTCATAATCGTTTGTTGTTTGGGAATAACCCCTAAAACGCGGTGGCGGTTGGCGTGGTCCAGCTCTGAAAAAATGTCATCTAAAAGCAGTGTCGGGTCTTCTCCGGTCGATTGCCGCACGTACTCTAGTTCCCCCAGTTTTATGGCAAAAATTGCCAGCCGCTGCTGCCCCCGACTACCAAAGCTTTTGACCGCTATCTTTTGATATTGCACCCGGAAGTCATCTCGTTGCGGGCCCACTAATGTCGTGGCCGCCGACACCTCTTCAACAGCATATCTCTCCAACCGCTCCAGCGAAATTATGCTGTGGTCATAATCCAAATGTAAATCCTCTCGCCCACTTAAAAAGTTTAAGAACTCCCGCCGCCGGTCGTGAATAATTTTCCCATTATTTATTAACAGCTGGTCCCAATATTGCAGTTGCCCCTGATCTAGGCCCTCCTCGCGAATCCGCCAAAGAAGTCGGTTACGCTGCCGCAACGCCCGCTCATAAATATGAGCGGCAATGCGATAATCTTTGTGGACCAAACTCAAAACTAAATCCAGATATTTCCGCCTCGTCGACGGGCTATCCGCCACAATTTCGATATCTTGAGGGCTAAATATTACCACTCGCAAATTGCCAACAAAATCGACCATCCGCTTCCCGACCCCATTAATTCTGTATAACTTTGAGAATCGGTCGCGGTTGTCCCAAATAATCTCCAATCCTCCTTCGTCCGCCGAAGCCTTGGCGAAGGCGGAGCCTTCTTTAATCAGCTCTTTTTCAACTTCTGCCCGAAAGCTTTTCCCTGTCGCCAACAAATAAATCGCTTCTAAAATATTTGTTTTCCCCACTGCATTGGGCCCGACAATCAAAGTCGTGTTTTCCCCAAAAGTAAAACTCCGTTTCGAATAACTGCGAAAATTCTGCAGACTTAAACTTTTCAACACACCCAATTCTACCGCCCTAAGCTTGACAAAGAAAGCAGAAAGACGGAAAATAGGCGCTAGAGGTAAAAAATGACTGAAAAAATAAAAGTAATTAGACCACTACAGCAACCAGGGAGCAAACTCATAACTATGGCGGCGGTTATCGAAAAAACCCGGCCAGTCATGCCAATAAACGATTTTACGTTATCAGAGAGAACGGCAGCTTTTGCTGAGGCAACCACAAAAGCAAAGGAAAATAAAACCGGAAATTTCGTCACGCCGTCAACTGCAGAAACATTGGCAGCAATGTATGGTCGAGATGTGCTTCAAAAAGCACTTGACGACGGTGTTATTGCTATTGGCTAAATACTACTTCTGGCACTTGGGGCAAAAGAAGGTACCGCTATATCGCCAGTTTTGCTTGAAGCCTCTCTAAAATCCACATTCGGGCAAGAGTAGTTGGCCCAACCCCCAAATGAAAGGCCTTCTCCCTTAATATCTGGAGATATTTGGGAGCGAAACGAATACTAATTGTCCGGGTTTTTTTGGCCTGGTGAAACCCGATCAAAGTTCCCTCATTGATATCCTTAACCACCGAATGAGTATCCCAAAAATTAGCCTCCTCCTCTAGGGTTTTAAAAGGCGGTATTGGTTTTATTGTTCCTCTTTTTGTTTTAATTATTTTGACCATTTTCCTCACCTCCAAGTAAAGAAAACTCCCTATAAATACCCTGCTCTTCTTTATCGGCTGGTCGAGCGGTAACTAAACCATAAACATTTTTCTGTTTTCTTAATCCAACTATCACTGTCAGAAATTTTCCCTTCTTTGTCTTTCCAATCAGCAACCAACGATTCAGTTTTCCTCGAATACAGACATAATCTCCCTTAAGTACTTCCTCAACATCTTTAAGCGTTAATTTGTGTTTAGCAATATGAGCTGGTCTATCCTCTTCTACTATTAATTTATCAATAATTAATTCCATCTCACTTGCTTATTAAGCGTAACACAATGTAATACATTTGTCAACTCCTAATAAAACGGCAAACAAATTATTCTACCGCCCCAAGCTTGACAAAGAAAGAAGAAGGGAGGAAAATAACCCAATGGAAGCAGCAGAGAAAAAACATAAAGTTAATGTCAATATTGGTGGCCGAGTAATAATTGATGGGCAAAAAACGATAAATATTTTTGCCAGGCCAGAATTGGAACTATTGGCTGAGAAACGTGCTGCTGAAGCAACCGCAAGGACCGGCAAGCCGGTAACTAAAGATGAAATGCTACTAGCCATGTTAATGGCCACTGCCTAAATTCACTTCTGACATTTCGGGCCTGCCCGCAAAGCCTACGCGTTAGCATTGGCAGGCGGGGCAAAAGAAGGTGCCGCGGCCTCCGATGCGGCTCATCACAATCTTGTTCCCACACCGCCGACAGGGCTGGCCTTGTTTCTGATAAACATTAAAATGTTCTTGAGCATGGCCCTTGTCTCCCGTCGCTGTGACATAGGTCTCATCATTGGCCGAACTGCCTTGATATTTGATCCCCATTTTCAACACCTCCAAAATGCAATCGTAAAGCTTTGCAATCTTTTTGGGTTCCTCTTTAGCCAAATCTCGTGCCCGTTTCATAGGACTAATTTCCGCACACCACAAGGCTTCATTGGCATAAATATTGCCAATCCCGGCGATTTTACTTTGTTCCATCAGTAATATCTTTATTGGTCGTCCCCAATTGGAACAAATCTTTAACAGGTGTTCTGCACTAAAATCTTTTGTTAACGGTTCTGGCCCGTGTGTTTCGTGAAGCGTTTGCAACCCCTTTTCGTCCAGTACTTTCACCCACCCAAACTGCCGATTATCGTTAAAAAAAAGTTTACCGCCATCGGATAAATCAAATACCACATGTGTCGTCTTCCCGGGCAATTCAAACCCGGCCAGCGGAATTCCTTGAGAAAAACTCACCGTTTCCGCCGAAGAGAAACCATAGACCAACTGCCCGGTCATTTTTAAATGGACCGCAATCGCCGATTTATTCGACAACTTTATTAAAAGAATCTTCGCCCGCCGTTCCACCCCCACAATCTTGGCTCCGACCACCACCTTTGGATCGCCATAAAAAATCTTTGGCAACCGCACCTGAACATCTTTGATCGTTTTCCCAATCAATCGATCAGCTAGTTGGTTTTTAATTGTTTCAACTTCTGGTAATTCCGGCATTGACCACCTCCTTCATCTTCTTAATAAATATTTCTTTACTAAATTTATTCGCTTGTTTTTGGCAATCTTCTTTTTTGATCTTCATCTTAGTAATTTTTTTCATCGCCGTAACCAGTGATTCTACATTATATTCAGAAAAGAACGTCCCAGTTTTGCCCTCGACCACGGTTTCTAAATAGCCCCCTGATTTATACGCCACCACCGGACAGCCCGCTGCCATGGCCTCCACCGGCGTCATCCCAAAGTCTTCGTCTTTTGCTAACGCTAAAAAGGCCGTTGCCCCAAGGTACAATTTTTTTAATTCCTCATCTGACACTCGTCCCAACAGCTCAATTTTGTCATTTACGATTCTTTTGATTTTCTCCTGTTCTGTATAAATGCCGGCATACTCACCAACCACTTTTAAATTAACATCAAGCTTTTTGGCCGCTTCAATTGCCAAATCAACCCCCTTAAATCCAACTATCCTCCCGACAATTAAGAAATACCTCATCTTGTCACTGGTGGATAAATAACTATCGCGTCCCGGCGATAAAATTTTTTTATTCTTTTGGCTACTTCAGCTGAGTTAGCAACAAATTGGTCTACCCGCTGTGCCCCTTGCCAATCATACAACCGTAAAAAGTGCGCGACCACATTTTTATAAAGTCGCGCATACCAATATTTTCTATAATCCATCCCCGGATAACCATATAAAAATCTTGGCGGAGTATGACAATAACAAATGACTTTAACCTGTTTCGGAATTCTTATTGGCTTGGTCAAATAACCACTACTTGATAAAATCACTACATCAAAACCAGAAAAATCAAAGCTTTCCCAAATTAATGGCACCAAAAACCGCAGTAGTGAATGCAGGTTTTTATATCGGATCAATAAATCCGCCCAGGAAGTAATAATTTTCGCCCCCCTAAAGGCTTTGTCTGCCGTCGATCCTGGTGCTTTAAACGCCGTGTAAATCGGCGCTTCGGGATACATTTCGTGCAACACCGACAGCACCCGTTCCGCCCCCCCATACTCCTTTAGATAATCATGCACTAAGGCAATTTTTACACCCATCTGGCTATTGTACTTGCAAAAATCCTTTTGGTAAAATGGCTGTTCGGTGGTCAACCCAAATATCAACCAATTTGAGTGCGGCCGAACAGGAATTTTCTTACCGGAAGCATCAAAATTTACCTGTCTGTCTGGGAGAAACTTCAGGGATTCCACATCCTTTCTTCTCTTTGCAGCACTAAATCTTACCCCACCCCAATGTTGGCGCTGTGCCTTTAAAGGCAATTGTAGTTTACCCTCAGTTATAAGTGTTAACCGAAAAAGGCTCTAGTTCAATCAAAATCGGGCCAATATGCTAAAATTCCCCCGTGAAGAAGAACTGCGAACAGAAACCACCAATAATCATTGAAGGGCTCGATCCCAAGGTTCTCAGGTCACGACGCTGTGTCCAGCTATGGCAAGAAACCAAATCACTTTGGCGCAGTATTTTAAACTTAGATAAATATTCCGCCAAGATCAAAACCCCTCAGCCCATGAAAAATCTCCGGATCCAACACGATGGCCGACACCTCCAGGGCATCGACTTTTTCATCGATCCCAATGATAAAGAGATTAAGGGGCTTTTTTCCAAGGATACCAACTCTGCCACCCTTGTTATGAGCCGACCCAAGTCTTATGCCTTCGAGTTTACCCTCAGAACCACTATTTTCGATGATCACAACCACCAGCTTTTTCGCGGGGTTGAAGATAAAATCGTGATGAGAAAAGAGGGCGCCGAGAAAAATGGTATCGTTGTTTGCCTTTGTTATTATCCCGAAAACAGTTGGGACTACTTTAGTATTGCCGGCAAGTTCAAAAAACCTCACCCCCGATCTTTGGTCGCCAAAGATGGCACTTTCCCCAACAGCCAAGAAAGAATGGACCAAATCAACTACGCCCTAAATAATTTTGCACCACTGATCAAAATCATTGAGAGATATCTAGCAATAAATCTGGCCCAGACACTAGATAAAAATAAACCTAAACGAATCCATTTGACGATGGAAAAATCACCCTCAGTCGAAAACGAAGAGGACCAGTTTGCCGCCCCATTTTCCATCTACCAACCGGTAGTCAACACCCCCTAAACCAACTTCATCTGTTTATCAAGATACTCTTTCTCAATCCGCTCTGGAATCGATTTAAAACCCAGTTTCTCCCGCATATATTTAATCCCCGAATTCCAATTAATCCCGGAAACATCCGCTTTATCCAAATCTAAATGAATCGGCGCATCAGTCACAATTTTCGCTAATTTTTTACCCATTCCCGCATCTTCTGCTCCTTCTGCTAATTTTTTCGCCGTTTTCGCCTCCAGTTTCTTCAAGTTTTTATATAACCCTTCGATGGTAATGTATTCAACAATCAAATCTTGCGCTGTTTTTGGCCCAATCCCCCGCACCCCCGGATAATTATCTGAAGCATCACCTTTTAATGCTTTGACATCGACCCATTGGGATGGTTTAACCCCAAATTCCTCAGCAATTTGTTTCTCGTCATAAATTTTAGTCTCGGCTAATCCTTTCACCGGCACACACACTTTGACGTGACTATTGACCAGCTGCAACATATCCCGATCACCAGTAACAATTATTGTTTCTCCCTTATTTTGTGTGGCCATTGTTCCAATCATGTCATCTGCTTCATATCCCGCCAGCTCAAAATAGGGTATCTCCAGTGCTTCCAGCATCTCATGAACCAAAGGAATTTGTTCAGCTAAATTCCCCTGCATTTCCGGCCGCTTCGCTTGATATTGGGTATATTGCTGCTGGCGAAATGTCGGCTGGGGCAAATCAAACGCCACCGCCAAGTAATCTGGCTTTAAATCGGTAAGAATCCGCAGTAGCATCGTCGTAAAGCCATAAACGGCATTAAATTTAATGTTCAGCGGCAGGGCATGAAACGCCCGATGTAATATCGCATGGCCGTCAATAAGAACCAATCTTTTCATCGCTGTTTCCCCATGATATCATGAGCATGATATGTTTAACCGTCACGGTCCAGAAGTGGACATGGAAAGTTTCGAAAAAATAATCTCCTATCTTTGTGCCGATCCCAACAGAACAATCACCCTCCCAGTTGATAGCAGAGATCTCCCCGAAGGTAAACCAAAGATCCTAGCCACCCCCTGTGGTTGCGGTGGAGTTTTAAGATATGGCCCATGGCCTCTAAAAACTTCAGTCAATGGTGAAGAATGCTATTTTCCTGCAGTTCATTATTACTCTTGTTCGAACTGCGACCACAAACTACTTACACCCGAGATCTCTAATGAAATCAAGAAACGAATTACTGCCGCAAGGCAAAAAATCGTCGAAAGCGGATTACTCATAGGCAATAAAAATGTTTAAACGTCCTAATCCTGAAGCTGTTGCTGCCGAAGCAAACTTCGTCAAAATTCGTCACTATCTACGAGACCACCCAAACAAAACAATCACCCTCCCAGTCGACGGGAGCAATCTCCCCGAAGGAAAACCAAATAAAACTGAATTTCAATGCGGTTGTGGTGGAACATTAAAATATGGTGAATATTCCTTTAAAAGTAGCCTCAATGGTGAGGAAATTTCTATTCCAGCAATGTTCTATTACGCTTGTTCAAATCTTGATTGCCGACACAAAATTGCTCTTACTGAAGTTACTAACGAACTTGGGAAACGCATCATTGCCGCGCGACAAAGCGTCGTCGAGAGTGGAATATTAGAGAAATAAGCCTAAGACTTCACTATTGCTAGCGCCACTTTATTATGTCCCATCAACCTCTCAAACTCTTCGCCTTCCAGTGTTTCTTTAGAAAGAAGTGCCATAGCTACTTTGTCTAAAAGTTTTTTATTTTTCTCCAAAATCGCCGCCGCCAGTTTGTATCCGGTATCAATAAATTTTTTCACTTCCCGATCAATCTTGGCTGCCATTTCTTGCGAAATGTTTTGCGACTCCATAAACATTCGCCCCATATAATTTTGCGGTTCCGGCCCCAAATTGATCGGCCCCAAATCGCTCATGCCAAACTCCAGCACCATCTCCCGAGCAATTGACGTGGCTTGTTGAATGTCGGAAGCCGCCCCGGTCGTCATCTCCGAAAAGATCATCTGTTCAGCCGCCCGCCCGCCCAACATCGCCGCAATCTGTTCCACCAGGTGTGATTTGGTTTCGTGCAACCGATCGGCCGCTGGTGGAATCAGCGTATGTCCCAAACTCATTCCGCGCGAGACGATAGAAATGCGATGAACCGGATCCATGTTGGGCAGTTCATGGGTAACAATCGCGTGCCCCGCTTCATGATACGCCGTCATTTTTTTATCAAGTTCTGATTGCATCCGCTTCTTCTGGGGACCCAACTTCACCTTTGTCGCCGCCTCTTCCAAATCGATCATGGCAATTTTAGTTCGATCATGGTGGGCCGCTTCAATCGCCGCTTCATTAAGCATGTTCTCTAAATCCGCTCCGGAAAAACCTACTGTCCGCATGGCCACTTTATGCCAGTCAACATTTTCTTCAAAAGGTTTGTTCTTTTTATGAACTTCAAGAATGGCTAGCCGTCCTTCTTTATCCGGCAAATCCAACACCACCCGCCGGTCAAACCGCCCCGGCCGCAGTAGCGCCGAGTCTAAAAGATCACCGCGATTGGTCGCTGCCATCACAATAACCTGTTCATTCGGTTCAAACCCGTCCATCTCAATAAGGATTTGGTTTAGTGTTTGTTCCCGCTCGTCATGGCCCCCGATTGCTCCCACTGATCGCGTTCGCCCAATCGCATCAATCTCATCAATAAAAATAATTGCTGGCTTGCTTTTTTTTGCCGTGGCAAACAAATCGCGTGCCCGACTAGCCCCTACTCCCACTAACATTTCCATAAACTCACTCCCGGCCATCGAGAAAAATGGCACCCCTGCTTCTCCCGCCACTGCTTTAGCTAGTAAAGTTTTACCAGTTCCACTGGGCCCCACCAAAAGTACCCCTTTCGGTGTTCTCGCCCCTAGTGCAGCATACTTTTTGGGATTTTTCAAAAAATCTACAATCTCTTCTAATTCCTTTTTTGCCTCATCCACCCCCGCCACATCTTTAAAAGTAATTTTTGGCATGTCTTTGTTATACAGTTTGGCCGGGCTTTGGCCAAAAGAAAAAATAGAGTTAGCCCCTTGCATTTGGCGCCGATAGAGCCAGAAAAGAAGTAGAAAGAAAAGCACTATTGGCCCAAATTGGAGGAATGTATTTACCCAAAAGTTCTTAGAAATATCATCCTTATGATCTAAAACAATACTGCCAGGCTCTAGCCCTAATTCATCCTTAGAAAACAAGGTTCGGTTCAAATCTTGGTTGGGATCCTTTTGCGATTCGACTTCTTTGCCGTCTTTATACTTCACTGTCAAATTATTCTCCGAGACCGAAATCTTCTCTACTTTTCCCGCTTTAACATCGGCTAACACTTCAGATATCGCTTTTTTTTCCAGATGTGGCCCACTACCGACAAAACTCACTACCGTAAGGATAATCAGTATTCCGACCACCCCATACAAAATAAGGTCTTTTAACCCAAAACGAAACTCCATCTTAAGCCCCCGAATGGTTTTCTTCCCATTCTTGTGATTATTTTGATTATTAGGCAAATTCATAACAACTATAATAGCAAGGGTGGTTCAGCTTGACGAGTGCCCTGTTCGAACGAATATCCCCGAAGGGGGCTTGAGAGAGAATAGGGTGTCAAGCTGGCAGGACCCTTTAATTAAGATTTATTCGTAGTATTGTACCACTATGCCCGAAGTCCAGGAACAAAAACCATCGTCTGAAGACAATAAATATCTCATTGCTATCGTCCTTGCCACTCTTGGCGCCCTTGTCATCTCCCAATCTGGCAGCAATTTCTATCTGTTTTTATTTGGCTTCAGTCTCTGTCTCACCGGTTTCGCCATCCTAACTTAGCCCCATCTTTTCTCTCACTTCAGAAAGTGTCTCATCAGCAATCTTTTTTGCATAAACTTTCCCCTCTTCTAAAATCTGATCCACCTCATCTGGGTGCTCTTCATAATACTTCCGCCGCTCCTGAATCGGTTTCAATTCAGCATAAATCGCCTCTGCCAACTCTGCCTTCAATTCTCCATAGCGAATCCCGGTCGTTTTATACATTTCTTTATATTGCATCGCCCGATCATGGCCCTGAAACAGTTCAACAAAGTTGACGACATTGGCCGCTGGCCCTTCTTCTGGAAACTTTTCCCCTTTCCCGCTGTCTGTCGGTGCCTTTGCTAGTTTGCTTTTAATTGTCTCTAAATCGTCGATCAAATTAATATAACTCCCCTCAACACTCTTACTCATCTTCCCTTCTCCTAACAGGCTGGGAACATACCGCCCCGGGGTATCAAACCGCTTGGGCTCGGGAAAAGTCTCCCCAAACATGGAGTTAAATTTGCGAGCGATTTCTCTAGCCACTTCTAAATGAGGTTCTTGGTCAATTCCCACTGGGACAAACATGGCTTTGTATAAAAGAATGTCCGCTGCCATCAGAACTGGATAATATAAAAGCCCCATATTAACGTAATCGGGATGCTGTGCCTTTTTTTCTTTATATGTTGGAAGATCCTCAAGTCGAGCCACTTGGTAAACCGTCGCTAAAAAGTAAGAAAGAATAATATGTTCATCAGACTGAATCATGACGTGGCATTTTTTAGGATCAAGACCAGCTGCCAAATAGTCGATAACTACTTCTCGAGTGTTAGTCCGCAATTCCTGCGGGTTATAAGGAGTGGTAATTGCATGATAGGCCATCACCCCAAAAATACAGTCAAATTCGGGATTATCTTGGAGGGCAATCATCCCCTTTGCCCCACCCAAATAGTTCCCCAGATGTAACTTGGAGCTCGGCCTCATCCCTCCAAAAACTCGTTTTTTAGCCGTCATACTGTTATTTTAGCACCTCTGATATAATCCCGCCCATGACGACAAACGAACTTGTCCCACCAACCATTCCCGATCTTTTAAGAGCGGCAAAAAAAGACCCCCGTCACCCTATTTATAAAGTCGCCAGGGAAAATCCCCGTGACACTAACATCACCGCCATCTTCAGTTTCTCTCCAGTAAGTAATCAAGAAATTGGCGATGCCTATGGCATGTCCCGAGAGCGTGTTCGACAAATTGTCATGGAAACCGCCCAAAAAATCATCGACCACTCTTCACCCCAGCTCAAAAAGAAATTCATTTTTGAAGAAATCAGCTCCAAAAAACCGATGTCGATGAGAATTAAAAGAAAACGTTCACTAGTTCTAGGCGGACGTAGTATTCAAGCAGAAAAACTGATTCACCATCACGGTTCCAATTTGGAAACAGTAAAAAAAATACAAAAACGACTCCGGGCAACTGCCAGCGACCTTTCTAATATCCGTAAAACATTAAAAGGCTGGGGAACAGAGTTACCTTTTATCAATCGTCCCCCCTCACACAATCGAGAACTGGCCAGAAAATTAGAAAATGCCCATGACGACGGGGAAATCAGCCATTTGCTTACTTTTGTTAATGCTGAGTTCTCTCGAATTGACCGAGCCAAGCACGATCGTTTACTAGTCTCTATCAAAAAAACCACCCAGGGATTCTACCTCCCCAATCATCAACTCTTCCATTTTGTAGAAGCACTAGACAAGGCCAACATCCCGGTTGCCAAAATTAGCAATAACATTAAAAATGGCTCCCAGAAGGGAGAACGCACCTATTATTTTATCGCCCGACAACATCTCCACCGTGCCCAAAAAATTTTCCGCGCTGACCCAGAATTGGTTCATTTCCAAAAACACCCAGTATCCAAAGTTTGCGGACCATCCGACCACAAGCTTCCATCAGTCTACGAAATTTTGAACAAAAATCACCTTGCCAGTGTTGGCAAACTTCTTCGTGATCTTGGAATCATTCTTGGCGGACCCAACCCCAAATTCCGCGCAAAAAATCTTCTTACCGCAGACTGCCCAGTGGACGTCTTCCAATATCAAGACAAACTCGCCTACTATACCGAGGATAAGCAAAGACTGAAAGAGTTTTTGAAGCAAAAACACCAAGAACTCCTCAAAAACATATGAAAGAACTTCCCTACCACGCCCACGAAACCACCTATAAATTTTTAAAGGCGGCCCTGAAAGATTCTCGTCATCCCATCGAGACAGTCGCCAAAAAAAACCCACTCTATACCAACATTGTCGGCGTTTATTACTCTTCCCCGGCCAGCACAAAAGAAATCAGTGAGCAATATGGTCTCCACCGGGTCTATATCGGGGCGATCGTCAAAAAAACTATGGCTGACATTTGGGATCACTCTTCAAAACGACTACGCCAGAAATTTCCCCTCGAAGATATTCCTCTGCATCGACCTTGGTCCATCCGCCAACGTCGCAACAAATCTCAAAATGCCAACAACCGCAGCTATAAAGTAGAACAACTCGTCATCCGCCATCCGGAAATTACCGCCCAGGAAATTAAAAAAAGACTCCATCTCACAGGATTGGAACTGGGGTCAGTTCGCGATACTCTCAAGCGCCGGGAGATTGAAGTCCCCTACGTTAATAATCGCCACCTCCTCAATCGCCAACTCGCCGAACAATTGATTAGCGTCAAAAACCGAAATGAAAGATCTCGCATTCTAAGTCAAATCAATCAAAGTTTTTTCAATGACCCATCTCGCCGTCAACTGTTGGTCCCCCTCAAAACTGTCGCCAACGGGTTTCACTATTCCAACCGAGACGCTATTTACTTTGTCCACACTCTGAAACGGGCCAAAATTTTTGTCGTGGCCATAAAGTCCCACGTCGAAACGGGGCCGCAAACCGGAATTAGACACTACTACACTATCGCCCGCCAAGAACTCAAACTGGCCCGCCGAGTTTTAAAAGCTAACCCCTCGTTAGAGCGTTTTCGCGACAGCAAAATCGCCCAGATATGTGGGCCCACTGACCGCCCCCCTCCCACTGCCTACAATTTCTGGCGTCGAAATAATCTCATCAGCCCCGGTAAGTTGCTCATGGACATGGGGATCCGCATCTCGGGACCCAACCCACCAATTCGCCTCAAAGAGTTTTTCACTCCAGATTGTCCCGTTGCCGTTTTCCGCTATGGCTCTTCCACGTACAATTGTTGGGCCGAGGACAAAAACAAAATGAGGCAATTTCTCCATCAGAAACACCGGGAGTTATTACGCAAGCGCGTGCAGAAACCAAGAAACTAGAGATAAAATCAAACTAAATATTAGGGCCGTGACAAAGCCCGATACCACAAATCCCGGCACAATCGCCGCCACTAGTAAAACCATCAAGGCATTAATTACCAAAAGAAATAGTCCCAGTGTCACAATCGTTATCGGCAATGTCAAAAGAACCAATATTGGTTTAATAACTGCATTGACTACTCCCAAAATCACCGCCACAATAATGGCTGTCAGAAAGGAATCTACCTGCACTCCTGGCAGCACATAAGCACTCACAAACACTGCCAACCCCCCAATAAGAAGATTAAGAAGGAAACTCATACCATAATCTTACCACACGATTTTCACCATAAAAAAGCCCCCACTTTTGTGGGGGCCTTTGTTTCACCACTTTGGCTCTTCAGGGAATTTCTTTTCCCATACAGATGGTCTGTTTCGCCAAGCCGACACTAATTGTAGAGAAAATCCCCCAGCGGCCAGAAAAATTGGGATAATCATCGCGATCTTTGGCAAAGACGATCCACCAATAATTACGCCCAGCACTGCCGCCGCTACCAGGATTATTGTTCCAACAAAAAACCCTTTCATTCTCCTCCTTTTATTGGAGTCTGGTTCGTCGGGAGAGCCGAACAAATACCACGATGCCAAGAATCGCTGTTCCTAAAATCCCCGTCAGCATAGAAGCCGCGGGACCGGCCAATCGATTCATCACCAAACTTGGAACAAGGATCGCCGCCGCAACCAGATAGGCGTTCGTCGCCGATCTCGCCCCATCATGTTTCGCGCGATACCTCCAGTCAGACACCACCATCAAAACGATCACAATTCCGAAAAACAGTTCTGCAGGCATTTTTCCTCCTGGTTGAGATGTGAATGTACTTACTTTTCTCAATCTTATCACAATCTCTCCTTTAAATCAAACTATGGGACAGTACTGGCTCCTGGCTCATCTATTAAAGTAAAATATACCTATGATCCGTGTTGTTCGATTTCGCCAGACTGACAAACAGCTTTTTGCTGATATTAAATCCGGCCGAAAAACTGTCGAAACTCGCGCGGCGACCAAAAACTACGCCAATCTCGTCGCTGGTGATTCTTTAAAATTTGTTTGTGGCCAGGAAACTACCATCAAGAAGATAATCAAGGTTAATCATTTCTCATCAATCGACGATTTATTTAAAAATGTCCCGGTTAAAAACGTCATGCCAGAAGCTAAAAATATCGCTAGGGCCAAAAAAATCTACTATTCTTTCCCGGGCTACCAGGCCAAAATCTCCCAACTTGGTCTGATTGCCTTTTATCTGAAGTAGTCCCTTTTCAATCGTTTAGAAATTCTTGCCAAGCCAACTCATGACTATCTTCGGGCATCTCATGCTCTTTTGCCCATTCATCAAACTCCACCCTCAATACTTCTGGACCATGGCCTTTCCCCACCTTTGCCAATAAACTATTATTCATGACAAAGGCAAGAAAATCAGATGCCATAAGTTTGGCATACATGCCAATATCAGTTTTGTGAAGTTCCTTCAGTGTCGCCAGTGCCTCATCGGGGGTTCCCAGGTATTCCGAAAATTCCCTAGATTTCATCATTACGATCTTGTTTATATCACAAATTAATCTTTTCTCCAACAAATCGCATCTTCTTCTCCCGACTCCAGCTTTTAATCTCCATTTCTCGCTTCAGCGCCGCTGACTTGTCAGTTACATCTTCGATATAAACAATTTTTATTGGTTTATGGAGCCGAGAATATTTCCCACCTTTCCCGCTTTTGTGATCCAAAAACCGCTGTTGAGGGTTATTAGAAATCCCGGTATACAAACTCCCTCCATCGCAAAGAAGAATATAAACATACCACATGGACCAATTGTAACCCGATGGTAGCCAGTTGTGCTATTCCAGCTTCGGTGATATAATTATCCTGCGGGGTAGTGTACAGTTGCATGTCAGGCTAGTAGAAGTGGGCCCCATGACTAGGAATAGTTATGAGAAAACTCGGCTAAATCGGTGAACATCCTATTTTAGGACAATACCGAGGAAAGGCTCCGGTATAGTATCGGAGAATCCGTAGAGACTACACGCCGAGGATCCAGAACGGATCATGATATAGTCCAACCCCTATCGTAAGATGGGTAGGTGCATAATCTGACGGTCCAGGGGCGGCTCCTGGCCCCGCAACCAATAAAAAAGCCGGGGGGTGTTTTTCACCCCTCGGCTCAAATCAAAAATTATTGGATCCCCGGCGGATTCACTCGTCGAAAATAGTCCGCCCCTTTGGCAATATCCGCGATACCAATGGCAAAATCACCATTTGTCATCCGGCCGGAAACTATCTTGCCGGTAATCTTTGGCGGCATAAAATCCATTATCGCCTGGGGAACTTCTAGTGAATAACCCGGTCGTACCCCAGATGGCATATAGGGATAGGCCACCACCAAAGTATGGTCAACCGACACCGTTTCATTCGGATCTGGAACGTCATGGCGACCATCGCCATGAAAGTCCATGGAATAAAACCGAAATTCCTGGTCATCGCCTACCGGCTCCCAAAGCATCACGGGCAATCTCTTGGGCTGGTTGTTCCAAAAAACTACCACCGCCAGCATCTCCCCCGGATAGGCCTTGCCCATCCAAGGAATCAGTCGAGTCGGGATATAGTTGGGTTTTTGCTTTCCACTCAACCCTTCGACCGCTTCCATGATCGCTTCGGCAGAAGGCGACAAAACGACAGTCGCATTGTCGTTGTACTCAAAAACTTCCGCGATTTCTCCTTTTGATGCTCCATAAACCCCATCAAGACGCACCCCTCTGGTTCTTGGCGCCAAAGCCCGAGCCATTGTCTGCATCACATCCCCGCCCCCATCTTTGGTCTCGATAAAATTATTGCGCGTGATGTGGTGCTTACCAAGCGGCCAGAACAACATATTGCTACTTACCCCATCGGTGGGAATATTCTGGTATTTAGCTTCATAGCCCAACACCCGAATCCTCCCCAACTTGGGATGATCGACCATCGCGTTTAAAAGTGTGGTATTTGAAAGTCGCGATGGCATTGCTGTACAACACATTTTGCCTCCTTTTTGGCAAAGAATTTGAAAAATCAAAGTGCCTTTTTCTCCTGGGCTCCTTTTCGACCAAAACGATCAATTAGCACTGCAACTGCTAGTGATGCATAGGACAATGCGAAATTCCCCACCGCTAAGCCAAACAATCCGTAGGCAGCTAAATTCGCTGTCACGTACCAAAACCGTGGCCATCTTTTGATGTCCTCCATTACCTTGAGATAAAACACGATGCCCACGATAAACCAAAAAATATTTTCCATTTTCCCTCCTTTAAAGGAAAAATTTCACTAAAGATTCCAGATGCCAAAGTACAAAACCTTTTCACCGCCTTCAATTTTTGAAAGCAGAAAAAAAGAGGGATGACGACAATTCCTGCCCCCATCCCTTTATCTGAAATCTTGGCAACCCAATCCGGCTCACTCAGCCACCAGTCATACCCCAAATCAAGAAAAAAACAAACGAGCCGCCCGCAATCATTAGTGAATTTCCTGCTTGTGGCCACGCAATTACTAGACCAAATAGTCCAGTCAGTAATGCGATTACCAGGGCAAAAACAGTCACCAAGGCCACAAAGCTCGCGAGTTCAGTATCTGGTGGATGGACTCGGCTGTTAAATATGTTTGCCGTATAACCCCCATCTGGTAAGTTCTCCGTCCCCCGCCACCTGCCATCAGGAAGGTATACGGGATCATATTCTGGTTTTGCGGGTTTTCCCGAGTTGGCTTTAACTAACCAAATCCCAGCAAACCCGAGAACCAAACTGGTGGTTCCGAAATATTTGGCCATCTCCAAGACTCTTGGCCAAAACATGTCGAACGAAGTGTTTGATGGCATACTGATCGCGGCCGTCAACCCACTTACCAGTAATGTTGCCGCAACCAGCGCCACGATTAATACTAACCAAATTATCTTGTCCATTTTTCCCTCCTTGGGAAATTCCTAAAGATTCCAGATGCCAAAGTACGATTCCCCATTATAACCCAAAACCCTCCTCAAATCAAGCTATAGGTCTTGGACTCGAACCAAAAAAATGGGCGAGGATGCACCATTGCACCATCGCCCAGGGCTGCCCTGCCCCTACAAATCCACCAGCAAGTTCAAACTTGTCTTTTCCCCGTACATTGTGGTCAAGGCGCGACTTACCACCAAATTCCAGCGAAGACCGAAAGATGTACTCACAGTCCGCTGTTTGCCCTCTTGAAAAGCGCTGGGCAAATCCACCGGTTCCTGTTGGAGTATCGGCGCTGAAATCGGATCATCTAAGTCTCCCTGCTCCAACACATCACGCACCAAATCGTTGGGTATTGGGAAATTATGGCTATCAGCCAGATGCCCAATCGCCGCATCCACTGGCCACAATCGACCGTTTGCAAAGAAGAGGTACACTCTGCCAAAAAGTATTTTTAGACCGCAAAGTGGACATCTTTTTTTCTCCATTGCCCTGCCTCCAGATTTTTATTTTGCGACCCAAGATTTTAAACCTCCTTATTGTGTATGAATGTGCTCACCTCCTCTGGGAAAGTTTTGACCCAAACCGAAGAGACTATTCTACCACCATATGTTAAAATTTAGAAGATCCCGCCAACGTAGTTCAGTGGCAGAACAATCGTTTCATAAGCGATAAGTCGACCGTCCGATTCGGTCCGTTGGCACTAAAGCAACAGTCTC
>OBEQ011087948.1_pt1 | contig 25782 bp, 25 predicted proteins | sample 1670901 | NCBI WGS metagenome assembly OBEQ01 (sample SAMEA104232315, study PRJEB22302) | groundwater metagenome | biome: forest; feature: aquifer; material: groundwater | place: USA | collected 2011-08-07 | depth 5.4 m | reverse complement strand
GGGCCAAGGTATGGGCCAAGGTATGGGCCAAGGTATGGGCCAAGGTATGGGCCAAGGTATGGGCCAAGGTATGGGCCAAGGTATGGGCCAAGGTGGTTTTAATCCTAGTATGATGATGCGTGGATTTATGGGCGGCGGGCCGTCAGTTGAAGAGATAAAAAAGATGGAGGAAGAAACAAAAGCACGCAATGCTGTAGTGGAACAGTTTGCAAATGATATGAGTGATTCTGAACAGAATATGATGGTAAAGCAAGCCACACGAGCCCTTCCAGCATTACGAGGAGTTAAGAAAGCTGTTACAAAGGCCGTAGCCACGATTCAGAGATTAAAAATAGGAGATGAAACCGTTGCTGCCTGCCAAGAGGCTGATAAGAATCTTGGCGAAACGATCACAAGTCTTGAGTCAGGAGATGTGACGGAGATCTCAGCACTTATTTTCGGCGCGAACAACGTGGAAGAGGACGCTAAGGGTTGTCTGTTCGTAGCTAATGCTGCAAATAACTACAAGAAAGTAGCAATTATGATCAAGCAAGCAACCAGGATTGTTGTCCAAATTGATTCAAGTAGCGATGAAGCTCAGCGGCTCCAGGCAATAAATAAAGAGTTCGCAAGCGCGGCGAAGCAGGTAGATCGGAATACAATGATAAAGCTTGCTGTGGAAGCAGACGAAATCATTAAAGGTTTAGCTGATGATAATGGACAGAATGGACAGCTTCGTCGATTTATCGGTCTTGGTTCTACACAGTTTCCTGATTGGGGTCCCAAAATGGAACAGTTCCGCGGTAAGATGAATGATATGATGGGCAATCCCGAAATGCAAGGCGGCCCCATGATACAAGGCGAAGCGATGCCGAGTGGCGGCATGATGGGCGGCCAGGGCATTGGTGCACCTACCGGTAATCCCAGCGGCGCAACCACGCCAGCACCGACAACTGGTGCGCCAAGCACTCCGCAACCTCAACCCGTTCGGTAATTCGAGCTACTCGGTTATTAATCGTCCCTGGGTATCAGTCCGCCAGGCCGGAATTCCGGCCTGGCGGATTCGTTCGAGTGTCTCGACGGTCGGATGACCGTAGCGATTGTGTTGACCAACTTGAATAACGGCTAAGCGCGGGTGGACAGCCCGAAGGAATTCAGCCGAGGAAGAAAAGCGCGAGCCGTGGTGAGGGATTAAAAGGTAATCACTCGCAAGCTGATAGTGCTGAACGAGATAGTGTTCGACGGCGGCGTCAATGTCACCGGTCAGGAGCAGTGTCATTGGTCGGGTCAGGTGTGGCCCCTGCTCTTTAACTTGGAGCACCACCGAATTCGGATTATCAAAGTCAGGTTTTTTCTTTCGACCACTGGCGAAGAAACGATCGCGCGGTGGGTTGAGGACTGTAATTGATTCGGTTGGCGTGGTAATCGTCGTGCCGGCTCGAATCATTAGCGTCGGTACATGCTCAGCCGCGGCGGCGCGAAGCAGCTCCTGCCAGCCGCTGTCGTGAGCGGGCACGGTGTTGGTTAGAATCAGACCAACCTGGTAGCGACGGAGGATTTCGAAAGTACCGCCGTAATGATCTTTATCAGAGTGAGAAAGCACAAGCAGATCAATTCGGTGTTGGTAGGGCGGAAGCACAGCAGCGATCTCGCTGACGGTGCGACGTCCGCTCGGGCCGTCGTCGTAGAGAATGGTCGTTCGAGGGCCGATGATGAGCGTGCCATCGCCCTGGCCGATGTCGAGGAAGGCGAAACGGGCAGTTTTTTGTTTAGTGCCAAGTATTGCCTGCCAACTAATCGCGTTGGCCGCAAGGAGGATGAAAATCAGGTAGGCGGTGTTGGTTGAGCGCATAGGTAGCGTAGGCCAGTCCAAGATACAAGATGATTATAGCGAGCGGCGAAGGCGGGAACGACAGCGACGGCACCCGTCCGAGCAGTTCAATCAATTTGGCGAAGGGTAGGAACGGTAGGGCGGTGGCAAGCGGCAGGAGCGGCAGTGGTAAGAGCAGGAGCGTCAGAAAGGCACAAAACATCAGGAACGGTACGAACGGCGTGACGATGAGATTAATCGGCAGGGCGAGCAGATTGACCTGACCGAAACGAGACCAGAGGAGCGGCATAACCGCGAGCTGCGCCCCGAGCGTCTCGGCGCCGATCAAGACTAGCGCCGCCATGAGCGGATTGGTCGGTGGGGCGGACGCAGATGTCGAGGATAGACCGATTCGCGTTTTGATCCGCGTAATGATCAATAATAATTTGGCGTTCAGTGGTGGCGCTAAGTAAAGAATGCCAACAGTCGCAAGGAAGGAGAGTTGGAAACCGAGATCAGTGACGAGATTGGCGGGATTGAGGAGAGTGATGCCGAGCGCAGCCCCAAGGAGAATGTTTCGAGCGAGCGGAATCCGACCGCTAGTCCGAACGAGGATGAGCAGGGCGCCCATCAGGAAAGCCCGGACAACCGAACCCTGAGCACCAGTGAAGAGCGTGAAGAGAAAAATAGCAAAAAGCGAAGTTCCGGTCACGGCCAGGCGCGGTAAGGCCAAGGCGGTTAGAAGATGGGTGGCGGCGGAGGCGACTAGCGTCAGGTTGTAGCCGGAGACGGCCGTCAGGTGACTGAGGCCGGCATTGCGAAAGGCAGTTCGAAGGGTCGGGTCTTCGAGCGGTCGACCATAGAGTAGGCCAGCGGCGAGCTCAGCTGAGGTTGGCGGTATCCGTCGGACGAGCGCTGACCAGAGCCAGTCTTGAAGGAGGGCTAATGTTCGACGGAGTGAGCGATGGACACCAATTCGTTCGAGACGCTTAGCGGCGAGGGCAAGCGTCGGTGGGCTGTGGCTTTGATCAAGTTGGACGAAACCGGTGACGCGGAGCTGATCACCGACGTGGAAGAGACGGCCAGACGGTGCGGTCACCGTCAGATCGAAAGCGTTTAACTCTGCGATGCTTTGTGCCCGAAAACGTTGGTTGAAGTCAGACTGTTGCGGCGTTCCCGTTACTTCGAGCACGAACGTTTGGATTCCAGTTATTTTTTGAAATTCAGCTGGATTGAAGGCGGGGGTTCGGAGCAGGGCGTAGGTGTAGCCAGCGCTAGCGGCGGTAAGGATAAGGATGAGATAGCAAAGTCGCGTACGCTTCGCTGATGTTAGCGCTGGTCGCAGGAGCGGGGCCAGCAGCAGGAGCAAAGCGAGCGCGACTGGTACGGCCGGCGCAAGCGCACCAGCGACGAAAGCGGTTGCGAAAATTGCAAAAAGCGTAGCGGGCATTTAATGAAAATAACCAATTTCCAATTGACCTAATTAACCCAATGATAATTCAACTTATAATGTAACCGGTGGCTGTAGCTTAGTTTGGCTAAAGCGCCGGCCTGTGGAGCCGGAGATCGGGAGTTCAAATCTCCTCAGCCACCCATAGAATCACTTTCGTTCCTTTATAATAACAATAATGTCGAAACGGTCAGTATTACGGCTTTTGCTCGTGGCGCTGCTCGCATTGGCGCTGCCGGTTTTTGCCCTGGCTCAGCGTGAATTCTGGCTAGTCAATCTTCTCTTCCGTGGCGACATTGATTTTTTCCTCGAACACTTCGCTTCGACCCATGACCTGCTCGATCAGGTTTTGACGGCGACGCTTGGTGATAATCCCTTTGTTAATTTTTCGATCATAACGCTCGGTGGCGATGTCGCCGAGGTAGCGCTCGTTTTTACCGCGATTTTGCTTGTCGTGACTTGGGCTTGGCAACGTTTGTCGCTCGCTGATCGTAGCGATCAGTTGGGTTGCGCCAGTCCGCTTATCGTCAGCACGCTCGATCTTCCGCCGCCCGGAGATCGCGTCCATGCAGAAACGTCGTCTTATTCATTTAACGATTCTTAACATATATACCTATGACAAAGAAAATTGCAACAATCGTTCTGTCCGGTCTATTATTCTTTACTGGTGCCTTTGGCACTCGGGCTCAGACCGCCACGCCGGCGCCGGCCACCCCGGCGGCACCAGCAGCGCCGGCCACTCCAGCTCAGCCATCATCGAATTCTAACTATGGCCAGGAGATGAAGGCTAAGAATATGGAGATGAAGGCGAAGCGAAAAGAAATGAAGGCCGAGATGATGAAGAAAAAGATGGAGATGAAGGCGAAGCGGAAGGCCATGAAAGCTGACATGAAAGCCAAAAAAGCTGAGATGAAGGCCAAGAAGATGGACGACAAGGCCATGAAGGCCGACGACAAGGCAAAGACGATGGAGCAAAAGGCGAGCGGCGGCACTCAATAGTAATTGTCACCACTCGTCGGGCGGCGCTGCCCCCTCAGCACATGCTGAGGGGGCAGCTGTGTTCTATCCCCAGTCACTGAAGCTTAAAGGCTTTAGACAGTCGGCGGTGTCGCTGCCTTGACATTGCCTCATTGCCCGGTACAGTCTAAGCAGAGATGTATTCCAATTATTTTTAGACCCAAATCGGGAAGGAGGTGAGGCATGGGTAAGCGGACGAAACCTGAACAGCTGCGCCTGATCGAAGGGGCGTGGACAATCGCCGAAGCAGTTGAGGCGAGTGTTACGTTGGCGGCGGCGCCGCTTGAGCACCGCCAGCTGATCGAGCAGATGACGCGAAGTAGAGCGCTTGATGTCGTCATCTTGGCACTAATGCGGGCGAAACGGGTAGCGACTCCAACCGACGCGATTGAATTTTTGATCGAACTGCTCGCTAGCTATCGTCCCGAAGCGGTCGGAATTTCGGTCGCTGATCTTCGTGGTCACCGGCATGGGCGCGGGCTGACTCGACTCCGGCGACAGCACGACACCGAGCGAGCGCCGAACAATTGGAACGTTGACCGTTGGCTCGGCATTCGGACCCACGAAGTTTTACTGGCGGCGCAGGTCGGAGCGCTACCGAACGGGGCGACGATTGCCTGGCTTCGAGATGGCTGGCTGGCAACACCGACTGGTCAGCTGGCGTTCGGGTGGCAGCCGAGGTTAGTTGATCCTCGCGGCTGTTTCGGCGCGAAGGATCTCCTGGCCGAAGTTGCGCCAGGGAAGGTGAGCGACCGGTTGCTGTCGTTGATTGAAGCTCACTGGCGCGAGATGTCCGTTGCCATCAGTCTGGACGAAAATTGCATCCAGCAACTCCAGGCGGGATTGCCCTACCTCGGTGAACTCCGTCGTTTGCTACTGCCAGTTTTTGGCGAACAAGTCCTCAAGGTTTTGGCGCAAGGTCAGGCCGCTGGCCCGCGTGGTCGGCACCTGGCCATGGCAACGCTGATGACCTGGGCCGCTGGTCTCCTCAGGATCTATCGTCGTGGCCCCGAACCGATATTTCGGGAAACGCGCATTATTGTTCCCAATTCGGACGATAGCCTTGGTCGGATTGATGGACTCCGCGTTCGGGCGATCGGAGGAAAACGTCCGCGCGGCCGTCAAGCCAGAATTCTGTGGCAGCTCTGTCGGTGTCGGTTCACCGATATCTGGCGGTTACTGACGGAACTGGAGCGGTTCCTCGGTCAGTGCGAGGTCGAACTGTTTGACCTGAAAGAAGTTGGCGATAGCCTGCGGCGTGGTCGAATCATCCAGCGACAGGAGATTGTCGTTCGACCGATACCACTGCACGCGACGCAAATCGTTCGCTACCTGTCGGTACCAAAACTCGTGGCGATGATGTCGGGCGAAATGATTACCGTACCGGCAAGTTTTCCGAGGAGCGGTTCACTTCGCTACCTGCTCCCGACCGACGCTCCGATTGATCACCAGATTAACGCCGGATCAACAGCGACGGCGGAACTGTTTGAGCAACGAATCGCGCCGAAGCTCAAGACGGCGGCGGAGCGAGCACGATTCCGGGTGGCCGAGAACTTCCTCCTGGCGGTCGTTAGCGAAATTATCGAGGGTCGTAAGCCTGCGACCAACCGCGGTAATCGTAACGGCCACGGGCAGTTCCGTAGACGAACGGAACCAGACCAGTCGTCTGAGCAATGTGTTTTAACGCTCGACGATTGAACGGACACCCACGGTTTTGTGGTGGGTGTCCGTTTTCTTTTTTTTGGAGTAGTGCTATAATCAATCATACTTTTGTAATATAATTCGTCGCATTAAAGGTTTTGTATCACTATGAAACAAATCGTCAGTACGTTTGTCGCTGTCGCGGTCGTCTTTGGTTTTAGTCTTGCGCCAGTCCGGGCGCAGACGCTTCCTCCATTTTCTGAGGAGCAACTAAATGAGATCACACGTCATAAGAAGGCAATGGAGCAATATAAAATTATTGACTCGGCCCTCTATCAATTAGCCGTAGCAAAGAATGTTAAGACATTCGCCGAGACGCATGGTATTAAGCTCATCGACAATCAGGTGCAGGTGATCATTACAGTAAACAATCCAAGTAAGTACACACTCCCAGCCGCGTTCGGAACCGAGCAAACGAGGTCCCAGAATGATGTACAAGTACTTGTTCCGGTGAATAAAATCCTTGAACTTGGCCGTGACGAAAACGTTCAATCGGTTAGATTTCCTTATCTTAGTAAAGCGGTAACGTCTAACGATAGGACGATAGCAGGGGCCTCAGACGCCTCTAGTAGTGCGATTTCAATGTCCAGCGATAAGGCCTGCGTCGGTCAAAAAGTTAGCGCAGCAACAAAAGTTCGGAGCGAAACCATGAAGGCAGCCAAGGCAACACTCGATGCCGCACTTCAGGGCACCGCTACTAAAGAAGCTAAGACTGCCGCGCGGCAGGAATATAAAAAAACGATTCGCGCTGCCCAACATACATTTCAACAAGCAGCGATGAAGACAAAACAGGAGTGCAAGATTACTAAACAAACAAAACAGCAAGAACAACGGGAACGGATGAAAATCGATCATATCCTGCGGCCCACCCCAGCACAGTAACAAAGGTCGGCTTAATTCCAACTTTGGTCATGCCAGCCAAGAAGAAGAAAGCGAAAAAAAAGGCAAAAATGTGCGCCGGCTGCAAAAAGCCGATGGCGAAGTGTAAGTGCTAAGCTTGCAATCGTCAGGAATACCCCACCAATCTGGTGGGGTATTCAATTGGATCAAACCACTCAATGTTCTCCAAGGATTAATGACCAGGGATCACGAATGCGAGTCCGGGCGGCCAGTTCACTGAATTCAGTCGGTGGTTTCGGATTTTTTTTATTACTCACGACCAGGAGCGGGACGCTTCCGGGTCGGTGCTGACCGAGGTGGCAATCGGTACGATGGTCAGCGGTAAAAGCGTAGGTCCAGCCCTCAGTGCCAAATGTTTTAAAAAGTCGACCAAAAGCGCGATCGAACATTTCAATTACCGCTTGCTTCCGCTGGCAGTCGCGATCGTGAGCGGCTTCATCCGGACCTTTAATGTGAACGTAGGTTAACTGAGCTTCATGGGCATGTTCAGTGATGGCTTTAAACGTCGCTCGAAGGTGATCGGCGGCATCGGCGTGGTCGGGCATGGTCGCGGCACGAAAGCCAGCCAGGAGACAGGTGCCACGAACGGCGCCCGGTCCGGCGATGACGATGCCATCACGGAGGCGGTGCGTGCGTAGAAAACTACGAAGACGCGGCAGTCGGTTACCGGGCTCACGGACGAGGAGAATATTGGCTGGTAGCAGACCACGGGCAATCCGAGCACGGTTGACTGGATGAGTGGCCAGGGTCGTGCGCACCCGCTCAAGGAATTGTCCAATCATGGCTGCGCTCATTGTCGCCGCCGCATCATGTTTAGTCGGTTTGATTGGTGCCGGTGGGCGACCGATTTGGCCGGGGTCGCTGGCAGTGATAGCGTCACTGAGTGGTTGAGTGAAGACGAGCACCGCCCGATGACCAGCCGTCCGGGTCAGACGGAAGGGCAGTTGGAATGAAATTTTGTTCAAGTCACGAATGAGTTGATCAAGTCCCCAGCTGGCTCGACCAGCTCGTCGATCGAGCAGACGTCCGTCGGAGCCAAGCGTGGCAAAATTGCAACGAAACGCAAGCCAACCGTTTCGATAGGAAGCACCGCTGCCGACTGCTTCAATCGGTCCGCGGGCGGTTTGGAGACGGGTGACGTTGTAGCCGAGGATAGCCAGGTTGGCAATGTGACTAACGCTCCCGGCACCAGTCCGAGGCCAGGCTCGGCCGGACAGTGGCGTAAACTGGCCCAACCAGGCCGACTGGAGGAGTCGATCAAGATTTGGTTTTTTCGCTAGTCGAAGTGGACTATCGCGTCGGGGCGAATCAGGTAACCCGTCGAGGAGGAAGACAATCGTTTTTTGCATTAGCGTTGAATTATTGCAGCAGTCGGTTGGTGGAAGAACGTTTCGAGACCGTCAACAATTCCCTGGGCAACCTGGTCCTGCCGAAGGGTCAGGGCAGCGAGATCATTTAAATTATTAAGATTGCCGACCTCAATAATAATTGCTGGCGTCGCTGGGTGGAGGGCGTGCTTGAAGTGAGACCAATTGAAGGCGTAGTAGTGGGTCATCGCCTCGCTGGCGTAGGGAAGGCGGAGTAAGTCAGTCGCTCGCCAATAGTGATCGGCGATCGCCTCGCGAAGTTGGTCACCGCGACCGGAGTAGTCAACGGCCGGTGTGCTAATGAGAAAACCAGACAGATCTGGATTGTTCGCATCGGCATGGATGGCGATAAAGGCATCGGCGTAGTGTTCGGCTGGGATGACAGCCGATAGGACGGTAACCTGATAGCCACGCTCAGTCAGCCGACGACGGACTTGTTCGGCGACGGCACGGTTGATCTCGACTTCACGGAGGGTACCGACCTGAGCGCCGCCATGGCGTCCAAGCTGGCTTAGCTCCAACGGCAGGACTTCATCTGCTGTCACGGAGGTGGCAGCGCTACCAGCGGAGCTGATAGCTGTTGGTGCGTCAGCGTTGAGGAGGTGGCCGACTTGGATCGTTACGCGGAGCGGCCCAGCTGGACGGATGAAGTGATCGAAATTAGGGAAACGGAAAGCGAGCGCTTCGCGAGAAAATTCCGGATAAGGTTGAAAATAAAGCTCGGCCAAGGTTCGATCAAGTTGATTATTATTAATAATACCGAGATTGTTGGCGCGCAGGAGCGAGGCAACAAGGAGTATAAGTGTCAGTGGTGTCTTCACAAGAGCCATAAGACCATTATAATTTAAAAGAGATGATCGCCCCCGTAGCTCAACCGGAAGAGTGCGTGGCTTCGAACCACGAGGTTGCAGGTTCGAGCCCTGCCGGGGGTACAATTGTATTAATTAAGGACTACCGTCGCTTTGGTTTTTGGTAAAATAAGCTCAATGGATCAACAAGACTTACTGGATACGGATACGGTGGTCGGACCGGTCTCGTCGTGGCGACGTCTGGCCTGGTCGCTTACTCTGGTGGCGCTGATACTAGTGCCGCTCATATTTTTGCCATTCACGCCCTATCCAGTCACGTTAACTCAGCAGACCTTAGCGCTGATATTGATTTCTTTTGCCGTCGCACTAGCCGTTGTTGGTGCGATTGCTCAAGGAGGGTTAGTCTTGCCGACGGTGCTTATTCGTCCGAGTTTGATTCGGCTGCCACTTTGGTTACTCTTGGCGGTATGTTCGCTGGCTGTTTTAATCTCGCTTCTGCTCGCGCCAGCTCGACTAAATGCGTTTTGGGGAGTCCATGGCGGTGAACCGGATTCCTTTGTGAATTTATTAACGGTGTTAGCAATGTTTCTGTTGGTAGCATTGCTCGCAACCGAACGAGGAACGGTCCAGGCTGTTGTTCCGGCCGTTACGGCAACTATTACAGTCGCGTTGCTTTTTTTCTTATTTAATAACCTCGCGCTTGCATTCCTCAGCCGTTCGCTCTTTGCTTTCATGGCTGTGCCCGGTTTCTCGCCGCTGGGAGTACTTGGTTCGCTGGCTGGTTTCTTCGGATTGGGTATTGTGCTTTTACTTGTCTACGGTGCTTTTCACGATGACACCCAACCGCGTTCACGGGGCTGGGCAGTCCTCCTTATCCTTTTATTCTTGGCGCTGTTGGTCATTGCTCACCGTCCAACCTTTATTGCTTTAGCCCTGACGCTAACGCTGGCGTTGGCGGCCAATCTCGTTCGGCAGCGTTCGATGCCACTGGCCCGATTTAATCTGGTCGTTTTCTTTATTTCCGTTTCGGTCATTTTTTTAGCGGTTCGGCTTCCGATTACTGGCCTCTTAAATTTGCCAGTGGAGGTCTCATTAACCCATAGCGCCTCAGCAAAAATTATCACCCGAACGCTGTTCGAGTCACCAGGGACTTTTTTCTTTGGTGCCGGACCAGTCAGTTTTGTTAATCAGTACAACCAGTACACACCCCGAGACATCAACGCCACCGCCTTTTGGAATTTTGAGTTTCGTCAACCGACCTCGTTTTGGCTAGACGCGCTTAGCGCCTTCGGTGTTATTGGTGGCTTGGCGCTGTTGCTGTTTGTGTTGTCGCTGGTCTTGCTCGGTCTCCGCGAAGGAGTCGGGGGTGATTCTATTAGCGTTACTAGCGGTGTACCGCAATCATTGGCAATTGGTGTCACCTATCTGGCCATCTTGGGTTGTTTCTATTCTTTTAACTTTGTGACGCTGCTGGTATTTGCCGCGCTGCTAGGTGGACTTGTCGCTGAGATTGCGCTTCGACACCAGGAGTTAACGATCGTGCCGTTGACTCGGGTAAATGCTAAAAATGTTTTCGTTTCGCTCTGTTTGATAGCGCTTTTAATTGGTTCGATACTTATCGGCATCTTCGCAACGAAACGGTACGTTGCTTATGTCATGTTTAATCGTGTTGTCACCGCCTATAACGTTTCCGGGAACGTTGATGAGGCAATTCCTGCCCTCGGTCGTGCCTATGCGCTGCAAGCTTCGCCCGAATTTGCTCAAACCCTGTCGGCGCTCTGGTTTGAAAAGCTCAGACGTTCGTTTAGTGAAGCGACCGCGGCTGGCTCGGTTCAGACTCGTCGACCGCAGCTTCAGCAGGCAGCCGAGAATGCGATTGCGGCAATGCAAATTGCCGTTTCGCTTGATCCACACAGCGCCCAGCGTTGGAATAGCCTTGGGAGCGTCTACGAACAAATTCTTCCAATCGCCCGTGATGCTCATCAGGCCGCGACCGCAAATTATCAGCGAGCGCACGAACTAAGCCCCGAGAATCCAAGCTTTTTGCTGTCACTGGCTCGGGTCCAACTTTTTGTCGCCGATAATGGTTTAGCCGATCGAACCGCGGCGCTTCAGAAGGCAGAGCAGTACTTGAACCAGGCGTTAGAACGTAAGCCTGATTATGATGATGCTTATCTGGCTTTAGCGCAGGTCTATGATCGATCTGGTCGAACGGCTGAGGCAATTACAAAAATTTCTACGGCGATCGGTGCCAGCCCCCAGAACGTTGGGCTTCGTTTTCAGCTTGGCTATCTTTACTACCAGCGCGGTGATTATGCCGGAGCTCGGGATGCGCTGTCAGCGGCGGTGATACTGGCACCGAACCAAGCCAATGCCCGATACTTCCTTGGGTTAGCCTACAATCGACTAGGAGAACGTGACGCCGCCATCGAACAGTTTGGAACGTTACTTCAACTCAATCCGAATAATACCGATATTCTTCGCATCCTGAACAACCTTCGAAGCGGCAAACCGGCGCTCTAGGGTACGTTGCCGATGGCTGAGCCGATCGTTAAGGCGCCAGAACAAAATCGTCTACGGCAGACGCGCCGCCGGGTGTTAATTGAATGTCTATTTGCTCTTGCCATCATTTTGTCCATTCGTGCTGCTACTCGCGTTGCCGCCGGAAATCTGACGCCACCCGGTTCGGTTAGCTCAACAATGCAGCCGCCCAACACGCTCTACCAAGCCTTAACGGCAACCTCCGGCTTTAGCTCGGTCTCGCTGGCAACAAGCTCAACCGGTTCAGCGATCCAGCTGACGAAATGTATTATTCAGAAGCTTAATGGGAATAGTTGTCCGTAGTTTTTGGTGTCTTTTTTGTTTATTGCTACTGGTGACACCAATCGCCTGGGCGGCGAACATGAACTCGAGCCAGAAATTCGCCTGGGGCGAAAATGTCGGCTGGATTACGTTGGAGGGCGTAACCGTTTCGAGTAGCGCCTTGACTGGTTATGCCTGGGGCGAAAATGTCGGCTGGATTAGTCTTGATTGCAACAACACCAGTTCCTGCGGAACGGTTAATTACGGTGTCCAAAATAACGGCAGTGGCACCGTTTCGGGCTACGCCTGGGGCGAAAATACCGGTTGGGTAAGTTTTAGCTGCACCAATACGAGTTCGTGTGGGACGGTTAACTACGGCGTGACAATTAATACGAGCAACGGTCAATTTAGTGGCTACGCCTGGGGTGAAAATGTCGGCTGGATTGTTTTTAGTTGCGCCACCACCAGTTCTTGCGCAACGGTTGATTATCGGGTGACGACAAGTTTATATTCTTCTTCCGCTGGTTCATCGACTAGCGGTGGTGGCGGCGGGATCAACCCGGTCTTCCTTGTTCGACCCGAAGGACTAGCGCAAATTACGATAAACGGTGGAGCGTCGACAACGGTATCGCCAGCGGTAGCGTTGACATTAACTGCCGGTACCAACGTTAGGCGGATGGCTGTTTCAAATTATTCTGACTTTCGTGATTCGATTCAAGAACCGTATCAGTTAACGAAAAACTGGTATTTGCTCCCGATGATTGCTACCGAAACACCACTGTATCGAACGACCGGCGTTTCGCGAACGGTTTACGTCCGTTACTTTACCGATCAAGGTCAGCCATCAGCGCTCATCTCGGCTTCAATTCGTCTGGTCGCTGAAATACGCAAAGGCGTAGCAACTCAGCCATTACCATCGAAGTCGAAACCGAAACCAGCGCCACCCTCACCAGCCAGGCCGATAGGCCCAACTGTTAGTCAGAAACAACCGCCGTTAGCGGCACAACCGCCAGCGTTACTTTCACCGCCGCCGTTGCCAGCACTTGAACTGCGGCCTCGACCAGCTGCACCACCGAATGCGGTTGAACCTGAGCACATTACCTTCAAATCCGTCGGTCCACCACGTTTTCTCCCAGCCGCCAGGCCGTCCTTGATGGCTCGTATCTTTACGTCTCGGTCGTTTGTATTATTCAATATTATCGGTATCATCGCGTTAACACTCATTACGCTCTTCCTGCGCTGAGGCAGAGTCTCTCGAGCTCATGCCATTCGTAATTTTCGATCAGATCGTGGCCACCGCTGTTCGATTGAAGAATTTTGCTTTTACCGTCGCGTTGGCGCTGTCAGTCCTTGCCCTTTTGGTTGTTGGTTATCGATATATAGCTGCACCAAGCGAAGGGCGTCAGGCCCACGGCCTGGTGATGACGGTGATTATTGGAGTCATTATCGTCTTGCTTGCTTCACAGCTACCGGGACTGCTCCGAGAGCTTCTTGGTCGTTGAAAACTATATTTAAAAAATACGTTGCCGTGCAACCAGGAGGCCGTTTTGGTCGAAGAGCGAGATGATGTCGTAGCGGCTGAAGCGAAACTGGCCAGTGGTGACGTAGACGTGCCAGTCGTTGCCGAGAAAATCAGGATCATTGTGGTGACGCTCAAAGCAGCCGCGGTAAGTGAGCTCGTTCTGAAGGAAGCGTTGACAGGTATAGTCGCGTTCGACTGATTGACGTTCGCGATCGGTCGCGGCCGAGCAGGCGTGCGCTTGGATGATGCTAAGACAACGGTCGCTGACTGGCCAACGGCGACGGATCGCGAAGAGCTCGTCGGGCGAAAAGGATCGACAGCTGCTACTAAAACCAATGCGAGAGCGATTTGGGAGGAAGCCAAAACAGCGATTGGTTCGAAAGTCAATGCCAAGCGGTGAATCGCCGGCGTGAAGGAAGAGTCGTTGACCGGGCTCAAGAATAATTTCTTGAGCAGTGTTAGAAAAATATGAATCAACGAAACGAACAGCCGGCGGAATGTTCGAAGTGCTGGAGAGGCTGCTGATGCGCCAGCCCGAGACTCGAATTGGGTTACGGCCAGACGAACTAAGGTTAAGTTCGGTTTGGCTGCTGGCACTGAAGTTAACTTGACCATAGGCATCGGAAATTTTAACGTCGAGATTGAAGAAGGCCGGCGAGGGATCAGCAAAACCTTTCTGGTTACGCGTGCGCACAAAAAAGGTATAGTACCCATGACTGAGACGGTTGAAGCTTCGCGATTTACTATAGGTCTTCAGCCACTGTCGTTCGAGCGGAAACAGGAATGTTTCGTAAAAAAGACGATCCTTGGGATCGCGTGGATTCTGCCCATCGAAGCGAACGGTCAGACGGTTGGTTTCAAGAGTAACGGCGGTGGTCGTTGGGTCGGTAATCGTTGTTTCGAGAATGGGAACTAGCGTACGTTTTTTTTGGGGTTTGTGTGTGCGAGCGCTGGCCGCTTGGACCGGGGTGGGAGCGAAGAGGACGAGCAGCGGCCCAGCTGGTGCTTCGCCCCACCAGCTGCCACGAAGTGGCAGCGTTACCAGCGCAAGCTGATAACAGCCAGGGCTGATGGGTGCTCGTTCAATTTGTTGCGGTTGTCGAGGCGGAAAGGGGAAGGTCCCTCGTGGAAGCACGCTTCGTTCGGCTGGACCAAAACCACGGTTGGTTCGGACAATCGGGATACCGCCGAATTTGTAGACAAAGAAATAAGAGGCGCCAAAGAGCACGGCGAGGATAAAGAACAAAAAGAGGAAAATATCCCAGACTTGGGCTCGGCTCCGCATCGCGGTATAATCATTGTATGATCAACATCAAGAACTTCCAAAGTTTTATCAACCAAATTGCCGAAGAAAAAGGCCTGGAGCAGCAGGTTGTGGCTGGGGGGTTAGCTGATGCGCTGGCGCTAGCCTACAAGAAGGATTACGCCCATCGAGATGATCGGGTTGAGGCGATTGTTGACGAGCGGAGTGGTAAGGTCCGTTACGAGGCGGTCAAATCGGTCGTTACCCCAGAGGAATTAGCTGATGGCGAAGCGAGACTGAATAGCCATAAGTACGTCACCCCCGAAGAGGTGATTGCCATACAACCCGGTGCCAAACCGGGCGACGAGATTCGAACTGAACTGCCATACCAGGAAGCCTTCAGTCGGATCGCGGCGCAGACCGCCAAACAGGTTATCTTCCAAAAGTTGAAAGAGATTGAGAAGGGTGTTATTTTTGAGCGATTCAAAGATCGCGAAGGCAGTATCATTACCGGTACGATCCAAAAAATTGACCCGCGGGCGATCTACGTTGATCTCGGTCGAACGACCGGTGTATTATTTCGGACTGAAACTATCCCAGGGGAAATTTACCGAGTGCAAAGCCGTCTTCGTTTCTATGTTTATGCGGTTGAGACGACTATGCGTGGCGTTGAGGTTTTTCTGTCGCGTTCGCACCCGCTCTTCATTGCGGCAATTTTCAGGATGGAGGTGCCAGAAATTTCTGAGGGTATTGTTGAGGTGAAGGGCGTGGCGCGTATGCCCGGGACACGAACCAAACTCGCGGTCCATTCGACCATCGAAGGGATTGATCCGGTTGGTGCTTGCATTGGCCCACGTGGCTCACGGATCATTTCGATTATGAACGAGCTCAACAATGAGAAAATCGATATCATTCCTTGGGCCGAGGATCCGATCCAGTTCGTTATGAATGCCCTGTTGCCAGCGAAGGTAACGGAGGCGCAGGTACTGGAGAAGCATACGATCAAAGCGTTGGTGACCGAGGATCAAATTCCGATCGCCCTTGGTAAGGGTGGTCAGAACATCAAACTCGCTTCGCGTTTGACCGGCTGGAAGATTGACGTGCGATTGCTTGGTGCGCCGGAGACAGCAGCTGGCGAAGACAGCGAAACGATTGTTGAACCCAAATCCGAACTCGAAACCGATGAAGTAACCGGCGACGCTTCGACTGAGCCTGCGGGGGATATGGTCGAAGCGAACGAATAATCAGGATGCAACTTGGGCCAGGAAGTAAAGCACCAGCGGAGGTTGACGCGTTGATCGAAATTTCGCAGGGCAGCAGCGTCAAATATGAGCTTGATAAAGAGCTCGGTCTTTTACGCGTTGATCGGTTTCTCCATACGGCGATGTATTATCCTTTCAACTACGGTCATATTCCCGGCACACTGGCTGAGGATGGTGATCCGCTTGACGTGATGGTGCTGTCAATTGGTTCGGCTTTACCGGGTAGCATTATTACGGTTGTGCCGATTGGTGTGCTCGAGATGGAGGATGAAGCTGGACGAGACGAGAAGATTATTGCGGTACCGAAACCGAAGCTCGATCCCTTCACTGGAATTTATGCCGACATCAGTCAGTTGCCCGAATCATACCGAAACCAGATCAAACATTTCTACGATCACATGAAAGAACTCGAGCCAGGGAAGTGGGTGAAGACGGGTGAGTTCAGCGGCGCCGAAGCCGCGCGGGCTTCAATTACCGCTGCGATCAAGCGCGCAGCAAAAGATAGTAAATAACAAGACGTAAAGACGCGGTACGAACATGATTACCTCAGAAGAGGTTCGGGAGCAATTTTTACGTTTTTTTACTGAACGCGGCCATCAGGTCGTGCCGTCGTCTTCGCTCATCCCCGAAAACGATCCATCGGTTTTACTAACCACGGCCGGGATGGTTCAGTTTAAGCCCTACTTGATGGGGCAAGCTGATCCCGTAGCAATATTTGGCAGTCGTGATGTCTGCTCGATTCAGAAGTCATTTCGGACAACCGATATCGAGGAAGTTGGCGATGAAAGCCACCTCACCTTTTTCGAGATGATGGGTAATTTTTCTTTCGGTGGGTATTTCAAGGAAAAAGCAATTGCACTCAGTGCTGAATTTCTTACTGGCCGTGACGGCCTTAGTCTCGACCCGAAAAAGATTTTTGTGACTGCATTCAAAGGTGACCAGGAAGTGACTCGTGACGAAGAGGCGATCAAGCTTTGGCAGGAACAATTCAAAGCCCTTGGCCTTACGGCAGAAATCGGAGAACGCATTTTTCTATACGGAAAAGAAAAAAACTGGTGGGAGCTTGATCCTGGTCCGGCTGGTCCTGACGCTGAAATGTTCTACGATCGCGGCTTGTCGCACGATGAACAATTTGGACTGAAATGTCACCCAAACTGTGACTGCGGTCGATTTATCGAAATCGGAAACGACGTATTCGTTCAGTATTACAAAACCCCCGAGGGTAAATATGAGACGCTCAAGCAGAGAGCAGTTGATAATGGCCGTGGTTTTGAGCGGCTGGTTATGGTGCTCCAAGGGGTGCCAACCATTTTTGAAACCGATCTATTTGAGCCGCTGCGGACACGTTTAGCTGAACGGGCGCCAAATTTGACTGATCGGACGCGTCGAATAATCCTTGATCACGTCCGCTCGAGCGCCTTTTTGATTGCCGACGGTGTTTATCCGAGCAATTTAGAGCGTGGTTATATTCTTCGGCGCATTCTCCGCCGTTTGACCTTGCAGTGCCAGCAGCATGGTGTACAATTAGAACGGTTACCGGAGTTGTTGGCGGCGGTGAGCGAGAAATATGGCGCTTACTATCCGGAGCTGATCAACTGCGAACGAATCAGTCGGGTAGCTCTGGACGAAGCCGAACGATTCGGCCAGGTCCTAACTCAGGGGCTCCGACGTTTCGATCGGTTCGTGACAGCGAACGACAGCGCCGAGGTGCTGGGGGAGAAACTTTTTACACTCTACACTAGTTATGGCCTTCCGATTGAAATCAGCGCTGAAATTTCTCGCGAGCGTGGTTACTCGATCACTGAGGCCAGTTTTCGCCGCTACGATGACTTATTCCGCAAACACCAAGAGATCTCACACTAATGCGTGAACGCGATTACCTTTACCTTAAGGGCACAGAAGAACTCGGAGAGGTTCTTGAGGTGGTCCGTGACTATGCTGGCCAGGAAGTAATTTTAGTCGTGCCGGTCGGGATGCGGGCGCTCGCTCACCCCGTCAATCTTGAATTACTCAAGCGCGAAACCGATCGGTTGAAGAAAAAAATCCTGTTCAGCACCGAAGACGATTCTATTCGCGATCTGGTTAAGGCCGCCGGTTTTAATGTTTTTCTCGAAGAGTACGAAGATCCCAATGTCGTCCAGAAGATGGTGACCGATATTGTCGCCCCACGCTCAAAGACAAAAGTGCGTCGGACGGTGGTGGCGGCTGACGATGAGCCAGCGCCTCGTCGTCGGTCGCGTTTCGGCTGGTCGTGGGGCTGGCTTCGCTCGCTTGGTTATCTGTTGCTCGTGGCGTTGTTTGTTGGCGGTATTGCGCTGGGAGTAAGCCAATTTACCTCGCGGGCGACTGTTACGATTACGTTAGCTGAAGAGGGGCGAGAGTTTCACGAAGTGGTTGAAATTCGTCCGCATTTAACCGGTGATGCGGCCGCCGCCAATGTGCTTCTCGGCGAGGAGGTAAAAATTACTAAAACACACACGCTCTTTGCGCCAGCCACCGGCGCCGGCAAGGAGGGTGGTCGGGCCAAAGGCTTCATCACGGTGACCAACGAAGCGTCTCAGTCCCTACCGTTGATCCAGGGCACTCGTTTCCAACCAGCGAGTGGAAAGATTTATCGCTCGACCGGTCGCGTGACGATTCCGTCGGTTTCAGGCGGAGGCAAGGTTAGAATTGAGGTGATCGCCGAGGAACCAGGTGACCAGTACAACGTTACCGCGAAAACCGCCTTCACTATTCCTGGCTTGAGGGGAACGTCGTGGGAGTCTAGTCTGCGGGCAACGGCTGGCGAGGCGATTATGGGCGGTGCCAGCAGCGCGGTCAAGGTCGTCACCGTCGATGATCTAGCTCAGGGTCGAACAAAACTTGAGCAGCAACTGAAGGATTTGATTACGAAAGAACTCGCGCTCCAGTATCCGAACTATATTTTGCCCGAAGAATTGGGCAGCGCCAATACCGAGGTGACCGACGTCTCACATAAGGTTGGCCAGCCAGCCGAACGAGTTGTTTTTGCTGGTCGAGCTGAGATCAAAACGATCGGCGTGCGGAAAGATCGACTGATTGAGTATCTGAAGGATCGGATTGCCAAGGCGCAGCTCCAGCAGAAAGCGAATGTCCGTATTACTGAACTCGCGATTACGAATCTTAAAACTGTTGACCTCGATCCGAAGTTGAATTTTCTCCGGGTCGAGGTGAGCGGTACGGTCAAGGTCAAGGGTGATGTTGACCGAGCTGCGATTCAGGCGCAACTGGTCGGGAAGACGCTCGAGCAGGTTCAGCAGGTCTTAAAGCAGAATCCGAATATCGAGAATGCCGAGGCGTCGATCTGGCCGTTCTGGGCCAAGGCCTTGCCCGGTGAGTCAACCAGAATCGAGGTGCGGATTCATTAAAAAATATTTCCAAGTCGAATTAGATAATAGAAAGCAACGAAATGATCGAATCAGTCTATCAGGACATCCTCGAGTCGATTCTCAAGGCCCTCGTCAATAACCCAGACGAGGTCGAGGTTAAGCGGACATTGGATGAGATGGGGGTGTTGTTAACGGTCAAGGTCAATCCGCAGGACATGGGGTTGATTGTTGGTCGAAAGGGCGACATGATTAAGTCGCTTCGCACTCTAATGCGGACGATTGGTCTTCGTCATCACGCCCGGGTCAATATCAAACTTGAGGAGCCAGTCGGCGGCGACGGCGGCGGGCATCGAAACACTTATCAGCCGCGTTACCCCAGTCGACATGATCGCGACGCCACTACAGCATCCCGGTCAAACGAAGTCGGAATGTCTAACGCTCCGTCACGAGAACCGATAACAAGTGATCAGATTATTGGGGAGTTGAAAGGAGAGGAGGGTGGTTTACCCTAAGCCTGCTGGCGGTGAGTCTGTCGAACCCGTTGAATTGTGCGAAAATAAGTAGATGGCGAAACAGACGAAGCGAAAATCGCTCCGGGTTGATATTATTACGCCCTTTCCCGAGGCGTTCAGTTATTTGGACACCTCGCTGTTGAAGCGGGCGCGGGAACGGGGGTTGCTGACGATTAAGCTCTGGCACCTTCGTGATTTTGCGACTGATCGACACAAAACCATTGACGATCGTCCCTACGGCGGCGGGCCAGGGATGGTGCTGAAGGTCGACGTGCTTCACCGGGCGCTCGAAACGGTTAAAAAAGCTCACCGCACTCGGAAGCGACTCATTATTCTAACCGACCTGGGCGGCAAGGTCTTTTCCCAGGGTCTCGCTAGGACACTCTCCGGCCTTGACCAGCTCATTATCATCTGCGGCCACTACGAGGGCGTTGATGCGCGGATTGAAAAGTTTGTTGATGCGAAGATCTCGATCGGACCATACACGCTCTCGGGCGGTGAACTGGCGGCGATGGTGATCGTTGATGCCGTTGCTCGACATCTGCCAGGATTTTTACATAAACCCGAGTCACTCGAAGAAGTGCGCGGAAAAGGAACGCTGCAGAGCGTTCCGACCTACACTCGCCCGCCAGCGTTCAAGCTTGGCCGAAAAACCTATCGCATCCCACCAGCTCTCGCTGCCGGCAATCACAAAGAGATCGAGGCCTGGAAGACCAAGCACGCGAAGCGGATTAAGGGCTAGCATATCTGATATACTTTTTGTGATGGAGAAGGCACTTATTACACTACCTAAACATTTAGCTAAGGGTGAGGAGCTAGTGATTCTTTCCCGACGTACCTATGAACGGCTCGTGGAGAGCGCGCGGAAGCGCGTGGCGCCGAAGCTCGACCGTGGTTTACTCGAAGCACTGGTTGAAGTTGAGCGAGGGCAAATCTCCCGTTCGTTCAAAACCTCACAGTCGTTGCTGCGAGCACTCCGACGGTAAGATCATTGGAATGGAAGTTGCGTTTTCTCCACACTTTAATCGTAGCTTTCAAAAGATACCAAAAATTGTTCAAAATAAATTTGGAAAGCAGGTGACGTATCTTCTCGACGATTTAGCCCATCCATCGCTTCGAGCAAAAAAGTACGACGAGACGAGTGGTGTGTGGCAAGCCCGCGTTGACCGGAGCTATCGATTTTATTTTATTATTCGGGGGAATCGTTACATTTTGCTCGATATTCGGAAGCATCGAAAGTAATTTCTGGTGTTAAAATAGTAGCAGCGTTATTTTTGGAAGGAGGGATTTAGAAGATGTCAAAGCTTGCTGAGATTGAGCGAGAAACAATCTTCAATGATCGTTTTCGCCGAGAGTTGTTCAGCAACCCCGATGTCGTTGGCCGCCAGCACGGTCTTTCCGATAGCGAGATCGATCAGCTTCGTCTACGCGGAGAAGAGCACTACAAACAGTTGGCACACATGCTGGACACCGACGGCGCGAACAAGCTCTAAGGTGTTAGAATCGCGCAGAGGGCGTTGCGATTTTCGCGATGCCCTTTTCGTTTTTTTCAACAGAAGAGCCCCGAACAGAGAGATTAGAGCTCTTCTGTGCGGGGCTTTGCATCCTTTCATCCGATTGGAATCAGGCCCTGGTCGCGGAGCGTCTGCAAGAGATAAAAGCCGTTTCCATCCGGATGGAAACCAACCTTCTTTTTTTCGACGCCGTTGTAGCGCATGAACATATTCCAGGCAGCGTCATCGGAAACTGGCGCCCAGAGGTGCTGAGCGGGCTCATAACACCACCAGCGCCGACCGCAGCTGCAGTGGAAGCAGTTGCGAGGGAAGTCTTCTCCAGTGAGCCCTTCGCAGTCGAATGCTTCTTTCTGATTGCTCGCCTGGAGTAAGACACAGACACAGTCGCCGCTGTGTTGCCTGCACCGGCCTTTATATTCCTCCGGTTTTATTCGGATTTCTTTGAGAGTGTTGGTGCCGACGGTATTACCAGCGAGCTTGAAGTACTCGACGATGTGCCAGGCGATCAGCGTCTTGATCGCTCGGTTTATCTCGCCGTTGCAGGTGAAGAGCATTTCACCGGTTTTCGAATCAGCGAAGAAGCTATCATCTTGCTTGCGACGCACAATCCAATCGGTCGAGCGCATGTGAGCGATTGCCGTTGCCAGCGGTGGTCGATGTGCTTCCCAGGGATCAGTGAAGCTAATGCCACCTTCAATATAGTCTTTCCCGTCAATCGTTCCTTCGGCGCGAAAACCATCGTCAGAGCTGGTGAAAGATATGATTTTTAGCCCCGTTGCCACAACTCCGCCAGCTCTCCAGAGTGGCTCCTCCGGTCCATCCCAAATGTAAGGCGTTCCCATGTTATCCTCCTGTGACAATATTGACAACTGCCTTAATTATATCAAATTTTTACGCAAACAAAAAAGCCCCGTACAGAGAGCGGAGACTCTTCTGTTGGGGCTCTACATTCCAATTGCAAGCGCTGCCTTGGTGACGGCGTCATCTTCACGCAGCCGGTTGCAGGTGGGCGAGATACTGACGAAGCTCACCGTAGGTACGGATGGTGTCCAACTTGGGAATGACAACGCGGAGGTAGCAAGAACGACACACAATGGCGTCGTGGGTTTTAGAAACTGGCTTCCGGTCAACCCAGCCACCGCATACATCGTGCACACCGACGCACAGGCGGAGCTCGTCGTCATCCCGATAACCCTGATAACCTCTCGTCTGAAAGACGTAAGGCTCTTGGGATTTCAGAAGCGTCGCACCGAATTCATCCAAAACAATCGGAGCGTCAGCGACGCCGACTATGGCCTGAATGGCAGTAGCGCTCACAGCAAACTACCTCCTTATTGTTACTAACTCTACTACCTCCATTATATGTCAATAATCGTTCATATCAAAATCGTGATGCCGTCACAGAAATAGCGGTACTGTTAACGAACCGTATCTCCCCGACGAATAGAGCGGAACGCGCACACCCGCTTCGGCATCCTGCGCAGGCGAGCGGGCATGGTGTCGAGCCGAGAGGCGAGACGAGCGAGCCGAGGAATAAGCGAGCATTCCACGCTGGGGAATGCGAAGCGGGTTGCCGAGCGGGTCGTGCGCGCGAAGCGCTGAGGGGAGGGTGCGACGAGAAACTAATCCATACTGACCGCATCAATTTCAACCTCTTCGATTCGAAGGCCGTGCAGGAGCTCACGGAGGTTGATCGACGGGTCGATTTTGAGGGCGAGCTCGAGCTGGTAGCGCGAGCGACGCTTAGCCAGCTTGCGCGGAAAGGGCCCAAGGATTTCGACAGCCGCCGCTCGGCCAACTTGCCCGCCGGCACGGCTCTCGCGGCCCAGCGGGCCGCTCGTCCTCTGCCTCGCCCTCGCTCCCGACCACGCCTGCGGGCGTGATCGGACCATGCCCGCTCGGGCTGCGACAAGACCGGCGGTCAAGTTTCCCTCGCTCGTGCTGAGCGTAGCCGCTCTTTTTTCAATTTCTTTTCGTACCGCGTTCATCCGTTCAGTTAGTTTAGTTAAATCCTGAAGGCGCGAGGTGAGTTTGATCAGTCGGGTGTAGGGCGGCAGGTTGAGCGCTCGGCGTTCGCTGAGGATGTCGTCGATGATGGTGCCGTTAGAAATTTGCTCGAGTGTATCTGACGCGAGTTCAGTTTGAAGCACGACACGTTTAGCGTAGCGAGCGAGGAAGTGGAGCAGCCGAAGATAACGCTCGCGGATAAAAATATCAGCGGCGTGGTAGGCGCGGTCAAAGTCGGTAAAGATCACGAGATCAGCCTGAGGCAGGCGTGGCGTCATCAGGGTCAGACTACCAACGGCGGTGAAGTGGCTGTGATCTCTAAGCTGGTCGAGGTCTTCTGCCGTTTCAACGGTGATGGCGCTGATGCCCTCACGACGGAGGTGGCGACCGAGCCACTGAGCGCCAGTGCCCCAGACGCGCAATGGTTCGTTGCAACGCGGACAGAGTTCAACTAGTGGATAGGAGGTCCCACAAAGTCGACAGAGCATTTCACCTTCATTAACGGTCAGGGGGCCATGACAGCGTTGACAGCTGAGATCAGTCCGGCAGGCGTCACAGCGGATGCGTTGAGCCAGCAGACGTTGTGGCGAACAGACAATTGTGCGCGCGGCCGAACGAATAAGCGCTGTCACGGCGCCGAGATCGCCTGTCGCCACTGTTTCAAAATTGAGCGTTGGTCGGGATAATTTTTTCTCGTCGACAAAACGACGAAGTGAAGGAAAGGAGTCAACCAGAATAAGCTCAGCCCCATGACCAGCGGCTAATCGTTCGATCAGCGGGATGTAATCAAGGTAGGGCGGTTTGAACGGGTCTTTATAAAAACCACTGCCCTCATCGAGGACAATCACTCGTTGTAATTTTTGCCAGGGCAGGAAGATCGAGTGCTTCGCCGCAATGAAAATAGTTTTTTTGCCGTGCGCGATTTGCTCAATGATGGAGCAGCGCTGTTTTAGTGGAAGCGACAGATCAACCACCAGTGCTTCGGGAAATTGTTCGGCCAGGATCGAGCAATAACTCTCGTGCGGAACAAGAATTAAATTAGGTTTTGATTTAAGTAGTGATTGGTCTAATTTCGGTACGATTTTTGTGGCAACAGTTTTATCAGTCGTCACATGGACAATCGGTGCCGCGAATGAAGGTAAACATTTTTTTTGAAACTGCGTTAGGAGGGTGGCGATGAAGGGAAGTGAGCGATTAGTATGATCAGCCAGCCAGCGGCCAAAGTCTAATTGCGCGTCGGTCAGCAGTGGTCCGGTTGTAATCACCTCAATGATTGGTTTGAGCGTGTAGGGGCTGGCCTTGACGGCGAGCTTATGGCCTCGGAGCGGCGTCGCTCTGACAACCACTCCCTCAATTATCTTTCGGCCGAATGAAATCCGAACAAGCGAACCAACTGGCGCCTCGCCACTATAAGAATAGCTGTCAGGGCTGTCGGCGAGAAGGGGTTCAAGCGGGATAATGTCGAGGAGGTTAAGCTCGCTCATAAGAGGTGGTACAATACGCGCGTTAGGTCAATTAGAAATTAGATAATTGGTCATTCTCAATTGTAATGCTCATCAAGATTGGAGTCGACTTAGGAACTGCTAACACCAGTGTTTACGTACCGAATCGCGGTATTGTCCTCAATGAACCGACGGTCGTTGCCGTCGATGAGCTGACGCATAAGATTTTGGCTGTTGGTCGCGAAGCCAAGGATATGATTGGCAAGACCCCGGGCGACATCAAAATCTATCGCCCGCTGCGTGAGGGTGTTATTGCTGATTACCAGGCAACGCTCGCGATCCTCCGCTACTTGCTCGGTAAAATTCGCTATCCCAAGTTTTTCAAACCACTGCTTGTTATCTCGGTCCCGGCTGGTATTACTTCGACCGAACGGAAAGCGGTCGTTGATGCCTCGCTCGAGGCCGGTGCCGGTGAGGTCCACCCGATTCGTGAACCAATCCTGGCCGCCCTCGGCGCCGACATTCCGATTAGTGCCCCGACCGGGAACATGATTGTCAATATCGGCGGCGGCACGACCGAAATCTCGGTCATCTCGCTCGGCGGCATCGTCGCCTGGGACTCGATCCGGATTGCTGGCGATCGGTTCGATGAATCGATTCGCGATTTTCTCCGCCGGAAATATAATCTGGCCATCGGCGAACGAACCGCCGAGCAGATCAAGCTGCAGGTTGGTTCGGCCACGCCGGTTCGAAGTACCAGCGCCGAAACCTCAATGTCGGTCAATGGTATTGATGTGCTGACGGGTTTACCGAAGACGGTCAAGATTAGCGCCAATGATGTGGCCGAGGCGCTTCAACGTGATTTGCGCGAGGTCGTGACCGGCGTAAAGAAAGTGCTAGCAAATACTCCGCCCGAACTAATCGCCGATATTATGGAGAAGGGCATTGTTATTTCCGGCGGCGGCGCCTTACTTCGTAACCTTGATACGCTGATTAATCAGCACACCGGCGTGCCGGTCATCAGCGCCGGCGATCCGCTCTACGCCGTCGTCCGCGGCACCGGCAAGATCATCGAACAGATTGACGTCTATCGGCGGG
>OBEQ011690025.1_pt1 | contig 25790 bp, 19 predicted proteins | sample 1670901 | NCBI WGS metagenome assembly OBEQ01 (sample SAMEA104232315, study PRJEB22302) | groundwater metagenome | biome: forest; feature: aquifer; material: groundwater | place: USA | collected 2011-08-07 | depth 5.4 m | reverse complement strand
TGATCGCCAGCAAGAAGGACATCGGCCGGCTCGTCCGCGGGGATCTCGCGGCGCGGCGCCCGCATCAGATCAACACGACGGAGAGTGCCCAGGTCACCGTGGGGGACCTGCACAACCTGCCGGACCGGGCGCAGCGCTTCGTGGTCGGCGTGACGCTGCGCAGCGAGTTCGAGCGCAAGGAGAAGACCGGTCTCGCCCGCCCGCTGCTCTTCGTGGTGCTCGACGAGCTGAACAAGTACGCGCCGCGGGAGGGCTCCAGCCCGATCAAGGAGATCCTGCTCGACATCGCCGAGCGCGGCCGTTCGCTGGGCGTGGTGCTGATCGGCGCCCAGCAGACGGCGAGTGAGGTGGAGCGGCGGATCGTGGCCAACTCCGCGATCCGGGGGGTGGGGCGGCTGGACCCGGCCGAGGCGTCACGTCCGGAGTACGGCTTCCTGCCGGCGGCGCAACGCCAGCGGGCTCTGCTGGCCAAGCCGGGCACCATGTTCGTGGCCCAGCCGGAGATCCCGGTACCGCTCTGCGTCGAGTTCCCGTTCCCGTCCTGGGCGACCCGACCGTCCGAAGCCGGCGCCCCACCCACTGCCACCCTGCGCTCCATCGTCCAGTCCACCGACCCGTTCGCCGCAGTAGGTGCCTCCACAGGCGGCCTCTCCCCCGACGACGACATCCCGTTCTGACCCGCTTGCCGGCGATCTTGGCGCTCCGTTGCTACCCCAGCGACACCGGCCGCCAAGATCTCCACAGAAATGGAGGAGGTGCGGCCCGGTGCGGATCCTGCACACCTCGGACTGGCACGTCGGGAAGGTCCTCAAAGGACAGTCCCGGACCGCCGACCAGATCGCCGCGCTCAGCGCGGTGGTGGACGTGGCGAAGGCCGAACGCCCCGACCTGGTGATCGTCGCCGGGGACCTGTACGACACGGCCAGCCCCACCCCGGACGCCACCCGGATCGTCACCCGGGCGCTGTCGGCGCTGCGCTCCACCGGTGCCCAGGTGGTGGCGATCGGCGGCAACCACGACAACGGCGCCGCGCTCGACGCGTTGCGCCCTTGGGCCGACGCGGCCGGGATCACGCTGCGCGGCTCGGTCCGCACCGCCGCCGACCACGTCATCACCGGGAGCACCCGCGACGGCGAGGCGTGGCGCCTGATCGCGCTGCCCTTCCTGTCCCAGCGGTACGCCGTGCGCGCGTGCGAACTCTTCGACCTCACCGCCGCCGAGGCGAACCAGACCTACGCCGACCAGGTGGCCCGGATGATCACCGCGCTGGCAGCAGGGCCTGCCGATGCCGGCGGTGGCAGCGGTGCCGGCGGCCCGATCAACCTGATCACCGCGCACCTCACCGTGATCGGCGGTACGACCGGCGGCGGCGAGCGCGACGCGCACACCATCATGTCCTACGCCGTGCCGGCCACCGTCTTTCCGGTAGGCACGCACTACGTGGCCCTCGGGCACCTGCACCGGGCCCAGCAGGTGCCAGGGCCGTGCCCCATCCGGTACAGCGGCAGCCCGTTGGCGGTCGACTTCGGCGAGCAGGAGAACACCTCAGCAGTCTCCATGGTGGACGTGTCGGCGCACAGCACCGCGAAGGTCCGCGACGTGCCGATCACCGCGGGCACGCCGCTGCGCACCATCCGCGGCACCCTGGCCGAACTCACCGAACTGGCCGCCGGCACCGGCCCGCGCGGCGTCGCACCGGACGGGCCGGCGGCCGACGGGGAGGCCTGGCTGCGGGTGTACATCAACGAGCCACCCCGGGCCGGTCTGCGCGAGGAGGTACAGCAACTGCTCCCCCGCGCGCTGGAGGTACGCGTCGACCCGGGTCAGCTCCCCGAGGCGGGGGCACCGCGACCCCGGGCCCAGCGTGCGGGGCGTTCCCCTGGGGACCTGTTCGCCGACTACCTGGCCGGCAAGGGCCACGCCGACGACGCCACCGAGGCACTGTTCCACCAACTGCACGGTGAGGTCCTGCACGGTGAGGTCCTGCACGGTGAGGTTCGGCCTGGCGGGATGCCAGCCGGCGGGGGTGTCCGCGAGGGGGTGGGCTGATGCGCCCGCTGCGGCTGGATCTCGCCGGCTTCACGGTCTTCCGCGAGCCGACCACGGTGGACTTCACCGACGCCGACTTCTTCGCCCTCGTCGGCCCGACCGGCTCGGGCAAGTCGACGATCCTGGACGCCATCTGCTTCGCGCTCTACGGCACGGTTCCCCGCTGGGCGGACCGGCGGGCCATCGCGAACGCCCTGGCGCCGTCCTGCACCGAGGCGCGGGTACGGCTGGTGTTCGAGTCCGCCGGCGCCCGGTACGTGCTCACCCGGGTGGTACGCCGCGACGGCAAGGGTACGGTGGCCACGAAGGCCGCGGCGATGGAGGAGCTGCCCACCGGTTTCGCCCTGAGTCGCTTCGACAGTGGACTCTCCACAGAGGACCTCGGTACCGTCGTCGCCGGTACACCGTCCGAAGTGGACGCGGCGGTGCTGGACGTGGTGGGACTGCCGTACGAGCAGTTCATCAAGTGCGTGGTCCTGCCGCAGGGCGAGTTTGCTGCGTTCCTGCACGCCAAACCGGCCGACCGGCAACGGATCCTGGTCAACCTGCTGGGCCTGGACGTGTACGGCAGGATCCGCGAACGCGCCACTGCCCTGGCCGCCGCCGCGGACGCCGGAGTCGAGGCGGCGAGTCAGCTGCTCACCGGGCTCGCCGCCGAGTCTGACGACGCGGCGCTGGCCGCAGCCCAGCAACGACTGGCTGTGCTGCGGGCGTTGGCCGCCGAGGTGGATGCGACGGCCCCGGAGCTGACCCGGGCGGCGCGGGCGGCCGAACCGGCCCGCGCGGCGCTGGCCGTCCTCGACGCGGAGATCGGGCGGCTCGCCGCCGTGCGTACCCCCGCCGGGGTCGCCGTGGTGGCCGGCTCCGCCGCCTCCGCGCGCCAGGCCCTGGCCGACGCCGGTACCGGGGTCGCCGCGGCCGAGGAGGGTGAGGAGAAGCTGCGCGGCGAGCTGGCCGGGGCGCCGGACGCCGCCGCGCTGCGCCGGCTGCGCGACTCCCACACCGAGCGCGAACGGCTCGCCGCCGAAGCCACCCGACTGTCCACTGTGGTCACTGATGCCGAATCCGGGCATGACCGGGCGGTGGCGGCGCTGCAGGACGCAGGTGGCCGGGCCGCGCAGGCCCACGCAGCGCTGGACGAGGCGCGCGCGGCGTACCAGGCGGCACAGGCCGCGGATCGGGCCGCTGCGCTGCGCCCACACCTGCGCACCGGCGAGGCGTGTCCGGTGTGTGAACAGCCGGTGGCGGCACTGCCTGCGGCGGCACCCGCCTCGGCCGTCGCCGCAGCCAAGGCTGCCGGGGAGAGGGCGCGGGAGTCCGCCGACGCAGCCGACCGTACCGTGGCGGAGACCGACCGGGTGGCCCGCGACTGCGACCGTACCCTGGTGGCCGCCCGTACCCAGGCCGAGCAGCACGCCGCCCGTCTTGCCGCGCTGCAGGCACAGCTTGCCGACGTACCCTCGCCGGAGACGATCGAGCGGGAGTTGGCTGGCATCGCGGCGCTGCAGCGCCGACTCGACGAGGCGACCACGGCCATGCGCGCGGCCCGCGAGGCGCACCGCAGGGCGGGTGCCACGGCAGAGGGAGCCGAGACGGCGCTGCGCAACGCCTGGCGGGGATTTGAGGCAGCACGTGATGCGGTGGCCCCGCTGGGTCCGCCGCTGCCCGACCGCGACGACCTCGCTGGCGCGTGGACCGCGTTGGCCGACTGGACAGCGTCGCAGGTGCAGAGTCGTCACGCCCTGCGCGACCAGGCCGTCGCCGCGGTCAGCGACGCCGAGCGGGCCGCTGACGCGGTCCGCGACCGGATCGCCGCGATGTTCTCGGCGGCCGGAGTCGACGCCCCACCCGCCGGCCACGACCCGGCCCGCGTCGCGGTGGTGCAGGTCGAGCGCGCCGATGCCGAGCTGCGCCGGGTCGGCGAGCGCCGGGCACAGGCCGACGAACTGCGCGCGGCACGCGCCAGGCGCGAACGCGACGGGCGGGTGGCCAAGGCACTCGCCAACCACCTGCGGGCCAACAACTTCGAGCGCTGGCTGCTGGCCGAGGCATTGGACTCCCTTGTGGACGGTGCCTCGCAGATCCTGCGGGAGCTGTCGGCCGGCCAGTACGACCTGTGCCACGACAAGGGCGAGTTCTCCGTGGTGGACCACCACGACGCGGGACTGCGCCGAGCGGTACGCACGCTCTCCGGCGGCGAGACGTTCCAGACCTCGCTGGCCCTGGCGCTGGCCCTCTCCGAGCAGTTGGCCGGCCTGTCCACCGGGCCGGCGAGCCTGGAGTCGATCCTGCTCGACGAGGGGTTCGGCACCCTCGACGCCGCCACGTTGGACACCGTGGCCGCCACCCTGGAGAATCTCGCCGCCCGCGGCGACCGGATGGTCGGCGTGGTGACCCACGTCGGCGGGCTCGCCGAGCGGATCCCGGTCCGGTTCGAGGTACGCAAGGACGCACGCACCGCGTACGTGGAACGGGTGGGGCTGTGAGGATCGACATCGACGGGTGGGACCGGGGGTACGGCACCGGATTCGACGCTGCCGGGGCCGGCCCGGGCCCGGAGAGCACTGCACCGATCGACGCTGACGTCGAGGCGCCGGCGGCCGCCTGGCAGGCGCTGCACCCGCCCGGAGATGTCCGGGCTCCCGAGACTGTGCTCCTCGTCGACGGGGTCCGCCGGATCGACGCGAGCGCCTGGGTGACCAGCGACGACGGGGTGACCCATCGGGCGCTCGCCGCCTCCTATGCGGCCGGGGTGGTCCGCTGCGACCTGCGGCGCGGCGCGGCCGAGGTGGCCGTACCCCGGATCGCCCGCGGACTCTTCACGGTCAGCCCCGACGCGGTCGACCTGGTCACCAGCGCCGGGCGGTACGTGGCCCACCGGGTCACCAGCGACGACAAGCTCGAGATCGGTGTCCAGGAGCACATGGACGCGCTGGAGGTTGGCGCGGCAACCCAGGCCCGTGGCAGCGCCGACGACCTGCTCGTCGTCGACGGTCCGCTGCGCCGCGGCCGGCTGCACCTGCCCCACACACTCGGCTACGTCAAGACCCACCCGGTGCCCTACCTCCCCGCACCACTGTCCACAGTGGTCGCTGGGCTCGGCGCCGGGCAGCGGACACCGGTCTTCGGCATGGGTACGAAGTGGCGACGCTTCGCGTGGTACCTGCGGCTGCCCGGTCCCCCCGGCGGGCCGTGGGCGGGGGTGGTGCGGGTCGAGGTCTCCCGCGAGCTGCCGATCTCCGCAGCGGTGGCGCTGGCCGACCTCTCCGCGGTGACGCTGCCGCGCTTCGCCTCGACCGCGTACAAGGACCCGCGCGCCCCGCAGAACCTGGTACCCATCGCTGGGCTGGAGCGGCGCCTGCGCGCCCTGCTCGGCGACGCCCGCCTGCTGCACCGCAGCCTCGTGCTGGCCGCCCAGCGTCCCCGGGTGCCGGCGTGACAGCTGACGCGTCACGAAAGCTGGCGCCGCCGGAGCGCTACGACCTCGCGGGCACGCTGGGCGCACTCGCCCCGATCCCGCACGACCGCACGCTGCACTGCACCGCGTCCGAGGCCTGGTGGGTGACCCGTACCCCGGACGGCCCCGGACGGCTGCAGGTGGCCCGCGACGGCGCCGCGCTCCTCGCGACCGGGTACGGCCCGGGCGCGGCCTGGTTGCTCGACTCCGCCGACGCGATCACCGGGCTACGCGACGACCTGACCGGCTTCGCCGAGGTGGCTGCCCGGCACGAACGGGTCCGCCAGCTCGCCCGTGTCCACAGTGGACTGCGGATACCGGCGAGCGGGCGGGTGTTCCACCATCTGGTGGCGGCGGTGCTCGGGCAGAAGGTCACCGGCAAGGAGGCGTACCACTCCTACGCGGCGGTGCTGCGGCACTTCGACGAACCGGCGCCCGGGCCCGGGCCGCGGATGCCGTTGCCGCCGGACCCGGCCGCTGTGGCGGCCACGCCGTACTGGGTGTTCCACCCGTTCGGCGTCGAGCAGCGCCGGGCTGACACCCTGCGGGGCGTCGCCGCCCGGGCCGGCGCACTGGAAGCCGCTGCAGACGCCGCCCAGGCGTACCAGCGGCTGACCGCGCTGCCGGGGATCGGCCCGTGGACCGCAGCCGAGGGGATCCGCCCGGCGTACGGCGATCCGGACATCGTCACCACCGGCGACTTCCATCTGCCGAACACCGTCGGGTACGCACTGGCCGGCGAAGCCCGCGCCGACGACGCGCGCATGCTCGAACTGCTGGAGCCGTTCCGCGGTCACCGGGGCCGGGTGTGCCAGCTGCTCCGCGCCGCCGGCATCGCCGCACCGCGGTACGGGCCACGCCGGACGATCCGCTCGTTCGCCGGTTTCTGATCCTGCCTCTTCGGACGGCGAAGCACCCGCCCGTCATCCGCGGCGTCGGAGGCAGTGAACTCCGGGCAGCCAGCTGGCTGCCCGGAGTTCACTGTGCCGACCGGACTACGTGATGACGAGTCGGTAGAGCCCGACGTAGTCGTTGCCTTCCACGCCGGACGAGCCGCCGAAGGACTTGAGCGGGGCAAACTCGGCCAAGGCGTCCCCAGGGGCGTTGAGGCCACGGATGAGCGACTGGATGTCGACGTAGAACGCCGCGTCGGGCTTGTCGGGGCCACCGGCCAACGTCTGCTTGTAGAGCGGCACGTCGGAGAGGGCGCCGCTGGGTGCGTACCCCCGGGTCGTCACGTCGATGCGCGAACCGTTCTTCGCCACCGTGAAGTCCGAGGTGGTCAGTGCGCCCTTGGCGTCGAGAACCTTGTTCGCTGCGGCGTCGCTACCAGTGTCGGCGGAGAAGCGCAGTCCGGGGACGCCGCCAGCGACACTCGTGACGGCCAGGCTGAACACCTTGGAGCCGAGCAGCGCCCGCAGGGCGTCCTGGACCTTGCTCTCCGACGCGGTGGTGCCGCGGTTGTCGTACCGGTCGTCGACAGAACTGCCCAGCGAATCCGCGGCGTCGACGAGGGCGCGGGAGGTGTCGGGATCGGGACCGAGGGCCACCGCGATGATCGAATTGCCGGGCATCGCGTCCAACGTCGGACGGACGTCCGCTCCGGCCTGGAACGGCTTCGCTCCGCCACCGGCCCGGACCCTCATCTCGAAGCCCTGATCAGTGGCCTGGACTCCAACAATGGCCCACCCCAGCCGATCCCCGAACGGATCCTGGCTGGCGCCGCCACTGGACGGCCGGGTGATCGTGCTCAGCGCGCCGCTGTAGAGCTGCCGGGTCAGCCCCTGCGCCCGCAGCGCCTCCACGTCGAGCCAACCGACCAGCAACTGGCCACTGGGCAGCTTGTCCAGGGCGGCCGAGTACCGCTTGTTGTCGGAGAGCGGGCTCCGCTTGGCCTCGGCCGCCGCGGCGTCGGCAGCCTCCTGGCCGCGCTCCGATCCCTGGGCGATCAGTGCCCAGCCGTTGTTCACCACGAAGCCGAACTCGCCGTCGTGGTTGGCCTTCACCTTGTCCAGGGCGGTACGCGCCTTGGCATCGTCGGAGCTGGCCAGGACGATCAACTCATAGGTGTCCTTGTTGCTGTCGGTCCAGGCTCCGCTGCCGATCTTGTGGTTGAACCACGGCTTCACGTCCGTCTCGTAGTTCAGCACGTCCGGCTCGAACGAGGCGAACATCTTCCGCTCGAGGTCGGCCAGATCCTTGCCGGTCTCCGCCTCGGTCTTGGGGAACTTGTGCAGCAGCTTCAGCATCTTGGCGCCCTGGTCCAGACTGGGGTCCAGGTCGATGCGGGCAAACCCGAGCACCGAGGCCGGCAGCGCCTGCTCCGGCTCGGGGCCGCTGCCGTACCAGAACTTCACGGCCGCCCAGGCGCCGGCGCCGACGACGAGCAGCAACGCGACCACGGCAGCGATGATGATCGGAACCTTGCGCGACTTGCGGGCGCCGATCGGGGCCATCGGCGGGCCCAGGTACGGCCCGAGCTGGTCGTAGCCCGCGGTCTGGTCATAGGGTCCGGCCGGCCCGTAGCCGGGTACGCCGGAAACCGGCGGGTAGCCGGGCACTCCCGAAACCGGCGGGTAGCCCGGCACTCCCGAAACCGGCGGGTAGCCGGGCACTCCCGACACCGGCGGGTAGCCCGGCCCGCCCGACACCGGCAGGCCCTGAGTCGGCGGATAGCCCGGCGGCGGGTAGGCCTGCTGACCCGGGATCGACGGATAGCCCGGCCCGCCGGAGACCGGCGGATACCCGGGTTGGCTCGGGGCGGGCGGCTGACCGGGGTGACCATACGGTGGCGGATAGCCCGTACCGGGGTCAGTCGGGTTATCACCGTATCCGGGTGTGGTCACTGTGTTTCCTCCCGCCGTGGTTCACGACAACCTGGATCCTCTGCCGGCGGGATGCCGCACCTGGGCATCGGGACATCGACATCGGGCAGAGTCAACATGGCTCGACCTGACACGCTAACCGGTCCGGTCAAGTCGTCGACACCCTCCGTCCGGCTCATCGTGAAACTCACTTTTACCCACAGTTCACCCTCATGGTTCACTAGCCGGGTGGACCTGCCGGTGCTGCCGCCGATCGAGCCGATGCTTGCCGCCTCGGTACCCGCGATCCCCATCGACGACGGCATGACGTACGAGCCGAAGTGGGACGGCTTCCGCTGCATCGTGTTCCGCGACGGTGATGTCGTGGAGCTGGCCAGTCGTGGCGGCAAGACGCTGACCCGCTACTTTCCCGAGGTCGTCGAGCAGATCCGGGCGCAGTTCCCGGTGCGCTGCGTGATCGATGGCGAACTCGTCGTGATCCGCGAGGACAGCCAGGACAGCCACGACAGCCACGACAGCCCGGGCAGCCCCGACGACCCGGACGGCCCGGGCGGCCCCGACCGTCCAACCGGCCCGCCGGGGTTACCGCGGCTGGACTTCGACCTGCTCGGCCAACGCATCCACCCGGCAGCCTCCCGGGTGGCGATGCTCGCCGCGACAACCCCGGCGAGTTTCATCGCCTTCGACGCGCTGGCGCTGGGTGACGAGTCACTGCTGGAGCACGGGTACGCCCACCGCCGAGCCTGCCTCGAAGAAGCACTCGCCGGCGTGGTACCCCCGATTCATCTGACCGCGGTGACCACCGACCCGGCGGTGGCAGGCGAATGGTTCGCGGTCCTGGAGGGCGCGGGACTGGACGGGCTGATCGCCAAGCCGGCCGGGATCCCCTACGCCCCCGGCAAGCGCCTGATGTACAAGGTCAAGCACGCCCGTACCGCCGACGTGGTGGTGGCCGGCTTCCGCTGGCACACGTCGAGTACCCCGACCAGCCCGGCCCTGGGATCGCTGTTGCTGGGCCTGTACGACGACACCGGAAAGCTGCACCACGTGGGGGTCTGCGCCTCGTTCAGCGCGCAGCGCCGCCGCGAACTGATCGGGGAACTGGCGCCGTACCGGGTCTCGGCCGAATGCGATCACCCGTGGCTGTACGGCGCCACCCCGGACGGGAACCAGCGGGTGCCGGGAGCGCCCAGCCGGTGGTCGGGCAAGAAGAATCTGGAGTGGCTGCCGCTGCGCCCGGAGCTGGTGGTCGAGGTCGGCTACGACGCGATGGAAGGCGACCGGTTCCGGCACACCGCGCAGTTCAAGCGCTGGCGCCCGGACCGCACGCCACCGTCGTGCACCTACGCCCAGCTCGAGCGACCGCTGCGGATCGACGTCACCCAGGTACTTGCCGGCCGCCTGTAAGCTTCGCCAGGCTCTGCCGACGCTCCACGCGTCGGCTGAACGGCTCTGCCGAAGCTCCGCGCGCGTGGACTGACGCGCGCAGTGACGGATGCCTGACAACGAAGGGGGTCGTTGGTGGCTCGACACCGGATCGTGGCAGTACTCACCACCGTGCTGCTCACGGTCACCGGCTGTGGGCCGGTCGCGGGCACCGGCACCGCCGGCTCGACGTCCGACCGCAGGTGGCGGGCCTGTCCGGAGGTGGCCCAGGAACAGCTCACCAACGTGCCAGCCACCCTGAAGTACGAGTGCACCACCGTCTCGGTACCGCAGGACTGGGCGAAGCCCGACAACGGCAGGACGTTCGACATCGCGCTGCTGCGGGTGCGGTCGACCCAGCAACGCAACCGGATCGGCTCGCTGCTGGTCGACCCGGGCGGACCGGGCGGCTCCGGAGTCGACTTCGCCGCGCAGTTCTCGACCGAGCTGCCAGCCGAGATCCTGCAACGATTCGACCTCGTCGGCTTCGACCCCCGCGGAGTGGGACGCTCGAACCCGGTCAAGTGCTTCACCGACACCGACCTCGATGCCTCGTTCAGCGCCGATCCCGACCCGGTCAGCGACTCCGAGTTCGACGCCGCCGTTGCGCTGCAGGCACGGATGGCGCGCGGCTGCGGCGCCAGGTACGGCGACACCTTACGGCTGTTCTCCACCGTGCAGACCGCCCGGGACATGGACGCCATCCGGGTGGCGCTGGGCGACGCCAAGCTCAGCTACCTCGGCTTCTCGTACGGCACCCTGCTCGGCGCCGTGTACGCCCAGCTGTTCCCCGACCGGATCCGGGCGATGGTGCTCGACGGCGCCATCGACCCGACGCAGAACAGCCTCGACTCGGCGCAGTCACAGGTGCGCGGCTTCGAACGGGCCTTTGACAACTTCGCGACCTGGTGCCGGACGACCCCCCGGATGTGCCCGATCGGTCCGGACGCCCGAGCCACGGTCAACGACCTCATCCGCCGGGCCCGTACCGCGCCGGTATCGACGCGGGGCCGTGCGGCGACCGCCGGCTGGATCCTCACCGCCATCGGGGCCGCGCTCTACGACCGGCGGTACTGGCCGATCCTGGCGACCGCCCTCGACAATCTGCGCCACGGTACGGCGACCGACGTCTTCACCCTCGCCGACTCGTACGCCGACCGCGACGCCACCGGGCACTACGCAAACCTCTTCGATGCGTTCGTCACGATCAGCTGCAACGACGATGCGGGCAGCACGCTCAGCCGGGACAAGGCCCGCCAACTGCAGGCCGACTGGCGCACGGCGTACCCGCTCTTCGGGGCGTCCGCAGCCGTCGGCCAGCTCGGCTGCGCCGACTGGCCCACCCAGCGCGACCCGTACCCGACGGGCAGGGCGAACGGGGCACCGCCGATCGTGGTGATCGGCACCACCGGGGATCCGGCGACCCCGTATGAGAACACCGCACGGCTGGCGGAGATGCTGGGCGTCGGCGTGGTGCTCACCTGGCAGGGCGAAGGGCACACGGCGTACTCGAAGACGCACTGTGTTTCCGATCTGGTCGACCGGTACCTCGTCGACCAGACCGCGCCGAAGACGGGCACGATCTGCCCGCCGGGCTGACGCGCGGTGCGGCCGGCCCGGCCTGGGCTTCCCGCGCGGGGCGGCCCGGCCCGACCTGAGCCGCTACGCTCTTGGCCGTGCGCCATGGCTCCCCTCGACCCAGCCTCCCGCCACCGGTCCCCCAGCGACGCAGCCGCCACGCAACAACCGTGGCGTCGCGCCGGGCCGTCGCCCGCGTCACGATGGCCGTAGCCGTCGGCGTGGTGGCCCTGCTCATCGGAGCGCACCCGGCCGCGGCGGCTGCGCCGCTGGCGCCGAGGCTGGCCCCGGCGGCGTGCCATCCCGTGTCCACCAGCACCGTGCCGTTCCCCCCCGAGACGGTGTGGCCGTTGCGCCGGCTGCAGCCCGAGCTGGCCTGGCCGCTGAGCACCGGCCGCGGCGTCGTCGTCGCGGTGATCGACTCAGGGGTCTCCGACGACCCCCCGTGGCTCGCGGGAAAGGTCCAGGATGGCGTGGACTTTGCCCCTGATGGCGCCATCACTGGTGGCGTCGGCAAATGCGACGAGAGCGACGCAGGTCACGGCACGCTGGTAGCGAGCATCATCGCCGGGCGCCGCATCCCTGACGACGACAAGTTCTACGGCGTGGCCCCCGACGCGACGATCCTGCCGATCCGGGTGACCCAGAAAGACACACCGTCGCGGCAGGATACCTTTCCCGGCCTGGTGGCCCAGGCGATCACAAAGGCGGTCGACAAAGGCGCCAAGGTGATCAACCTGTCGCTGGCCAGCGCACCCACCGCCGAACTGCAGAATGCGGTCAACTACGCATTGAGCAAGAAGGTCGTACTGGTCGCTGCCGCCGGAAACGGCGGAAGCCAGGGGCAGCAACCGGCGTACCCGGCGATGTACGACGGCGTGCTCGCCGTCGCGGGCATCGACGAACATGACAAGCAAGTCCTGACATCGCTCCCCGGCAACTACGTCAAGGTCGCCGCTCCCGGCGTCAAGATTGTCGGCCCGACCGCGCTCGGCGGGGGGTGCCTCAACCGGGTCAACGGTGGCACCAGCTTCGCGGCACCGTACGTCTCCGGTGTGGCCGCGCTGATCCTGTCGTACGACAGCACCGCCACGCCCGAGGAGGTGATCCGCCGGATCATCCAGACCGCTGACCACCCGCCCGAAGGCTGGAACCCGGAGGTCGGGTACGGCGTGGTCAACCCGTACCGGGCCGTGGCGTCGATCATCCCGCCGAAGGACTTCGCCCCGGTCGAGCCGACCGGCGCACTGCCCGCCGCCCCGAACACCCACGATCCGCTGCGGTCGGTCAAGCTGGCCGCCACCTGGATCGCCGTACTGGGCATCTTCGCTGCCGCCTTCGTGCTGGCTGCAACGGCAACGGCACGGCTGGGACGGGCCCGCGGCTGGCGCCCCCGGTAGCCGCGGTCCCCCACGGGCGGCCACCTCCAGCACAGCAGAACGCAGTGTGGCCCAGCTCCCGCGCGGGAGCTGGGCCACACTCAGCGGCTCGACCGGCCGATCACTCGACCGGTGGGTCAGGAGAAGCGGTTGACGTTGGCCTGCGTAGTGGCGCGGTAGTTCGCCAGTGCGTCCCGAAGCGCTGTGGCGATCTGCGGCAGGACCAGGCGCATGTCCTCCACCGACTGGTCCCACTGCCGCTGCAGGGCGTTGTACGCGTCGCGGTCCGCGGCCTCCCACTGCAGCTTCTGCAGCCGGCCGCGCAGATCCTGCAGCTTCTCGTCGATAGCGGCGGCAATCCTCGTGATGTCGTCCGGCGCGGCCTCCAGGACCGGCTCGTTGACCTTGATCATAGTCATCTGTTCTCCACCCGTACTCTCATGTCAGGTCAGCCGCCGAGCCCTGCGGTGATGTTGTTCACGGCCGAGTTGCTCTGGTCGTCGGCCGCCGCGTGCGCGGTGCCCGACTTGTCGAGCATGTCGGCGATGTTGTCCAGCGCATTGACGACCCGCTGGGCGTCCTCGGTCCACCGCCGCAACAGGGTCTGGCACGCGGTGCCAGCGGCGCCCTGCCAGCCGCCCTCGAGGGCCTGGCCGACCTCGCCGGCGACCCGCCCGACGTCGACGCTCACGTCACCGCGTGCGGCCCGCACGTCCTTCGCCGCCTGATGCAGCGTGGCTGCTTCGACACTCAGTTGGGACATGGGTTCACCACCCTTCGTCATCTCATCTCGTGCGGGATGACCTCGGACCAATGAAGCACCGGGCCCATAGCCAATCCCCCGCTGTTTCCCGCGACCTTATCCGACCGGAGCCACCCGCGCAGTCCCGCAGCCATCGACGGCTACCCCCACTCTGCGGTACCGACACCTTCGACGTACGCCGATCAGCGCAGTGTTACGTCATCGTCACTGATCGATCATCGCCGTCTGGATCAGCTGGACCCCGTCGCTGCGCCGGACCAGGGAGCCGCGGCCGGGAGGCTGCCGGCTGGGCTTGAGGTTGCCCAGCAGGACACCCTCGTCCTTGTTGCCGGACATCAGCAGGCCGGGGGCGTCCAGCTCGCGCAGCCGCTGCAGTACCGGGTCGTAGAGCGCCCGTGCAGCCCCACCGACCCGCCGGGTGACGATGAGGTGCAACCCGATGTCGCGGGCCTGGGGCAGCAGGTCGACCAGCCCGGTGAGCGGGTTGCTGCCACTGGCCACCAGGTCGTAGTCGTCGACGAACAGGTACAGCTCCGGCCCGCGCCACCAGCTACGGTCGCGCAGCTGCTGCGAGGTCACGTCAGGACCGGGCAACCGCCCCAGCATCGCGGTGCGGACCGACCCCACCATGTCGGTGAGGACCTGACCCGACGCGGCGTACCCGAGAAGGTGGTCGCCCTCGACGACGCCGAGCAGGCCCCGCCGGTAGTCGCCGATGATCAGCTTCGCCTGTTCCGGCGGGGGCCGCTCCACGATCTGGCGGGCGAGCAGCCGGAGCAGGTTGGTCTTCCCGCACTCGGTATCGCCGAAGACCATGAGGTGCGGCTCGGTGGCGAAGTCCAGGTGCACCGGCGCGAGGTGCGACTCGTTGATCCCGATCGGGATGCCCGGCCGGCTCCGGTCCACCATCCGCAGCAGACCGGCCACGGGCAACTCGGTCGGCAGCAGCCGTACCCTCGGCGCGGCCTCGTGCGGCCACGACCGGGCCAGCTGCGCGACCAGGTCGGTGGCCGCCTCGGCCAGCCCGTCGACCGTGCCGAGCCCGTCGATGCGCGGTACCGCCGCGAGGAAGTGCAGCTTCTGCGGAGTCAGGCCACGACCGGGGTTCTTCGCCGGTACGTTCGCCGCCGCCCGGCGGTCGATCTCCGATTCGCCCGGATCACCGAGGCGCAACTCCAGCCGGGTACCGAGCATGTCCTTGAAGTTCATCCGCAGCTCAGCCCAGCGGCCGGCGGTGACCACGACATGGATGCCGAAACCCAAACCCCGGGCCGCCAGGTTGGCAATGGTCTGCTCCAGCTCCGGGTACTCCTGGCGCAGCGTCCCCCAACCGTCCACCACCAGGAAGACGTCACCGAACGGGTCGTCTTCGACGGCGCCGGTGGCCCGGCGACGACGGTACGTCGACACCGAGTCGATGCCGAGCTCGGTGAAGCGGCTCTCCCGCTCGTCCAGCAGCGCCGCGAGCTCTGCCACGGTGCGGCGCACACTCTCCTCGTCGCGCCGCATCGCGACGCCGGCGATGTGCGGGAGCCCGTCGAGGCTGCGCAGGCCACCACCGCCGAAGTCGAGGCAGAAGAACTGCACCTCCCACGGGGGGGGGGGGAGCGCGAGCGCACCGACCAGCGAACGCAGCAGGGTGGTCTTGCCGGACTGCGGGCCGCCCACGATCGCCACGTGGCCACCCGCCCCGTCGAGCTCAAGGATGAACGGGTCGCGGCGCTGCTCGTACGGCCGGTCCACAATGCCGACCGCGACGGTGAGGCGGCCCGGCTCGGCCCGACCGAGCCCCCGCTGCGGGTCGACAACGAGCGGGCCGAGCAGTTCGTCGAGGGTCGGCGGCGCGTCCAGCGGCGGCAGCCACACCTGATGCGCCGGTGGACCCTGCCCGTACAGCCGCTCCACGATGACGTCGAGCATGCTGGCCTGCTTGCCGAAGACCGAGCCGGTGACCGGCGCCGCCGCAACGGAATCGACCGGCAACTCGGGCGCCACCAGGTAGCGCACGGTGTAGGGGACGATCTGATGGCTCACCGCGCTCTGCGGGCTGGGCGCCTCACCGGCCACCCGGTGCGGGCCGGAGACGTAGGCCGCCCGGAACCGGTGCATCGTCGTGGTGTCCGCCTTCAGGTACCCGTGGCCGGGGGCGTTCGGCAGCTCGTACGCGTCCGGTACGCCCAGCACGATCCGGCTCTCGACGGCGGAGAACGTGCGCAGCCCGATCCGGTACGACAGGTGGGTGTCGAGCCCCCGCAGCCGGCCCTCCTCCAGCCGCTGCGAGGCGAGGAGCAGGTGCACGCCGAGCGAGCGGCCGAGCCGGCCGATCATCACGAACAGGTCTGTGAAGTCGGGCTTCGCCGTCAGCAGCTCACTGAACTCGTCACAGATGATCAGCAAGCTGGGCAGCGGCTTGAGCTGCTCACCGGCGAGCCGCGCCTTCTCGTACTCGTACCGGGACACGTAGTTGCCGGCGTCGCGCAACAACTCCTGGCGGCGCACCATCTCGCCCGCCACGGCGTCGCGCATCCGGTCCACCAGCGACAGCTCATCCTCGAGGTTGGTGATGACCGCACTGGTGTGCGGCAGGATGTCGAGCGAGGCGAAGGTGGCACCGCCCTTGAAGTCGACGAGGACGAAGTTCAGGTCCTCCGATGAGTGCGTGATCGCGAGTCCGGCGACGATCGTCCGCAGCAGCTCGCTCTTACCCGAGCCGGTGGCACCGATGATCAGGCCGTGCGGCCCCATGCCCTCCTGCGCCGCCTCCTTGAAGTCCAGCTCGACCACGTTGCCGTCGGGGCCCACCCCGATCGGAACCCGCAACTGCTCACGGTTGGTGCGGCGGCGCCAGGTGACCCGCGGGGCGATCGTGGCGGCGTCGGGCACCCCGAGCAGGTCGGCCAGCTCGCTACTGCTGGCCAGCGGCTCGTGGGCGGGCCCCTGCTGGGGCAGCCGGTACGGCGAGGGCGGGCGGGCCGGCCAGCTCGCTACTGCGGGCGAGGGGCGCGGGGGCGAGCCTCTGCTGGGACAGCCGGTACGGCGAGAGCTGGCGGGCCAGGGCCTCGGCCTGCACCACGTTCATCCGGTCCGGCCGGCCCAGCGAGGTCGTCGTCTTGCCGGAGTCGGCCTGCAGCTCGTCGCGCGACACCTGCAGGCAGAGCAGCCAGGATCCGGAGTCGCGGGGCACCGCGCCGGACAGGTCGATGACGGTGGTTCCGAGCGGTCCATTCCCGTACAGGTGGCTGGAGGGCGGCACCTCGCCGCCGTCGAGCACCACGACCAGATGCGGTGAGGTGGTCAGCGCCTTGGCCGCGGAGGTGAACCTCGGCCGTTCGGTGAGCTCCTCACCGAGCAGCGACTCCAGGTCGGCCATGCTGTCGAAGACCAGGCGCACCGGTCCGGCGGCGTCCACCCGCCGCTCGTACTGCGCGTGCGGGAACCACTTCACCCAGTCCCACTCGCCGTGCCGCTCCGGCGGCGTGACCACAGCGATGCGCAGGTCGTCGGAGGAGTGGAAGGTCGCGATCTGGCACAGCATCGAGCGCACCAGATCGACATAGACCGCTCGCTCACCGCGGAGCACGATCCGGCTGAAGCCGCGGACCGACAACGCCACCGGCAGGTCGGACACGACACCGTGGGTACCGACAAAGCGACGCAGTGCGATCGCGGTCAGCGGTTCGAGATCCTCCACCGGCTTGGTCTCCGGGGTGACCAGGCGTACCGCAATCCGCTGCGCACCGGCGCCGACGCGCACCTCGGCGAAGTCGTCGTCGGTGATACGCCGCTCCCACATCCGCTTCGACGCGGCGACCGACCAGAGGGCGGCCGGGTCGGGGTGTTTCCAGTCGAGCGCCGCCCGCTGCTGGGCCACGACCCGCCGGACCTTCTTGCGGGCCTGTTCGAGATGGCGCATGTAGTCGCGGCGGCCCGAGTTGAGTTCGTGCTTGGACCTTCCACCGCCGCTGCTGAACGTCCCGACCGCCATGCCGAGCATCGAGACCCCGAAGAGCCCACCCACCACCCAGGTCATCGCGCCGCTCTGCCCGCCGCGGTACAGCAGCGTCATGGCGCCGACCCCGCAGAGCATCGGCAGGACGGTCAGCATCTGCCCGATGCCGCGCGGCAGCTGCTCGGGCACCTCCGGCGGCGATTCGAGCAGCAGCTCCCCGCGGGGCACCTCAGGGCCCGGCTGGCGCGGCGGCCGGCGGAACACGACGGTACTCAAGACAGCTTTCCTCCCCGATTCCGGGCCGGTCGGCCACCGGAGATACCCGGTCCACCGATACCCGACCCCTACGCGTCCGCCATCGTAGGTAGTCTGCCCTCGGTATAGGGAGACCTGTCCAAAAGAAAGGGGGCACCCCATGGCGGTAGCCGTCGCCGGTGGGCTCAGCCGGGTGACCCTCGTCACCCCCCGTTCCCGGGTCGACATGGCGCTGCCCTCGGACGTCCCGCTGGCTCATCTGCTACCCACACTGCTGTCGATCGCGGGCCCCAACCTCGCGGACGAGGCGGCGGCGAGCGGCGGCTGGGTGCTGACCCGGCTCGACGGCCAGGTCCTCGACGGCACCCGCAGTGCCGCCCAGCTCGCTGTGCGCGACGGCGAACTGCTGTACCTCACGCCCCGGGCGTCTGCCGGCCCCGAACTCGTCTTCGACGACATCGTCGATGCGGTGGCCACCGGCACCCGGGCCAGGCCGGGGCTGTGGCTCGTCGCGGACAGCCGCCGCTTCGCCTTCGCGCTGGGCGCACTCGCGCTGCTGGGCGGAGCGATGGTGATGCTGCTCAGCGGGCCACCCCAGCTGCCGGGCGCCCTGGTCGGGCTGGGCGGCGCGGCGGTACTGCTGCTGCTCGCCTCGATCGCTTCCCGGCTGGTCGCCGACCGCCGGGCCGGCGTGGTGCTCGGCCTGGTGGCCCTGGGGTACTCCGGCATCGGCGGGCTGCTGCTGCTCGGCGGCGACCGGCCGCTCTCCGAACTGGCCGCGCCGGACGTCCTGGTGGCCGCGACCGCTCTGTTGCTCAGCGCGGTGGTCGCCACGGTGGCCATCGCCGGCGCTGGTCCGATCTTCCTGGGCGCCGCTGTCTGCGCCGCCGGCCTGGCCCTGGCCGCGGCCCTGGCCCGGGTATTCGGCGTCGATCCGGCGGCCGGCGCGGCGGTCGTGGTGACTCTGGCGTACGGTGCGCTGCCGATGCTGCCGATGGCCGCGTACCGGATGGCGCGCCTGCCGATCCCCTCGTTGCCCGCCGGCCCCGACGACGTCCGTGCCGACCGCGAGAAGGTGGACGGTCGGCGCGTTCTCGCCGGCACCAACCGCGCCCAGGACTTCCTGGCCGGAGCGTTGACGACGGTGGCGGTGGTGGCCGGCGCAGGCTCCGTGGTGCTCGCCGTCGGCGGGCAGCTTCCCGGGCTGCTGCTCAGCTGCGTTCTCGGGCTGCTGATGCTGCTGCGGGCGCGGCCGTTCCTCGGCCGGGTGCACCGTACCCCGATGCTCGCCAGCGGCGTGGTCAGTCTGGTCGCGGCCACGGTGGCGCTGTTCCACGCGGCCGGCCCGCTGGTCCGGCTGACCGGGGTCCTCGGTGGCGTCCTGCTGATCGCGGCGATCAGCATCGGCTGGGGTATCGCCGGCGCGGGCCGCCGGGTGTCCCCGATAGCCAGCCGCGCGCTCGACATCGGCGAGACCCTGCTGATCGTGTCGGTGGTGCCGCTCGCCGCCTGGGTGTGTGGCCTCTACAGCTGGATCCGGGCCATCCGCGGCTGACGGACCGCGGCTGACGACAACTGACAACGGAGGGGTGGGTACGTGCGGACTCGGCCAGAGCAGGTGCAGGCGTACCGGTTCATCACCCGCCGCATCGTCGGCGCGCTGCTCACGGGCGAGCCGGAGACCAACGACATGCCGATGCGGCGGCTGGCCAACGCGCTGATCGGCAGCGTCATGGTGGCCGCGATCGTGCTGGCCGGGATCGGGGTGTACGGCCTGGTCTCGCCCGGCGGCGGGAAGCCCGAGAACGGCGACCTCGTCGCCGAACGGGAGACCAGCTCGCTCTACCTCTACCGGGACGGAACCCTGTTGCCGATGCTCAACATCGCCTCGGCCCGGCTGGCGGTCGGCGCCGACGCGCCGGGGCGGTACGTGTCGCAGGCCTCGCTACGCGACCTGCCCCGGGGAGCCACCTACGGGATCCCCGGCGCACCGAACAGCCTGCCCGACCGCAAGGACCTGCGCGGCCTGCCCTGGAGCGTCTGCAGCATGGCGCGTGGGCAGGCCGTCTCCGGTCGGATGACAGTGCTGCACATCGGAGCCGAACCTGGGGGTGGTGCCGCCCTGGAAAAGTCGGCCGTGGTCGTCAAGCAGGCTGACGGCGGCCCCGCCGGAAAGCGGTACCTGCTGTGGAACGACACCAAGTGGGAGGTCGACGATCTCTCGCTGAGCGCGCTCAACCTCACTGCGGCCACGCCGGTGCCGGTGGGCCTGGCGTTTCTCAATGCCGTCACCTCGAAAGGGAAAATCGCGCCGCCGGATGTCGGCGACCGCACGAAGAACAGCTCGGTCAAGATAAAGACCAAGGACGCCAAAATCGGTACGGTGTACCGGGCGATCGGCGGTGACCAGCGCTACGTCCTGCTCGTCAACGGGCTGTCGCCGATCGGCCAGGTGATGGCGGAGATGCTGCAGACCGGCAAGCCCGAGGAGCTCACCGCCAGTGAGGTCTCGCAGGCCAATCTGGTCGCGTCGATCGATTCGGCCGGCTTCCCTCAGCAGCAGCCGACGCTGCACCAGACCAACGGCGACAGTGCGTTGTGCGCGGCTTACCAGGGCGGCGATCCGAACCTGTCGCGCGCACTGCACGTCTTCGACCGGGCACCGGCTTTGCCGTCCAGAGTGGAGACTTCCGCGGTCGGCTCCACCGGCGGGCCCGGTACGGCCGACTGGGTGCTGCTCCAGGGTGGCAGCGGCGCGCTGGTCCGCGAGCAGCTCCGCCCCGACGTCGCAGCGGAGCCGACCGTCTACCTGATCACGGCCCAGGGCGTCAAATACCCGCTCAAGGAGGAAGCGGCCACGTTACTCGGCTATGGCAACATCGCGCCGGTGTCAGTCCCGGCGGACCTGCTCGCACTGGTGCCCACCGGTCCGACGCTGGACAAGGCGGCCGCCGGGCAGCCGATCACCGGGGCCCCGGGCACGACGGCCGGCCCGCCGAAGTAGGGCAGTCGCCACCGGCGCACCGCCCGCGATCAGCACGCGGGCGACCGCCGCATCGATGGTGACTTCGGAGAGTGCTGGCCAGCTCACCATCGCGCTACGGGGTCGCGCGGAATTGACGTTTCCCGCTACCCTGGCCGCACAGCCATAGGTGTGCCCCGATCCCGGCGCGCCTGTGCACCAAAGACCCAGCTCAACCAAGAGACCAGCTCAACCGAAGATCCAGCGAAGACAGACTCACGAGACGGGGGAAGTGACCATGGCTAACGATTTCACCGTGGACGTCCTCTCGCTGGAAGACTTCCGCAAGGGCTTGGCAGATCGGGTAGCGGATTTCGAGCTCCTGTTCGCCAGGCTCAACGACGGAGCTTCCAGGGAGAATCCACCGTTCGGCTCCTTCGTCGACGGCACGACGCAGATGAGCTACTACGCGAGCATGCGCGAGGAGTTCATCACCGCGGCGGACCGGCTCAGGAAGGCCGTCGAGGTGCTGCACACCGGCACTGGCGAGATCATCGATGCGTACCGCACCACCGAAGATCTCCAGAAGGCCACCGTGGCGGACATCTCAGACAAGCTCGGCGACATCAGCATCCTGCTCGCCACCTACCCGCGGGAGGCGGCCTCATGGTGAGCAGCGACTACGGCGCGGTGGTGCAGAGCAGCGACTACGCCTCGATCAGCCATGGCTCCCTGTACCGGATGCTCCATGACGGCGATCCGGGCAAGGTGAAGGCCGCTGCGGCGGAGTGGCGGACGCTCAGCGGCTGGTCCTCCAACCTCTCGGAGTTCCTCAGCACGGATCTGGACTCGCTGAAGGCCATCTGGACCGGTCCGGCCTTCGACGAGTACGTCCGCCGGCTTGAATCGATCGCCAGCTATGGGCAGCGCTTCAGCACGTCCTGCGACGCGATGGCCCAAATGCTGGACGACCTGGCGGCGCCGCTGGCCGACGCGATCAGCAAGTCCGAACCGCCGCCCAACCCGCACCACGAGCAGAGCTTTGCCACCGACGGCTCGGTCGCCGGCACCGTCGCTGGTCCGGGCGGCAGCCTGATCCTTGGGCTCATCGGCAAGGAACTGGGGCACCACCTGGACGAGGGCGAGAAGCAACGGGCGCACGACCGGATGGTGGCGGTCGTCAACGAACTGGTCGTCGAGTACGACGCCCGCGGCGGAGCTTTCTCGGCGGGCATCGTGCCACCGCCACCCCCCGTCGAGCTGCCCCAGGGGGTCTCCGGCTTCAGCTCAGCGCAGGGCTGGCGATCGGCGATTGGCACATCCGCGACGTCCAGCACCACCGCCGGTGCCGGGGTCGGGACTGCCAGGACCGCCGTGACCACCGGAGCCGGTCTGTCCGGGGCACAGGTCCCGAACAGCGCTGGCACCTCCGGGGTTGTCGTGTCCAGCCACAGTACGTCGTCGAACGTCAGCGATGCCGGCGTGCTCGGTGTACCGGGCCTGATCGCCACGGTGGGCCTGCCCGCCAGCGTACGCAGCGCCGCCGGCCCTTCGCCGGTCCGCACCGGATTGGCCGGCGCGCACAACGCCGCGAAACCGGTCAGCCCCCGCGTGCTCGGCGGCAACGAGGCACTCCCGGAACGGGCCGTGACCAGCCTGACGATTCGCGACGACAGCCGCGGCGGCGGGACCGGCACCGGACGTGGCGCCGAAGACGGCGAGCAGGATGCGCGGAGCACCTGGCTGACTGAGGACGACATGGTCTGGGCCGACGACGTGCCGGTCGCACCGCAGGTCCTCGGGAAGGACTGATCCGAGCCAGCCAACGGTGGCCCGCAAGCTACGGGGTCGCGGGGTCACGACCGCCGCGTCACGCGCGGCGTCGACGGCGTCGCAGTGAGTCGAGAAGCAGCACCCCCGCCGCCACAACGCCGAGCACGATCCAGATCCAGGCGGACGAACCGCCGCCATGGTTCGCTGCGGACGCCTCCGCAGTAGCTGTCGGCGTCGGAGCTGGCGGTTCGCCGACCGGGTTCGCGCTGACCGGCGCCACGTCCTTGGTCAGCGCGTCGACCACCCGTACCGAACCGAACCCGTACTGCTCGTCGCGTCCCGGTGTGCCCTGGTCCTTCGCGGTGGCAAGGAGCCGGTTGATCACGTTCGCGGCGTTGAGGTTCGGGTACTTCGCGCGGATCAGCGCCACCGTTCCCGACACGATCGCTGTCGCCGGGCTGGTGCCGGTCGGCGACGAGTAACCGTTGTCGTACTTGCCGTGCGAGGTGGTGGTGGCGACATCGACAGCCGGGGCGCTGATCGCCACCTCCGGCCCGGTGCACGACTCCAGCCACAGACGCGCGTCACGGTCGGTTCCGGAGACCGCGACGACGCCCGGAATTCGCGCCGGCACGATCACCCCGGCGTCGCCGTCACCGCGGTTGCCGGCCGCGGCGACCAGCACCACGTCCTTGGACAGGGCGTACCGGACGGCTTCCAGCTCGACCGCGTCCGGTGTGACTCCTCCACCGAACGACATGTTGATCACCTTGGCGCGGTGGTCGACGGCCCATCGGATGGCCTCCGCGTGCCGCTGGCCCGAATTGCGGGTGCCTAGGGGCAGGGCGACCGGCAGAATCTTCGCGCCGGGGGCGATGCCCAGCGCGTGGCTCGGGCCGCCACCCTTGGCCGCGATAATCCCGGCCATCTCCGTGCCGTGCGCCGCCTCAGCGGAGGACGACCAACCGTTGGGCGCGTCCACGCCGAACGAGGTACCCGGCAGGACCTGGCCGGCGAGGTCGGGGTGGTCCGCCTCGACCCCAGAGTCGATCACCGCGACGATCACGCCGGCACCGGTGCTGATCCGGTGGGCCTCGGGGATATTGAGCGCGTCGAGATACCACTGCGCCTCGCGGACGGTCTCCGCGTGTGCCGGCGCGGCCAGGCCCGGCACCAGGGCCAGGCCCAGCGCGACCGCCACCACCACCCGCGTCATCCGGGACCGCATTCGCCAGAGCCTCCTCGACCTGTGGGTTCTACCTCGGCGCGGGCGACAGCGCAGCGCGGGTTGCCAGACGGGTCCGAGCTAGCCGCCGAGCACCGGCGGCGCCACGTCGGGATCGGCACCCCACACGTCGTCGTCCTCGACGAGCCACGAAGAGTACTCGTCACCCTCGTCGTGCAGCCCGCCCGCGCCGCGGCCACCCATCATGGCGCCGCCACGACCCGCACGACTACCCGCATTGGCGCCGGCCCCCCGGCCAGCACCGGCTGCGCCCATCGGCGGCATCATCGGCGTCATCGGCGTCACGGCCCTGCCGATGGTGGAGACCGGCGTGAGCGCGGGGCCCAGCCCGCCCCGACCGGGGCCGCCGCCTCCGGGGCCGGGGCCGCCAATGTCCGGGCGCCCGCCGCCGAAGTCGCCGTCGGCCCCGGAGAGGCCGCTGACGCCGAAACGGTCGCTGACACCGGAACGGTCGCTGACATCGCCGCCACTGCGGTCAGGCGCGCGGAGCGCCGCCGGGTCATAGCCGCCGATCTTCGGCATGGCACCCACGGCGTTCGGATCCGCACCGCCGGTCAGCTTGAGCCGCTCGTCGCGCCGGTCCTTGCCGGGGTCCACCGGCTTGGCGTCGTCGGTCATGTCGTGGGTGACCCGGTTGGAGCCGTTGAGGTCGTTGAGTTTCTGCTGGGCATGCTCCGGCTCGTCGCTGAACGCGTTCACGACCCAGTCATCGACAGTGCCGCCGACCTCCTGGAAGAACCGCTGCCAGGACGGCATGTCCCTGATCTTGTCCCAGTCCATGCTGTTTCCCCACACCGTCGACGACTCATAGTTGTCGAGATGCTCGCGGTGGGCCCTGGCGACGTCATCGACCATCGAGAACGGGATCGGCATGCCGTCGAAGGCGTCCAACAGGGCACGCCCCGACTGGTCGAGCAGAGTGAGGACCGGCCTGAGGCTCTCGTCCGCCTTCTCGAGCGCCTTGGTGATCGACTCGAGGTGGTCACTGTAGACCCTGCCGGCCTGCCCCGTCCACGCCTTCGCGATCTCCTCCTTTCCCGTACGGAGGTCGTCCAACAGACCGTGGGCACGCTTGAGCTGGAGCTCCCACCGGCCGTGCGCCTCCTGGATCCGCTCGGGAAGGCCCTTGACGCAGACGGCCTCGATGGTGTCGAACCAGTCGACCATGTCAGTACCCCCCGCCGGTCGTGTCCTTGGTGCTGTTGCCCTTGTCGTTCGGATCGGAGAGCGCCCGCTCGATCTCCTGGGCATTGGCCGCGTTGCGCTGCTCGACAGCCTGGTAGTTCTCGATGACGCGCCGGGTGCCGTCGGCGGCGTCCTTCAATTGCCTGGCGATCTCCTTGTACGAGTCAATGGCGGCCTGCAGGAACTGGTGATGCTTGTTCCACAGCTCGCCGGCGACCTCCACCTTCTGCCCGCCGAACGGCGAACTGGCCGCGCTGGACCCCATCAACCTGCTGATGCTCGCCCACTCGTCGACGAAGGTGCCCTCCGACAGGTACCTGCGGAACTCCGTCAGCCAGTCGGTGGCCTTCTCCAGCGTGGCCATATCGATGTGGCTGGCTACCGTGTCGTCGTAGTTGACCTGCTCGACCATCCGCCGCCGTCCTCCCCCGTCCGCCCGGATCCGGTCACCCGGGCACCGGCCAGGTCGCGTCAGTGAGGAGCAGGTTGCCGCTGGCGCCGGCCAGATCGCTCCAGCCGTGGCCGGCACTGATCGACCCCGCTCACTGTCACGGCTAGCGTACCAAGGAGATCCCGCGCGGTGGGGGCAGCGTGATGTCGGGCAGTACAGCCAGCCGAGCCTGCCGAGCGCGTCGCGGTGTGTGTCCCGGACCGCGGTGAGCACGGCGAGCCCGAACCGGGACGGCTCCCGCTGATGCATGGCCCGTCCCGCTTCGAGGCGGACCAACTCCGCGTAGTCGGGGTAGTCGGCGGCGCCCGGAAGCAGGACCGGCAGTTCCGTGCGTTCACCGGAAAAGTTCGCCTCGCAGCATCGAGTGCACCGGATCAGACCTCGTCGTACTCGGGGTGCCACTTGAACTCCCGGGCGAACGTCGACTCCCATCGCAGCCATGGGCGGTCGTACCGCTCGGCGAGGCGGGGACCCAGGATCGGCGGGGTGACGT
>OBEQ010083445.1_pt1 | contig 25792 bp, 17 predicted proteins | sample 1670901 | NCBI WGS metagenome assembly OBEQ01 (sample SAMEA104232315, study PRJEB22302) | groundwater metagenome | biome: forest; feature: aquifer; material: groundwater | place: USA | collected 2011-08-07 | depth 5.4 m | reverse complement strand
TTTATCGCCTCATCCCGCAGGTGATGGCGTTTTTTTACTACCATATCAGTTGGCTCCTCTATGTGATGAAGCCCGCCTGGAGCTACGCCTTAAACGCCGATTTTGAAGATCACGCCGAACACGAGTATATGGAATTTGTGCGTGAGCATCCGGAGTTTGAAGGCGAACCTTTTGAAAGCGATTTTAAGGGCGACTACGGAGAGTTTCAGTGTGTCGCGGATCTTTTTCGGCGCATCGCGCTCGATGAACGGCTCCACAAAGAGGAAAGCGAAGCCCGCATCCAAAGTGCCCGGTTTCATTAAGGTGTCAAAAGGTCAAACGATCCGTTACAAGGTATGGACGGTTTTATTGAGGATCTTTCCTGAAGCCTCGATGTCGTAGACGATGGGAGCACCCGTGGCGATTTCGAGGGCGACCACTTCATCTTGGGTGAGTTTGTCCAAATCCATGACGATGGACCGGAGGGAATTCCCATGCGCGACGATGAGGATATTTTTCCCCGCCGTCACTTCGGGAAGGATCTTTGACTTGAAATAGGGAAGGGTCCGCGCCGCGGTGTCTTTTAAACTTTCGCCTTTCGGGGGTGCGATGTCGTAACTTCTCCTCCAGAGTTTCACCTGTTCCTCACCGTACTTTTTCCTCGTCTCGTCTTTATTGAGCCCCTGAAGCTCACCGTAATGGCGTTCGTTGAGCGCCTGGTCTTTTTCGACCGGAATCCCTTTTTCTCCGATGACCTTAAGGACGATATCGAGTGTCTCCTGCGCGCGGACGAGGACAGAAGTGAAGGCTTTCACGAATTTGATTCCTTTTATTTTTTCCGCGCCCTTGCGGGCCTCTTCCCGCCCCTTATCGGTGAGCGGGACATCCACCCATCCGGTGAAACGGTTTTCGAGGTTCCACTGCGATTGGCCATGCCGAATTAAAACTAAAAGTGCCATGCCGCCTCCGTTAAAAACGTTTTATTATAACATAAAGCCCGATTCGTGTTAAAATGTCTCTATGAAAATCGCGCTCATCGGAACGCCCCAATCCGGAAAAACCGCCACATTTCTCGCTGTGGCGGGCCCGCAGTCTCCGCATGTCCTTGCCGACCAGAAGGCGCACCTGGCGATGATCGATTTTGCCGATGAACGGTTGGATGAGATGGCCCGCTCCGAGCATTCCAAAAAAATCACGCATATCCAGTTCGGCCTGGTGGATTCACCCCTTTTGTGCGCCAATCCCGATAAGGGGCTCAATTTTACTCAGGTCCGCGACGCCGACGCCTTCGCCCATGTCCTTCACGCCTATAACGACTATGAAGATCCGCTTAAAGTGTTTCAGAATATGGAAAGCGATTTTATTTTAAAGGATCTCGAGATCGTCGATACGGCGATCAAAAAAGTGAAAGGGGAAGTGGAGAAGGGAAGAAAGGAGAGGGAAAAGGAGTTGCCGCTTCTTTTGAAATGCCAGGAGCCGCTTCACAAAGAAAAACCTCTTCGCGCCCTCGCCTTTACGGTTGAGGAAGAAAAATTGGTGCGCGCCTTCGGTTTTCTCTCGCAGAAACCGCTCCTTCTTATCGTCAATATTTCCGAATCGGATATCGGAAAAGAAATAAAGGCGGCGGAACAGTTGACGAAAGGCGGCTTTCCCTGGGTCGCTTTTTCCGCGAAGACGGAGAAAGAACTTTATGAATTAAAGGAAGAAGAGCGCAAAGAATTCATGGCCGATCTCGGCATTCAGGAAAGCGCCAGGGACCATCTTATCCGGCTCGCCTTTGAGGCGCTCGGGCTCATCTCCTTTTTTACCGTCGGGGAAGAATCCAAGGCCTGGCCTCTTCAGAAAGGGAAAAGTGTCCTTGAGGCGGCCGGGAGGATCCATTCCGATATCGCCCGCGGATTTATCCGCGCCGAAATTTATTCCTATAAAGATTTTACCGACCACGGTTCGATTCAGGCTCTCAAAGAGAAGGGGCGCTTGCGCCTGGAAGGTAAAGAATACATCGTCCAGGACGGCGACTGCCTCAACATCAAATTCAGCGTGTAAGTTTGCCTCTCCTCCTTCCTATATGTTAGAATTGTTCTGCTATGATAAGGCCTACCCTCAGTTACTATCAGGAACTTGCCGGGGAGTTCACGTTAGTCCCAATCTTTAAAGAGGTTACAGAATTAGGCCCGCCGCAGGAGCTCCTCGGCCGGGTCATCGGCCGGAAGTATCCTTTCCTCCTTGAAAGCGGAAGGGTTCACCCGGTGACCGGCCGCTACTCTTTTCTTGGGTGGGACCCCTTTCTCATCCTTAAAAGTAAGGGGGACCGGATCTGGATTGAGAAGGACGGAAAAGAGGAGTCGAGGCGAGGGGAACCGCTCGAGATTTTGAAGCGGCTTTTATCGGACTATCACTCTCCGAAATTTTCTGATCTCCCTCCTTTCACAGGGGGAGCGGTCGGCTACTTCGGCTACGAAATCCGACACTTTTTTGAAAAACTTCCCCAAACCGCGAAAGACGACCTCAAAATTCCTGACATGATTTTCCTCTTTTTCAAAAAACTGGTCGCCTGGGACCATCTTCAAAATAAAACGTGGCTCATTACCAATGCCGAAGCCGGAGGAGAGGCGTCCTACCAGGATGCTCTTCAAGAGCTCGCCGCCATGGAAGAGCTGTTGCGAAATTCCCCTTCTTTTGTTTCCGAAGAAACAGGTAGCGAACCGTTTGAACTCCGTTCCAATCTCTCCGAGCAGCAGTTCAAAGGGATGGTGGAACGGGTGAAGGAGCATATTGGCGCCGGGGATATTTTCCAGGCGAATCTGTCGCAGCGTCTTTCTGCGGCGTATACAGCGCACCCTTATTCTCTTTATCTGACGCTGAGTAGCATTAATCCTTCCCCCTTCGCGTCCTTTTTTGACTTTGGGGATTTCTCCATCGTCAGCTCCTCGCCGGAGCGGCTCGTCCGAAAAAGTGCGCAGTGGATTGAAACACGCCCGATCGCGGGAACCCGTCCCCGCGGACGGAATCCCGGCGAGAATCTGGAAAAACGGATCGAGTTGCTTTTAAACGAGAAAGAACGCGCGGAACATTTGATGCTCATTGACCTGGAACGGAATGATATCGGACGGGTCTGCGATTACGGGACGGTTCATCTGAATGAAATGATGGTGCTTGAGGAGTACTCTCATGTCATGCATATCGTTTCGAATATCCAAGGGAAACTGAGTCCGGGAAAAGACCGCTTCGATATCCTTCGCGCCCTTTTTCCGGGGGGGACCATTACAGGCGTTCCGAAAGTCCGCTGCATGGAAATTATCGACGCGCTTGAGCCGCACGCGCGCGGCCTCTACACCGGCTCCATCGGTTATTTGGGATTTAACGGGGATATGGATCTCAATATCGTCATCCGGACATTTGTGTTGAAAGAAAAGCGCGCCTATATCCAGGTCGGCTGCGGCATCGTCGCTGATTCGGATCCGTCAAGGGAATATGAGGAGAGTCTTCATAAGGCAGAGGCGCTCGTGGCGTCCCTCCGACAGAGGAGACTGGTTCATGCTCTCTAGTCTTCCGGCTTCTTTTCTTTGGGAAGACGGCGTGTTTGAGACGCTGCGTTCGGAACACCGTAGGGTGATGGATCTTGACGCGCACCTTGACCGGCTGTTTGAGTCCGCTCATTCCATTCAGCTTTCACTTCCTTCACGGGAAGAGATCAAGGAAACTCTCCGCCGGGAAATGAAAGCATCGCCCCATCCGGAGGCCTATGTGCGTCTTGCTTTTTTGAGGGATAGAAAAAGGTCGCGTCTTTTCCTCATCGTCCAACCGGCGAAGCGCTATCCCGCCTCCTTGTATGAAAAGGGGGTTACGATCCGGACCAGCCCCACACGGCGCAGCGCCCCCTCGGCACTCGACGGACAAATTAAGACGAAGGAATTTTTGAACGGTCTTTTTGCCACGCTGGACGGTCTGTCGTCACCCGGGATGTTCGAAGAAATTTACCTCGATTCGGACGGGTATGTCACGGAGGGGAGGACCTCGAATATTTTTTTAAAAAAAGGAGATGCCTGTTTGACGCCGCCCGGTTTCCTTGGCGTCTTGAAGGGAATTACCCGGCAACAGGTGATTCGGGAAGCGGGGCGCCTCGGCAGTCCGGCCAGGGAGGAAATTTTTACCCGTTTTAATTTGTATAGCGCGGAGGAAGTCTTCCTCACGAATACCTCGATGGGCGTCCTGCCGGTTGTCTCGATTGACGGAAGGACGATCGGAGACGGCCGGGTCGGGGCTTTTACAAAAAAAATGATTCAGTCGATTCCACGGAGAAAAATTCACGATGCCTAAGATCCGAAGAGCGCTTCTCACTGTTTATGATAAAACCGGGATTGTGGCTTTTGCGAGAGGCCTGCGCCGGAGCGGTGTTCGAATCCTTTCCACCGGTAACACCGCGAAAACACTCCGTAAAGCCGGGGTCCCGGTCGAGGAAGTCTCCGAATACACCGGCTTTCCCGAACTTCTCGACGGAAGAGTGAAAACATTACACCCTAAGATTCATGCGGGGATTCTTGCAGACCGCTCCAATCCTGCTCATATGAAGTCGCTCAAAGCGCATGGAGTCGAACCGATTGATTTGGTTGCCGTCGATCTCTATCCTTTTAAACTCATTGATATCGGTGGGGTCGCCCTTCTGCGCGCCGCCGCGAAGAATTTTAAATATGTGACGGTTGTCCCCGGATGCGAGTTTTACGGGGAGGTCCTTAAGGAACTCTCGAAGAAAAAGAAGATGAGTGAAGCGACCAACCGTCGGCTTGCCCAGAAATCTTTCGAAAAGACGAGCCGCTACGACCGCGTGATTCACCATTTCCTGAACGATTCGGAGAAAGAGACGCTTCCCCAGGTGCTTGAGCTTTCTTTCCAAAAAGCGCAGACGCTTCGATATGGGGAAAATCCTCATCAGGAAGGGGCGTTGTATGTGGAAACCGGAACGGAAGGGAGCGGTCTTTTATCCCTTCAGGGGAAGAAGCTTTCGTTCAACAATCTTCTTGATTTCGACGCGGCTTACCGGATTGCCGCTGATTTTAAAGAACCGTGCGTGGCGATCATCAAACATGGCACGCCTTGCGGGGTGAGTCTCGGAAAAACAATTGAAGAGGCCTTCGACAAGGCCTGGGAGTGCGACCCGGAATCTGCTTTCGGCGGTGTGGTCGGGATGAACCGTCCTTTGAACGGGGCCCTTGCCAATCGGCTTCGGGAAAAATTTCTGGAAGTCGTCGCTTCCCCTAGGATTGAAAAAGAAGCGCGAGGGATTCTCAAGGCGAAGAAAGATTTACGGCTTATTCCATTTGAGGGGATTAACATAAAAAGAACACTCGACTTTAAACCGGTGGCGCTGGGGCTTCTGGCGCAGACGGAAGACCACACAGACCTTCGGCCCTCTCACCTGCGCCTCGTCACTCAAGGGAAGCCGACCCCGGAGGAGATCGATTCACTCATTTTTGCCTTCCGGGTGGCGCGGCATGTCCGATCCAACGCGATTGTCATCGCGCAAGGCGTCTCCACCGTCGGAATTGGCGGAGGGCAGCCTTCCCGCGTCGGGTCGGTGAGACTCGCGGTCCAGAAATCCGGAGCGAAAACGGAAGGGGCGGTTCTCGCCAGCGACGGGTTTTTTCCGTTTCCGGACAATATCGAGGTGGCGAATGCCGCGGGGATCCGCGCCATCATCCAGCCGGGCGGTTCCATTCGCGACAAAGAGGTGATTGATGCCTGCGATCGCGCAGGCATCCGTATGGTGTTTACGGGGATCCGCCATTTTAAACATTAGGCCATGACTTCGAACGAAGCCTTTCAATTTCTCGATTCTCTCATCGACTACGAAAAGACCACCACCTTCGCGTATGACGCGATGAAGCTGGATCGTTTTCGGCTCCTTCTTTCCGCGCTCGGAAATCCTCAGGATTCTTTTCAAAGCATTCACGTTGCCGGAAGCCGCGGCAAAGGGTCCACCTGCGCCATGGTGTATTCCATTCTCAGGGAGGCCGGTTTCACCGTCGGTCTTTATACCTCGCCCCACCTCATCCGCCGGAATGAGAGGATCCGTTTGGCGCGGGGGACCGAAGACCGCGAAATAGACAACGGGGAATTCGCCCGATGGGTTTTAAAAGTAAAACCGGCTGTTGAACGTTTGGAACGCGAGGGGCAGGGCGAGTCGACCTTTTTTGAAGTCCTCACGGCGATCAGTTTTCTTTTTTTTAAGGAAAAAAAGGTCGACTTCGCCATCCTTGAGGTCGGAATGGGGGGGCGCCTGGATGCCACCAATGTGGCGCATCCTCTTGTTGCCGCTATCACGCCGATCAGTTTCGACCACACCGATAAACTCGGAACGACTCTTTCGGCGATCGCCCGCGAAAAGGCGCAGATTCTGAAACGGGGCGCTTCAGCCGTCATCGCTTATCAGGAAGAAGAACCGCTTTCCGAAATCCGGAAGAGGGCGGAAGAAGTGGGAGTTATCCCCCTCGAAGTCTCTTCGCGTTATGCTTATGAGATCGTTGAAAAAAGCGAAAAGGGAAGTGGGTTTCATGTGATCGGGAAACAGGAAATCCTCTCCGGTCTTTTTCTTCCTCTTTTGGGGGAGCATCAGGTGCAAAACGCGCTTGTGGCGATTACGATCTGCGATGCGATGCGTGAAAAAGGATTTACCATTTCACACAATGCCGTGCGGCAGGGGCTCTCAAAAGTCGTCTGGCCCGGGCGGTTTCAGATCCTCGAAGAGCATCCGGCCCTCGTTGTCGACGGTGCGCAAAACGGGGCTTCGGCCCTCGTTCTGAAAGAAACGTTTCTCGATTTCTTCAAGGGAAGACCGCTACGCCTTATTCTCGGCATCTCCGCCAATAAGGAAGTCGATGCCGTCTGCCGGATCCTCTGTCCGTTGGCGGAAGAGGTTGTGGTCACGCAGGCCCGGAGCGCGCGCGCCCTCGAGGCAGAGGCCTTAAAGGGATACGCCCTTCCTTATTCCAGACGCCTTGAAGCGGCTCCATCCGTTGAGAAGGCGCTTGAGCGGCTACATCGGGAGGCCGGCCGCGATGAGGTGATTCTGGTAACCGGATCCCTCTATTTGGTCGGAGAAGTGTTGGCATTAACACGGCATGAAGAAGTAAAGATGCAGAGAAGCAAGAAGCAGAGATTTTTCTCTGTCTCTCTACTTCTCTGATTCTTGCTTCTTTCGATATCGATATTCTGATGCAGAAAGTAAGAGACACATCCAGAGATACCATCGCGGCTCTTGCGACACCGGTCGGAGAATCGGCGATCGGGGTGGTCCGCATGAGCGGTAGGAAAACCTTTGAGATCGCGGATAAAATTTTTCGCGGAAAAGGAAATCAAATTCCTTCCGGCGCCGAATCCTTCCGGGCGCTCTACGGCCGCATTATTCATCCGGAGTCCCAGGAAGTCATCGACGAGGTGCTCCTTCTTGTCCTGCGCTCCCCCCATACGTACACCTGTGAAGATATGGTTGAAATTTCCGGACATGGAAGCGCTCTTTCTCTTCAGAAAATTCTTGAGAGTCTCCTGCAGCAGGGGGCCCGTCTGGCCAGGCCGGGTGAATTTACCGAGAGGGCTTTTTTGAACGGACGGATCGACCTGGCTCAGGCGGAGGCGGTTCTGGATGTCATCCGCTCAAAAACGGACGGGAGTTTTCGCTCGGCATTGGATCATCTGGGCGGAACTTTTTCAAAGAGAGTCAACGCCTTTCGGGAAGAACTCCTGGACTGCCTCGCGCATATCGAGGGTGCCATCGATTTTCCCGACGAGGATATTGAAATCCTGGGGGAGAGTGAACTCTTAAAGCGGCTCGAATCTCTTTCCGAAGAAATAGAAGGTCTTCTCAAAGGGGCCGCGACGGGGATCGTGTTTCGGGAAGGACTCACCACTGTTATCGCGGGGCGGCCGAACGTCGGGAAATCGAGTCTCTTGAACGCGCTCTTGCGGCAGAACCGCGCCATTGTCACACCGATCGCGGGGACGACGCGCGATGCCATCGAGGAACTTGCCAATATCCGGGGGATTCCGGTGCGCCTCGTGGACACGGCAGGAATCCGAAACCCCGGTAACGTGGTGGAGGCCGAAGGCATTTCACGGAGCCGTTCTTACATCCGGAGAGCAGACCTTGTCCTTTTAGTGATGGACGGAAGCGAGCCGGCGACTTCGGAAGATGAGCAGCTCTTTGAAGCCATTTCAGAAAAACCGGCGATTGTTGTCGTTAATAAACAAGATCTTCCTCAACGGCTCGATGTGGAACAGCTCGTTCAAGTGATAAATGGAAAAGCGATCGTGAGACTTTCGGCCGTTCGGGGAGAGGGGCTCGACCGTTTGGAAGAGACGATCGGCCGGATGGTTTGGCGGGGGGAGACGCGGGTTTCGGAAGGGGCATGGGTGACGAATGTCCGCCACAAAGAGGCGCTTGAGAAGGCCTTCGTTTCGCTGCGCTGCGCGAAAGAGCAATTTGCAAAACGTGCCCCCCATGAGATTATCGCCGTGGATCTCCGAGAAGCGCTTTCGGCGCTCGGAGAAATTGTCGGAGAAATTTTCACGGAGGACCTTCTGGACAAAATCTTCTCGCAATTCTGTATCGGAAAATGATATAATTAATCTTTAACGATGATAAAAGTAGAAGATTTTCTTAAAATGATGCTCGTTAAGGAGGCCTCAGACCTCTATTTGAAGGTGGGGTCTCCTCCTTGTTTCAGGATCTTCGGAAAACTTTGTCTTGAGGGGGATCAGTCCCTCACTCCCGCTGATCTGACGGCCTTTGTCAAAGAGATCCTCACTGAGGAACAGGAAAAACAGTTCAGGCAGAATCTTGAATACGACACGGCCCTAAGCCTTTCCGGAATCGGCCGTTTTCGTGTCAATGTGTATTTTCAGAGGGGAAGCCTCAGCATTGTCTTCCGCGCGATCCGGAGCAGCACGTCCAGTTTTGAAGACCTCTGCCTTCCCTCCAAGGTCCTTGAGGGGCTCTGCCGCGAAACGCGGGGTTTTGTGTTGGTGACCGGTTCGACCGGATCCGGTAAGTCGACAACGCTCGCCTCGATGGTCGACTATATCAACACCAACCTCGAAAAACATATTCTGACGATCGAAGACCCGATTGAGTTTGTTCATCGGGACAAAAAATCGATTATCAGTCAGCGGGACGTCGGAACAGACTCTCATTCCTACGGCAACGCCCTCACCCACATTATACGCCAGACCCCCGATGTCATTTATATCGGAGATATCCGGGATGCTACCATCATGACGCACGCTCTCTATGCCGCCGAAACGGGGCAGTTGGTCTTGACAACGCTGCACGCGGTCAATGCCATGCAGGCGGTCGAGCGGGTCATCAATTTTTTCCCTCCTCATCAACATCATGAAATTCGTCTGCAGCTGGCGATTCTCCTCAAAGGGGTGATCTGCCTGAGGTTGATTCCCCGTAAGGATGGGAAAGGAAGGATCCCCGCCTGTGAAGTGATGGTGATGACACCGACCATCCGCGGGCTCATTCATGAAGGACTGGTCATTCAGATCCCCTCTTTCATTCAGGACGGCGCTATTTTCGGCATGCAGACTTTTCAGCAGTCACTCCTCTCCTTGTATCAATCGGGAAAGATCACCCTGGAAGAGGCGCGCAGCAATGCCGACAACCGGGATGAACTGGATCTCGCCCTCAAAGGATTTCATACCGGGGCAAAAGGTTTTTCGGGGCGTTAAGATGATCGAGTCCTCTCAGTTTCACGATTTTCTGAAGGAGATCGGTTCAAACCGGATCGTCGGCGTGACACTCCTTACCTGGCTTACCGCGCAGGCGCTCAAAGTCGTTTTTGGTGTCTTCCGGGAAAAACGCTTCAACTTCAAATGGCTGGTCGAAACGGGGGGGATGCCCTCAAGCCATGCCGCCGGCGTCACCAGCCTTGCCACATCGGTCGGGTGCGTCGCTGGTTTTGATTCGCCGATCTTTGCCGTGACCGCCGTGGTTGCCCTCATCATTATGTTTGATGCGCAGGGAGTGAGGCGGGCCAGCGGCCAGCAGGCGGAGGTCCTGAATAAAATTATGGAAGATGTTTATTTTAAAAAAGAAATTCCGGAAGACCGGCTCAAGGAGCTGTGGGGGCATACGCCGGTTGAGGTCATTATGGGAGCTCTTCTCGGGATTTTCCTTTCACTCTTATTTTTCAATTTGTAGAAAAGGGGGGTTGAGGAGTTGAGACAATGGCGCTTCATCGCGGTCATTCTCGGAATGGCCCTCGTTGTTCTATTCGGCGTTCGGTTTCTTGTGCCGAAGGGCGGAAAGGGCTTTTTTCAAGGAGGCCAGAAAAAACTTTATGAAGAGGCGAAGGAGTCCTTCTCGCGTGGGAATAACGATGAGGCCCTCCGTCTGTATACGCAGTTGGCAACGCGCAATCCCTCATCTGATCTCGTTGACGAAGGGTATCTCGGGATCGGGGATGTCCAGTTTGAAAAAGAGAACCTTTTGGAAGCTAGAGGGGCGTATGAGAAGATCGTTCGGGATTTTCCGAATTCCAATTCTGCCGCGCTCGTTCAGGATCGTCTCGGAAAAGTGAATATCGCCGCCCTTTTTTCGCCGATTGCAACACCGGCGGATAAAACCGTTCAGGTGCAGCCGGGGGAAACTCTCGCAAAGATTGCGAAGGCGCAAGGGACAACCGTGGACCTTCTCATCCGTTCCAATCATCTGAAGAGCGATCTCATCCGGCCCGGGATGAAACTGAAAGTTCCGGGGGCGCGCTTCAGCATCGTCATCGACAAATCGCAAAACACCCTCGCCCTGAAGGCGGGGGAGGAGATCTTTAAAGTATATTCCGTCGCAACGGGGGCGCATAATTCGACGCCGGTGGGAAATTTCAAGATCGTCAACAAACTGGTGAATCCGGTTTGGTACACCCTCGGGGCGGTCGTTCCGGCCGAAAGCTCCGAAAATGTTCTCGGCACCCGCTGGCTCGGTATCGATGTTCCGGGATATGGCATCCATGGCACCAAGGATCCTTCTTCGATCGGGAAACAGGGCACGCAGGGGTGCGTCAGGATGTTTAATGGGGATGTAGAGGAGATCTACGCCATTGTGCCGATCGGGACAGAGATAACGATTATTGATTGAAAAGGACTTGAAGTAACATGCCTGACATGGGATTTGAAAAACCGATCTTAGACCTTGAGAAGCAGATTCTGGAACTGAAAGAGTTTTCCACCAAGGGAAAGATCGGCCTCGACGGTGAAATCAAGTCTCTCGAGAATAAGTTGGACGAGTTGCGCCATTCCGTTTATGGCTCCCTCACTCCGTGGCAACGGGTTCAGATCGCCCGCCATCCGAAACGTCCTTATACGATGGATTACGTGACGCTCATCATGACCGATTTCGTGGAACTGCACGGGGACCGCCTCTTTTCCGACGACAAAGCGATCATTACCGGTTTCGCAAAATTGGACGGGAAGAAGGTGGCCGTCATCGGACATCAAAAAGGGCGCGACACAAAAGAAAACCTCATGCGGAATTTCGGGAGCGCGCACCCTGAAGGGTACCGCAAGGCGATGCGCATTATGGAAATGGCGGAAAAATTCGGATGCCCGATCGTGAGTTTCGTAGATACACCAGGGGCTTATCCCGGAGTCGGCGCGGAGGAGAGAGGGCAGGCCCATGCGATCGCCTACAACCTGCGTGAGATGATGGGCCTTGCTGTTCCGATCATCGTTGTTGTCATCGGGGAAGGGGGAAGCGGGGGTGCCCTCGGGATCGGGATCGGAAGTAGAGTATTTGTTTTGGAAAATGCCTACTACTCTGTGATTTCGCCCGAGGGATGCGCGGCGATTTTGTGGAAGGATCGTTCACGGGCGCCGGATGCGGCAAGCACATTGCGATTGACCGCAAAAGACCTTTTGGAATTAGGGCTGATTGACGAAGTGATTCCGGAACCGCTTGGAGGGGCCCATCGGGATCCCGAGGGGACCGCGGCGACCTTAAAAGGGGTTCTTGTCAAATATCTTGAGCGCCTCGGGAAATTTTCAAAGGAACAGCTTTTGGAAGATCGATATGAAAAGTTCAGGAAAATGGGTGTTTTTGAAATGGCACAGAAAAAGAAAGAAGGATAAGAAAGATTTGTTAATCGAAGCAACATGTAGTTTTTAAAATTAATTAAGTATTTGAAAATAAATAAGTTAAGTAAAATTTAAAACGACTCTTAGCTTCTTGACAACCCCCCAATCCTATGATATACTTTCTCTAGGATCGGGGGTTATTTTTTAGCCAGTTTCTTTAGGCCTTTTAAAAAGAAAAGAACGTTCCGAAAAAGGTAAACTCATCGTGAGATGGGGGCGCCCGCCTGCCTCAGAAGTGGGAGGTAGTCGGGCCTGCGCGCCGAAAGGGCGGGCAGGCAAAGCCACGGGTCCAAATTAAAGTAAGAGACCGCCAAAATGAAGATTTTGGCGAGTCTCTCCAAATTTGCTGAAACAACATCAAATTTGGCGGATAGCCGGGCTGCCGAAGAGAGCAGTCCGGTTTTTTATTTTTGGATGGCAAGGTGAGATAGGGTTTGGGCCTGGACCCCCATCCTTCCCAACCTAACTCACCTTGCCTTCCTTGAAAAACAGAGAATGAGAGAATGCGTCTTGCGAGAATGAGTGAAAATAAAAAAGTAGAGAATACGTCGTGTGGTTCGACGGGCTCACCATCCCTCGAATCATCCCGAGCGAAGTCGAGGGACGAGAATGAGAGAATGCGTCAAAACAAAGCGCATTTTCGCACACTCGCATTCTCGCATTTTCTAATCTTAAGTTTATTTGCCATTTCCACGGTGAAGGCGGAGTCGATTTTCCAACAGACCCATGTGACGGACGCGGAGGTGAAGAATCCGGAGGCCGCCCACAAGAGGGGAGAGGCGCTGGCGCAGTCCCCCGGGCTCGGGCCTATCCAGATCTCCGAAAAATTCGGGCGCGTGGTGGATACCTATGAAGGGAAAACCGATAAGACCATTGTCCATATTCAGGATGCCCACGTCCATTATGAGGCGCAGAAAAATCTTGCCGCCATTCTGGATTCGCTCATTCGCAATAATCATATGACGCTCGTTCTGGTTGAAGGAGGAGATAAGCGCGGAGAACTTTCTTCACTGCGAAAGCTCGCTTCCCGGGAAGCGCGTGAGGCGGTCGCGGATCGGTATCTGAAAAAAGGGCTCCTGGCCGGCGACGAATATCTGGAACTCGTGAGCGACTATCCCATGGTCCGGCAGGGGGTCGAGGACCCGGCCCTTTACGAGGAGAACCTCAAACTTTTCCTTGAAATCGAAACGTTCAGAAAAAAGGCGCTTGAGGATATCGCGGCGCTTGAACAGGCGACGGAGGCGCTCAAACAGAAATTATGCAAGCCGGCGCTCCTCGAATTCGAGAAGAAGCGCGCCGCCTATGATACCGAGCAAATAGAGCTTGTTGCCTACTACGACTATCTCGCTTCCTTAAAAACACCTCCCCAGGATTCCAATTTTTCCCGCCTCTTGCAGGCCTCCGCCCTTGAAAAAGAAGTTGATTTCAAAAAGGTCGACGCAGAACGGGACGCCCTCTTGAAAGCTATCGACGGAAAATTAAGCGCGGAGGATAAGGACTCCTTCGCGGCCAAGACGCTTTCGTACCAGGAAGGGACGCTTTCGCAGAAAGAATATTATGAGACATTGAAAGTTACCGCGGAGAAAGGGGGAGTGGTTTTGACCGAATCCCCCAATCTTGAAAAATATATCCGGTATCTTGCCTTCTATGACAGTATCCGTCACGCGGAATTGTTCAAAGAAGGGGATCGGCTGGAACAGGAGATCCGGGAGGGTCTTCTCGGGTCGGAGGATGAAAAACTCCTTTCGGAAATTTCACAGCACCTTTCGCTTCTGTCGCACCTTTTCCAGATTCGGGTCTCACCGGAGGAATACGCGCGATACGACGCGGACCGGATCCGTTTTTCGGTTAAAACATTTCTGCCGTTTTTACAGCAGAAGATAGCCGAGCAGGGCCTTGCTTTTCCGGTTCCTCCCACCGCCGTCGATATAGACCAGGACCTCAAAACGCTCGACCGTTTTTACCGTGTGGCTCAGAGACGGGACCAGGCCTTTGTGGAAAATTCCTTTAAGGAAATGGAAAAGGAAAACGTGAAGAGCGCCGTTCTGATTACGGGCGGATTTCACACGCCGGGGCTCACGCAACTTTTTAAGGAAAAAGGGATTTCTTATATCGTGATCTCTCCGAAGATTACGGAAGCGGGGAATCCGGAGAAGTACTATTCGATTTTGAAGGAGCGGTCTGGACTTGCAAGAAAATAAACTTTCACACATGAAAAGGAGAACCCTCATGAAAAAATTAGCGGCACTTTTAGCAGTCGGAATTTTCACGATAGCCCTTCCGGCGTTCGGATATTCGGTCAATCCTTCAACTTCGCTCAGGATTGATGGTGAGCTTGTCGAATCCATCGATCCCGAAACATTGCGTCAGCCGGGGATTGACAACGCCCGGGACGGAGGAAAAGGAATGTCCCAACTCCGCCGGGATCTCCTCGACGCTGAAACGGCTCTGCACCCAGCGGTCGCCCATGACGGAGGGGATCGCGTCGTGGAGATTAACAGGAGACTGAAAGAATTAACAGCGAGGGAAGCAGAGCTTAAGCGGAGACTTGCCGACCCAGCGGAAAGGGATTCAGCGGCTGTTACCGGGGAGCTTTCAGAAATTGGACACGAACAGATCACATTGATGGACGAACGTGAAGACCTTACCGGTCGCGCCGGAGACGGCGGGGCCAGGACGGCGGCGCAGGCCGCGGTGGCGAATCTTGCGCGACAGGTCCGTGATTTGAAAACGACCGATCTTGAACCGGAAGACTCCACAGCCGACGTTGCGATGTCTCAACTGGACAGGATAGAACGGGATATTCCTGCTTTAGACGATGTCGCTCCCGACGATCGTGCGGCTGTTTTGGAACTGCGGCAGAATCTTGAATCTGCCAGAACATTGGCCTTACAACTTCCTTCAACAGCCGCGCTTTCCAATCTGAAAGCGCAGGGACGGATTTTGGCACTCGATGAGAAAACAGCCGGTGTCAGTCCCGACACGCTTGTGCAATTAGCGTCTTATTTGCAGAGACTCAAGGTGACGGGAGATGCGAATCAGTTGAGGATTGTTCTTCTCCGTTTTGACAACCACGCGGGAAATGCCGCCGCGATCCCCGTCGCGGAGTGGCTTCGGGAGCTGAATAACGGGCTCTCCAGGTATTCGGGAAGAGAGATCCGTTTTGAAGAGTCTGATTTCATGGTGGTGGATGATCCTCTCACCTTGGGTGACGCATCCCATTTAAATGAAGAAGTAAGCCTCAAATTGGAAAGCGGGATCACCGACTATATCGGACGCCGCAGTTTTGCCGCTCAATTGGCCGGAGTCGTTGAATCTCTTATTGCAAAGGTTTTTGATCTCAGTATTCCGGAAAACCAGGCGGTCGTGGCGGTATTGAACCCGATGCTGGCGCAAAGAATCGAAACGGGACAGCAGTTTGTCGATGTCGCCTTACCGGCGACGGTGGAAGGCGAAACGCGCCTGACAGCGCTTGAAAGACTGCGAAAACTGTAACATGAAAGGCAAAATACCGGTTCTCATCGTCGCAATTTTCGCATTCACCGCGGCGTATCCTTCATGGGCCGCTCTAAACGATACGCTGCGGCCGGGGCAGGTGGATGGAACAGAGACAGTAGGGGATCTTCGTCGGGATATCACCGCAGAGGATGGAGGTGCGAAGCAAAGCGCCCCTCTTTCCGAAATTCCGGAAGCCCTTTCAACCCTTCCTGTCAGTCGAGAACTTTTTTCATCCTTCAACCACCCTCTTTCAGAGGGTCTCCTCCTTCGATCGAGATACAAGGAGTCACCTCTGGTCGTCGGGTATGATCTTGCCTACTTTGCTTTTAACCCCGATGCCTATCTAGAATATTGGCGGTATGTTCGGGCACATTCGCAATTCGGTAAAGTCGGGACAGGTTTAGTGGCCGTTTTACTTCCTTATCGTCTCAAGGAAGAGGCAACAGGTCTTTCAGGGGTTGGTCCTGAGAATATTTCAACAGCCCTTCAAGCATTAAATACCTTTACAAGCCGATATACAGCAGAAACGGTTGATTTGAGGCCGGAAGATTTTGGAATTGTTCTCTCTCCGGAGGGACTTGCAAGTGTCGATGGCACGATGGCTCTTATTAGAAGAAGAACAGGCGGTTATCCGCTCACACGGCTTTTTGCAAGAAGAAAAGTTATCGATGCCTTCGGGTCGCTTAAGAATCTTGTCGCGTTTGTCTTCGATCTTCCTTTTAAAGACAATCAGGTTGGTGTCGCGAATCTGGAGGGTGTCCTGAAGGGTGAGGGAGGGATCTTCGTGAATCCGGCGATTCAGAATATCTCTGAACAAGCCGCTGACGCGCTTCGTATCGTTCGGGAGATCTTGACGAAATTCTAACTGGGGGATTCAAAAATAGATGTGGAAAGATAAGCAAGTAAAGAGAGTTATTCTTACCGCATCATTTGCTATCACCACACTCCTTTTTTCGACCCAACCCCTTCATGCCACCGAGACCCGGAGCATCTTCCGCTCCGTTCAAAATGTCGAAAAGCCCAAAGAAGAGCCGAAACCGACTGCGGAAGAGAAAACCAAAAACGCCTTAAAGCCCGCCCTGGATCCTCTTTCTCTGCTTGGTGACCGTCCCAAGACCCTGATTCAATCGATCCAGATTCCCCCCGAGTTCGGTCGGATCTCCGAGACCCATCAGGGAAATCCGAAGCCGCTCGTCATCCATATCCAAGATGTCCATGTCCATTATGAAGCGCAGAAAAACCTTGCCGGTATTCTCGACAAACTTGTTAAAGAAAATGGCCTCCGGCTGATCCTCGTCGAAGGCGGAAGCGGCGACACCAGTCTTTCCTTTTTGAGAAAAGAAGCGACGAAAGAAAAACGGCTCGAAGTCGCCGAAAAATATTTGAAATCGGGAAAGATTTCCGGAGAAGAATACCTCGACATTATTTCGGATAATCCGATTACGCTCTGGGGGATCGAGGATGAAAAACTGTATGACGAGAACCTCGACGTTTTCTTCAAAGTCGACGCGATCAAAGAAGAGGCCTCCAGAGTTTCTCACGCCATCAAGTCTATCGTCGAAACCCTTAAAGCGAACATTTACTCCCCCGCGGTTAAGGACCTCGAACGGCAAAAGGTGAGTTATGAAGAAGGAAAGACCCAGGCGATCGACTATTATCACGCTCTCGGAAAACTGGCCCAGGATGCGAAAATCAACCTCTCCAAATACCCGAATTTCAGCAATTTTTTGGTCTCTTCGGACCTTGAGAAGAAGATTGATTTTCAGAAGGTGGACGGCGAGCACCAGGCCCTCATCGGGAAGCTGACGCAGGCCCTGACGAAAGAGGAGCTCACTACCCTCGCGGAAAAAGGCCTCAAGTATAAGTTGAACGAAACGGGCCCTAAGGAGTATTACGGTTTCTTAAAAGGGGTCCTGGAGAAAAAGGATCCGGCCAAAGGGACGCACCAGAATCTCGACCTCTATATCGATTACGTGATTCTTTATGCCGACCGCGACCATGTCGAACTCTTCCGGGAGGGGAAGCTTCTTGAGAAGGAACTGAAGAACCGTCTTTCGGCTTCCCAGGATGAACGGACGCTGGCGGAGATTTCCGATAAGCTCGATTTGATCTTAAGCTTTCTTGACCTGAACCTTTCCCCCGATGACCTCACGGCCTACCAGGCCGACCGCGAAAGTTTTCTGGTGAAAAACTGGAAAAAATTCGTCCTCGATAAAATCAACCAATATCACCTGAGCGCCCCCTTTCCGGTGAATATTTCCGTCATTGACAACAACCTCTCCCTTTTGGAATCGTTCTATGAGGTCGGTATGAAGCGCGACGGGGTGCTGGTGAAAAATGCGATCGCCAAAATCGAAGAGGAAAAAGCCGATGTCGCCGTATTGATTGCGGGGGGTTTTCACAGCGGCGAGATCACGCGGCTCCTTCGCGAGAAAAATTATTCCTATATCGTTGTTGCCCCAAAAATCACCCAGGCCTCCGACCTGGAACTTTACCACCGGATTCTGAAGGAAAAGGCGCGTCCGGCAACATCCGGGGAGGAAAACCTCCGTCCGATGCCTGCTCGCGAACGGGGTGTTGCGGAAGAATTTGAGGGGGATGCGCGGGACGGAGGGGCGAAGGAACTGACCGCGAGTCTTCTCCAAAAAATCGTTTTTCCCAAAAAACCTTCTCCTGAAGAAATCCGATTTATCCTCGGAGACGGAGAGTTTCCAAGAGGGGCACGTCAATTTTCAATTCCTAAAGGAAAAAGAGTCGCCATTCTTCAATCAAAGGAATGGGACCCAGATTTTTATGCCGGGAATCTGATCACCGCCTTCGGACAAAAGGGAAACACCATGCAGCGGTTCACGCTCTCTGCGAATGATTCCGAATTCACGGCCCTCAAAGCGGAACTGCGTCAATATAAACCTGATTTTATTTTCCTTCCGATGAATGAAAACGACACAACACTCCGTGCGGCTGTCGAGAAAATTCTGAGAGAGGCCAAGCGCGATGTCATCTTCATTTTTTACAAATCCTTAGAAGTGGGAAGTCGATTTAACCTTGTCGTCCCTTTTTCAGAGGCGGATGCGCAAAGGAAAGAAAAGGCTATCCAGGCGCATAAAAGCCAGATTGCTCGCATCCGTTATGATGAGATGGCGTATGCGGCTGATAAGGCGTATGGTTTGGAATCGGGGATAAAAAGAAAATATCGTAAAACGCCGAACGCGGAGCGGTACGTCACGGCTTTGCTGAAAGGAGGAGAAGTTTCAGCCTCTTCCGAAAAAATCGAGTGGAACAGGGGCACTTTTAGAACCATGGCCAAACAGGGTATTCCCGTTGTGGCCATTGTTGCGCACCCGGACGACATCGCCATCATGGGGGGAGGTCTGATCTCACAGGCCGTTCATAACGGTCTACGCGTTTATAGCTACATTCTCTCGACCGGATCAGGGGCCTCCATACCGGAGGTTGATCAAGTCAAAGGTCTCAAGGAGTCGGACAGACGGATGCGAAAAGCGCGTATCCGGCAAGCGGAGGAAAGAACTTCCGCCCATGAATTGGGAATTACTTCCTCCAATTTCCTCGGTGTTCCGCTCCTTGAGAAAAATCCGAAGATGAGCGAAGAGGATATCGTCCGAGAGGCCGCCCGCCAACTTCCGAGCAATTTAAGAACTATCCTTGTGGGTCAGAGGTCAGACAGAGTAGTTGTTTTACTCAACAGCCCCAAGGATCCGCATCCGCGCCACCGGGCGGTCTATGAGGAATCGATAAAAGTTCTGGAGGAACTCTCCGGTGAAAGGCCGGACATCACATTTCATCTGGTCTATCTCACTTTTCCCGAAGGAGAAAATCATAACGCCTTTTATCCCTTTACAACAGGGAAAGAAGTGATCGGGCCGACAGAGGAATTGCAGGATAGAGCAGAGGCCGCTCGTTTGACAGCGAGGGCCCTTGCCAAAATCGCGGGAGAAATCGTTACGGTTCAGGGGAAAGGGGCGCAGCCGATAGAGTTGGCGCTCGCCGAGGGCTTCCGCGTCGAACCCTTCGTCGCCTCCGACGGAGCGAGCCAGAAATTCGCAATAAGCGAGCGGAGCCCCGAGCGACAGTCGAGGGACGGGGGAAGAAGGGGAATGATTGTCATTGGGCCTAAACGAAATTTGCATATTGCCACGAGCGCTGTTGTGGAAAAAGGGGCTATTTTCGACACGCGAAACGGAGACATCACCGTTGGAGAACATTCTGTCATTCAAAGCGGTGCCCGTATCGAAGGAAATGTGACGATTGGCGATTACGTGACCGTTTTTGGAGGCGCGGTCATTCGAGGCAAGAATACTATCATTCGTTCAGGCACGGAGTCAGACCGGACAGAGGTGAGCGGAGTCCTGGAAGATGTCATCACAGGGAGCTCCGCCAAATTTTATTTTAATCCGACGGTGATCCGGAGCCGCTTCGGAGATCATGCCCATGTGGAAGGGACCGCGACAAAAATTAAGGATTCAGAGTTCGGGCATTATGCCTATATTCAAAATGTCACGGCGGAGCGAAACCGAGGGGGACATGGGGTGAGGCTGGTTGATATCCGCGAATCGCTGGATACCCTTTACGGGAACCTTGTTTTCATCGAAAGAGTTTCGGAAATTCGCAACTCCGTTATTTCCTCAATGACTGTTCCGGTCAAGAAGACTCCTTATCGGGCCGTTCCGTATCTCTATCCAGTCGTTGTGAAAAATGCGAATCAAATTAATGGAAGCGTTCTTTTCGGGGGCGTCAATCTCATCGGGAATTCTTACATCCACGAGGGAACAATTCTTTCCTTTGTCCATTCGGGACCGGGGGAGCGGGAGCATACGATTCTTGTGGGAACGCCCTTTGATCCTACGGTGGCTCCCCATTTTGATTATCTCGGCAATATGAATAGTTACGGCGTCACCGTCCGGAAAAAAGTGGGTGAGACATGGAAGCATTTTGAATGGGACGACCCGGACATTTGGCAGGCGTACGAGGCGGCCTATAAGCACATTTTCTTAGGAGAACCTCTTCCGGCAGATTTGGATGTGGAGTTCGGCCGCAATAATTACGGGGCTTTTACTTCAACAAGTGATTATGATCCCACGACGGACAATAAAGGAGGCGTTCTTGTTTTGGGCGCAAATGTTTTCAGCGGTATTTTTACGGCCCTTCAAGTCCCTATTTCCGCCGGTCCGAATACCTTATGGGCCAATAAAACTTTTATCACCCATGATATTCCTCCCGGATCTCTTGCTGTCGGAAGTCGTGCCGCGATTGACCGGCAAGGAGGCGTCCTTCCCGAAGCGCGGGTTCGTGAGGGCGTTTTCGGGATGGAAAAAGGAAGTGGTGTCAAAGCACGGTCGCTTGTGGAAAGAAGGAGAGTGGACGCGGTTTTCCGGATCTTTCGGGCAAACCTTGCGTATGGACAGGCGGCTCTCCGGGGGGTACAAGATTCCTACGGTATCGAACGGATCGCCTGGCTCCGGGCCGCAGAGATCGTTTTGGAAAACGCGAAGGCCGTCAAGGCACGCTCCTTGGACCGATATCTTGAGCGTCTTGAGCCGACGATTGAGCGTCTCACTAAAGAATTGGGAAAGGCGGAAGGAGAAAATAGAGATCGCATTAGACAAGAACTTCGCTCTCAGCAAAAACTTTTAGCAGAAAGAGAGAAATTTCTTTCTGATGCCGAACTTCTTTTAGGAGGGTTTGAGTCGGCGATCGCCGCTCAAAAGGGATCGGATTTTGAAAGAACAAACTTTCAGCGCGCTCTCGCCGTGGACTCTTCATCGCTTGTTTCATATCAGGCCGGTTATGGAACGGCTTCCGTCGTTTTGCTGAAGCAACAGGTCGCTTCTTTAAAGGGAGGCCGGTCCGAATTTCCGCCAGCCGTTCGGCTTGCGACGGAGTGGTACCAACGCTTATCAGGAAAAAGGGGAGCGGTCTCTGCGCCCGACGGGGGCCAAAAGATTACTGCGGTGCGCGGAGGTGAAATCACCATCGGAGCGGCAATCGGACAAAGGCCGACGCAGGAAGATCGTGCCCATGTCATACAGGTATCGCTTGCAGGCATTCCAAATGGAGAAGGAAATCTTTTGCTGGTGATGGATGGTCATCGGAGCGAAGAGGCGGCTGAATATGCCTTTCAGCATTTTCCTTCTCATTTTGAACAAGCGATGCGAGAGACAAACGGCCATGTAGCCCAAGCGTTTCAAAAAGCGATCGCTTCGATCCAGGGAGAGATGCAAGAAATGGTATCCGGGACTTCACTGACAGCGGCGTATTTACCCAAGAAAGGGAAAGTGACAGTCGCGACTCTCGGAAATTCATCTTTTGTCATCGAGAATCCGGACGAAACGCTTCTTTTGGGTCCCGAACATGATGCGGTATTGAATGTCGAGGAAAGAAAAGATGCGGAGGGACGAGGCGCCATTTATATCGCACATGAGGGATATTTGTTTCGAGGGGAACGGCTAGGGGGGGAGGGTTTTGTGATCCATGACAAAGGAATAGGGGTTACTTTTACCCGCTCCCTGGGAGACGGCGATCTCTCTTTCTTATCGAGAGAGCCAGAAATTTTTGAACTTCCTTTTGAAAGAGGAAGTACCCTTCTTCTCATGACCAAGGGGCTTGTCCAAGGGTTATCAACCGAAAGAGGCAAGAGGACGGTAAGCGAGTTCTTGAGGAATATTCATAGAGGACTTTCTGCGCAACAGCTTGTCGATGAGCAGGATGGAGTAGGAAATGCCACGGCCATTGTTTATCGTTCCCAAACGGCCAAAGACGGCGCTCATTCTCATCTTCGCTCCCTCCATTTTGAAGAATCCGGAAGGCGGCTCCTCTTTAGTCCCTGATCGCCTCTTAAGCTATCCGAGACGATGAATACCGCCGCGCCTACGAAACCTACCAGAGCCAGGTTTAATTAGATAATAATTGCAATGTTGCCGGAGCGACTGTCAGAAATCGTCTGCATCCTTAACCGCGATTAGTGTCGCAGACGATTTGTGCCACAGTGAGCGAAGATGCGCAATCGAAGCGAACGGCAAGCGGAGGCAACATTGCGAGATAAAGCCCTATATGTTGAAAGTAATTCGAAGAAATGGTGCCGAAGGAGAGGGTCGAACTCTCACAGGGTTGCCCCCACCGGTTTTTGAGACCGGCGCGTATACCAATTCCGCCACTTCGGCTTTTGACTTCGCGGACGAAATTGCTTATGATAATAGAATGGTGGAGCAGAGGGGGATCGGCGCCTCGTGGGGGCCCCCGACCCCACCCTCGGTCGGCCCCCCGCCTCGCTGACGTCCGCCACGATCTGTGGCGGACTTTTCATCCACTGGATGCGCTCGGCTCCCTTCGATCCCTATTTGGGATAGAAAGGAAAAATAATGGTGGAGCAGAGGGGGATCGAACCCCTGACCTCCTGAATGCCATTCAGGTGTGCTCCCAACTGCACCACTGCCCCACGTCACAAATTATACGAAAAACGGCGCGAACTTACAACTATGGAAGATATCTACCCTTTTAAGACAATCGATGCGAAATGGCAGAGCTTCTGGGAAAAAGAGAAGCTTTTCGAGGTGGATGTCGCCCGCCACGAGAAAAAATATTACTGCCTGGTGATGTTTCCATACCCTTCCTCTATGCTCCATGTCGGGCATGGCCGCAATTACATCATCGGAGACGTTGTCACCCGTTATAAGATGATGCGCGGCTTCAATGTGCTCGCCCCGATGGGGTGGGACGCCTTCGGGCTTCCCGCGGAAAACGCCGCCATCAAGGGAGGGCGGCATCCGAAAGAATCGACCCTTTCCAATATCACGACGATGAAGCGCCAGCTCCGTTCCTGGGGGGTCTGTTACGACTGGCGGCGGGAAGTGACCGCCTGTCTTCCCGATTATTACAAATGGAGCCAGTGGATTTTTCTGAAACTTTATGAATTGGGGCTCGCCTATAAAAAACGGGCCGCGGTGAATTGGTGTTCTTCCTGCCAAACGGTCCTCGCCAATGAACAGGTGGTGAATGGCGCTTGCGAGCGGTGCGGCACGCCGGTCATCCAGAAATTTCTCGAGCAGTGGTTTTTCAAAATCACCGACTATGCCGAGCGGCTTCTCACGGATATCAATCAACTCAAAGAGTGGCCCGAACGGGTCCGGGTCATGCAGCAGAACTGGATCGGGAAAAGCCAAGGGGTCGCCATCGATTTTCCCGTCGTCGGAGAGAAAGAACCGCTTGCCTGTTTCACGACCCGCCTCGACACGATTTTCGGGGCGACCTATATGGTGCTCGCGCCCGAGCATCCGCGCCTGGAATCCCTCATCGCCTCTTCCGAAAACCGGAAAGAGATCGAGTCGTTCATCGGGCGGGTCCTCCGTCAGGATAAGGCGGAACGTTCCGCCCTTGAAGCCAAAAAAGAGGGGGTTTTTACCGGGCGCACTGTGGTGAATCCGGTGAACGGGAGGAACATTCCGCTCTGGGTCGCGAATTATGTTCTCCTTGAATATGGAACCGGCGCCGTGATGGCCGTTCCGGCCCACGACCAGAGAGATTTTGAGTTCGCGAAAAAATATGATCTGCCGATCGAGGTGGTGATCGACAATCCCAAAGATCTTTTGAAGTCGGAGACAATGACCAAGGCCTATGTGGAAGAGGGAGTCCTCGTTCACTCGGGGGCGTTCAACGGCCTTTCAAACATCGCGGCGATGGAGAAAATCGCAGAGGATATGGAAAAGAAGGGAATCGGCCGCCGCGCCGCGGCCTTCCGTCTTCGCGACTGGCTCATTTCACGGCAGCGTTACTGGGGCGCTCCCATTCCGATCATTTATTGTCAAGGTTGCGGCATTGTTCCCGTTCCCGAAAAGGATTTACCGGTCCTTCTTCCTGAAGCTGTCCGGTTCAAGCCGACAGGAGAATCTCCGTTAAAAGAAGCAAAAGAATTTGTTGAAACCCGCTGCCCCAGGTGCAAGGGGCCGGCCCGACGGGAATTCGACACAATGGATACCTTTGTCGACTCCAGCTGGTATTTCTTGCGCTATCTCTCGCCGAAAGATGACCAAAGGCCCTTTGACAGTGCCATCGCGAACCGCTGGCTCCCCGTCGACCAGTATGTCGGAGGAGTGGAGCACGCGATTCTCCATCTCTTGTATTCCCGTTTTATCGTCAAGGTGCTTCACGATCTTGGATCGGTCGATTTCGACGAACCGTTCGCGCGGTTGTTCACGCAGGGGATGATCATTAAGGACGGCATGAAGATGTCGAAATCAAAAGGGAACGTGGTGAGCCCCGACGAACTGATTGAACAGTATGGGGCGGACACGGTCCGTCTCTATACGCTTTTTATCGGCCCCCCGGAAAAAGATGCCGAATGGAATGACCGCGGCGTGGAAGGGGCTTTCCGGTTTCTGAACCGCATTTGGCGTCTTTATTCGCTTCTTGTCAAGCGGGCCGTTTGGAGCGCGTCTGTCTCATCGGCAACGGGCGGAAGCGGAGAAGAGGTCGTTCTCCGTCGGAAACTCCATCAGACCCTCAAAAAAATCACGGAAGACATGGAGGGCTCTTTCCATTTCAACACGGCGATCGCCTCCATCATGGAGCTGGTGAACGATCTTTACCGTGCCTTGGGAGAAGAAGAACGCGTACTCACGGAAAGCGAAAAAAACCTTTTCCGCACCTCCTTTGAAACCCTCGTGCTGCTTCTCGCTCCTTTTGTCCCTCACCTGGCCGAAGAACTCTGGTCGTCCCTGGGGAAGAAGGGGAGCATCTTTCGCGCGCCCTGGCCTTCCTATGACCCTTCCGCGATCCGCACGACAGAAGTGACGCTTGTTATTCAGGTGAATGGGAAGGTCCGCGCCAAACTGACTGTGGAAACCGATATCACGGAAACCTCTCTCAAAGAAAAAATTCTTCGGGAGGAGTCGGTAAAAAAATGGCTCGACGGAAAAGCCGTGAAACAATGGGTCATCGTCCCGCAGAAACTGGTGAATCTTGTCGTCGAATAAATCCGCCCTTCTTTTTTTGAGCACGCTGCTCCTTTTGGGAACAGGGATTTTTTCTTATCAGAAAATCCACGCCTCTCCCTCTCTTCAGGTCATTTCCAAAAGTGTGTTAGAGGAGAAAGAAAAAATTTTTGAAGAGTCCAAACGGGTGTCGCTGGCGCACGGGACCGAGGAGGACTTTGCAAGGCTTCCTCATATCGGGCCGG
>OBEQ011624174.1_pt1 | contig 25798 bp, 31 predicted proteins | sample 1670901 | NCBI WGS metagenome assembly OBEQ01 (sample SAMEA104232315, study PRJEB22302) | groundwater metagenome | biome: forest; feature: aquifer; material: groundwater | place: USA | collected 2011-08-07 | depth 5.4 m | reverse complement strand
GCGAATGCGCAAGCCAAAAGCATCGGCACCAAAATTTTATTTGTCGCTTCTGGATTGCGACCAATAGCTTCCATCGCTTTCGCGCCAATCAAACCGATACCAATACCCGGACCAATAGCCCCCAAACCGATCGCTAACGCTTTTGCAACTGTACTTAAATCCATATAATTTTTCTTAAATTAATATTAATAATTTCGACTAATTGATAATTCACCTCACCCCAGCTCTCTCCAACTCCTCCTGTCCTCCCCTTATCAGGGGAGGAACAAATGATTCCCCTTGATAAGGGGGAACACAAGGGGGTTCAAGGAGAGGGCGAACTCAAAACATGCTTTTCTTCGTGTCCTTCCGCATGTTCCTCGTGATCCGTGGCTGAAATCGTGAAATAAACAACCAAGAGCATTGAAAAGATGAGGGCTTGAATTACTCCGACCAGTATTTCCAAAAAAAGAAACGGTACCGGCAAGATATAGGCAAATAAAGCCGCCATTGATGCCAAAAGAACTTCTCCGGCAAACACATTCCCAAAAAGTCGAAACGACAACGAGGCAATTTTAGCAAATTCTCCGACAAGTTCAAGCAACCCGACAAAGAACGTGATGGGGGCGACGATAATGACCGTTTTATCTTTTCTTATCTTGGTAAATATCTGCCCCAGTGCTTTGACATTAACATATTTATTAAAAATTTTCCATATCCCGATGGAAAAAATACCGAACAGGTTTGCTCCGATAACCGCCATGACAGCGAGCGCGATAGTTGTGTTTACATCAGCAGTACCTCCACGGAGAAATGGAATAAAAGCTAAGCCCTCATTGCTCTTCTCTAAAAGACCAAACCCCCCGATAGGCAGAAGCCCTAACCAATTGTTAACCAGCACAAAAAAGAAAACCGAAATTGCTAGAGGGAAAACTTTCATAGAAATTGCTCGGTTGTTCGTGACCTGATCACAAAGATCTAGCGCGCCTTCGACAATAATTTCAAAAATATTTTGCAAAGTGTTTGGCACTTCGCGCAATTTTTTTTTCAAAATCACAGCTAAAGTAATAATTATTAAAACCGCGAGCCACGAAGAAAGCAAGGCATTCGTCAGAGTAAAATTTCCCAAATGAGAAATCGGTTCGGCAAATAATGTTGTTTCATGTGATATATTTTCCATAATTATTTTTGATTCAACCCCTCCTTGGTCCTCCCCTTATCAGGAGAGGAAGACTCTGGTCCCCCTGACAAGGGGGATTCAGGGGGTTGTATTTTCTTTATATAATCTTTCACCGTTCGCACAATACCAAATATTGAAAATAAAAATGCAACACCCGTCAGCCCCAAAAATATCCAAGGCTCCGTGCCATAATGCGCATCTAGCATTTTACCAAACACTAAAGCCAATATGATAGGTACAATAACCCAAGTCGAAACCCTGCCGAATATCTCCAGAGCTGGCTTCCAATCTAATTTTTTCTTGTCGTCACCCATAAAAAACAAAAGGCTTTGTGCCTTTCTATCAGTATAAATTAAAAATATATGGGATGCAAATTTATCTCTGACTTGTCTTGATGCCATTGACTTCTTATAAAAAGTGTATTAACATTTATCAAAGTTACAAGGTTCTTTGAGAAAGCCGGGTGAGGAACGCATTTTTAGTGGCTTAATTTTTTGAGCGATTGAACATGCGTTCCTCAATCAAGGGGCATGCAGTAGAAAGAAAGAAACTATGGAAAAACCAGAACTCACTCTGAGAGGAGTGAAAAACTTGCAAAAAAAGCTAAAACCATACAACCTCAACATAATTCCCGATGGAAGCATTGGGAATGAAACAAAAAAAGGGATTCTTGCCTTTCAGCAAAAGGCGGGACTTCCCGAAACCGGGGAATTCGACTCCGAAACAGTCGAAGCCCTGGAAAAATCTTAGCGAACGCCCAGAGAGTGCATTCGCCCATCATCCACACTCTCTACCTTGGTCGGCGACGATCAAGGTTTTTTTATTATTATTTTGCTTTTATCTCCAGCTTTTCGACGCGAACAGTTAAATTGCTAATTTTTTTATCATATGATAAGCCATCGTTATTTAAACTGGAAATATTTTCCCTAAAACTCTTGCCGTCTTCATGAATTGCTTTGATTTCTTTTAGGATTATTTCCGATACTTTTTCTTGGATTTTTATATCTTCTTTTGTTGCCATTTTTGCCTCAACGCTCTCAAAACCCTTTAATGTAGAAGCGGCTAATTTGTCGATTAAGTCTACAGCATTATCAATTTTTTTATTAACACCTTTAAATCCCTTATTCATGGAAAGGGCTAGGTCTTCAATACTCATTCTTTTTTTTTATTACTTTTTTCATTTTTATTTTTCTTCTTTAAATAATTTATGTTTCCTTAAAAAATTTATTATGGGTTTTCCACATTTCACACAAAATTCTTTGTCGGAAAAATAACCAACCCCAGCCTTTACTGAATTCATCTCTATTTTCTTCTTGCAAATATCGCACTTTCTAACATTCATACTATTATTCTAACAAATTTTAAAAAGCAAGCAAATCGGTGAGTGTGGATGGAATCGGACCTTCGACCTCTGTCTTATCAGGACAGCGTTCTACCACTGAACTACAGACACAAATTTTACTACTGAGGTCAGGATCCCAGTACAGCAGCGAAGCTGTGTACGGGACATGCACCGTTCTACCACTGAACTACACACTCAATAGAAAAAACTATAACAAAAATAGAGTAGTAATGCAAAATTCCCCTCTTGAGGGGTGGCTCGGTAATCCGAGACGGGGTGGAAAAATTCATCCACCTCCCCCGCATTAGCGGAGTACTCCTCAAGAGGAGAATAATCCACCAATCAAAAAACCACCGGGTGGTGGTTTTTTGATTCTAAAATATAAATATAAATTAGTACTCTCGACGTCCGCCTCCTCCCCCATAACCTCCTCGGTCACTGCCGCCAGTTCGTGGTGGACGAGCTTCCATTGGGCGAGCTTCGTTGACAGTAAGTTTGCGTCCTTCGAATTCTTGATCATTGAACATAGAAATTGCTTTTGCAGCCTCATCCTGAGATGACATTTCAACGAATCCAAAACCTTTAGAACGACCAGACATCTTGTCCATGATAATCACAGCGGATACTACAGATCCAGCTTGTGCGAAGAGCTCCTTAAGAGCGCCTTCTTGTGTGCTGTAAGGGAGTCCCCCTACGTATAGCTTTGTAGCCATAACTTTACTTCTCCCGTTTTAAAAAATCGGGCAAAAACTACTTAATAAATCTCCCGTCTTGGCTAAAGCTAAAACGGGCAATGTAGAAACTCGATTTCGCTAAACGAGACGCTACAGTAAAAGTATAGCATATATCTAAAATGAAATGCAATTACTTATTGAATGTAGGTAGTCTATATTTAATTATATTAATTGTGGCTGTATATTTAAACTTATACCTTCGAATGCTTGTTGTTTAGCCATATTGAATAAATTATTTTTTTTATTCAATTCCTTTAATCTTTTTTCTGATATTTTTATATATTCTGGATTAGAATCTATGCCTATATAATTTAACCCAAGTCTCTTAGCAGCTACGGCAGTTGTTCCACTACCAACAAATGGATCAAGTATCACAGCATCTTTGTAAAATGCAGTCAATTTAATTAGATGTTCACAAATATCTAAAGGCTTTACAGTTTTATGGTTATTAAAATCACCTTTCTCTTTTTTTGTTGGCTTACCAATCAAAAAAGACTTATCAATTATTTCATTTATATTTTCTACTGTTAAAATATTAGCTGGGAACATATTGTCTCCAACTTTGATATTTGTATTCATTAAACCTATGTTGTTTTTTAACATATTATTTAAGTAAGTTCCATCAGTAGGTTTTTGAGACATAACAATTGGTTCAAAACAACTTTTTATTTGGGGTGTTTTCCAGCCATTAAATTTTTCCTTGATAGTATTTTTTTCTACACTTGATATTTTCATTTTGTCTATAAAATGATTTATGCTCATCGCCTTTGCTTGATTTTGTGTATACAGCCATAAAAAACAATCTCTAATTTCTAAACCTGCGTCATCAATAGCCGAAGCCATTCTATGATATAGTCGTGGACTAGAAAAAGAAAAGAAAAAACCGCCTGGTTTTAGTATTCTATATATTTGCTCTGATACTTTTAGATACCACTTATAGAAATCTTGCCCTTGTTTTCTGTCAAATTTCATTCCAGCTGGTAATGATTTTATTGTTTGTTGATTTTTTTTATTTTCAACTTCTTCGTATTGCCAATTATTGTCTAATTTATCAAAAAAGTAAGGTGGATCTGTTAAAACTACATCAATAGAATTGTCTTCTATTTTAAATAGCAGTTCCAAAGAATCGCCTAGAATTATTTGATTAATAAAATCTTTATTTTGCATCTGGGTTTTGTCCCTTAAATTCCTTATAAAGTACTCTATAAATTATTTTTCTTACTCCTTTGTCAAAATTTTTAACAAAATTTGCATCCGCTAATTTTATAACTCTTCCCTTGTCATCATAAACCCATCTGTTTCTATCAGCTCTATTGCATTTTTGACATTGCGGAATAATATTTCCACTTACCAATGGTTTATTTGGATCCATATGAGCTTTTTGTAATATTGTTTTAGTTGCAGGCCAATGAAAATGAGGTTTATTTTCTTGTGATCCACAAGTGGCACAACGAAAATTATATTTTTCTTTAATCTGTTCCCAGTTGTCTGTACTAGAAATTCTGTGTCCTTTTGTAAACCCTGGATATGGCTGTTCTAAAGTATAAAGTTGATAAGATCCTCTTTCAATTTTTATAACGATGTTGTCACGACCTCCAGCGACAATCCACCACCCAGCCTGTGCGCCAAGATGTCGTGCTTGTTGCACATCATTTGTATTAGGATAATAGCTTCTAATAAACTTGGTTAATTCTCCCTTACTAACTTTTCTAGTTTTTGGATAATCGTATGCTAAATAAATCAAAACAAGAGCATCCTTCGTGAAATTGCCTCGTGAATCATAAAGTTTTGGTAACTTCACTCCAAAAGACTTTAGATATTTATTGTAAAACTCACAAAGTGTTTTATAAATACTTTCTATTGATTTTTTATTTAAAATTAAACTATCTAACATAATGTTCATTTTAGCATATAAACTTAAAAAGCAATAAATATGGGCTCCTTAAGTATTCGACAGTTTTAAAAATTTTATATCTTATTTATCAACTCTTCTATCAACTTTAAGATATTCTCAAATGTCATAAAATTAATAACGCCAGAAGTATGATTAATTGACGGTTTAGTAAAAACTATAGTTTTATCACTATTCCCATTATTAAGACACGCATTTACTAAATTTTCAAAATTAACAAAAAATACATCTTGGCGACTTTTAACATCGGACGGTAAAACTGACCAAACATCTAAAATTAAATTAGATTTAAGGGCTGAAATATAAACATCATTATTATATTTTTCATCAAGAAGCCAACCTGCATTCTCTAAATGTTCTTTTTCTTCAAAACTAATTGAAAAACTAGAAAAATTTACATTTGATAATATTTTTTTTGTGATAAAAATTTGATCTAAACCTAAATAATAGAGTCTTAAAGCATTCGCAATTCTAGCAAAAACTTCATTGGAAGAAGCTTTCTCTGATGAGACTTTACTTAACTTATAAATTTCTTTTAGATATGGAATTAGAATTGTATACATATTTTTTATAGTACTAAAAACACAGAATTTTATCAATGTCTCTATGGTAATAAATTCTATTGAAACTATGATCTAAGTTATTTCTATCAGAATTTAGATTTATAATTGAAAAAATGCTTGCAATTACTATCCCTATAACCGAAACAAGAAGACTCCACATTGCCAACTTAGTAACTAAATCAACACGTTGACCTAATTTCACTAACTCAGTTAACTCACTAATTTTGGCCGAAAGTTTTTCTAGGGGAAGTTTTTCTAGAGATTCATTTGATTTTCCAATGCCTAAACTTTTTTTTTCTTTTTCTTCCATTATTTGATTATATCATTAATAGCAATAAAAAAGAGAGGAAGATTTCTTTTACTCTTCTCCCTCATCCCCCACTACTCCGGACTGTATATCCGCGATGATGTCTTCAATTTCCCCTTCCATTATTTTTGGTAGATTGTGCCAAGATTTTTTAATGCGATGGTCGGTCACTCTATCCTGCGGAAAATTATAGGTGCGGATTTTTTCGGACCTATCGGCGGTACCGATTTGGTCCTTTCTATCGCCCGCGTATTTCTTCGCTTCTTTTTCTTCTTCCAGTTGTTGAAGCTTTGCGGTCAAAATAGACATTGCCTTCTCCCTGTTCGCGAGCTGACTTCGCTCGTTGGTCGAACGGACATCGAGCCCCGTCGGCTTGTGGATGATGCGGACAGCCGTCTCCACTTTGTTTACATTCTGTCCGCCCTTGCCGCCGGAACGAGAATATTCCATTTCAAATTCAGAAGGGTCAATTTTAAAATTGACTTTTTTACGAATTGGAAGCACCGCTACAGACGCAGTCGAAGTGTGTATCCTGCCATTTTTTTCCGTCGCCGGCATTCTCTGCACCCGATGCACACCCGTCTCATAACGCATTTTGTCATAAACACCTTTACCTTTTACTTCAAAAGAGGCTTCTTTATAGCCATTCAAATCGCTCTTGGATTCATAGTTTACTCTCCAGAACCAGCCCTGCGCTTCGGCAAATTTTTCATACATGTGGGCAAGCTCCCAGGCAAAAAGAGAGGCTTCATCGCCGCCGGCTCCGGCACGAACCTCTATCACTATTTCATTCGTGATCTCAGCTTCCACTTTATCTTTATCTAAAATTTCTTGGACTTGCTTTTCTAGTCTATCTTTTTCTTCCTGAATAAATTTAAGTTCTTTAGCTGCCATTTCATGCAAGGACTCATCGCCGGCGAGCATTTCTCGCACTTCGGCCTCTTCACGCAGAAGTTTCTCTAGGCTGCTCGCTAGGTAGCTAGTCCTATGGTCTTTTTTTATTTCATTTAGATTCATTTATTTCTTCGCTTTGGAAGATAATGCTTTTCTCTTATTGAATCGCTCCACGCGTCCAGCAGTGTCCATGATTTTTTCATTACCAGTATAGAAAGGATGGCACTGGCTACAGATTTCCATCGCGATAGCCGGCATCGTCGAACCAACTTCAAAAATCGCTCCGCAAGCGCAGGTCGCCTTTGTTTTTAAATCATATTTTGGGTGTATATCTTTTTTCATGGTTCGATTTTACTCACCATGACCCTGAGTTATTATCGAATGGGTCATCGTTTAAACACATTATCATAATTTTAGTTTTAGAGCAAATCTATATCAGACTGAATTTTAGACTTAAGTTTCATAACGCTTCGGCTGTAAGAACAAGAGGAACCACCGGAACCATAGTATTTGCAAGCAGCTCTGCTCTGCGCGCTCGCGCTATTTCCGACCGCTCCAAGATCAGATAAATACATGCCCGAGGCCATAAAAGCATCTTTCGGAGACCATGGATTGGCAACGTAACCTAAGATGGATTTCAGACGATCCGCAAAAAGTTTCCAAGTGGAGGGAATAAATTGCGCCGGTCCCATCGCGCCACCGTATCCCTTGACTCCGGCGATCGGACAAGACACAGCTGTTTGGTAAGCGTTGAATCCGAGATCAACCGTCATGCTCAAAAATACTGGAATGTCGCGTGTCGGATTCATTACATTATAAAATACTTGTCCGGTATTTTTCCCGACTCCCAAGCCTGTGTCCGGATTAGTCAGATAACACTGCCCGACATTTCCGCCCAAGTTAGATTCCTGCGTTAAAATTGCCAGCAGAAACGCAGGGTCAACGCCCAAATTATTTTTTACTTCATTCGCATAAGCAAGCGCGGTACCGAAATCAATTTTGGTAGAAATCCCGGCCAGACTAAATAGGGCGCTACGAATCTTGTCCGCTTGAGCTTTTTTTTGCGCCGCTAATTTATTATATTCAGCTTCTTTATTTTTAGAAATAGCCAGAAGTTGCTTTTTCTCCGCTTCAGATTGAGCTACTTTTTTTTGCGCGCTTTCCAACTCAGCCTTGGCATCCGTTTCGGCATTCCGTTTTTTCTCAAGGTCAGTCTTGGCAGCTTCAGTCTCCACTTTTACACCATTGATAATATCAATAGAGCTTTTGACAGCTTGTTTAAGGGAAGTATAAGACTCCAAGTCGCTGTAAAAATTGGAAATATTATCATCGGAAAGAACTAAATGCACTAAAGTGTTCTCATCAAATTCATTGGTGTTGCGCAGAAGCTGAGCCAAGGACTCATGTTCGCGATCTATTTTGTCAGAGAGCGACTGGATCGTGCTGACTTTTTCAGCAATGTTCACTTTCAACTGAGCGATAACAAGAGCTCTTGCCTTTATTTTTATTTTCAGAGCATTGATCTGGCTAGTCAAGTAGTCCACATCGCCTTTGAGCGTACCCGTAGTCTTTTGCTGTGCTTTTTGCTGGTTTAATAAATCATTAAGCTGCGCCTCTATTTGGGTTAATTCAGTTTGACAATAATCTTTATCCGACTGCGCGGAAGACACCGTCAGCGTCAAACAATCAAAATTAGCCTGCGCTTTTGGTACAGAAAAAAGTGATAAAATAAAGCCAAAAGAAAAACTAAGCAAAACAAAAAAGTGGACTGTCTTCCAAATCATAACTCTTATTGTACCATAAAATTGGTTGGTTTTTACTTTTTCTCCGGTTTCTTTTCAGCCTTTTCGTCTTTAGTCGCTGGCGCAGCACCTTCCGCCGCCGGAGCTCCTTCTTCCTCTTTCTTGCCCTTCTTCTCGACTTCGATAGCTGTCAAATCGACTGGAGCAGCGACTTCTTCTTTTTCTTCAACCTGAGCGACAACAGAAGCGACAACATCGCTGCCATGAGTTATTGCCACAACTCCAACCGGCAATTTTATATCAGATACAATGACAACATTGTCGAGCCCTTCGAGTTTTGATATATCCACTTTCAGATTCTGCGGAAGTGCCGCAGGCAATGCTTCGATTTCAATTTCGTGAAGCACTTTCACGAGATTTCCGATTCCGCTCTTCACTGCATTTGATATGCCTTCAAAGACAAGGGGAACTTTGACCTTGATTTTCTTAGTCATATCAATAGCTAGAAAATCCACATGTATCGGCTCGTCCGTTACTGGATCAACTTGCACTTCGTGAATCAGCACATCTATATCTCCGCCTTTATCCATGCCGATTTTTACAGCCGAAGATTCTCCCGCGTCGCGCCAGACTTTCTTGAATTCAACATTCGGAATGGAAATAGAAGTGGACTTCTTACCAGCGCCATAAAAAACAGCCGGAATTTTTCCGGATTTCCTCAACGCACTCAGTTTTATGCCCAAATCTCTCGGGGAGGCTTTAATTACAAACATAAATCCAAGTATACAGAAAAAAAATTAAAATGCAATATGCCCCCTTATGTATTCCTTTGTGCCTCCGTATTCTTTCGTCGGGACTTTTTTGCCGGGGTTTAAAATATACTTTGGGTCAAAAATTTCCTTGATTTGCTTGAAGATTCCGATTATTTTTTCATCATACATTTTGTTCAAATACGGCGTACGGATCAGGCCGTCGTTATGCTCAGCTGTAATCGAGCCTCCGAGCGAGGTGACCAAATCGTAAACTTGATTCGAAACCTGCATAATCATTTCTTTTAAATTCGGATCTTTCGGATTCACTAGAGTATATATATGCATATTGCCATCGCCCGAATGCCCGCCGACGGCAAAAGTCATTCTTTTTTTGTAGACATCTAAAATTTTATACAGCGCAGGATAAAATTCCGGTATTCTTTCTGGTTTGACGATGACATCATCGACGAAAGGCATAGATTTAACTTTTTTTAGGTGGTAGCGAATCAAATTGAAAGCTTCGTGGCGAATAGTCCAATATTTTTTTGCTTCTTCCTCATTTTTTGTCAGGCGTATGCCTATTTGATGACTTGTTTTTAGATCTTCCAGCGCTTTTTGGACTTCCCTGTCTATTTCTTCCTGTGAATCCCCTGCGAATTCAATCAACAGAACAATTTTTGGAAAGCCGTGCTGGAGAGTCATCAAGGCTTCGGGCCAAAAACTCAGCATGAGTTTAAAGAAATTTTTTAAGCCCAAAAGTTTGGCGAAACTTCTGATGTATTTAAGCACAATCAAAAAGGTTTTATCATCATAAGACTCCAGCGACTGTGGGTTGTATTTTAAAATTTTATTTACCAAATCAGGCAATAAATTCATGTCGCGCAAAAAAACCACGAGCAGGCGAGTATGTTTCGGCTCCGGCACAAGACGAAAAGTAATTTCTGTGGCGATGCCCAAAGTCCCCTGTGAACCAACGAGAAGCTTGTTTAAGTCAAATACAACCCCTCCTGACCTCCCCTTATCAGGGGAGGAATTCTTAATCACATTCCAAATATAATAACCTGCCGAATTTTTGTGCACATCCGGCTTGGCATTTTTTATTTCCGTTTCGTTATTTTTAATCAAATCGTAAACTTTGGTATACATTGGACCCTGCTTGGAAACCTCACCGAGAGGAATAGCTTTAACTGTCCTTTCGACGCCGTCGGCAAAAACAATTTTTGTTTCCAAAATATAATCCTCCGTCTTCCCAAATTTCAAAGTTCTCTCCCCTGCAGAATTATTGCCAAACATTCCGCCCATAGCGTTGATAGTTTTCGAAGCTGTAAAACAAGGCAAAATAAGCCCTTTCTCTAAAGTTAATTTTTCAAAATCTCGATAGAACATGCCTGGCTGGACCGTGATTGAATAATTCACCTCACCCCGACCCTCTCCTTGTAAAGGAGAGGGGGGAAATGCAATCAATTTATTCATATACCGAGTGAAATCTAAAATAATAGATTCAGAGAGAGCCCCACCGGACATATCTGTGCCCGCACAGCGAGCCGTAATTGAGAGTTTTCCATATTTCTCCGCTAGGTCCCCGCCCGCATCGCCTTGCGAAGCATGGCGGGCAGGTTGCCTAGCGGAATTTTCTGAAACCCATCTAACCAAATTTTGCACATCTTGCGAATCCTTCGGAAAAACCACCACCTTCGGGCGAACATCAAAAATACTCGCATCATGGGAATATTTCAAGAGAGTTTCCTCGCTGTCCTCCACATCCCCCTTAAAAAATTTTTGGATTTCCGGTTTCATTTATATTGGCCAAGAGTTGCCAAGCTGTTATTTTTTGCGGCTTGAAGCAACAGCGTCTGCGCGCCGGCGACATCCGCAGGATTTTTTACCCAAGATTGCAAAGCCGAGTTTTGAATCGCGCGACCGTAAGAAAATGACAGCGGCCAAGGAAAAGGGCTGTATTTATGCATCGCGTTTAAATTAATTGCAGCTTCATCGCCCGGCTGACCTCCGGAAATGAAGACTATGCCGCCAATATCGTAAGGAATGTGTTCTTTGAAACATTTTATGGTCATTTCTGCAACTTTCTCGGCGGGCGCCCTGTTGAGCGCTTCTTTTCCAGAAAAAACCATGCTGGTTTTCAAAATAATGCCCGGAATAAAAATACCTGAATTTTTTAATTCGGAAAAAATAATGTCTAAATTTTTTGCATTAACTTCATAACATTTTTCTATTCTGTAATCGCCGTCAACCAAAACTTCCGGTTCAACAATCGGCACGATGTCATTTTCTTGGCAAAGTTTTGCATATTGCGCGAAAAGTTTGGCATTGGCTTTCATGCACTCTATGCTCGGAGTATTTTCCCCTATAGTATACATCGCGCGCCACTTGGCAAAAGTCGCGCCGAGTTTCCTGTATTCTTTCAAACGTTCATCAAGTCCCTCGAGACCTTTAGTAACTTTTTCTCCGGGAAGCGGCGGAAAGTCAACCAAACCTTCGTCGACTTTGATGCCGACATCAATCCCCTTTGATTGCAAAACAGAAGTAAAACTTTTTCCGCTCTTTGTAGATTGTCTAATAGTCTCATCGAAAAGAATGTATCCGGAAATATATTTTTCAATATTTGGAGCTGTTACCAAAAGTTCGCGATATTCTTGGCGCTTTTCCTCGGTTGTCGGCACGCCGAGTTTCTCAAAACGCTTATTGCATGTCGACATGCTCTCATCAATAGCGAGAATTCCTTTCGGAGAAATCGTCAGGCGAGCAACTGTTTCTTTAAGAATATTTTGACTCATTTTTTACTTAAGTAATTCTATTAATAATTGCTTGCTAGCCGCAGGATTTGCCGAACCTTTGGTTTCTTTCATTATTTGCCCAACCAAAGACATTATAGCCTGTTCTTTGCCACCTTTGTAGTCTGCGACTACTTTCGGGTTCGCATCAATAATTTTTTGAGCTATCTTTTTGAGTTCACCTGTATCGCTGCTTTGCAATAAATTTTTCTCAGTGGCAATTTTTAATGGCGATTCGTCGTTTAGCACAATCATCCCCAAAATATCCTTCGCTACTCGCGAAGAAATTTTATTTTCCGTAACTAAATTTATCAACTCAGCAAAATTACCCGCCCTTGGACATCGGATGTCCAAGTTGGCTTTTTTGAGACCCATATAGTCAGTCGTAATATAGTTCGATGCTATTTTTACTTTATCTTTATTTGCTAGAATTTCTGCGAGAGCAGAAAAGCTAGCACCTAGCTCTGGATCATTTATGTAAATTTCTATATCTTCCTCCTTTATTCCAAAATCCGCTTTGTATCGAGCTCGCTTTGCTTCTGGCAACTCCGGCAACTCTTTTTTTATCTTTTCTAAATCAAAGCCAGTTTTTTTATCTTGCAGTTTTAACTTCGGCAGATCCGGCTCCGGGAAATATCTGTAGTCTGCGCTCCCCTCTTTTTTTCTCTGAGAAAAAGTTTTTTGCTTGGCTTCGTCCCAACCGCGAGTCTCTTGAACTATTTCTGCCGCCTTGCCGGACTCATGCAGTTCTATCATTCTATCTATCTCGAATTTTATTGCTTTCTCCACGCTCTTGAAAGAATTTAAATTTTTTATTTCAACATAATTTTTAGCTTTTTTATTTCTATCAGCTGACACAGATACATTCGCCTCCACGCGCATCTCGCCTTTTTCCATGTTCGCTTCGGACACGTCCAAGTACCAAAGTATCAGTTGAAGTTCTTTGGCAAACTTTGAAGCCGTTTTGGCTGTCTCTTCCGCGTTATCAAAAGTGTGAGCCTTGGTCACGAGCTCCATGAGTGGCACACCGGAGCGATTGAAATCAATGAGTGAAAAATCTCCGCGATCATGCTTGTTATTCGCGGTGTCTTCTTCTAAATGCACGCGGGTGATGTCCATGCCTGCCAAATGTCCGCCTGAAACTATCGGATACTTATATTGTGAAATCTGGTAGCCCTTTGGAATGTCCGGATAGAAATAATTTTTGCGGTCAAATTCCGTGAAGTCTGCAATCTCGCCGTCTACAGCCAACCCCACTTTTATAACATTCTCTATGGCTTTCTTATTCAAAACCGGCAAAGTACCCGGATGCGCCATGCAAACTGGGCAAATATTCGTATTTGGCTTTTCCTCATCGGGATTGTTCCTGCAAGCACAAAACATCTTCGTGTTTGTTTTCAATTCTGCGTGTATTTCAAGCCCAATTGTTGGATAATATTTGTTCGCCATAACTCCAACATAATATCATATTTTTAAAAAAATTATAAACTCTCCCATCTGTCTACTATCTCGAACATATGTAAAAGATAGTAGACATCTTAAAAAGCTAAGAAAAATTAATTTTTGGGCTTGAGAGTTCCATTTTTTGTGACTTCTAGGATTTCGACATAGTCTATAATTCCCAATCTACTCAAATCAGCAACAAATCTCTCAGGCAATAAAACTTTACCTACCCAGACACTTTTGTGAACCAAATTAAAACCGAGTGTCTGCAACATATCTCTTAAAATATTTCGCTCTTTATTAAAAGCTACTGGTATATCATAACTTATCACCACAACTGTCTCCCCTGCCTTTTTATTATATAAATTTTTGTTTAAGGGGAACGAGTTTTGGAAATTATTTAATTTATTCTTTCCTTTTTCGCTCAAATAAATTTGTTTGGAATTGTTTTCCAAAATAAATCCTTCGCTTTTCAATTTAGATAAATACTTTTTAAAATTTCTTATTTTTTCTTTATTTAATTGTGAATTTATTCTGTTATCTTGTATTTTTGAAAGTTCATACCTCATCTTACCACCCGTTGCACCATATCCCGCTCTAAGAAAAGCATTCGCGAAATCAATATAGTCGATCACTCCATTTTCTAAAGAATTTAAGATTTTATAAAGTATTTCTCCTTTCATAATCTTTATTATATAACAAATTTCCCTTGTCTACCATCTCAGACATATGTAAAAGATGGTGGAAAAAATTACAATTTAAATCTTCTCATTTCTTTTTTTCTTCGTTTTCAGATTGTTTAAATTTATTTTCCATATTTTAATATAAATATAATTTATTTCTTTTTTAAAATTTTCACCAACGCATCAGCAAACTTTTTTACCATTTTATCATCATAGAGGGACAGCACAAAAACTTTTTTATCAAGTTTCTCAAATTTCTTTTTTTCTCTATCAATAATTTTTTCGTCTACAACATCTGTCTTCGTCAAAATAATTATTTCTTCTTTTTGAGATAATCCCTCATCGCCTAATTCTAAGCTCTCATCATATTTTTCCAATTCTTTGCGAATTTCTTTGTAGCTTTTTATCATGCCAGTCGAACCCTTCGACAGATTTTCGAATGAAACCAAATGAGCCAGCATTTTGGTGCGTTTGATGTGACGTAAAAATTTCACTCCAAGACCTTTGCCCTCGGAGGCTCCTTCGATAATTCCCGGAATGTCCGCAATAATATAACCGTGAAAATCTCCCAAGTTTGGGTCAAGCGTCGTAAAAGCATAATCGCCCACTTTTGCGTCTGCATTGGTGAGCGCATTCAAGAGCGAAGACTTGCCCGCGTTCGGCAAACCGACAAATCCAAGGTCAGCAAAAAGTTCCAGCTCTATCTGGAAATTTCCTTTTTCGCCTTCTTGCCCAATTTTACTTTCATAAGGGGTCGTATTGATTGAACTTTTGAAATGTTCATTGCCGAAACCGCCGTATCCGCCTTTTAAGAGCAGAATCTTTTCTCCTTCGGTCGTCAGTTGCCATTTTTCGTCAGTCGCCAGATTGGTAATAATAGATCCCACTGGCAATTCCAAAATAAAATCTTCGCCATTTTTTCCATGCAAGCTCTTGCTTCCGCCATCTGCGCCTCTGCCTGCAATGAATTCTTTCTTTGCTTTATATTTTAAAAGTATGTGCACATCTCGCACAGCAAAAACAAAAAAATCTCCGCCTCGGCCGGCATCGCCTCCAGCCGGTCCGCCTTTCGGTTCGAATTTTTGCCTTTTCCAGCGCACGACGCCGTTACCGCCTCTGCCAGCCTCCGCGTGTATTGTTATTTCGTCAATGAATGCCATAAATTTTAAAAATATGAAAATAAAAAATTCAAGGAGTCGTGGGTCCCCTGTCTTTTTGTCTCCGAGGGCGAAGACGGGAAGAATTTTTCATTTTCACATTTTACTTTCATAAAGCCAATTGTGCTAATTTGATAGCCCCTTCTTTGGATTTCGCCACCGCTAAAAATAACCCCCTGTGGCAAAATACAGCGTCCCTAACTGTGCTAATGTTCTGTAGATCCTCATCCCGAAGCCCAGCCCAAGATTTTGGAAAATTTTTCCTATTTTTAAAAGTTTTCGGATCCTCCCGAATCGCTTTGGCGCCCCAAGTCCCATCAATTTTTCTCGGACGAACCACAAAAAGTGGCTCAGGAAAATTATTCAAGATGTATTCAAAAGGATAATTCTTGTCTAAAACGATAATCCTCTTGTCTTTTGTGTTTTTATAAACGGAAACAACCGCGTCTTCTGCCAAAAATCCGTCTTTTGCCTGAATTATCTCGCGTGACAAAATAACTTTCGCAATTTCTACGCATTTTAAAAACATCTCATCGGAAGTTTTATCTTCCTCCCGCCAAGTCGGCCTCATTCCCGAGAAAGCGTGCTGAACCAGATACGGGCTTGTTTCGTATTTATTTTCGGCAAGTTCAAAGCCATTGTCCGAGGCATCAATCGGAGCCACCAGCTTTTTATCAATAAGGTCAACGACCCTTTCATCTCCGCAAATTTCAAGAGCAAATTTTTTCCAAACAAGACCAAAAGAGGCATATTCTATTCTGGGTTCTTCTGATCTTTTTCCAGCTCCGCCGATTTGATGATGATCAAATCTATTGACTTTTTCATCATACACTCCGCCGACATCAAAAACATAGCCGCCATTTTTTATAATTTCTTCATCGCGAGTGCGGAAAATTTCAAAAGTCTCCCCTGTTTTCTCTAAATAAATTTTAAGTGTAGCCGCCGCAAAAATATCGTCCGTGTGGAAAGTCCCGTCATGCGTAATTAATTTTACTGATTTATTCATAATATTCTTCAAAAATTTCGTAAGCGGCAGCGATTAATTTATCGACAACAATAAACGATATGATTAATATAACTACGATTAGGGAAAATCTCCAAATCTCATGACTGACACGGATAGCAGTATAACTGAAAAAATACCCGAGCAACATCATTCCCGGAGCCCAGAAAATAGTCGAGCTGATTTCCGCTTGCAGATATTTTACAAAATTTACATTTTTATAACCGGCAAAAATAATAACCAAATGATTCATCATGATAAATTTGGAAATAAAAATAGACCAAAATGGCTTCTCTTGAAAATGAGGCATTACATTATGTACTCGCCTTTCAATGTGCTGGAATAATTTATGGCTATTAAATTTTCTATGCAAGAATTTCCCTAAAAAATATCCGGACAGAGTCTTTACCATTCCACCGCAAAGAATTAAAATGAGAGCCAGCCAGAAATTAAGCGCGCCTAAAAGTACTAAAATACCAGTCGAAATAGCCACGACTTCCCCTTCAAATATTGTGACGAAAAAAATCAAAAGATACGCCAATACTAAATGATTTTCCACTAGGTTCCTTAAGATGTTTACAGTATGCATTTTAAAAATTTAGAATAGAGAATCGACAACTTCCCTGACCACCGTGCCGTCTGCCTTGCCTTTTAAATCCTTCATCAGGGCTGACATCAGCATCCCTTTCTTGGTGCCGTCTGTGATGGCAAGCTCTCCTTTTTTAATTCTGGCAATTTTCTCTACCTCGCTTTTGCTCATCATTTTCGGCAAATAAGTTTCTAAAATTGCAAGTTCTGATTCTTCTTCTTTGACTAAATCTTCCCGTCCGCCTTTTTTAAACTGCTCAATTGAATCCTTCCGCTGTTTTGCGATCTTGGTGATGACCGCAATCGCTTCTTCGTCGGTCAGCATTTCTTGCGGCTTTTTATTTTTGGCGACGAGTTCATTAGTAAATGCCGCAGACATAGCGCGAAAAGCCTGCAAACGCAAAGCATCATGCGCTATCATCGCTTCTTTTATTCCGTTTTTGATTTGTTCGTGTAACATGCGCGTATTATATCAAATTATGTTAAAATAATGAAATGTCCAAGTTGATATTTTTTGATACCGAAACCACCGGCAACGAAACGAAGGATTTCCTGATCCAAATTGCTTATAAAACGGGTGATGAAAAATTTATCGGTCTCTATAAGCCAAAAATCAAAATCCCTCCAACGGCTTCCGCTGTGCATCACATCACAAACAAAATGGTGGCAGATAGGCCATCTTTTTCTGAAAGCGACGATATAGAAAAAATAAAAGCGCTTTTTGAAAATGAAAATTCCGTCGTCGTGGCGCACAACGCGCCTTTTGATTTGATGATAATAAAAAAAGAGGGCATCACACCCGCAAATTTTATCTGCACACTAAGAGTAGCAAGGCACTTAGACAAAGAAAATAAAATAGAACAATATAGACTTCAGTACTTGCGCTACTATCTCGACATCGAAATAGACGCCACGGCGCATGACGCGCTCGGGGATGTATTGGTCTTAGAAAAACTTTTTGAAAGACTAAAAAATAAAATAATGTCGGAAAATAATTTGAGCGAAAGCGAAGCGACAGAAAAAATGATAGAAATTTCCAGCCACCCTTCCCTGCTCCGCACCTTCAACTTTGGTAAACATAATGGCAAGAAAATAGAAGAGGTTTTAAAAACAAACAGAGACTACCTAGAATGGCTACTAACCGAAAAACTCAAAAGCGACCAAATCGATGAGGATTGGATTTATACGCTAAAGCATTATTTGGGGAAATAATGCTAAAATAAAGGCATGCAAAACATTGTCTGGATTGGTTTAGCAATTTTGGGAGGGTTGGTGGTGGGCTTTTTTGTGTTTGGAAAAAAGAAGGAAGAGAGCGAAAATAAAAATGAAAAAGAAATTGGTCTGAATTTAATTTTAACTCAGATAAACGAACTCTCGCGAACAGTAGACAATAAATTAGGCGCATCGCAGAAAGAAGTCAATGAGAGCTTGCGATTCCATTCCAAACAATCAAACGAAATAATCAAGGACGTCACCGAGCGCCTCACTCGCCTCGACGAGACGAACAAGCAGGTCATTTCTTTCGCCGATCAATTGCAGAGCTTGGAAAATATTTTGAAAAATCCAAAACAGCGCGGCATCCTCGGTGAATATTATTTGGAAACCGTTTTGAAAAATGTCCTGCCGCCCGGCAGTTACCAAATGCAATACGAATTTCCTGACAAAACCATCGTGGACGCTGTGGTCTTCGTGAAAGATAAAATTATTCCGATAGACTCAAAATTCTCGCTGGAAAATTATAATAAAATGGTTGAGGAGCGTGACATTACAGAGAAAAAAAAGTTAGAAACAATTTTTGTAAATGATTTAAAAAATAGAATTACTGAAACCGCAAAATATATCCAGCCGACAAAAGGCACAACTGACTTCGCTTTTATGTTTATCCCCCACGAAGCGATTTATTATGATTTGATTACCAATAAAGTCGGAGCTGGAGACAAAAATGACAGCCAGAATGAAAATTTGATTCAGCGAGCCGCCGGAAAATATAAAGTTATCATTACCTCCCCGACTTCCTTCCTCGCCTATTTGCAAACCGTCCTGCAAGGACTCAAAGCGCTAAAAATAGAAGAGTCCGCCAAAGAAATAATCAAAAAAGTGGAAGACTTGGGCAAACATTTGAAGTCCTACGATGAATATCATAACAAACTCGGCAATGCCTTGGGCACCGTGGTAAACCACTACAACGCTTCAAATAAAGAATTAAAAAAAATAGACAAAGATGTGCTCCGCATCGCCGGAAGCTCGCCGGAACTATCTTTGCTTGAAGTTGAGAAGCCGAAGGTTGAAGAGTAGAATACATATTATTAGTAAATAAGAAAAAGAATATGAAACTTGAAACAATAAGAAAACAAGATCCTATAGCTGAGGAAATGCAAAGAATAAAAAGAAAAGCGCAAATTACTAAACAAATGGAAATTACAAGAAAAGAATTTTCTAGACGAGTATCTGAATTGCCAAAAAATCAAGAATACGAAAAAAAACGAGAGGAACTTTTGCAATGGAAAAAAAATTCTTATGATTCGTTTAACAAAGAATTAGATAAAATTTTGGAAGCTCAAAAAAAATTTGGAAGCCAGCATAATTTTTAATTTTTCAACAAAAATGCTATATTTTTTCTACGGCCTCATCGTCTAACGGCTAGGACAAATCCTTCTCAAGGATTAAATCGGAGTCCGATTCTCCGTGAGGTCACAAAATGAAACTTGGTTAAACAAAAAATAAAAGCTATACTCTCCTTATGCAAAAGCAAGTAAAAAAAGTTTTGGTTTTAACTCTAGGAATTGCTTTTATAATTCTGGGAATTCTTGGACTGTTTCTACCTTTCCTGCAAGGAATTTTGTTTTTGCTTATCGGCTTTATGCTTTTATCTCTTTATTTCCCAAATATCCGCCATCACATCCAAAAACACGCACAAAAATCTCCACATGCTTTTTCCATGGTAAACAAAGCGGAAAAGTGGATTGAGAAATTTATCGGAGAAATATAATTTATCTTTTCTCCAACCACTCTCTATCTTGCCTGACTAGCAATTTATTTTTATTTTCTTTTTCTAAAAGCAACGCCTCGCATACCCGCTCCATGCGTATGCCTTGAGAACCTTTTACGAGAACTAAATCCCCTTTTTGCACAAAAGTCTCTGCAAACTTCCCTGCTTCGGAAGAACTTAAAAATTCAAAAATATTTTCAGAGTTCATTCCTACCTCTAATGCGCCCTCTTTAATAGCCTTTGCTCTCTGACCAACTGTGATAAGCACATTAGCATTTTCTTTCGCAATTTTGCCGATATTTTTATGGGCTTCTTCGGTATGTTTTCCTAATTCGAGCATATCGCCCAAAATAGCAATTTTTCTCCCAGAGCATTTTACCTGCCCAAAAGTCAGAAGAGCCGACTTGCACGCAAAAGGTGAAGAGTTGTAGGTATCGTCAATAATAAGAGAATCTCTGATCCCCTTTAAAAGCCGCATCCGTCCCGGCGCAATTTCATAATTTTTCAGAGCATCTATAGCATTAATCATGTTGAATTTTAATCCTGAAGATAAAGCAAGGGCTGCCAAAGACGCATATATATGATTCCTCCCGAAGACTCCTTCGACAACGATCGGCAAACTTGTGCCTCCTTCATCTATCCTAAAAGTTACTCCTTTAGGAACTCCCTCCCCGTCATAAAGCATGCTATCACCAGACCCAAGCGCATCGGCACCAAGTTTCCACCCATAAGTGATGGTGATATTTTTTGTTTTTGCCTTCATGGCGAGAACATCCTCGTCATCAGCATTGAGTATCAGAAGTCCGTCTTTTTTTAAAGTTTTTATTAAACTGCTTTTTTCTTCTATCAAATTTTTGCGTGAATTAAAAAATTCAATGTGCGCCGGAGTTTCCCCTATGGCTGTAATAATAACCACATTGCTTGGGAGCCAAGAAGCAGTGCGGCGCATATCGCCCTCTTTGCCCACGCCCACTTCGAGAACCAGCCAAGTTGGATATTTGTGGGGCCAAATGTAAAGCCAAAAACCTTTCCCAATATTTTTGAGCCAAGAGAGAGGATTGTTCCATCCATTTGGGATACCTAAAATAGTGAGCGGCAGCCCTATTTCGCTGTTGTAACTCTTTTCACTTTTGCGGACATGCGCAACACCTGCAAGAACCGCATAAACCGCGTCCTTGGTGGAAGTCTTGCCGACACTGCCGGTAATCGCGACAATCTTTGGCTTGTATTTAGAAAGAACCAGCTGGGACTCTATTTTGAGTATATAAGCTATTATTTTTTTGAAGGCTGTTTTCATCGGTCGGGTGGAATTTCATAATAATTTATTAAAAAGTTGGTGATGTCGACAAATGGTTTAGTCCAAGTGGTCGCCGAATAGGCTACGCCTTTCGGATTTATGGCGTAAAGAAAAACGATAAACTTCGGATCATGAGCCGGGAAATAGCCCATAAAGGAATGCGTGTTCCTATCTTGATAGTATCCTCCGGTAGTATTATTCGCAACTTGCGCGGTGCCGGTTTTTACCGCCACCGAGAAATGATCCAGTCCCGCATGGAGACCTTTGTCCATAACAGTCACAAGCATCTGAGTAATTATGTCACTTGTTTCTTTTGTGATTTTGGCGCGGACAGTCGGATAGTTCATAATTTTAGAAGTACCGTCATTATATTTTATTTCTTTAACAATGTGCGGCACAATTAAATTCCCTCCATTCGCGAGCGAGGCTAATGCTCGGGTGAGTTCGATCGGCGTGAGAGCTATCCCCTGACCAAAAGCGGCATTGGCATATTCAATTTCCCGAGGACTAGTCAATATATTTGAAACAAGTCCGGAAGTTTCATTTGGTAAATCAATGCCGGTTTTTTCTTTGATGCCATAGGAGAGTAAGTAATCGCGTAATTTATCTTTACCTAAGTGCTGTTCGACAAAAACCATTCCAGTGTTGAGAGACTGATTTAAAACGTCTTGCATTGTCGTGCCCGGACCTCTGCCCCTTTTGTCGAAATTAGAAATTTTATGGTTCTCAATTGTAACTTCTCCTTTATCATCGTAAGTGGTCTCGGGTGTGACAACATTCGCATCAAGGGCTCCGGCCATAATCAAAGGCTTGACCACCGAGCCGAATTCCAGCACGTTTTCCACCAAAGGGTTGGCGAAAGTAGAATTATTTTTTACTTTAGAAAAATCATTGGGGTCAAAATCAGGCTTGACACCGAGGGCATAAATAGAACCATCAATTGGATTCATAATAACTCCGCCAACCGAGTCTATTTGATATTTATCTTGCACCTCGTTTAATTTTTTCTCCAGAAAACTTTGCGCTGTCGGCTCAATGGTGGTGATAATGTCGCCTTCCTTGGTTTCATTCTCAAATAAAGTTTTTTTGATGTCAGAAAAAACTTCCGCAAAAAAATTAACATAAAGATTGTTATTAGTTCGGAGTAGCTCGCTATTATAAATCCTTTCGAGACCATAACGCCCGCCAAGCTCCGCATCTTTGTATCCCACCAAGCCGAGCGCGTGGGCAGCGAGAGTTCCCCCAGGATAAAAACGCCATTTTTCCTTAAAAATACTCAAGCTGGGAATTTTAAGAAGAGTTATGGCATCGGCTTTTTCTTTCGAAAGATGATTGGCGACTTCTTCATAGGGGTCATTTACCTTACCCGCTTTAGCTATAAAATCATCATGATCGAGAGTTATTATTTTAATAAGTTTTTGGTAAATATTTTCCGCATTGACAATTTTACTGGGATTAATCGCGAGCTTAAATCCAGTGGTCTGAGTAGCGGCGGCGATTAACTGTCCATCTTTACCACTCTGACCGTCTTTTGCCTTGCTCTGAAAAAAAATGGTCCCGCGTTCATAAATATTTTCTGAAGGTGTAACATACTGACGATCAGCCAATTCTGAATAAGCTTTGCCATGTAAAACTTGCACCAAAAAAAGTTTTGCTCCTAGAACCAAGCTGAAAACTACTATGAACAAAAGGATAATTTTAGACCGAGAAGGAAAACTATATCTCATTTTGAGTTATTTGTGGAACACCGGAAGATTTGCCCGTGACACGAAGGCCGAGAGTTTTGCGAGTCGCGAAATTCGCTTTCGTGTCTTTAAAACCCAAAGAATATGAAAGGGAAAGATCAACATTATTAGACAGCGACAAATAAGTAAGTTCTAAATTGCGCACTTCGCTTGAAAGTGAACGCGCGTTGACTTCGATACTTCGACGTTCGACGATATTCATAACCATGTTGCCCAAAAATAAAATATAGAAAAGAGTAAGCGCTCCAAAAGACCCTAGAATAAAATTTAAAGTAAGTTTTTCAATGTTATTGTTTACTATACTGACGCTCCTTACATACATATTTAATTTTGCGCTAATTTGTCTCATTGTTTTTATCTTATTTTTTCTAAAATTCTTAACTTTGCGCTTCGAGCTCTCGGATTATTTTTAATTTCTTCTTTTGTTGCCGTAATCGGTTTTTTATTTATTAAAAGTCCTGTTTTTTCTTCTACTTGTTTCTTAAAAAATCTCTTTACTATCCTGTCTTCCAAACTATGAAAGGAAATAACTGACATTCTGCCCCCCACCTTTAACGCCGCAAACCCCTTGTCTAAGCCTTCCGCAAGCGCCCCTAATTCATCATTGACCGCGACTCTAATTGCCTGGAAAGTTTTGGTCGCAAAATGTATCCTCCTCTTATTCCCTTTCCTAAACTTTGCTGGAATCGCCTGCTCGATTACTTTGACTAAATCAAAAGTGGTTTTAATTTCCTGTCTCTTCCTAAACTCCACTATTTGCTTAGCAATTCTACGGGCCTGCTTTTCTTCGCCATAACCGTAAATAATATCGGCTAGGCTTTCTTCTCCCCAAGTGTTTACAACATCCTGCGCTGTAACATCTTCCGAAGAAGGATTTTCCTTCATGGTCATGAGCAAGGGCTCATCCTTCAAAAAAGAAAATCCTCGTCCGGAATTTTCTAACTGGTCAGAACTCAAACCTAAATCGAAAATAATTCCGTCGACTGTTTTGGGAGCCGAGCTCCCACTTGGGAGCTCGGCTCCCAAAACTTTATCTATATTCCTAAAGTTTGCGTTTATAAAAGAAATACTGCAGTCCTTGAATTTGTCTTCTTTCGTAAACACACTTTTGTCTTGATCAAGGGCAATTATTTTTACATCAGGAAATCTTTTGCAAACCTCCAAACTATGCTCTCCGCCGCCAAATGTGCCGTCCACGACCAAAGATTTTGGACCTAAATTTAAACCATCTATTGTTTCTTTTAAAAGAACTGTCTTATGAACGCTCTGCATCTAATTTCCTGCGTTTCCAAGCTTTTCCGCCAATTGTTCCGCCTGCCTTTCCACGCTTTCTTTTTGCTCCGACCATGCGCTCTCGCTCCAAACCTCAACCCTGTCCCTCACTCCGACAATCGCCGCCGAATTTTTCAAACCGATTTTTTCTTTCAGAAATTCCGGAATTAATATCCTGCCAATTGAATCGATTTCTACTTCCGCCGCTCGTCCGAACATGTATCGGTTGAAATTTCTCTGATCAGCCTTTAAAAAAGATAAATCTGAATCCGAACTGGAAAGCCTTTTACTCACCTTTTCCCATTCTTTGTTTGTGAAGATAAACAAACACTGCCCTAGTCCCGGTGTAATAATAATTTTTTTGCCGAGTTCCTTGCGAAACTTTGCCGGCATCGAAACTCTGCTTTTCTCATCTATGGTGTGTATGTATTCGCCGATTAACATTTTATTTAAAAATTATCATTTCCCACTTTTTCCCACTTTATATATATTGTACTCCACCCACAAAATAGCACAAGCCAAAAAGAAGCTAGACTGTGGATAACTCTGTTAAGCAAGTTTAAAATAAAAAAAATGGGGAAGCTTTCGCTTCCCCTGATTTCAGTGAGTCATTTCGCGCCTTCTAGCGCGAAAAGCCCACTTTGTAAACTTCCACGACATTCTCACTTTTTTGAGCTTGCCATGGAATTTTACTGCCACCCTCCTTCCTCTTCGAAAAAGGAAATTTGGCATACCTACATCACCTCCATTTCCGTTTTGAACTCTATCACAAAAAAATCAAAGTAAACAGCTTTTTAAAATTGATTATCCATAGTATAATTAAATTGCTCGCGAGTCGTTGGAAATAATAGGTTTGTGGCGCTTGGGCTCACCTCCTTCCCGCTACAACCTTTTGTTCGGCGACTCGTCGAGCATATCTGTATAGAACAAATGTTTTATACAAAAAGACGCCTCGGAACATATTGTTTCTGAGGCTTCACTATTTCTGGAGAGTTTTTTCTCTATTTAAATTTTTTTGTTCCCGAGATTTTTGTTTCTTTTATTTTTGGCTGATTGCTCAATTCTGCAATAATTCTATTTCTCTCTTGAGTTAAATTGTCAAGCCTGGACTGGTTTTTACTATCAAGCGGGCTTTTTTCTAAAAGATCAACTTCTTTCTTTACAAGCTCTAAGGTAATTCGAAGCCTTTTATCGTTCAAATTAGTAAGTTTAGATTTTTCGTGATCTTCCAGAAAACCTTCGTCTTTAAGCTTGTCCTTTAACCTATTAATCTCGGGAAGCGTCCAACCTAGCATCTCTTTTAAGTTTGCCTTTGTTAAATGCGCATATCCATCTTCCGGTTGCGGTTCCGGGTGTATTTTATGGAAATTTAATTTTTCTGCTTTCATGTTTTTATTATAGCATTAATTTGACTGTGGAAAACTTTT
>OBEQ010137556.1_pt1 | contig 25806 bp, 26 predicted proteins | sample 1670901 | NCBI WGS metagenome assembly OBEQ01 (sample SAMEA104232315, study PRJEB22302) | groundwater metagenome | biome: forest; feature: aquifer; material: groundwater | place: USA | collected 2011-08-07 | depth 5.4 m | reverse complement strand
TCGTCCCATGTTGGCTCGTGGCGGATCGCAGCGCGGCAGCCGCCCACGCCTTTATCCACAACCTCTCAACCCGCGTGGCTAGTCGCATCCAACTGACCACAGACGGCCACCGAGCCTACTTGGAAGCGGTCGAAGGCGCATTTGGGGCAGAGATCGATTACGCCATGCTGACCAAGATTTATGGCAACGACCCGCAGCCGCAAGAGGTACGCTACAGCCCCGCCGTGTGCCTGGCGATTCAAGCAACCACCATTCAGGGCAAGCCTGATCTTAAACATGTGTCAACGAGCTTCGCGGAGCGGCAGAATCTCACCATGCGGATGAGCATGAGGCGGTTTACCAGACTCACCAACGCTCATTCTAAGAAGATCGAGAATTTGATACACTCGGTAGCAATCCATTACATGCATTACAACTTCGTCCGAATTAATGAAGCTCTACGCTGCACTCCCGCGATGGCGGCTGGTGTAGCAAAGCGAGTCTGGTCAATCGAGGACATGATTAATTTGTTGGGTTGAAACTTTACCAGTACCCGGCGGTGTTCTCGCTTGAGTTCAGCGCGTGTCAGCGCTACAATACGCGGTGAGGGCGCACGATGCCAAAAGCCTACATCATGATCGATGTGATCCCCGGCCGCGAGGCCGAGGTCCAGCGGGCGGTGGCGAAGCTTGCCGGCGTCAAGATGGTGCATCAGGTCACGGGCGAGAATGACATGATCGCCTTCGTGGACGCCGAGCCCTACGAGGAGTTCGCCGGCATCCTCTCGACCATCCGCCAGCTCAACGGTGTGCGCGACACCGACTCGCACCTCGTCCTCGACACCCATTGACGCCGCACCCCTCGCTACCATTTCGACTTGACGGCTGTGTGGGTGTCCGTGTAGTATAAGCCAAATTTTAGCCGAACTCATGGAGGGATACCCATGTCGTATGTGATCGTGGAGAAGTGCCTCGGCGAGCGCTACGCGGTCTGCGCAACGGTCTGTCCGGTGGAATGCATCCATCCCGGCGACTACAAGGGCCAGGAGTTCATGATCATCGACCCGGAGGTCTGCATTAACTGCGGCCTGTGCCTGCCAGAATGCCCGGTCGGCGCCATCGTCGCCTCCGAAGAGGAGGACCAGGCCTACGCCGCGATCAACAAAGAGCTCACCCCGTCCTTCAAGGGCAGTCCGCCGGCCCCCGAACGTCCAAAGAACGATCCTCCGAAAAAACCCGGCAACAAGCTCGTGAATTAAACCAGACCATTGGACCGCTTCACAAAAACCTCCGCGCTCATTATTTCCGAGCGCGGAGGTTTTTTGTGTCGGGGACGTTAGTCACGAGGCTTGTGTAATGTGGAAGGTGTGTAATGTGTAATGAAACCCGTCAACCCCCACAGTACTTTTTCGACCTTCCATTACACATTACACAGTTAACATTACACAGTCTTTCCGGTTAGGGGTTTCACCATATAGCTGTCCGCCAGCTCGTAGCCGAGCCGCCGGTAGTACTCGCGGGCCCCCACCCCGGCGATGACGGCGAGCCGTCGCAGGCCGAACTCCTCGCGCGCGATCCGCTCCGCTTCCTGCATCAGCCGATGCCCGAACCCCTGGTGCTGGACGGCGCCGTCTCGGTGCTCGTGCAGCGCGAGGTGATACCCATAGGAGTGGAGCTCACGGATCAACCCCGCGCCCTCAAGGGCCGGCAGGCCATGGGGATGGCTGGAGCCTGGCCTGCCTGCCGCGCCGAAACTGCCACGGAGGGGCGCGGCGCAGGCAGGAATTCTCAGCCGGAGGAGCGACGCGAGCTGATCGGTGACAGGATGCTCGAAGCTTAAGAAGATTTCGGTTCCGCCAGAGGCCGCATAGTCTCGACGGATCAGCGCGAACGACCCGGCGGCATCCCCACGGACCTGGCGGCAGCGGATGCATTGGCAGCGCAGCCCCCGCCCGCGCATGCGCCGGTGGAGTTCCTCGCGCAGGTTGGTGAAGAGACAGCCGGCCTGGATCGACGTGGACGGGATGTCCCGAATGACCCGCTCGATGCGCACGTAGGGCGGCACAAGTTGTTTGATCCGGATGAGGAGCTCCACGAGCGTCTCATCGTCATACGGGGTGTAGCGCCCTTCTTTCCACCACTGGAAGAGCTCGGCGCTCTCGATGACGGCGCAGGGGTAGAGCTTCATCGCATCGGGGCGGTAGCCGGGATCCTCGAACAGCGTCCGCGCGGTTTGAAGGTCGCTCTCCGGCGTGGCCCCGGGGAGGTTGGGCATGAGGTGGTAGGCGACCTTGAAGCCGGCGTCCTTGAGGAGTTTCGTGGCGCGGATGACTTCGGCGGTTCCGTGATCGCGGACCACGAGATCGAGGACCGAGTCTTCCAGGCTCTGCACGCCGAGCTCGACGCGCGTGACGCCCAGCTCGCGAAGCCTCCAGAGCTCCGCCTCATCGACGTAGTCCGGCCTGGTCTCAATGGTGATCCCGATGAGGCGACACCGCGCCGTCTCATTCTGTTGCTGCGCCCCCTCTAAGAGCGCTGAAGGCTGATTTGAAACGCGCTCAAGGTTCAAGGCTCTAGGCTCAAGGGAATTGCCTTCAGCCTTCAGCCTTGCCCGCCCCGGCCCGCCGGAGCGGGCCGGGGAGCCTTGAGCCGATTCTTGAGCCTTGAGCCTTGAGCCTTCAGCGAAGTAGTTAGCGGCCTCAAAGCACCGCGTGATGAATTCCCGCTGATACGCGGCCGGATAGAACGACCACGTCCCGCCCTTGATGATGAGCTCGATCTTGTCCGTGGGGTGGCCGGTTTCGTCCAGCGCCTCGAGGCGGCTGCGCACCTGGCGGTAGGGGTCGTAGTCGTTGCGCAGGGCGCGCATCACCGCGGGCTCGTTGGTGAGGTAGCTCTTGGGGGCGCGGGCCTCCGTCGGGCAGTAGACGCACCGCCCCGGGCAGGCGTACGGCTCGGTGATGACGGGGACGGTCGCGATGCCGGATTGCGAGCGGATCCCGTTGAGCCTCAAGATCCGCTCGAGCCGCTCATCCGGTTCGCGTCCCCCGCGGGCGACCTCCGAGCGGTAGCGATCCAGCAGGGTCTCGTTGCGGATGAGCGTACCGCGAGTCTTCGCCGCGACCGCGGTCTTGAGCTTGCGCAGCGCGGAGCGGTCCTCCGGGAGCGTGTGCGCGATCTCGTCGAGCAAGAGCTGTACCGGGTCCATGCCCATGATGATACGCAATGGACGCGACCGTTGCAAGGATCACGCCGCCTCTCTATAATGACACCACCATGACCGAGCAGGTGGAGGTCCAGCACGATCCGGCAGGGAGCCGCTTCTGCGTCAAGGTGGAAGGCTACGAGGCGTGCTTGATGTATCGGCGAGCCGGGCAGGCGCTTGACCTCTACCATACCTACGTGCCGGAGGTGTTCCGGGGGCGCGGGATGGCGGAAAAACTCTGCAAGGCGGCCTTCGAGTACGCGAAGGCCAACCGTCTCGCCGTGATTCCTTCCTGCTCGTACATTTCCGGCGCGTACCTCAAGCGCCACCCCGAGTACCTGCCGCTCACCAAACCCGGCCCCACCTCAACCCCGCTCGTCTCCGGCTGAGATGGCTCAAGACTCCAGGAATTGTGGATTGTGGATTGTGGATTGCGGATTTTCCAATCCGAAATCCGAAATCCGAAATCCGCAATCTCCTCGAGTCCTTTGATGGCGATTTTAAAGGTTGCCCGACTGGGTCATCCGGTGATCCGCACGCCGGCGGAAGCGGTGCCGAAGGAAACCATCACGTCACCGGAGTTCCAGCGATTCCTCAACGATATGGTTGAGACGATGCGCGAGTATGACGGGGTGGGGCTGGCGGCGCCGCAGGTGCACGTCTCCAAGCAGGTCGCGGTCATCGAGGTGCATGAGAACCGGCGCTACCCAGGAGAAAAGCCGATTCCCCTGACGGTGCTGATCAACCCGCGGATCCTCACGGCTTCAAAGAAACAGCTGGAGGACTGGGAAGGGTGCCTGAGCATCCACGAATTCCGGGGCCGGGTGCCCCGCGCGGAATCGCTCGAGGTGGAAGCCTACACCCGCAAGGGGGAGAAGGTCAAGTTCCAGGCACACGGCTTCTTCGCCCGTGTCATCCAGCACGAGTGCGACCACCTCGCGGGCAAGGTGTTCCTCGACCGCATGCCCAACCTCGCGACGCTCACCCACCTGCACGAGTTCGTCCGCTACTGGCAGACGTAGACAGGGAGGAGTATCGGGTTAATTAGATGCCAGAGGGAAATTTCCTGGCCGCCGCTCATGCCACGAGAACCATCAAAGAAAGAACCATCCCCTCTTGGGGTCGGCATCATGCTAACGGCCCTAGGTATCTTTTTCCAGAAAGAGGTGCCTGGAATCACTCCGTGGCATATTGGACTTGTCATGTTCTGGGTCGGTTTTTTTGTCACCTGCTGGCCTTACAGATGGTGTAGAGGGTGGTGGGGGCTTGTGCCATTTATTCTAGCCCTTATAACCACGAAGTACGTCCCGGAGGTGTTGTTGAACCGCGAAGCACGCGAGATCGCTCAACCATTCATAGAAGAAACGCAGCCAATAGAAAAGAAAATTCTTTTGTATGAACGCTATGGCGGGGAATGGCATACGTCAAACAGAGAACCCATTTTCTTTACAAGCAATCAGGCATATCTGAGAAACCATTTTGTGGCAGGGAAGGCATACCGATTCATGCCCATGATTTACAACGGGAATGAAAATGTATCGTTAGCGGCAGGGGTTGAGTTATATATTGAATTTCCACCCGGTTTGACATTTCAGGAAACAAAGATGTGGCGTATCGCAGATATCAAGCCAGGATCTACAACGTTCTATACACAGATACCGGTAGAAATCCACCCAGGTGGGTCAATGGGAATTAATGAGAGCCTGTTCATCATATTTCCAGGAAAAGGCCGCCATCCGGTGAAATACTACATTCGAGGTAGGAGAGTGACGGGCGAAGGTTTCAAGCAAATTGTGAGAAATTTTGATTTTGTAATGGAATAAGAGCAGAGTAAGCCAGCTGGGGCCATGTGAACGCCCCGGTTCAAGTTACCAGCACCTAGACGAGTTCCTCCGCCTCACGAGCCGAGGCGCTTCCGTTCAACCACCGTCGCAGGTACCCGTGCCGCGCCACGCGCGACCTCTACGGACGTGTCCGGCTCATACGCCCCGCGCTTGAGATAGCCCATGGCGATCGGACGGCCCAAGGCAGGTGAGCGGCACCCACTGGTGACCCATCCCACCGTGTCTTCCCCGCGCGTGATCGGATCGCGCGGCTGTGGGACCTCGCTTCCGTCCATCAGCAATCCCATGAGTTTCTTGTTCGGGGAGCCATACGTCCGCATTCGGGCGACGATCTCCTGCCCGACGTAACAGCCCTTCGTCTCGCTGGCCAGCGCCTCCTCCAACCCGGTTTCCGGCAACAGGTTCGTCGTGTCCATGTCCAGGCCGAACCAGGGGATGCCTGCCTCGATGCGGGCAACGTTCAGCGCCTCCCACCCCACAAGGATGAGGCCCTGCGGTCGGCCTCGTTGGGCGAGGAACTCCCACATCGTCTGCGCGTCCCCGGCGTTGAGGAGGCAGAGGACGCCGTCCTCATCCGTCAGGCTGTGACGGACGAGCCGCATCGTGATCTCATGGAATGGGAGCAGGACATGATCGCCGGGGGGGGGGAGCGAAACCGCAGCGCCGGTGAGCTCGCGCAGGCTTTCCATCGTCCGCGGCCCCTGCAGCGCCAGCACCGCCGACTTCCGCTCGTGGTTGGTGAGGGTCACCGCTTCGCTGAAGAGGCAGCGGTCCAGCGCCTGCATCACCACGCCGGCGCGGTCGAGGTCGCACAAGAGCCACAGCGCGTCAGGGTCGGAGAGCACGACGAGCTCAGCGATCAGCCTCGCAGAGGGATCGAGCAGGGCAGCCCGGCAGCCCGTTCCGGGAGCGAGACGTTTGATATCGTTCGTGAGGAGATTGTGCAGGAAGCTGACCCGGTCCGCGCCGCGCACTTCAATCAGCGCCTGAGTGGAGTCATCGATGAGCCCGACCCCGGTCCGGAGCGCTGCGTACTCCGCCTCGAATGAGCGGAAGCGCCAGGGCACAAGCCATCTCCCGAGCGGCTGGTAGGCGACCGGCGGCTCGGCGTGTTTCCCGTGCAGGAGCAGGGTCAGAGCCATGATGGCCTCACTCTACTGACATCGATGGGGGCCGTCAAGCGCTTGGGTACTGTCCTCATGTGATCCTTCACACCACAGAACCACAGAATCCCACAGAGACACAGAGAACGGCTCGTCGGGAATTCTCTGTGTTTCTGTGGACCTTCTGTGCCCTCTGTGGTGTCGAGGTGAAATTAGGACGCTACCAGCGCTTGACGCTGGCGGGGGTTTCCAGTACGATGAGGTTCTCGCCGCACCCCTTCGAAGAAATGGGTAACCGCTGAGGACGCAGAACGCAACCGCACCGCGGAAGGCGCAGAGCCCATTGCCGAGAACGCTGAGGGGAGGGCCTCAGCGCGCTCAGCGGTGTTCAGCGCTCTCTGCGGTTGCAAAGGAGACTCGCATGGCAACCGCAACCGCGGCATCGGCACGAGCCCAGGAACGGCACGGTGTGGTGACATTCAAAGGCAATCCCCTGACGCTGCTCGGACCAGCAGTGACAGTGGGCTCCACGGCGCCAGGATTTCACGTGCTGAACCAGGATCTCTCCCCGATCAGCCTGGACGCCTTCAAGGGGAAGACGCTGCTCATCAGCGCGGTCCCATCGCTCGACACACCGGTCTGTGATGCCCAGATCCGGCGCTTCAACCAGGAGGCCGCGAAGCTGCCGAATGTCGAGATCCTGACCATCAGCATGGATCTCCCCTTCGCCCAAAAGCGCTGGTGCGGCTCGGCCGGCATTGACCGCGTGAAGGTCGTCTCGGACCACAAGGAGGCGTCGTTCGGCACCGCCTACGGGGTCCTCATCAAGGAGCTGCGGCTCTTGAGCCGCTCCATCTTCCTTGTTGATGCGAGCGGCACCGTCCGGTATGTCGAGTACGTTCCGGAGATCAGCTCGCACCCGAACTACGACGCCGCCCTCGCGGCCGCTCGCTCCCTCGCCAAGAGCTAGCGCATTGCGGATTTCGGATTGTGGATTGCGGATTGACAATCCGAAATTCGAAATTCGCAATCCGCAATTTCGATGACGTGGGTTCGCATGATGCTCGTCGCGATTCGGCTCGCGTGGCCCTACCTCCTCGCCCCATGGCGCTCCCCGCTCCTGCGCTGGCGGATCGAAACCTACGGCTTCCGCGATGCGCACGGCCGCCTGCTGCATGCCGACGACATCAGCCCCGCGCAGTTCCTCGTCTTCAGCCTCCGCCACCGCCGGGCCCTGCTGCGCTTCCTGCGGTGGGCGGCCCTCCTCTAACACAACGCTCGGGGTCTTGGACTCAGCGGGTCGGTGGCCCAGAGCCCCGAACCCAGAGCCCTCAGCCGAGGGCATTTTGAGACGGTTGCGAGGGTTGTGGACAGCCTCCCCCCTCAGGTATACTGAATCTATAGTAGCGCTTCGTAACGATGCTTAAAAGGGCATGAACGCTTGCCCTGAGGATTCCGAGGGCTCGTCGAGGTCACTTCCGGTTGAATACATTTCGCGGAGCGAAATTGATATGGAGAGCGTCAGGGAACAGAAGCCCCGGATCTCAGTGCTGCTGGTTGAACGTGACGAAGGGCAGGCGAGGCTGACCAAGGAAGCGCTCGAGCGAGAGGGCTTCACGGTCGAGCTCTGCCATACCGGGCGGGACGCCGTCGACCGGGCGTTCAACCACGACTACCGCGTGCATCTCATTGAGACGAAGCTGCCGGACATGTCGGGTGTCGAGATCCTCCGGCGCATCCATACCATCAAGCCAGGCTCGGTTTCTATCATCGTGAGCGACCCGGGAGACGAAGGTGCAGCCGTCGCGGCCCTGAAGTTGGGGGCCGACAGCTACCTCGTCAAATTACCCACGATGGATCACCTGGCGGCACTCCCCGTGGTCATTCACGAAGTGCTCGAACGACGCCACGTGAGAAATGATCGAGAGCTGCTCCAGAGCGAACTATGGGAGAACGCCAGGCTCCTTGAGGAGCGCAACGTGGAGCTGCGGCGGGCGAACGAAGAGCTGAAACGGCTCGATCAGCTCAAATCGGATTTCATCTCCATGGTGAGCCACGAGCTGCGCACCCCGCTCGCCACGGTCAAGGAGTTCTCCGAGATCATCGAGGACGAGATCGCCGGACCGGTGACGGACCGCCAACGGGAGTACCTCGCCATCGTCAAAGCGAACATCGGCCGGATCTCCCGGATCATCAACGACCTGCTGGACATGGCGAAGATCGAGGCGGGCCGCCTGCTCCTGAACAAGTCGCTCACCGAGCCCGAGGGGCTGGTTGAGCAGGTCCTCCAGTCCCTGCGCCCGCTCGCCGAGTCGAAAGGGGTCCGGCTGGAGGCGAACGTCGCTCCCGGCGTGCCCAGCATGTTCGCCGACACGGACAAGATCACCCAGGTGCTCACGAACCTCGTCAGCAACGCGATCAAGTTCACGGAAGGCGACGGCCGCGTCCAAGTCAGCGTCTTCGAGCAGTCCAGCGACGTGGAGTTCAGCGTGGCGGACACCGGCGTCGGCATCGCCCCGGAGGATCTCCCGAAGCTCTTCGAGAAGTTCCATCAGCTCGCACGTCCGGCCCCCGGTGGCAGCCCCAAGGGCACCGGCTTGGGGTTGGCGATCAGCAAGCGGTTGGTGGAGTTGCACGGCGGCCACATCCGGGTCACCAGCGAGCTCGGCCGGGGGAGCATCTTTTCCTTCACCCTGCCCAAGTACGAGCCGGATGAGGTGTTCCGCGAATACGTGCGCAGCGGCATCGAGCAGGCCAAGCGCCGGCACACGCACTTCTCCGTCAGCGTGCTCGCGATCCCGAACTTCCAGCAGCTCAAGGAGACCTGCGATCGAGAGGAGATCAACCGGCTCCTGAAGGAGCTGGAGCTGATGATCAAGGATACGGTCCGCCGGCGGACCGGGGACGTCATCACCTCTTGGCAACGGGGTGAGATGGTTGTCATCCTGGCTGAGGTGGACCAGGTTGGCGCCCGGGCCATTGCCGAGCGTATCAAGCGCCTCATCGCCGGGCGGACATTCAAGATCGACGGCCGGACGATTGCGCTGCCGGTGCTCACCGCGACCGCCACGTATCCGGACGAAGCGGCGTCGGAGGACGAGCTCATGCAGCTCACCGAGACGCGGCTGCATCAGGACGAACCCCGGAAGATCCGCGTCCTGGTGGTCGACGATGAGCCAAAGGTTCGTGAGTTCTTGAAACAGGTCCTTGAGCGGCGTGGCTACGAGGTGAGGGCGGCTGCTGGAGGGACCGAGGCGATCGAGCAGCTCCAAGGCGAGTTGGTCGATCTCATCCTGCTGGATCTCCTCATGCCGGGTATGGACGGCTATGAGGCCTACCATCTCTTGAAGGAGGACCCACGGACCAAGGAGGTGCCGGTCATTATCGTGACCGCGAAGGGCGAGCGGGCCGATGTCGCGCTGGGGCTGGAGCCCGCCACCTACAACTACATCGTGAAACCCTTCCAGCTCGATGACCTCTTGGCGAAAATGCACGACGTGCTCTTACAGCATCACCAGGCCCAGATCCCGTGACACGAGGAGGACCAGACGATGCCCGAACCCAAGAAAATCCTCATCGCAGATGATGAGGAGCAGCTGGCACTCGCCGTGAAGATTCGGTTCCAGGCGAGAGGCTACCAGGTCGTGACGGCCGGCGACGGGCGGCAGGCCCTCGAGCTCATCGCCCAGCAGCAGCCCGACCTCGTCATCCTCGATATCCTCATGCCCGGCATGGACGGCTACTCGTGCCTGCGCGAGATCAACCGGCGCTACGGCCGCGGGAAGCTGCCCGTCGTCATCCTCACCGCCCGCGACCGGATGAAGGACCTCTTCGAGCTCGAGGGGATCGAGGACTACGTCATCAAGCCCTTCGACCACGAGGACCTCCTCCTGCGGGTTGAGCGGGTGTTCAAACGGCGCGCCGAGGGCGGATCCCCGGCTCGCGGATAAGGCGCTGGGACAGGCTCGCGACCGGCTCCACGGCGAGCGCATCCGCGGATCCCCGGCGCTCCTCAGCCGAGCCAACACGCCCTGCCGTGTTGACGTCGAGGGCCCCCTCCCCTACAATAGCACCACATCATGCCGGCAACGATTCCCCTTCAAGACGCGGCCGTCTACGGCCCAATTCACTCACGACGCTTGGGGCACTCGCTGGGCATCAACGTGCTGCCGGTGAGCCACAAGGTCTGCTCGTCGAACTGCGTCTACTGCCAGTACGGCTGGACGCTGCCCAGCCCATCGAACGAGCGGCTCAAGCGCGCCCCGGAGCTTCTCCAGGAAATCGAGGAGGCGTTCCAGCGGCACGTCCAGGAGCGCACCCCCGTCGACTGCATCACGCTGGCCGGCAACGGGGAGCCGACGCTCCACCCGGACCTCTTGGAGCTCGTGATCGGCGTCAAGCGATTGCGCGATGTCTACTTTCCGGGCGCGCCGGTGGGGATCCTCTCCGACGCGACGCAGCTCACCCGCCCGCGCGTCCGCGAGGCGCTCAGGCGCCTTGACCTGCGCTGCATGAAGTTCGACGCGGCCGATGAGGCCACGTGGCGGCGGATCAACGATCCGCTGGGTGCCACCGACTTCCAGGCGATGCTCGAATCACTCCGGCGGTTGCCCGATATCGTCCTCCAGAGCATGTTCATCCAGGGGGCCTACGACAACACCGACGAGCCGCACCTCCGCGCCTGGATCGAGGCCGTCGGCTCCATCACACCGCGTTCCGTGCAGGTCTATACGATCGATCGTCCCACCGCCGCGGACGGGATCCTCGCCGTGTCGCGTGAGCAGCTCCAGGCCATCGCCGACCGTCTCACCGCCGCGACCGGCATCCACGCCGACGTGTTTGATTAGCACGTGTCTCCAACCCCCTGATCACACCACAGAACCACAGAATGTCCACAGAGACACAGAGGAGTTCCCGTCAAGCAGGTCTCTGTGCCTCTTGGTGGATTCTGTGCCATCTGTGGTGTCTCGGACGGTTTTGGGATGAGGTCTAGGATGATTGAGACGACGCGCACGTTGGACGAGACGGATCGAGCCCTCCTCGAAGAGATCCAGCAACAGTTTCCCGTAGACCATCGTCCGTTTCAACTCCTCGGAGAGAAACTGGGCCTCTCCGAGCAGGCCTGCCTGGAGCGCATCGGCCGCCTGAAAACCCGCAAGGTGATCCGCCAGGTGTCCGCGGTCTTCGACGCCGCGACGCTCGGCTACCACACCACCGTGGCGGCGATGAAAGTCGATCCGCCGCGCGCGGACGGGGCGGCGGAGGTCATCACCCAGCATCCCGGCGTCTCCCACCTGTACAAGCTCAACGATCCCTTCAACCTGTGGTTGACCCTCCACGTTCCTCCCACCGACTCGCTCGAGCAGGTCCTCGCCATTCTCCAGACGCTCGCCAGAGCCGACGAGACGATCGTTCTCTCGACGCTGCGGCTCTACAAGACCGGGCCGGTCCATGACCAGCGCCATGAGGCCTCGTGGCTGGAGCACGAGGAAGAGATCTTTGATGAGGAGCGCCGGATGGCGCCCAAGGTCGCGCTCACGGAGCAGGACATCCGGTTCGTCCGCGTTGTTCAGGAGGATCTGCCCCTCTTGGAGATTCCCTACGCGGTCTGGGCTGAGCAGGCGGAGGGCACGGAAGAAGAGCTCTTCGCGTGGCTCAAACGGATGGAACACCTCGGCGCCATGCGCCGGCTGGCCGCGATTCTCTACCTGAGCGACCGCAGCTTGCTCGCCAACGCCATCGTCGTCTGGCAGGTCCCGCCGGAGCAGCTGGACACGGTGGGTGACGCCATGGCCCAGTTCAGGGAAGTCCGGTACTGCTACCGGCGCCCGGTCTACCCGAGTTGGCCCTACGCGCTCTTTACGGTGATCCACGCGGCGACCTATGCGGGGTGCATGGACGCGGCCCGGCGCATTGAGGACCGGATCGGCCGGTTCCCGCACAAACACCTCTTCAGTACCAAAGAGTACAAGCACGTCCGCGTCAAATACTTCAGCCCCCAGCTTGACGCCTGGTGGCAAGATGTTGGCCTGCCTGCCACGGCCAAATCCAGCGGGTGAGCGCTGTTCGTTCCCGCGCGGAGTAAGACGCATTATTCTATTAAATTAGTAATATATAAGACCTAATAATTCGTTTTATCTTGACAAGTTAACTCATCTATTATATGCTCGATAACGGCGGGGAGGTCACGGCCCCGCACAATCCTGAGCGACCATGCCGAACAAATCCGAAGAGATCAAAGCGCGCTATGGGAACCCGTTCGATGTGCTGAAGGCCGTCGAGCGGGCGGCGACGCAGGGCTACGAGAGCCTCTCGGAAGACGATCTCTTCATGTGCAAGTGGGCGGGGCTCTACACCCACCGGCACGAGAAGGGCTACTTCATGCTCCGCACGAAGCAGCCCAACGGCTTCGTCACGCCCGAGCAGTTGGAGACCGTCGCCGACATCGCCGAGCGGCAGAACAAAGGCTACGTCGATATCACGACGCGCCAGGACTTCCAGCTCCACTGGATCCACTACCCGGACGCCGTCGGGATCATCCGGCGGCTCCAATCAGTCGGGATCTCGACGCTGGGGGCCTGCGGCGACATCGCGCGCAACGTGGTCGGCTGCCCGGTGGCCGGCGTCGACAAGGAAGAGATCCTTGATGCCAGCCCGGTCGCCAAACAAGTGAGCGATTTTTTCCTCGGCAACCTCGAGTTCGCCAACCTTCCGCGCAAGTACAAGATCGGGATCTCGGGCTGCCGGACGTGGTGCTCCCATCCGGAGATCCAGTGCGTTGCGCTCGTCGGAGCAACTCGCCAAATCCAGGGTCAGGTCCAGGCGGGGTTTGACCTGCGGGTCGGCGGCGGGCTCTCCACGCAGGCGTTCATCAGCCAGCGCCTGGGCGCCTTCGTCAGGCCCGAGGAGGCCGTCGAGGTCATCCAGCGCATCACCGAGATCTGGCGCGACACCCCGGCGTATCGGGAGAAGCGCCACCATGCCCGGATCAAGTACTTGATTCACGACTGGGGCGTCGCGCAGTTCCGCCAGGTGCTGGAGGAGCGGCTCGGCCGGAAGCTCGATGACGCCCCCGCCGATTTCCAGGAGCCGCCGGACACCTACCGGGACCATGTCGGGGTCCACACGCAGAAGCAGCCGGGCTTCTACTATGTCGGCGCGCCGGTGCTCGTGGGACGGATCACGAGCCCGCAGATGAAGAAGGTGGCGGATCTCGCCCGGCGCTACGGGGACGGCAAGACGGTCCGGTTGACGGTCAGGCAGAACATCCTGCTGCTCAATGTCCCGGAGCACCATGTCGAGAAAGTCCTCGGGGGCCTGGCTGAGGTCGGCCTCTCGATCAACGCGCACCCGGTGCGCCGGAGTGTCGTGACCTGCACCGGCACCGAGTTCTGCAAGCTCGCCATCACCGAGACGAAGGCGCGCTCCCGACAGATCGTCGAGTATTTGGAGCAACGCGTCCCGCTCGATGAGCCGCTGCGCCTCCATGTCACCGGCTGTCCGAACGCCTGCGCCCAGCATCAGATCGGCAACATCGGGATGATGGGCTCGAAGACGAAGGTGGATGGCCAGATCGTGGACGCCTACGATATCTTCGTCGGGGGCCAGATGGGGCAGGGGGCGGCCTTCAACCATGCCGTGCTGCGCAAGGTGCCGGCGACCGACTGCGCGAAGCGGCTCGAGCACCTCCTGCTCGGCTTCAAGCGAGGGCGCAAGGGGCATGAGTCATTCAACGATTGGTGCAAGCGGGTCGGCGACGCGGAGCTCGTGAAGCTGCTGACGGACGGCGAGACCCACCCCCTGGCTGATGTGGAGGACGTGCCGCTGCCCAAGGTTCCGGAATCCGATGGGCCTGTCTATTGAGTATGGACGTTCGTGTAACGTGAAACGTGAAACGCGTAACGTTACGCGTTACGCCTTACGCGTTACGCGCCGATGAAATCGCTGGCCGTGATCGTCTCGGGTGGCAGCACCAACAACCTGATCCAGGTCTTGACGCTCTTGATGGCTTCGGTCCATTCCGACATCAAGGCGCGGGTGTTCTTCCGGGATGAGTCGGTCTTCCGCCTCACGCCGGCGGCCATCAACACGCCCGAGTTCTCGGACGGCTACGCGCGTGATTCGGCCGGTGTGCAGCAGCGACTCAAGAAGTTGGACCTCGTGGACCTGCACAAACTCTGCCGGGACATCAAGGCCTCCGGGGATGTGAAGTACTACGTGTGCAGCTCCTCGCTCGCGATCTGTGGCTTGAAGAAAGAGGAGCTGATCGAGGAGATCGACGAGGTCCGCGGCCTCCCCTCCTTCCTCCTGGAAGATGTGGCAACGGCAGACAGGGTGTTAACTTTTTAGCTGGTGAACGGTTCACAGTGTACGGTGTACAGTAGGTGACGGTACACTGTACACCGTTCACTGTACACAAACATTCACATGGCACAACTAACTCGCGATCAGATTCTCAGATATAGTCGGCATTTGATCATGCCCGAGGTGGGCATTGAGGGCCAGCAGAAGCTCCAGGACGCGGGCATCCTGCTCATCGGGGCCGGCGGGCTGGGCTCGCCGCTTGGGCTCTACCTCGCCGCGGCCGGCGTGGGGCGTCTTGGCGTCGTGGATTTCGACGCGGTGGACGTCACGAACCTCCAGCGGCAGATCATCCACCGCACCGAGGACGTGGGGCGCTTGAAGGTCGATTCGGCCAAAGAGCGGATTGCCGGCATCAATCCGGACGTCGCCGTCACCACGTACAACACGAAGCTCTCCCGCGGGAACATCATGGACCTCATCAAGGGCTACGACGTCGTGATCGACGGGACCGACAACTTCCCGACCCGCTACCTCGTCAACGACGCGTGCATCTTCCAGAAGAAGCCCAACATCTACGGCTCGATCTTCCGCTTCGACGGCCAGGCGACGGTCTTCTACCCGTTCAAAGGCCCCTGCTACCGCTGCCTCTATCCGGAGCCGCCGCCGCCGGGCATGGTCCCGAGCTGCGCCGAGGGCGGAGTCCTCGGGGTTCTGCCGGGCATCATCGGCGTCATCCAGGCGACCGAGGCGATCAAGCTCATCATCGGAAAGGGCGAGCCCTTGATCGGGCGGCTCCTCCTCTATAACGCGCTCAAAATGGAATTCCGCGAGGTGAAATTGAAGCGGGATCCGAACTGCCCGGTGTGCGGCGAGCATCCGACCATCAAGGAGCTCATCGATTACGAGGAGTTCTGCGGGCTCACGCGCGGCGCGGAGGTCGAAGCGGCGCACAGCGCGTATGACCTGGGACCGGCCGAGGTCAAGCGGCTCCTCGAGCAGGATCAGCACGTCGTCCTCCTCGATGTGCGCGAGCCGCACGAGTACGAGATCGTCCGCATCGAGGGCTCAACGCTCATCCCGCTCTCGGAGATCCACCTGCGGACGAACGAGCTCGATACGGCGGACACGATCGTGACGTACTGCCACCACGGGCAGCGCAGCCTCCAGGCGATCAAGACGCTCGAGTATTTCGGGTTCAAGAAGCTCAAGCACTTGCGCGGCGGGATCGACGCCTGGGCGGCAGAGGTAGACTCGGAGATGGCGCGGTATTAACAAAAAATCTCAGAAGCTCTACGCTCAAGGCTGAAGGCTCAAGGCTGAAGGGAACTGCGTTGGCCTTGGGCCTTGAGCGAAGTTGAAAAGGAGGGAAGGATGAGAGGGATTACGGAAGGGGCGGTCGCGGAGTGCATCGGCACGTTCGCGCTGTGCTTCATCGGGGCGGGTGCGGTCTGCGTGAACCAATGGAGCGGCGGGGCGCTCGGCTTGCTCGGGATCGCGATTGCGCACGGGACGATCCTGGCGGTCATGATCTCCGCGCTGGGTCACATCTCCGGTGGCCACTTCAATCCGGCGGTGACGCTTGGGGTGCTCGCCGCGAACAAGATCGACGGCCAGCGGACCGGCGCCTACCTCCTCGCGCAACTCGCTGGATCGGTTGCCGCCGGCTTCCTGCTCAAAGCCGTTATCCCGGCGCAGGCGTGGCAGCTGGTGCATCTGGGCACGCCCAGCCTTGGAGTCGGCGTCACTGTCACGCAGGCGTTGCTGATTGAAGTCGTCCTCACGTTCTTCCTCGTGCTCACGGTGTGCGGGACGGCGGTGGATCCGAAGGGGAGCTGGAACGCCGTCGCCGGCTTCGGGATTGGGACGGTACTGCTCTCCAGCATCCTTGTGGGGGGGCCGATCACGGGGGCCGCGCTGAACCCGGCCCGTGCCTTCGGGCCGGCGCTCGCCTCAGGCTACTGGGGACCGCCCTACCAGCACTTCATCTACTGGCTCGGCCCCATCACCGGCGGCGTCCTTGCCGCCCTCCTCTATTCCCGCGTCTTCCTTGAACCAAAGAAACGCTAGATCTTGCTTGACAAGAGCATCAGCCTGGTTTACGTTAGGGATGACAACTCAGGAACCGTGCTACGTTTGAAGGGGGAACTGGCACGTAAAAAGAATTCAAACCTTCGCCACCAGGCGGAGGTTTTGACGTTATGGACACCGTAACCTGAAGATGCAAAGAGCGAAGTATAAGAGAACTGTTGAAGAGTTACAGGGCCTGGCTTCCATGTTTTGGCCTCCCGAACTTTCCAAAAAGGAGGCTGAGCTTAGCGTCATTCCTAAACTTTTAGAGAGCCAAGATCAATTTATCGCTATTCTCAGTGTCGATGTGTCAGATTTAAATAACTTGTTTCGCTTAGTGAATTCATCAAAACTATCAGGGAACTTGTTTCTTAAGCACCTGGTGGTTCTCTCTGATTTTGGTGGCGAAATGCTCCAGCGAGTGAACAGTCAGTTCAGTTCACTGTTCCCTTCCGGAAAGCTTGGCTACTACTGGAACGGACAGAAGCGCTCCTACCGTTTCAAAAGTTTGCCCGTCAGCGGTACTCTCAATAACGAGAAGCTTGGGATTAGCGGAAGGAAACTGCTTGAAAAACACCCCTTGAGTAAACTGCTCCAGGATGTAGCAGCTTTTCTTGTCGTTGGGAGCACGTCTACTGACGAAAAAGTTGCCGAAACACTGTCAAAGTGTGAGGTAGGTAACTATCTGGGGCAACCAGAAAAATTAGAAAGGTTCATCAAGCAGAGATATATCTGGGTAAGTCGTATCACTCGCGGGGCACAGGCAAATACCTTAGGACAGATCGCACAACACTTCGTTAGAGAACACTTGAAAGCGAACCTTAGAATTAAGGGACTCAAGATTGATTCGAGTGGGAGCTTACCAGGAGTTACGCACACCGATCCACAGACCAACCGTCCCACCACCTTCGACTTAGTGGTCTCTGTTGGGACTCGACATGCTGCTGTGGAAGTAAGCTTCCAAGTCACAACGAATAGCACAATTGAACGAAAGGCGGGACAGGCGAGGTCCCGTTTTGAGCAAATTCAGAGGGCCGGTTATAAGATTGCATATGTCATCGATGGAGCGGGGAATTTCCAAAGGGAGAACGCTATTCGCACCTTGTGTTCTCACAGCCATTGCACTGTAGCTTTTTCTCGCAGTGAACTTGACTTCCTCTGTGAATTCCTAAGGGGTTACTTCAGAGGATCAAAGCGTGGATAGTGGTATTTTCACAAGAAACCAATGTCATATTTTTCTGAAGACAGTAAACGCCTTATCGTAACAGACGTACGGGTCCAAAGCAGAGACCAGTTATTAGAGCAAACACGACACTTTGGGCAGGTGTGTGTACTAAGACTACCGGCTGACGCAAAAGGAGAATATGGTTGTGGATTACAAGTGATCGTTCGACTTGTTGCAGAGGTCGCTGGTAGCCTAGGGCCTCAGGCGATTTTGATTGTCTTGGGTGAACCGGTTGACCTTGTGCACGTCCACGCCGCTCTATCTTCTTTCATAAGATACCAGCTATGGATTGCTATCAAACGGGACCAACCTCGGTTTTCAAAAGATTGTTCCTCCTTACCGCAGCAGCATTTTGGGGCGCTCATCCATACTCAATATAAAGCTGCTTTGCGCCACGTAAAGACGAGGATAAGGTACACATATTGTCCCGTCTGCAATAAGACAACGAAGGATTACGGTGGCAAGAAACACACGTACCACGAATTTGGGACGTTGATGTCAGATGTTTGGCGCGATATCTCCGCGGACCTGGAAGGCGATTTAACCCAGGTCATTAACCGTTTCGCAGATCTGTTTGGGGTCGCTCCTTATAAAGAGCTTCGAATTTTTAATTGTCAAGAATTAGGGCTCAGACGATCGCCGATCGAGTCGGTTGGACTCCAAGCATCCAAATTACAGAACGGAAAACTTTCAGAAAAATTCACCGGCAGGTTATTGACGGGGGACTGTTTGAAGGAGCTAAAGAAAATCCCTGATAACTCGGTTGATTTTGCCTTTGCCGACCCGCCGTATAATTTGAGGAAGAAGTACTCTGGTTATGGTGACGATTTGCAAATTGCCGAATACTTTAAATGGTGCGATGAATGGATCGCAGAACTTCTACGTGTCTTGCGCTGTGGCAGAACGTGCGCAATCCTCAATATCCCTCTTTGGGCAATGCGTCACTTCCTCTATCTAGAGAAGGTTCTCAAATTCCAAAATTGGATCGTCTGGGACGCCTTATCTTTTCCTGTCAGGTTCATCATGCCTTCCCATTATGCCATTCTGTGCTTCAGCAAAGGGGAACCCCGCGCGCTTCCAGGGCTGGAAAGCAAAACGAATGAGACAAGCTTTTCGGGTTCCTCTGGTGCTTTTAAAGCGCTCGAGCCGCTAGCAGAGGGTTACTGCTTGCGGGCAAATTGTGTCGCTACCCGAAAGGCAGCGCGATTGAACGACCGAGGTCCTCTGACTGACCTGTGGTGGGATATCCACAGGTTGAAACACAACAGTCGGCGTGTGGACCATCCCTGTCAACTCCCGCCCCAGCTGATGTATCGTCTCATTTCCCTTTTCACTAAACCTGGAGAGGTTGTCTTAGACCCCTTTAATGGGGTTGGCACAACGACCCTGACTGCTCACCAGCTAGGGAGAAAATATATTGGTGTTGAGATATCTGAACAATACCGCAGCTTGGCACAGACACGTCACGAGGAAGTGCTCATGGGATTCGATCCATTTCGAAAAGTTGATCGGATTTTGACAGCGAAGAACAGCCCCGTCCCAAGAATGCTAAAACAAAAGTATGTCGTGCCAAAAAAGACGCTTCAGTTAGAAGTGAAACGAGTTGCGGGGTTATTAGGGCACTTGCCGACACGCGAGGAAGTAAAGAAGCACGGGGGGTATCCAATTGAGTATTTCGATAAGTATTTTGTAAGTTGGGGAGAGGTATGCGCTGCCGCTAGGACAACAGGCATGTCGGAAGATCGTACGCCGGCACCAAGCAAATCCTCAGATCGGCAATTTGAGCTGTTCGTGATGGAGTCCAAAGCAAGGTATGGAGGCGAGATACGGAAGAAGAAAACTAATATTACCTCCCTGAGCCGTTCCAACCCCCTCACCGCAGCATACTTCGAACGGATGGCCGGGATTGTGGGGAGAGGTGGCAAGGCTACCAAAGGACTTCTCAAGGAACGAGCGAAAGACCGAGGGCGAGAGGATCAAATCAAGCGGCTACGCAGTCGGACTTGAAGTGAGTTGGTGCTCGGCGGCCTTCGACTGCGCTCAGGACGCCGCCCTGCCCGCCCCGGCGATCATATGAGAGGCGGGCCGGGGAGCCCAGTCGAATGGGCGGCGTAGCGGCGGTAGAGACCGTTGGGGAGCTTGAGGAGCTCGGCGTGGCGGCCCTGCTCGATGATGCGGCCGGTATCGAGCACGAGGACCACATCGGCGTGCTCGATCGTCGAGAGCCGATGGGCGATGATGAGCGCAGTGCGTCCTTCGAGCAATTTCTCCAGCGCCCGCTTGACCAACTCCTCCGACTCCGGATCGAGCGCTGAGGTGGGCTCATCGAGGATGAGGATGGGCGCATCCTTCAAGAACGCCCGCGCGATCGCCAAGCGCTGTTTCTGCCCCCCCGAGAGCCGCACGCCCCGTTCGCCGATCTCCGTCTCGTAGCCCTGCGGCAGCTCCTCGATGAAGGCCTCCGCGAAGGCGGCGCGGGCGGCCGCTGTGCACGCCTCAGGCGCGGCGTCGGGTTTGCCGTAGCGCAGGTTCTCCGCAATCGTCCCGCTGAAGAGGATCGGCTCCTGCGAGACGATGGCGATCTGCTCCCGGAGCGACTTGAGCGTCACCTCGCGGATGTCCATCCCGTCGATCGTGATGCGCCCGCCGGTGACGTCATAGAATCGGGGAAGGAGCTTGACGAGCGTCGACTTGCCGGCGCCGCTTGGGCCCACCAACGCGACCGTCGTCCCGGCCGTGATGCGCAGGTTCAGTCGCCGGAGGACCGGCTCGCGACCGTCGTACTGGAAGGTGACGTCCTCGAACGCGATCCCCCCACGCACGCGTGGGAACGGGCGGGCCCCGGGTTTCTCCTGCACCTCTGAGAACGTATCGAACACCTCGAAGATCCGGTCCATCGCGGCCATGCTGTTGGCGAGGATGAGGTTGAGCTCGGTCAGCCGTTGGATCGGCTGGTAGAGCATGCCGAGGTAGCCGTAGAAGGCCATCAGCATCCCGACGGTGATCGCGCCGCGCCAGACCTCCATCGCGCCGAACCACAGGACGAGGATCGGGCCGAGGGCGGTGAGGAACCCGGTGGCGCCGAGCGCGATGGACTGCAGGTGGACGCTCCCCATCACCGTGCTGAAGTACTCTTCGCTCTGCTCCCGGAACTCTTGCACTTTGGCTTCTTCCTGCGTGAAGGCCTGGATGGTGGAGATGCCGGCGAACTGCTCGTGGAGGTCGCCGGAGATCTCCTGCAATTGATGGTGGATCGCGCGGCTCTTCTCGCGGATGCCCTTTTGGAGACGGTAGCTGATGAGCGCGTAGCAGGGCAGGACGGAGAGCGAGACGAGCGCCAGCTTCACATTCGCCGCGAAGAGCAGGATGAGGATCAGCGCGACGCAGGAGAGGTCCATGACGGTGTTGACGAAGGCCGCCCCGACGAAGTTCTGCGCCGAGGCGATGTCCGTCGTCATCCGCGAGACGACCGCGCCGATCTTCTGGCGGTCGAAGAAGCTCAGGCTCATGCGCTGGACGTGGAGGTAGAGCGCCTGGCGCAGGTCGAAGATGAGGCGATGGCCGGCCAGGCCCGCCAGGTACGAGCGCCAGTAGCTCGCCACGGCGTAGATGGCGTAGAGGAGGCACAGCCCGGCCATCAGCAGGTGGAGTTGCAGGTGCGGTCGCCCGCCCTGGGCCTTGAAGAAGTCATCGACGAGGAGTTTGACGGTCCAGGGCAGGGCGAGCGGGACGAGGTACCGGATGACGCCGTAGGCGACGGCCGCGAACAGCACGCGGCGGTAAGGGCGCACGTAGGCCAGGAACCGCGTCAAGCTTCGGCGCGAGGCCCGCGCACCATTTGACTGCTTGAGAAACTCCGTCGAGGACGCTACCATAGGACGCTATCAGTATAGCATACGATCCCCCCATGATCCGACTCAAGCAGCTTGAGCTTCCGACGGTGGTGCAGTCACCGATGGCCAACTGCACCGATCTCCCCTTCCGCCTCATCGCGCGCGAGCACGGCATGCGGTTCGCGTTCCTCGAGATGATCTCTTCGGAGGCGCTGGTGCGCGGCGTGCAGAGGACGCATGAGATGATGCAGACGCTGCCCGAGGACCGGCCGCTCGGGGCCCAGCTTGTCGGCTGTGACCCGGCCGTGATGGGCGAGGCGGCGGCCAAAATCGAAGCGATGGGCTACGACCTCCTCGACATCAACCTCGGCTGCCCGGTCCCGAAGATCGTGTGCAAAGGAGGCGGCTCGATGCTGCTGCGCGAGCCGATCACGGCCGGGCAGATCTTTCAGAGCGTGGTCCGGGCCGTGAAGCGCATTCCGGTGACGGTGAAGATGCGGCTTGGCTTCAGCGATTCGAGCGGGGAAGAGGCGGTGCGGATCGCGCGCATCGCGCAGGAGGCCGGGGTGGACGCGGTCGCGGTGCACGGGCGCACGCGCGAGCAGGGCTATACGGGCACCGCCGACTACGAAGCCATCCGCCGCGTGAAAAAGGCAGTCTCCATTCCAGTGATCGGCAACGGCGACGTCGTGGATGGGGCCAGTGCGATCCGCCTGACGGAGACCTCCGGCTGCGACGGCGTGATGCTGGGGCGCGGGGCGCTGGGAAACCCGTGGATCTATCGGGAGGTCGAGGCGGCCTTGAGCGGCGAGCCTGCGCCGCCACCGCCTGAGCTTACCGAGCGCAGGCGCGTGCTCCTGCGCCACGTCGAGCTTCAGGAGCGGTACGAAACCCGGCCGCTGGGGCACTTGCGCCGCGTCATCTCGTGGTACTTCAGGGACTGTCCCGGCGTCGCGGAGTTCCGCGCCAGGATCAACCGCGCCCAGAGCCTCGCCGAGATGCGCGCGCTCATCGAGGCCTTTTAGAAGGCGGTTGACTGAGCCGGGGAGATGTGGTATATTACTTAGTAAGACAAAGTAATTAAATGTGGAGGGTCGATGCGAGTGACGCGGACGTGGACGATTTCCCTGCCGCCTGAGATGGGCCGGTTGGCTGAGGCCCTCGCCCGGCAGGAGCACCGGACGAAAAGTGAACTGGTGCGCGAAGCCCTCCGGCTCTACCTGGCCGGGCGGGGCCAGCCCCTGTCCCTGGGAGCCGGCGAGCGGCTGGCCCGAGTGGGAGAGCTGACGGACATCTACCGACAGCGCTACCCGGCCCGAGCGCCCAGCGAGCGCGAGCTCCGGGACGCGTGCCGTGGCGTGCGACGGCTGCATGAGCGGCTCAAGCATGTGACGGCATGACCGTCCTTGAGCGGGCACTCGGCGCATTGGTGCGTTTCTTGGAGGAGCACCGGGTGCCCTATATGGTAATTGGCGGCATCGCGAATCTGGTGTGGGGGGAGCCGCGCGCCACCCTCGATGTGGACGCCTCGGTCCTCGTTGAAGAAGCGGCGTGGCCGGCGCTCATCACCGCACTCAGACGGACCTTCCGGGTGATCCCCAAGCATCCCCTCAGCTTCCTTCGAGACACGCATGTGCTTCCGGTCGAGACGGAAGATGGCGTGCGGATCGACCTCCTCTGGGCGAGGCTCCCGTACGAGCATAAGGCGATCGCGCGCGCCGCCACGGAGGAGATCGCCGGCCAGCGCGTGCGGGTCTGTCGAGCCGACGATCTCATCATCCACAAGATCGTCTCCGACCGACCAAAAGATCGCGACGATGTCCGCGCCGTCGTGCGCCGCCAGCACCACCGCCTCGACCGGGCCTCTCTCACGCGGGCGGTGCGTGAGCTTGGGCGCGCCCTCGATCAGCCTGAGATGCTGACGTTCCTTAACGCGTGCTTCCGAGAGACGACACACTGACGCATTGGCCGGAAGGATGCTCTACCTCGCCTCTCAATCCCCACGGCGCCGGAAGCTCCTCAAGCAGCTTGGCCGGTCGTTTCAGATCGTGCGCTCAACCCACCGCGAGGCGATTCACAAGAGCGAGCCTCCGTCGGCCAACGCGATGCGCAACGCGACAGGGAAGGCGCGGCGCGCCGCGCTCCCCCGTGGCGCGTGGGGCATCGTCATCGGGGCTGACACGTTCCTCTATTTCCGCGGGCGCGTGATCGGCAAGCCCAAGACGATGCGGGAGGCCCATCGCCTCCTGCGCGCGCTCAGCGGGAAGAGCCACTGGGTGTACACCGGCTTGTGCCTGCTCGACGCCGCGAGCGGCCGCTCTCGCGCGAGCTACGACAAGACCGAGGTGACGTTCAGGCCGCTCACCGATGAAGCTATTGCGCGGCTCTTCGCGCGCGCCTCGCCGCTCGACAAGGCAGGCGGCTACGCGATCCAGGAAGAACGCGACGAGCTCATTGCGCGGGTTGAAGGTTCGCGGAGCAACGTCATCGGCCTGCCTCTTGAGCTGCTGCGCTGTGAGCTCGCGGCGTTCGACAGGGAACATGCTGGACATCGTGCATCCCGCCATTGAGCGCTACCTCGATCGGCTTCCGCCGCATCAGGATCCGATCCTGCGCCGCATGGAGACGAAAGCGGAACGGGAAGCGTTTCCCATCGTCGGGCCGCAGGTGGGCCGGCTCTTGATGATCCTGGCGCGCGCCATCGGCGCGAAACGTGTCTTCGAGATGGGCTCAGGGTTTGGCTACTCCGGATTGTGGTTCGCGAAGGCGCTCCCAAGGAACGGGCGGATCACGCTCACCGACACCTCGGCCGTGCGCTCGAAAGAGGCGCTGGACTACTTCGGGCAGGCCCATCAAGCGGAGAAGGTGACGGGCCTCGTCGGGGATGCCGTCGAGCTGGTGCAGGGCGCGAAAGGGCCGTTCGATCTCATCTTCCTCGACGCGGACAAGGCCCGCTACCCGCTCGCGTTCAAGGCGGCGCTGCCGAAGCTGCGGCGCGGCGGGCTCTTCATCGCGGACAACGTCCTGTGGTTCGGCAAGGTCACGGCATCGCATCCGGATGCCGAGACGCGGGGGATCCTTGAGTTCACCCGGTTGATCTTCGCCACGCCGGGGATCGCTTCGAGCATCCTCCCGCTGCGCGACGGGCTCTCCGTCTCGCTGAAGGACGCCTGAGGATCGCATCCATGGAGCCCCACGGGCAGCCTACTCCGCCGAAGCAGCCGCTTCGGCTGCGAAGGCTGGAAGCCCGTGGTCCCCTGCACCACGCCCCGGTGGGGGCGACATCCCGATCTCCCGATCGGGAGGACCACCCATTCCCCCACGGGCAAGCCCGTGGTCCCCTGGTGTTCGGGATGGATTTGTTGTTGACTTCTGAAACCCTTGCGATATTATGAGCTGTACGACACGAGGCCGCACGTTGGATAGGGATCGGGCACATACGACGGACAATCCAGGGAATGGTCACGTCTCACCCCGACGGTAGCACCGTCGGGGTGTCTGTTTGTCACATGAGGCCACACCTTACGGAGCGCAGCGACGTAAGGTGTGTGGCCGAATGTGACCCCTCACCCAGCGTTGGGTCTGGTTCGGGCATGCCGGATACGACTGGGGGTGGAGGGGACATTCCAGCGAGCCAGGTCGGCTCCACCGCTGGGTGAGGGGTTCAATTCGCACAGTGACTTACGTCGCACAAGTGCTCCGTAAGTCACGTGCTCATTGAAGGAGGGAACGCGTGCATGCCGCAAGTGTGTGATGCGCCCGTCGACGTCGAACTGAGTAAGTCGAAGCGAGTGGTGGCGCCGTTTGGCTTTCAGCTCCTGTTGGACCTCTATGACTGCAAGAAGGGCGCCTGCGATGACCTCACCCTGTGCTATGACTTCCTGGAGGAGATCGTCCGGGTCCTCAAGGTGGAGCCGCAGTCGCCGCCGTTCATCTTCCGCACGGATGGCAAGCGCTTCCCGGACAAGGCGGGCTTAAGCGGATGGGTCCCACTCGTCGAGAGCGGCGTCCAGCTCCATACCCTCACCCCAAAGGACTTCATTTCAATCGATATCTACAGCTGCCGGCAGTTCGACATCGAGCCGCTCAAGGCGTTCGTCCGCAGCACCTTCGCTCCCAAGCGGATGGACGAGCAGTTCTTGGAGCGGGGTCTCGACTACAACAAGTAGTCCCCGCGTTTCTCCCGCTCGCGTCCTCCGTTCATACCGAGATGCAGAGGGGACGCGCCTGCCTGCCGAAGCCTCGGC
>OBEQ011037570.1_pt1 | contig 25817 bp, 26 predicted proteins | sample 1670901 | NCBI WGS metagenome assembly OBEQ01 (sample SAMEA104232315, study PRJEB22302) | groundwater metagenome | biome: forest; feature: aquifer; material: groundwater | place: USA | collected 2011-08-07 | depth 5.4 m | reverse complement strand
ATCCTCAAAATCTGATTCTTGAAATTGGTATAATTCCGGTTTCGTGATTAGGGTTAGATTGCTGAATTCATGTTTCCAGCCACGAATCGTTTTAAGAATTTCCTGATTCAAAGCAAGCAACCGCTCATGTTCGCCGAACGGATGAGTTACTCCTTCAATTACCCAGACTTTGATATTTTCCTTTTGGCAGAACAAGATAAATTCTTTTAAGGATGTCATGTGAAGTGCCATTACGGTTTCGGTGACCGCTTCCATTCTTTCGGTCATATAGGAGCGGAATTTTTCTAGGGGTGATTGTTTTTCAGTCAGCTCTTGAAAAGAAGAATTGCGGTTAGTTAGTTTTTTATAGAAACCGAGGAAAATGTAGTAATACTTGTATTCTGGAAAGAGCTGAGCCATGATCAATCCCAGAATCAAACGGTAAGGATGAGGCCAAAGATGTTTATAGGTTGCAATTTTTGAAATTAATTGCCACCAAGCAAACCAATCTCCGGGCTGATGGTGAATGAGACAAGTCGTATTCTTTGGGAATCTTAAATCAACCGGGGAAAGGTAAATGAAAGTGTTTTTGGGACTATGCTGTTTAATATGTTCCTTTCTTAGGATGTATTCGAACGCCCGGAGGTCAGATTGCGATAGATGTTTGATTCCGTTTTCATAGGCTACGGGGTTATTGAACAAGCTGAAGATTTGGCTTGATCCGATCGCTAAATACTGGCTAGCTTTCGGACGCAGATCTCTTTTAAACTTTTCTGTTTCATATTGCACGCTTTGCAGTTCTCGGTAATCAAGTTCGCGATGAGAAAGAAGCCTCAAATATAGATTCCATGCGATTATATTCCAGAAGAGAAGGAATCTAAGCCAAAGGATGGCCAGAGCGCCAAAGAACAATATTTGTGAAGCTGGGTTTAGTTGATTTTTAGATTGAACCAAGAAAATCGTTACCAGGATAAGGGAGGCAATTAGCGCAGCAGAGCGAAACCGCTCATAACTTCCTAAAGAAGAGTTCTTCCATAGGAAGGAAAGGAGTCTGCGAATTTTTCCAATGGGAGATCGGAACTTTGAACGAATGAAAGATTGATAGGGAAAATAAATCCGATCAAAGAAAAATGAATTGAAGTTAATCTGTACTCTTTTTAAAAAGGTTACTGCGTTTTTTTTGTGTGCTTTTACCTCAAGTTCTGGAAGTTTTGTGATCAGTTTGGCAAGTTCCGCCGGTGTTAACGCATCAATAGTATATTTTCCATCAAAATAAATTTGATCATTTACGCCAATGATTCTGGAATAACCGTTAAAGGTTCCAAAACCACCGTAACTTTTAATGTTTTCGATCTGATACCAATTAAGACCGTCAGGACTAAGCGCTGTAAAAGCCCTTATGGGTTTGAAATAACTGACGAATGAGGCGTAGAGAACTCCTTTGTAGCAGATCATGTCGTAACAGGAACCTCCCTCGCCTTTTCCTAATTCAAACACTTTCTCAAGCTTCTTTCCGCGCTTGTCATATCGATATATGCTGGCTCCTCCCCCGTCTTTAATTTTTTCTTTGTTGAGGTAGTCCGAGCCGAAATAAACCATCTCTTCCGTAAACGCCATGGCTGTGAATCCATCGAAAGGATATCCGGTATCGAGCCAGGTTTTTCCTTCATCAGGGGAAGTGATAACGCCTCGTGCGCGGTCTCCATAGGTGACCCAAAGATGTTGGGTGTATGGATCAATAGCTACTTTATGAATGTGCCGATAGCCATCGCTTCTCTTTCTTTGAAAAATAACGTTCCAAGTTTCGCCCCCATCGGTCGTTTTGAGAAGAATAGGCCCAGAGACCGGATCGCCATAAGTTCCCAGATAGAAATTACCGTTTCGGTCGTGGCAATAACTCCACCATACAGCAACTCCACCTTTGGGCAGCATCAATCTTGAGGTAAGTTGCCTTTCGTGGAACGAATAAACAATCTTTTCATTCATTACTAGAAATCGATCATTGACCCATTCCAAATAAACCCTTCCCCAGCTGGGATCAAAAAGGTAAGTGTCATTTTTTCCATCCGTCTTAAAAATTTTTTTAGAGCCGGTTCTTTTGTCTTCAACTGAATAATAAATCTCGCCGTCCTTGGCAAACAGCACCTCTTTTTGTGTTGAAGGTTTGTTCAGATGGAGTTCTTTGCTTAGGTCGGTGAGATAAAAGATTCCCACCGTTTTTTGAGGGCAACTTAACATTTCGTCGTGAAACTTTTTAGCATTTGTCATTTTTGAGTTTAAATGGAGAGAGACTGTTTGACATGCCTGTGTTCGTAAGATAAGTTCTAGTCCAAAATTATTTCCTCATTTTCTATTCAAACGATTATAATAAGGACAAACATCGTCAGGATCAATCAATAATTAAAAGTGCAAGGATTGTGATAATGACTCAATTTTCTTCCCGAAGTCTCATCAAAAGACGTGAGCAGATTGTGTTAAAAGAAATGGAGGTTGAAAAAGAAGGCATTCTTTTAAATCTTAAAAATGGCCATTATTTTGTGGCCAATGAGCTTGGCCTTTTCATTTGGAAATTACTAGATGGAAAGAAAAATCTGGAACAGATCGCAGGACGAATCGTCTTTCGCTATAAAGGCACCAAAACCGCGGTACTGGCCGATCTCATCGTTTTTGTGAAGGGTTTATACAAGCGGAAGCTTGTGATGATCGTGGAATAAAACAAAGAATAGGATTTTGATATGTGCGGGATTGCCGGTCAATTTAATTTTGATGGTAAGCCAGCGGATCGAAAACTCGTGAGAATCATGACTGGGGCGCTCCAGCACCGGGGACCGGATGGCGAAGGTTTTTATTTCGACAAACAGATTGGTTTGGGTCATAGGCGATTAAGCATCATCGACTTGGAAACGGGTCGTTAGCCGATGAGTAACGAAGATGAATCGTCATGAAAGTACTGATTACAGGAGGAGCCGGTTTTATCGGTTCTCATCTCGCCGACGCTTTGATTGCGAGGGGCGATGAAGTGTTCGTTTTAGATGATCTTTCAACAGCTACCTTTGATAACATTCAGCATTTAAATAAGAACCCAGCATTTCATTGCATTATTGACTCTGTTCTGAACGAATCTCGAGTCTATGATTTGGTTCAAGACTGTGATGTTATTTATCATCTGGCAGCTGCTGTGGGAGTTCGCCTCATTGTTAATGAGCCAATTCGTACAATTGAAAGTAACGTTTTCGGAACCGACGTTGTTTTGAAAATAGCCTCTCGTTTCAAAAAGAAAATTCTGATTGCATCAAGTTCCGAAGTTTATGGAAAAAGCGGTCGGAAGTTTTTTAAAGAAGATGATGATTGCATAGTTGGGGCGTCTCACAAACCGCGCTGGGCTTATGCCGTTTCAAAGTTGATGGGTGAATATTTAGCGATCTCTTATTCATATCAAAAAAAGCTTCCAGTTGTGATCGTCCGTTTATTCAACACAATCGGACCCAGGCAAACAGGCAGATACGGTATGGTAGTTCCAAGCTTTATCGAACAAGCCTTAAAGAACCACCCACTTACCATTTATAGAGATGGAAAACAAACCCGGTGTTTTATTTCTGTTCGAGATACCGTCCAAGCGCTGATGAGACTGATGGATCTTGAAAAGTCAGTTGGCCAAGTTTTTAATGTCGGGAGTAATGAAGAAATTTCAATTGCTGATTTAGCTCAATTGGTCCTTCGGCTAACCAAAAGCAAATCTCCCTTAGATTACATTCCTTACCAAGAAGCGTATGGTAATGGATTCGAAGACATGCAAAGAAGAATGCCTGATATTTCAAAAATAAGGCAGGCCATTGGGTTTGAGCCTCAAATGAGGCTGGAAGAAATATTGAAGTGGATAATTGCAGACGCTAAAGCCAACCTTATAAAAGAGCCTATCACCAAATAATGTGTGGAATTGCCGGTCAATTTAATTTTGAAGATAAACCTGTAGATCAAAAACTAGTTAGGACCATGACCCGTGCATTGTCGCATCGCGGACCAGACGGCGAGGGTTTTTACTTTGATCAGCATGTGGGCTTAGGCCATAGGCGATTAAGTATCATCGATTTGGAAACGGGTCGTCAGCCGATGCGTAACGAGGACGGCACGATTTGGCTTGTCTCCAATGGTGAGATTTATAACTTTGTAGAGTTAAGAGAGGAATTAAAATCTAAAGGTCATACCTTTTCTACCGCAAGCGACACGGAAGTGATCCTCCATCTTTATGAAGAATTGGGAGAAAGATGTCTAGAAAAGCTTATCGGAATGTTCGCCTTCACGATTTGGGATCAAAAGAAAAGAAGATTATTTCTGGCGAGAGATCGTTTTGGAATCAAGCCGCTTCATTATTTTTATGACAAAGATACGTTCATTTTTGCTTCGGAGATAAAAGCACTTCTGAAATATGAGGGCATCGATAAAACGCTCAATCCTTCCGCGCTAGATCAATACTTTACTTTCCTTTACGTCGTGGATCCTAACTGTATTTTTAAACGAATTCGTAAGCTTCCGCCAGCGCACTATCTGATTTGTGAACACGAAAAAATTTATATCAAAAAATACTGGGATCTGGAATTTCCTTCCAATGGAAAATATTCCGAGGCGTACTATGAAGATCATTTAAAAACCGCTCTCGAGGAGAGTATTCAGGTAACTTTAAGAAGCGACGTTCCAGTCGGAGTTTTCTTGAGCGGTGGTATTGATTCCAGTGTGGTTGCCGCTTTGGCGAAGAAAGCCAATAAGAACATTAAAACCTTTTCCGTTGTTTTTGAAGAGAGCATTTATAGCGAAGAAAAATATAGTCGGTTAGTTGCGAAGAACTTAAATACCGATCACCATGAACTTGTAGTTACGCGGGATGATGCATTTAAAGCGGTTCCAAAAATCGCTTCCTTTCTTGACGAACCCTTTGCTGATTCATCAAGCATTCCTACTTATTACGTCTCCAAACTCGCAAAAAGTTTCGTCAAAACAGTATTGACAGGCGAGGGGGGTGATGAGCTATTTGCCGGCTATGATTGGCATACCGACAGGATTTTTGGAAAACTGGATCTTAAAAGTCTGTTAACGCCGCCGTCAAAGGTCATATTCGGTCCAAGAGAGCGCCGAAAATTATATTCGGCTGATTTAGCGAATGAAATTAAGGTTGATCGTTTTGGAGATTTGGATATCGATTTTAAGCGCTTGGACGAGTTAAGCGTTCTCAATAAGTTTCTTTACTTGGAGTTAAAAACCTATCTTCCTTCTGATATGTTGGTTAAGCTGGATAGAATGTCTATGATGAATTCACTTGAAGGAAGACTGCCTTTGCTAAATCATCATTATGTGGAGTTCGTCAATAAGATACCGTCAAATTTGAAGTTTAAAGGCAGCGTTCGAAAATATTTATTTAAAAAGGCTTTTAGCAATTTCGTGCCGAAAGAAATTATCCGCCGCCGGAAGAGGGGTTTTGAAATACCGCTCGAGATATGGCTTTGGCAGAATGGAAAATTTAGAGATATGGTTTACAATGTTGTTTTTGATTCAAAGACAAAAAAGAGAGGCTACTTTAATTATAAAATGATTGAGAAAATGTTTTACGAACATGACCGCTTGCTTAAAGCACATCACCACGAAATCTGGACCTTATTTATATTAGAGTTGTGGCATAGGAATTTTTTAGATGAATAGATTCGGAATGGATCAATGAAGCCAAAATTACTTGAAATATTAACTTGTCCGAAATGTCATCAAAATCTAAGTTGCACAAATCCTGTTTACCAAGATGGCGAACTGAGAAGCGGCACCATCACTTGCCCGCAAAATCATTCCTTCGAAATTCTAGACTTTATACCGGCCTTCACCGACGAGCCGAAATATGTTAAAGCGTTTGATTTTATAAGTAACAGTAAGTGGTACGCATTATCGGGTCCAGAAGATCGTGAATTAGTCAGATCTTTGACGATTGATGAATTTAAAAGACAGACAGGATTTGAACCTTATGAATTAAAAGGAAAACGGGTTTTGGACGCCGGTTGTGGGCACGGCCGATTTATGCCGGATCTCAGCGAAGCTGGAGCTGAAGTCGTAGGTGTTGATGCACGTAAAGTGGGTTTGAAGTGCAGACATAAATGTTTGGACAAAGATTCCAACACCCATTTAATCCAAGCCGATTTATTTCACCTGCCTTTTAAAGAAAATTGTTTTGATTTCATTTATAGTCTCGGCGTTCTCCATCACACGCCTGATCCTCCGGCCTTTTTTAAAAATCTTGTTCGGTATTTGAAAAAGGATGGAACAATCGCCATTTGGGTTTATCCAAAACCCTCTTTGTTCTTCTTGTCCGATTGGATTAGACCTCTTACGACACGTCTTCCGCTAACGTTATTAAGCTGGCTTGGTACTGTTATTACTGGTTTCTGTGGCCTTCTCATTAAAGTTCCTTTTTCTCGTCTTAAGAGTTTGATGAGGAGCGCTCTTTACCGTACGAGGCTCCCTTGGCATGAACAAGCAAATTGGCGCATGCATTCTTTTATGGATTGGTACGGACCGCCATACCAATTTAAATATAGTAACGAAGAAGTTTGCGGTTGGTTTGAGAGTGCTGGTCTCTCGGATATTCGGGTTATGCCTTATGAAACTGCTGTCCGAGGAACTAAGAACGCATTAGGTAATCCCATAGTGGCCATAAGTCTTGACAACGCTAATAAAAGTAAGAAAATAAAGAATAATGAAAGCTAACCTCTTGATGTGATTTAATGAACGTAGTTTTTGTCGATCCGCCAAGCCCGCCCGGTTTCCAGAGTTTCAAAAATGCGCATGGCGGTTATGGCGAGATGTGTCTTAACGGTAGTCTTAAAGTACCCACTTTGGATATTTTTCATAGTGCTTCCCTCCTTTTAGAAAAAGGTTTTCGAGCTTCAATTGTCGACTCTGTTTTGCTGGACCATTCTAAAGAAGAATGTGTCTCGGCTGTTTCAGATAAAAATCCTACGATGGTTGCAATTCGAACAGCATCGGGTTCATTTCTTCACGATCTGGAAGTTGCAGAAGCTCTGAAATCGAAATTTAACGGTCCGATTGTATTCTATGGACCGCAGGTTGCTCGAGAACCGGATCGCATTCTCGAATCTTCGGGTGTGGATGCTTTGGTTTTCGGAGAAGCCACGCTTACTTTTCTATCAATATGTCGGAAGGAAAGTTTTGATGGCGTGCCAGGGGTTTGGTTTAAAGAAAATGGTTTGATCACTCAAAATTTACAAACTTCTTGGATAGAAGATTTGGATGTTCTGCCGATTCCACGTTGGGATTTAGTGCCTTATAAGAAATATTCTTACGTGGTAACCCAAACAAGCTGGGGCTGTCCGTTTGGTTGCGGGTATTGTCCTTACCCTGTAACGCAGGGCAGTCGCTGGCGAACTCGGTCGATCGATCATGTGGTGAATGAATTCAAAGTTCTGAGAAATCAATACGGGTTGCGTTTTGTCCTGTTATTGGATCCAGAGTTTACTTTAGATAGGAAAAGGACGGTCGATCTTTGCGAAGAGTTGATTAAAAGGCACACGCCGATTATGTGGGGTTGTGAGACAAGGCTTGATACGCTTGATGAAGATTTAATAACGCTCATGGCAAAAGCGGGTTGCATCCGAATCTCCTTTGGGGTGGATACCGTCAACCCAGAAACGCTTCACCTCATGCATCGGAAAGAGATCCCTCTTGAAACCATACGGGAGAGGGTAACTTGCATCAAGAAAAATGGAATTGTGACCTATGCTTTTTATATGATAGGACTTCCCGGCGAAACGGAACAGTCTACCATGGATATGATTCAGTTTGCGTTGGATCTGAAGACGGACGTTGCCTCTTTTTTCATGGCCACCCCTTTTTATGGAACACAACTTGAGCAATGGGCCCACGAACATCTGATTTCTTATGATAACGGCTTGATACATTTGACCAGTTGCGTTCCTTCGATGCAAAACGAGCATATGGACATTCAAGAGATCCATCGTCTTTACACTTTAGCCAGAACAAAATGGAGGCAATTTAAAGCGAAAGAGAGTCGGAGTCTTGAAGAGGAAGGGGTTCTGCATTTAGAAACGTCATCCTGAAGCCCTTAGGCCGTCCCACAGGGACTGCACCATTACCCTGTGGGCAGCACCCGTGGTGCCGAAGGATCTCGAACTTTGTCATTCCCGCACGCTTTAGGCGAGAATCCATGAATGTGGATCCCAGATAAAAGTATTCGGGGATGACACTTCGTGTCAGATTCTTCACCCCGACAGGTTCAAAGTGATGGCGTTTTAAATGAGTGGAATGGAGGAAACATTATGATTCAGCAAGAAATTCAGGAAAAGAATGTGAGCGTTGAAAATCAAAAGTGGCGTCATGCGAAACATGTGGCGTGGCGAAAGGTGTCGGATGAGGCGGTGATTTTGGATATGGACACAGCCGTTTATTACTCTTTGCCAGATACCGGGGCTAGAATTTGGGAACTGATTGGACAGGGGAAGTCTCTCCAGGAAATCATCCAGATTATGGTCGAGGAGTACGATGCCACAGAACGGGAAGTTCGAAAGGATGTTGAGGAACTCATTTTGAAATTCCAAAAAGAGAAAATCATCGAACGGACGTAAATCAATCGCAAAATGGAAATGACTGAAACTGAAAGATTCACGAGCGAAGCAATAACAGGCACGATTCGTGCTTTCAAGTTCCCATTGGCTGACGAGGAACTCAATGCATTAAAGGAAGCTTTTGAAAGTGGGTGGATTGGCACGGGCATTTTTAGAAAACTCTTTGAGCAACGCTTTGCCCAGTTCATAGATAGAAATTTTTGCGTTGCAACTAACTCAGGCACTGCAGCTCTTCATTTGGCGCTTCGGGTTTTGGATGTTGAGGGAGCCGAAGTAATTACTACGTCGTTGACCTTTATCGCTACTAATCATGCGATACTTTATAACCATGCAATCCCCGTCTTTTGCGATGTTGAAAATGATACGGGCAACATCGATCCTCGTAAAATTCCAGAGTGCATTACGAAAAAAACGAAAGTTATTCTTGTAGTTCATCTCAACGGCCATGCCTGTGATATGGAACCCATTCTTGAAATCGCAAAGAAAAATAACCTTTTTGTCGTGGAGGATGCGTGTCAAGCATTAGGTAGTTTCTACAAAGAAAAAAAATTAGGATCACTAGGAGACTTGGGTTGTTTCAGTTTCGGCAGTAAGAATATAACAACTGTGGACGGCGGGGTGGTCGTCTGTAACCGGGCTGATTGGCGCCAAAGGCTTATGCAGTTGCGACATTTAGGGATCAAAGGAAATGAAGGCGTTGAGCATGATGTCGAAGAACTCGGTTTTCAATATGGAATGAATGACATTGCAGCGGTGATTGGTTTGACTCAAATGAAGAGATGGGAATCCATGCAGGCCCGGCGTATGGAAATCATCAAGCGGTTTCAAGAGGACTTAAAAGATCTTTCGTATGTTGCTATTCAGACGGAAGAGCCTGAGACGAAAAATGGTTGGCCGGTCGTTCCTTTAAGAGTGACAGAAGGTAAAATGGAAGCTTTGGGAACTTTCTTGAAACAAAGAGGTATTCACACGGATGTGATTTATCCGAATCATTTGTATCAACTTTACAAGCCTTATTACCGACGGTTGCCAATAGCAGAAGCGATTTGGAAGGAAATTCTTTGTTTGCCGCTTTATCCCAGTCTCCAAGACTCGGAAGTTGGTCGAATGATCGATGTCATTCATGAATTTAGAAAATAGATAGACAAACAATAGAAAGGATAATTATGGCTGCGAGTAATTCTGGTAATGAGAAAACTTCAAAAAAAGAAGAGAAGAAAACAAATAAGAAAAAGTATACGAAACCTCGGCTCACAAAACACGGCATTCTTTCCATTGTAGAGGGCGATTGATTTTTCACGTTGGATTTCGATCCTTTTAAATCGTTAAATGAAAATCGCCCTTGCATGGATGGATTTATCGGATTCAACCGACCGCACCATTGTTGAAGGTCTAGTTCCAGAACTTCAAAAATTAAATTACGATCTCACCATCGTTGGTCCGCGAAGACATCCTCACCAACCTTTTTTGGAACTTAAAGATCAAGTTCTGGTTTATCGCGTTGGGTTTTACTTTCTCAGACATTTTCAATGGCTTAATGATATTTTGTCGGCCATTCAACTGCTTTGGATCCACAAGAAAGAATCTGTTGATTTATGGCACTGCCATGTCTTTGGCAGAAGTTATCGCGCCCTACGTTGGGCAACTCAAATTGGAAAATGGAAGTTACTTGTTTCCATTCAATTTCCTTTAAGAGAACATCTATCTTTCACGGATAATTTAAAAGATCTGCAGGGTCTTGCAAAGCGCGCCTATTATCTCACCGCCCTTTCTCAAGCTTCCATTAGTGATGCCTTACGTTTGTGCCCGGATCTGAACAAGGTGAGCGTTGGAGTCGTTCATAACGGAGGCCACTTAAGCAATAGTCATGCGCACAACAATTCCGTGCAACAACTTCAACAACAAGTTTCAAAGCCTTACATTCTTTCTGTAGCTCGTCTGGCGCGTTATAAAGGTGTGGATCTACTGATCATGGCTTTTGCGAAGCTTCTGGACGAAGGTTATAACGAGGTGCATCTCGTCATTTGTGGTTATGATCATCTTCATGGAGGCTTGACCACGTTTATCCAAGACTTGGGTCTTGAAAATCGAGTTCACCTGACAGGACGGATCCCGCGAGTTCAAGTGACACAGCTTCTTCAAGAATGCCTGTTTATGGTTCTCGCAAGTCGCGAAGAACCCTTCGGTATGGCCATTGTTGAAGCCATGGCTGCCGGCAAGCCAGTCTTAGCAACTGCGGTTGGAGGTATTCCCGAAATTGTCCGTGACGGAATCGATGGAATTTTAGTTCCTCCAAATAATGTGAATGCTTTAGCACAAGGACTTAGGCAACTCCTTGAAGATCCCATCTTGCGTGAACGATTGAGTCAATCCGCAAAACAAAGAAGTCAAGAATTTAGCTGGAATCGCGTGGCGGGGGAGTATGCTAGCTTGTACCAGAAGGGGAATGGTCATGAAAAAAGTTGAAGCGATGAAGTTAGCTACAGGATTAGCATTAACCAACCCGAACTTAAATTTGGATTATCTGAAGGATAAGTTCAAAAAAAATTACTTAAAGGATGCTGAAAAACATTGGGAAGATTCATATACACTTCGCTCGCATTCTCTCGCCACTTTACTGGGTTACTCCTCTGAGGAGGATTTTGAATTGGAGGGGCAACGAGATGCACAATATTTGTGTTCTTTCGTTGCTTCCAATTCTATTGTCTTGGATTTAGGTTGTGGTGTGGGACGTGTCACTTCTTATTTAGCACCTTATTGTCGGGAAATTCACGGAGTCGATGTTTCCTCTATAGCGCTTAAGTTTGCTCAAGAAAGGTGCCAAAGTTATCCGAACATATTTTTCCATAAGGGCAATGGCTTTGATTTATCTTGTTTTGACGACCAGTATTTTGATTTTGTTTGTGCTTTAAACATATTCATGCATCTGGATGTTGAGCCCGCAATCTGTTACTTGCGTGAGATTCATCGCGTGCTAAAACAAAATGGTCGTTTTGTTTTCGACATCCCCAATTTCTTGCATGAAGTAAATTTGAAGGCATTGTTTAGCACAGCGCCCAAGCCATGGGATTGGCCCAGTAGTGCTCGAACACGTTATTGGACTCCACAGATGGCTGAGATCATCGTGACACGGCTCGCATTTCGGATTGAAAAACTGGTTGCCGACGAGGAAGTCACAGTTGTCGCAAGCAAAGAAAGAACATGAGATTTTGATGATATCCAATCAAAATTTGGTCATTAAAGGTATGGAGTGTATTCCAGGTACGAAAGACGCCGCATGTTTAATGCGTTCCGCCTTCTCGATTGATGCGATTTCACGATTCCTGAAAGAATATTTTGGTCATCGGTGTCCGGAAGTTAAGGAACGTATCTCTGTAGTTTACATGGGCAGTGTAATTAAAAATGGTCGCCCGGAGGCTATTCCAGAAGGTCTGGAGTTTTCTAAACCTTATATCCTAAACGTAGCAATACTTGCCAAGCGTAAAGGGATCGACATACTTGTCATGGCTTTTGCGGAGGTATTGAGACAGGGGTACGATGTGCATCTTGTCCTTTGTGGTCCTGATCTTTCAAATGGCCAATTGTTTCCTTTCATCAAGCAACTCGGGATTGAAAATCGGGTTCACTGGATCGGTCAACTCCCTCATTCTCAAGTTCTTTCTTTGATGCGAAACTCTTTATTTTTTGTATCTTCCAGTCGAAACGAAAGTTTCGGTCGTGCGATTGTAGAAGCGATGCAAGCGGGAAAAGCTGTTGTGGCAACGAGTGTTGACGGAGTTCCAGAAATAATTCGGAATGGGGTAGATGGGATCTTGGTACCACCTAAGGATGTCAAAGTATTGTCTGAAGCTATGATTCATTTGCTCGAGGATATCGAATTGCGCAACCGCTTAGCGGAAGAAGCACGAAAAAGAAGTCTACATTTTAGTTGGGATCATGCGATAAAGACTTATTCAAAAATCTATCAATCTCAGTTTTTGGAAAACCAACAAGGACATCATTCTGCAAATAGAATTGCTTTGGTGATAGGCGGTTTTTCTCGAGATCCGGGAACACAAGTGACCATTTCCAATTTTTCAAGAGGCTTTAATCAAAATGGTCAGATCCATTTATCTATTTGTGTCCAGCGTTCTCTTTGGAAAGAACCTTTTCAGGTAAATTATCCGGAATGGACTTTGTATCATTTAGGTCTTCCTCCCATGCGCGGACTGAAATATTTAAATGCAGTTATTGTTTGCGCGCAACTTCTTTGGCTTTACCTTAAAGAGAGAATTCGGATTTGGCATTATTATCTTATTGTCTATGAGCATCTCAAAGGATTCGTGTGGTTTAATAAAATTCTGAACCTTAAGCCTGTCGTAACTCTATCTTGATGCGCATTGCATTAGTATTGCCTTCGCTCACTGATCCCGCCCATCAAACCGTAGCAAAAGCTCTCGGCCAAGAGTTTACCAAATTGGGAAATGAGATCTTCGTGTTTGCTGAAGATAATGCGAGTTACTGTCATTCCCGCGAAAGCGGGAATCTAGATCCCTCCCCGAAAGTAGTAATCGGGGATCTGGCCCCCCGATTAAGACATTCGGGGGCGACAAGAATCGTCGATTCGGGGATGACCCGTAAACTTGAAGAGCTTCTCCACGAAAAACAAATTGATGTCTGTCATATTCAATATTTTTGCCGAGGACTTAAATATATGGAGCAGGTGCGATTTCCCGAACGGACTTCACTGATTTTAACTTATCAAGGAGCATCCATTGAATTTATCGATCATCCGGAAGTATTTCAGCAGCTAGCGCAGAAAGCAGATTGTGTGACATCTGTATCTCAACAAGGTTTAGAGGAACTGAAGAGCTGGATTCCTTCTATTCGTTCCAAATCATGCGTGGTTCACAATGGTGTAGATCTCGCTCCCGCCGTCCTGAGCCCTTCGCTCGTCATCCTGAACGAAGTGAAGGATCTACGTCCTATTGTCATTCCCGCGAAAGCGGGAATCCATGGATCCCCGACACATTTTCGGAGAAGAACGACAAGTTCTTCCCGAAAAGTGCTCCGCGCATTGGGCGCGAGCGTAAAAGCGTTCGGGGATGACAGAACACGCGACCCGTTTATCCTTTCAGTCGGACGCTTGGCTGCTTACAAAGGAATGGACCTTCTGAGTGTGGCATTTGGGAATCTTCTTTCAGAAGGTCATGACCTTCATTTAATCATCTGCGGCCCCGATCAAACCGAGGGGCAGCTGGACCGCTTTATTAATCAGCTTGGTCTTACGGACAGAATCCATCTTTTAGGAAATGTGGATCATTCCGACGTTCAATATTTACTTCACGAGAGCTTATTTTTTGTTCTTCCGTCTCGACGTGAAAATTTTCCCATGGCTCTTTTAGAAGCGATGGCAGCGGGCAAGGCAGTAATTGCTTCTCATGTCGGAGGAATTCCGGAAATGATTGAACATGAGGAGAATGGACTATTAGTTGAGCCAAAAGATCCGGAGAATTTATTCTCGGCAATGAAGCGCTTAGTGAAAGAACCACTTTTGAGAGAGCGTCTTGGCCAGAAAGCCAGGGAAACGGTTGCCGCAAGATTTAGTTGGACATCTATTGCAAAGCAGTATCTCGAAATTTACGCCGTTACCAAAGTATCAAACGTGAGCGAGTCCGTTCCCAAGCTAAAAAAAGATTCCCAACGGAATTTCCACTTTCCGCTCCTCACATGAATCAGGAAGTCGAAACCGATATCAGACAAGCAGCAATTGAGCTTAGAGATGCGGTCGCCGCTGCCAGTGGATTTCAGAGATTTGTTTACAAGGGCAGTTGTATGAATCCTATTCTGGTAGAAGGTGACCATCTTTTGGTTAAGAAAGTGCGCCCGGAAGATTTATTTTTTGGAGATATTGTTGTTTACCGGAAACAGGATCAATTTATGGTCCATCGATTTCTTTGCTGTCGGCCAGGCAAAAGGAACACTTTTGAAATTATTACGAAACCTGATAATCGATTTGAAAATGACAATCCTTTTAAGCAGGCCAATTTAATTGGGCGGGTTGTGGCAATCAACAAAAATGGAAAAAGAATTAAATTACATAGCGGATTTAAGCCGATAGAATCGTATTTAATAACAGCAGTGTCGATCTTGGAAGCAACGATCTTCGAATTAATGCTAGGGATTAAGAGAAAATTTTTCAAAAACGCAAAAATTAAAAAAACGTTCCGAAATCACGTTGAAAAATTGATCTCGGTGCCAAAGTCACTGTTGCTAAAATTATTCTTTCTCGCTTAAATGATCAGCTCTTTACTGGGGGTTCGTAGGCGGTTAGCGAAACCAATTCCGGTCCAGCGTACGATATTGAAGGGCTTCGGCGATATGTTCTTCTTGGATCATTTCTGATTTCGCAAGGTCGGCGATGGTGCGTGCAACTTTCAATATTTTATGATAACCTCTTGCCGATAATTCTAATTCTCTCATCGCCCGTTCCAGCAATTTTTTCCCTGATTCGGTTGTCGCGCAGTATTTTTTAATCTCCTTTACGGCCATCAACGCATTGGTTTTTCCTGAATGACTGGAAAACCGTTTCGCTTGAATTTCGCGCGCTTCAAGAACGCGTTTTCGGATTGTTTCGGAACTTTCTTGAGGTAGTTGACTTGTAAGGTCTTTGTATTGAATGGCCGGCATTTCCACATGGAGGTCAATTCGGTCGAGGATGGGCCCCGAAATTTTTTGGTGATATTTTTGTATTTGACTCATGGTGCAGCAGCAGGCTCGTTGGGAACTCGTTAAATAACCGCACGGGCATGGATTCATGGCACACACAGTGAGAAATTGAGCGGGGAATACAAAATTCATCTTAGCTCGGGAAATCAGAATCCATCCTTCTTCGATGGGACCTCTTAACGCTTCGATCGCATCACGCCGGAATTCAGGAAATTCGTCCAAGAACAAAACCCCTCCATGCGCCAAAGTGATTTCACCCGGTCTTGGAAAACTTCCGCCTCCCACCAAGCCGATTTGCGAAACCGTATGATGAGGTGCTCTGAAGGGACGTTTCAGGAGAGCGTGTGAACCGTCCGACATTAAACCGGCAGCGCTGTAAATTTTGGCAATTTCAAGATATTCCGTTCGATTGAGTTCTGGCAGAATTGTGGAAATGCGTTTTGCAATCATGGTTTTACCAGCTCCCGGCGGACCGATGAACAGGAGATTGTGGAGTCCGCTTGCGGCGATTTCTGCTGCGCGCTTTGCATGAAACTGTCCTTTAACCTCAGAGAAATCAAGTCCGTCTTTTTCCACCGTTTCTAAGCGGAACGTATCCCACGCATAAGAAATCTTTTTTAGGTTTTCCTCGCCGTTAATCCATTGAACCACTTGTTTTAAAGATTTGGCAACGAAGATTGGGACCTCTTCTAAGAGACTAGCTTCTTTGGTGTTGGTTTCCGGAAGAACAAGGGAAAGATTTTTCCTGCGCGCAAGGTTAGCTATGGGAAGTGCGCCTTTAACCTCACGGAGCGTACCGTCCAAGGCAAGCTCTCCTGTGAAAACAAATTTGCGGAGTCCGTCTAGTCTCAGGAATCCACTCGAAGCCAGAATGCCAAGAGCGATGGGGAGATCAAAGGCCGGGCCTTCTTTTTTGATATCAGCGGGCGCTAGATTGACCGTAATTTTTTTAGGCGACAGAGAAAAACCACTATTCTTAAGAGCCGATCTGACCCGTTCTTTGCTTTCTTTAACTGCCTGATCGGGAAGACCCACGATTGCGACTTGTGGCAGGCCATTGGCCACGTCGACTTCGATTTCGACGAGATAGGCGTCAATTCCGAGACAAGTAGCACTGCAAACTCTTGATAACACAGATTTTATAGCAACGATTTGTAATTCTGGCCAAGGCGGCGGGAGGGGAAACGCACTTGCCTTTTTGGTTTCGGTGGTTATAATAACAGCCGGTTCGTTCCTCTGGGTATAGTTTATTAAGTTTAATATTATTTATGATTTTAAAGCATAATTCACATTTGTCAATAGCTCTTTTCCCGAGGAATGATATTCGAAATGGAAGCTGATTTTCCCATTTGGCGAGCCTATCTTGCTGTAGCAGTTGCTTGGGCAACCGCTCAATCTGTTAAAGTGACCAAAAATATGCTTCGCCGCAGGCGGTTTAATGTTCGTTGGGTTATTGATACCGGCGGAATGCCGAGCTCACATTCTTCGGGCACCGCAGCTCTTGCAACCGTAGTTGGTCTTTATGCCGGTTTTAATTCCATCGTGTTTCTTTTTGCACTTGTTTTTGCCTTGGTCACCATGTTTGATGCAGCTAGTGTCCGGCGTTCCGTTGGAAGACAAGCAATCATTATGAATAAAATGATCGATGAGATATATGCAGAAGGAAAATTTTCGGAGCAGCACCTGAGAGAGTTTTTGGGACATACCCCTGTTGAAGTTCTTGTCGGCGCATTTTTAGGGATTGCTATTTCTTTCTTGGTTTGCGCATGGTAACGCTTTCCTCTTTTAGAATCAGACAATCTTTTGGAAAAGGGGTTCTCGTTTTTTTCTTCATTCTAACGTTTGCATGGCCCCTGTGGGCTGCAACTCCGACTTCGAGTCCGGCTGCTACGCCCAGTTATTCCCTATCACAGAACGAATTGAAGACTTCTCTTGATGAAATTAATAGGTTGCTCAAATCAGGTTCATGGCTCGAAGCGAAAACGCGTTATCAAACCTTGATTCAATATGATTTACCTGCGGAAGATCAGAGATCGATTCGTAAAGCCTTAGAAAATTTGAACATCAAAATTTTGTTTTCACTTATCGAAACACCAGATAGTTTTTTCTATACGGTTCAGTCAGGCGATGTGCTGTCTAAGATTGCGAAAAAACACCATACCACCGTAGAGTTGATTAAAAGAAGCAATCATTTGGACAAAGATTCAATCCGGGTCGGTATGAAGCTTAAAATTTCAAAAGCGATTTATTCCATTGTGATTGACGTATCAGAAAACGCACTTAAGCTTTATTCCGATAAAGAACTTCTCAAAACTTATCCTGTGGCGACTGGGAGAACAGGTCATCCAACTCCGATTGGTTCCTTCACCATCGTAAACAAACTCGAAAACCCTACTTGGTATAAAGCTGGTGCGGTTGTCGCGCCGGATAGCCCTGCCAATATTTTAGGGACTCGTTGGCTCGGTTTTTCTTTGGCAGGTTATGGAATTCATGGAACCACTCTCCCTGAAACCATTGGAACGGCTGCAAGCGAAGGATGTGTCCGGATGTACAACGAAGATGTAGAAGCGCTTTTTGCAATCGTTCCAATCAATACTACCGTAAAAATTGTTGATTAATTTATGAAGAAGAAAAAACTCAAAATTACTGGAAAGGATATTTTCAACACCTACCTTCCGTTTGAGCGCCCAATTGTGGAACTTGAAAAAACGATTCTGGAAATGAAGGCGCGCAGTGAGGCGGGGATTGATCTTTCAGGGGAGATTAAAAGCGCCGAGAAAAAATTAGAAAAAGAAGTCCGAAGGGTATTTGAACATCTTACCCCTTGGCAGCGGGTTCAAGTAGCTAGGCACCCCCTTAGACCTTATACGCTGGATTATGTGAACTATCTTATGGAAGGTTTCTTGGAGCTTCATGGAGATCGGCATTTTGCAGATGATCATGCCATTGTGACTGGATTGGCTCAGTTCCGAAACTGGAATGTCTGCGTGGTAGGACACCAAAAAGGAAGGGATACCAAAGAAAATCTCATGAGGAGTTTCGGAAGTGCCCATCCAGAAGGGTACCGAAAAGCAATGCGAATCATGCGGATCGCCGAGCGATTTTCACTTCCTATCGTTTCTTTTGTTGATACGCCTGGCGCTTATCCAGGAATTGGTGCAGAGGAACGAGGTCAGGCAGAAGCCATTGCTTATAATTTAAGAGAAATGTCTGAACTGAAAGTACCTGTCATTGTAGTGATCATTGGGGAAGGGGGAAGCGGAGGCGCTTTAGGAATTGGGGTAGGAGATCACGTCATTGTTTTAGAGAATGCCTATTATTCGGTAATTTCGCCAGAAGGATGCGCTGCTATTTTATGGAAGGACAATGCTCGTTCACCAGAAGCAGCGCAGGTACTTAAGTTGACCGCTCAAGATCTTTTAGAGTTTGGCGTAATTGATGAAGTAGTCAGTGAGCCTTTGGGCGGAGCTCATCGCGATTTTGAAACCACAGCGAACCGTTTAGGAGATGCCATTGATCGATCGCTCAAGAAACTAAGCAAGTTGCCAGGAAAAGAGTTAGTTGAAAGACGCTACGAGAAATTCCGATCGATGGGTGTTTTTGAGGAACGTGCCTAGATTTCCTTTTTTCGACAGCCAGCCTTCTTAAAAAACCATTGTTTGAGGGATACCAGCTTCCTAAATTCTTTTTCCTGCTTTACCAATTCACGCAGAACAGACAGTGGAAGTTCAAGGAGAGCGATGCGTGAAATTTTCTTCCGTTCGCGTGGATAACGTTTGCCCAGTTCGTGGGTGGGAACGTCTTCTTTGAATTTCAAATTGAAAATCCGTTCGTAATTCATTCCGCCTCCTACCAGAAATCGTATCGTCACTCGATTTTTAAACTTAATTCCTTTTACCCGGCCATTTTAAGGCCTACCATATTTAGTATAGTTTTAGTTCATCATCTCTATATGTAGCTCCCACGTGAATTAACCTTTAGATTTCGCTAAAAATCCCCTTGACTTTAGTCGATTAAAATTATACCTTTATGTTACAAAACATAATTTACATTTTATAAAATATAAATCGTAATGACCGAACCCAATGAGAATTCCGAAACGGAATCGAAGGTCAGAAAAGCCCAAGTCTGCGCTTGGGCTTTTTTATTGCCATGTTTTTTTGGTGTCTTTTATGTTTTTTGCAAGGAGGCCGTTGTGTTGACAGCCGCTCCTGTTCCAAAAGTTGCGGCGGCGGAAGAATTAAGTGCGGAAGATAAAAAGTCAATGGTGAAGCAACTGCTTTCGGAAGGTGATCAGTACGCGGAAGAAAAAAAATACAATTTGGCCACGGCCACTTATGAAAGCGCTTTTCTTCTCGAACCTAATCATGTCGAAACATCCCAGCGGATTGATCGCTTGAAAAAGCGCATGTTTAAAGAAGGAAAATCAGAAACCGAATTGGTGACTCGGGTCTATGACCAGGAAATTGAAGAACGCACGCGTGTTTATCTGAAGCAAGCAAAAGAATTTCTCGCGGAAGGCAAGCGCGCCCAAGCTCGATTTGCACTGCACAAGCTTTTACTCATCAATCCACTTCACAATGAAGCAAACAAACTTTACAAGAGTTTGAGGGAAAAAACAGCCGACGCGTCCGTATGAAGCGAGAGAAACTGTATAAGATTGGAGAGGTGATGGAATATTCAGGACTTTCCCGCCAAACCATCCATAACTATACAATGGCCAACCTTATTTCTGAGGCGCGCCGGACTCCTTCAGGGCACCGTCTTTATGATGAATCTGTGTTTGACCGGCTTGAAAAGATCAAGGTATTGCAATCCAAGAACTATACGTTGCTTCAAATCAGACGGATTTTAGAAAAAGAAAAATAATATGTTAACCAAGCTTCATTTAAAACGAAGGGGGTGATTATCATGGTCGAAGCGGATGTGAAACTTTGGAAGAAGTACAAACGGACGAAGAGCAGGTTGCTTCGTGAGGAAATCGTCCGGAAATATTTGTATTTGGTGAAGTATGTTGCTGGCCGCGTTGCAATCGGCCTCCCGCCAAATGTGGAGTTTAATGATTTAGTGAGTTATGGGATCCTCGGTCTTTTTGATGCCATTGAGAAATATGATGTGAGCCAAGGGAATAAATTTGAAACTTACGGAGTGTCCCGGATTCGTGGTGCGATTATGGATGAGCTCAGGAAACTCGATTGGGCTCCGCGGCTTTTGAGAAAACGAGCGCGCGAGATTGAACGCAAAATGAGAGAACTTGAAGATCGGTTAGGACGAGCTGCAACGGAAGAGGAATTGGCGCGCTCACTTAAAATGAGCGTTGAAGATTTGCATGGAATCTATAGCGAGCTTAATTCCACCACGTTTCTTTCTTTGGATGAAGTCTGGCAAAACGACGATGGCAACAAACCCATCTCAAGACTTCAAACCGTTGAAGACTCGCTCATTACAGATCAATTTAGTTACGTTCATCAAGGTGAAGTAAAAGAGCTCTTGGCACAATCGATTGACCAATTGCCTGAAAAAGAGAAGCTTGTGATTGTGCTTTATTATTATGAAAATCTGACGCTTCGGGAAATTGGAGAAGTGTTAAATGTTTCCGAATCCCGCGTTTGCCAAATTCATACCAAAGTCGTTTTAAGGTTAAGAAGCTATTTAATGAAAAAAACAGGAGAGATTACACTCGAAGCTTAAACCAAAGGCCTTCCTTACATAAAGTTTTGCCGCACTAAGCCGATACCTTCTCTAGAAGGCCCTAAAGGGGCTTCACGCTCAATTCTTTTATTGTTTCATTAGTTTTCTTACAAACGGGGACTATGTCAGATCATGTGGAATGTGCACTGCCCAAGAGCGAATCAAGCTGGATGGGTGGTGTGCAGATGAAAGATTCAACAAATCCCAGCCTGAAGCAAGAGCTCGAGCGATTCAAACGAGAGCTGAAAGAGGTTCCGGAACCCAATTTCGGACGAATCCAAGAGTTAAAAGAGAAGATCAAGAAAAAAACTTTAATCACCAAGGAAGCGCTTGAAGAGGCGGCCGAACGGCTTGCTGAACGTTTTCTTGGAAAGAATTAAGAAGTTTTATTCATGAGCTCAGCGCGTTCGATCCACTTTTGAATCATTGGAAGCTTCATAAAGTGTTTCCAAACCGCCCCTTCATTCAAAAAGTTCTCAAGCATCAGAACAATAATGCCTTGATCTACGCCTAAGTATTCGTGTGCCCACCAGTTCTGATCCAGGTTGAAAGAATCTTTAAATCCTAACGGCCCATAAAGGTGTTCCCCATATTTTTCGTAAAGCGTTCGGATGACGGACATAGATTCAGAAGGAGTAAACAAAATTGAGCCGATGGCTGCATAGCTTGCAATCGTACCGTCATGAAGTCCCAATCCTGGTTCGGCACCATATGCTTTGTAACCATCAGGTCCCAGACAAGCAGAAAGTCCCCACACATTGTCTTGATAAGATTGATACATATTTTTATAGAAGTTGCAAAATTCTTGATTGGCAAGCGTTGCTTCTTTTGAATTTTCAAAATAATTAATTCTGTGGTCGTTTAAGTTTCTGAAATCGATGAAGGCATGTGTATATTGGTACGTGAACAAACTTCCAGTGTAAGAATGTATGACTTCGTGATTGTTGTAAGAGTCCGCGAAGCGTTTCCATTCGCGCCATACTTTTTGAGGGACGGGATGACTTACGGAACCTAATGCGAGCGCTTGGAGAATGAGGTGTTCTGCATACATGTCCCAGTAGTAAGGAAGGAATCCGCGACCTGGTTTCCAGCCATGGCAAAACAGCAGAGTTCCATTTCGCATCCAATTCCAGTCCACGCGTTCGTAAAGTCTTCTCGCACGGGTTTCAAGGGCTGTTCCCTTAAAATAAGAAGCAGCTAAAAGGACTCCCGCGATTAAAAGCGCTGTATCAATTGAGGAAATTTCTGAATTCCAAACTCGTTTCCCGGTTTTTGGATCCAAGAAGTGGTAGAAAAATCCTTTTTCGTTGGCAGCCCTTTGTTCCAGAGTATCGAATGTGCGTTCAATCATTTGATAGGCTTCTCGATAGGAAAGCCAGCCGTTTTGCGAGGCAATACTAAAACTGGCTAAGGCAAAACCGGTCGCTGCGATAGAAGCTGGCGCTCCTGGGCGTGAAGAATCTTTAGTAAGCCCGGTTTTGGGATCAGTCTGGATCAGGAAATATTGAAAGGTATCGTTTTGTATTTTTTTGAGAAGGAGAAGATCTTCATTTGAAATGGGAAGATTTTCTCGTGCGTAGAGGGAAGTGTGGCTCGTGATAAAAAAGAACAGAACAAAACAAGAAATCCGAATTTTGTCAATCATGGAAACCAAACGGTTTGAGCTCGATTCAATCAGAGGTTGTTTTAAGTTTTGCCAGTTCTTTCCTTAATTCTTCTACTGCTGTTTCACAAGGTGCTTCCCGCACAATTCGTTTCATTTTACCTACGGTTGCATCCAACGCAGCCGCCATTTCATTAAATCTAAGTTCTAGGTTGCGGGCCTCATCAAATTTGCGCAACCTAATCCTAACGGCTAAGTTGCCTTTTCCAAGTTCTTGGAAGTATTGAGCGAGTTTAAAAATAGGCCCTGCGATTTTATGCGTTAGAAAAATACTTCCCCACCCAATCAAAATAAGAAGGAGCACTCCAAGCCCAAGCATTTTTTGGTTGGTTTGATCCATGATTTCCTGGATCAATTCCTTTTGCCGTTCACTCAAAAGAGAAGTTTCTTGGTAAGTTCGAATGCTTGGGAGGGGTTGCTTTCCGGTGGAGGGTCGTCTCGCTTGTTCATATTCGTTAATTTGAGCTGCGGTTACCATCGTTTCGCGGAGCGATTCCTCAGAAAAAGCTTTAGTGACCGAGCTCCAGATTCCAAAATAGCTGCCGGTCATTCCAACAGTTGACACCACTGCAAGTGCTATCACGATGTAGAATAAGTAATGAAGCTGCAGGCTTTTATCAACCAGGAAATGTTTCCGCCGGTTTTTCATTCTCATCTTGGTTAAAATATCGGCTTGCCCGAAGCAATCCTAAATTTCTGTTTCCAGCGGCAGGGTTAGTTGTTAAAATACGTTCCTCTAAACGGAGAAGCTATGTGCGGCATCGTTGGTTATATTGGAGAACGTGAAGCAGTACCAGTTTTGATTAAAGGGCTCGAACATCTTGAGTATCGAGGCTACGACTCCGCTGGTATTGCCTGTTTGGATTCAAACGGCTCCAACTTTTTTCTGGCGAAGGAAAAAGGAAAACTTTCAGAGCTCAAAGCCCAGTTGAATGGCGTTCCTTCCGGTATGCATTTGGGTGTCGGTCATACTCGTTGGGCCACTCATGGAGAACCTTCCAAGGTCAATGCCCATCCTCACCTCGGTGAAAAAGGCCGTATCGCTTTGGTTCACAACGGCATTATTGAAAATTACGCTGAGCTTAAGGCAAAACTGGAGCAAAAGGGCCATCACTTCAAGTCTAAAACGGATACCGAAGTTGCCGCCCATCTGATCGAAGAATACTATAAAGATGATCTTCGAGCAGCAATTCGGAAAGCGGTCCAGCAGATGAAAGGTTTTTTTGCGTTCGTAGTAGTTTCGCGCCAGGAACCCGATCGCCTCTTTGCCTGCAAACGCTCTAATCCGCTTGTGGTGGGTGTGGGGCGCGGTGAATATTTTCTTGCGAGCGACGTTTCAGCTCTCCTGCCGTACACCAAAAAAGTTATTTATTTGGGAGATGACGAGCTCGTTGAACTCAGGCGGGACTCTGTAAATATTACTCAATTGCAAAAAGGAACTCCAATCCGGAAATCGATTTCTGAAGTTGACTGGAGCGTTGAAGAAGCACAAAAGGGTGGTTACATCCATTTCATGCTCAAAGAAATTCACGAGCAGCCTCGCGTTATTGAGGAAACCATTGAAAAGCGAGTGGTAGGATCGGGCAAGATTGAATTTGACACAATCACCCCGAAAGTAAAAGCTCACTTGAAGACCGCTAAAAAAATTTTTGTGGTCAGTTGTGGTACCGCTTACCATGCAGGACTTGTGGCGCGGTATATGCTTGAGGAATATGCGCGAATCCCTACCGAAGTGCATGTGTCTAGTGAATTCCGTTATGCAGATCCCATTGTGACAAAAGGAGATATCGTAGTTCTCATTACCCAATCAGGTGAAACCGCTGATACGTTAGCTGCGCTTCGTGAAGCAAAGCAAAAAAGAGCGTTGACGCTTGCTATTGTCAATGTGGTAGGAAGTACGATTGCGCGCGAAGCAGACGCTGTGATTTACACACATGCCGGTCCTGAAATTGGCGTTGCTTCCACAAAGGCATATCTAGCTCAATTGATTACCCTTGCCCTTTTTGCAATTAATTTGGGAACGCTTCGAAAAAGGATTTCTCAAGCTACGCTTCGCTCTCTAATTCGTGAAGTAAAAAAACTTCCTGTACAAACGGTTCAAGTTTTAAAACAAGAACGGACAATTTATCAAGTAGCGGGAAAACTTTTTAAGAAGCGTAATTTCTTATATCTTGGGCGCGGTTACAATTATCCGACAGCTCTTGAAGGGGCTTTGAAATTAAAAGAGATCACCTACGCGCATGCGCATGGTTACGCAGCAGGTGAAATGAAACACGGACCGATTGCTTTGATTGATAGTGAACAACCCGTTGTGTGTCTTGTGCCGTATTCCAAGACCTATGAAAAAATGATTTCTAATATCGAAGAAATTCATGCCCGCAAAGGGATCATTATTTCAATTGCAACGGAAGGTGATGCAAAAGTTAAGAAATTATCCCGCTGGATTTTTTGGATTCCCAAAACTTCGGAGATCCTTTCTCCAATTCTAACTGTGATTCCTCTCCAGCTTTTTGCCTACCAGGTAGCAGTTCTGAATCACCGGGATGTTGATCAGCCTAGGAATTTAGCCAAATCAGTTACAGTTGAATAGGAAAAAGATTCCCTTAAAAATAAGGTGGAATAAAGGCTTGACAGGGTAGTCGCTCTTAAAATACAATACCCCCACTAAAGTAAAAGCACTTGAGTGTGACACTGATTTTCGGTTATTAACTTAAGTTAGTAATCAGGGCAGTGTTTACCTTCCGATAGAAAAATAAGACTTAAGCTAATGTAGGTAAGTGCCGTATCCGTAAGTGCTTTTTTCGTTTCTCTTGTAATCCTATAATTTTTGAAAATTCACTCCTTAAAATTGCTTAACAAATTAGGCAATTTGAAGGAGTTTTTTGTCTCTAATTTTTGCTGATAAGTTTCGTTCTTTCTCAAAGTTTGATGTGCGAGGGTCTTCCGCCACGACGAGTGGTGGGTCCATCAATAACATGATGGAAATGTCTCTGTATGAATCCCGAAAGGGATTCAAATGTTTTTTTCGGAGAGTTTGATCCTGGCTCAGAACGAACGCTGGCGGCGTGGATTAGGCATGCAAGTCGAACGGAATTTCTAGCTTTTTCGGAAATTTAGTGGCGAAAGGGTGAGTAACACGT
>OBEQ011899348.1_pt1 | contig 25829 bp, 25 predicted proteins | sample 1670901 | NCBI WGS metagenome assembly OBEQ01 (sample SAMEA104232315, study PRJEB22302) | groundwater metagenome | biome: forest; feature: aquifer; material: groundwater | place: USA | collected 2011-08-07 | depth 5.4 m | reverse complement strand
TATGTTGAAACGATGTGGCTGATGTTGCAACAGGAAAAACCAGATGATTATGTTGTGGCTACCGGAGAAACTCATAGCGGTAAAGAATTTGTTGAGGAAACGTTTGGCCTGCTGAACCTCGATTGGCAAAAATATGTAGAGATTGATCCACGCTACTACCGACCAGCGGAAGTCGATTTATTAGTGGGCGATGCTTCCAAAGCGAAGAAAAAATTAAATTGGAAACCTAAGGTGAAATTTAAGGAATTAATAAAAATCATGGTCAACTCCGATCTGGAGCTCGCCCAACAAGAAGCACATATGGTGGGCTATCACGGCGAAGGACATGTCGGAAGAGGAGCCAAACGAGGTTAAAGGCAACCATGAGTTTTTGGAAAAACAATCGATTTCTGGTTACGGGAGGAGCCGGTTTTCTGGGTTCCTACGTCGTAAAAAAACTGCGTGAGAGAGGTTGCGTTAATTTGTTTGTACCTAGGAGTCGAGATTACGACTTAGTCAAAATGGATGACGTTCTTCGTCTTTATCAGGATGCAAAACCGGATATCGTCGTTCATCTAGCCGCACGTGTCGGTGGGATTGGAGCTAACCAGGCTACACCGGGCAGTTTTTTTTATGACAATCTTATGATGGGGACACAGCTCATGGAAGTGGGAAGAAAAACTGGCCTCAAAAAATTCGTCACTATCGGCACCATTTGCGCCTACCCCAAATACACCCCGGCACCTTTCAAAGAAGAGGATCTCTGGAACGGTTATCCCGAAGAAACAAATGCCCCTTATGGACTAGCCAAGAAAATACTTCTTGTTCAATCTCAAGCCTATCGTCAACAGTACGGTTTTAAAGCGATCTACTTACTACCGGTAAACTTGTATGGCCCTGGAGATAATTTTGATTCGGAAACTTCACACGTGATTCCGGCCATTATTCGGAAATGTCTGGAGGCGATTGAACAAGAAAAAAAGGAAATTATTTGTTGGGGTGATGGAACGCCCACCCGGGAATTCCTTTACGTAGAAGAATGTGCCGAAGCGATCCTTCTGGCAACAGAACGCTACGAAGGAGCAAATCCAATCAACATAGGAACGGGAATCAAAATTTCCATCAAGGCCTTAGTTGAATTAATTACCGATCTCACAGGATTTCGAGGAAAAATTGTGTGGGATACAACAAGACCTAATGGCCAACCCAGTCGTTGTTTGGACGTGAGTCTGGCAAAAAAAGAATTTGGTTTTTTGGCCTTGAAAAATCTGCGTGAAGGACTTTTGGAAACAATCCATTGGTATCGATCTCACCCTTCTCATGTTGACTTACCCCATGCGCCTGCTCATTTTTAATCAATACTACCCTCCTGATTCCGGTGCGACAGCACAATGGCTCTCCAGCCTATGCAAAGTATTGGCATCCACTTGTCAGATTACCATCGTTTGTGGCTATCCTTCTTATAATCCGATCAAGAAAGATGCATCACACATAAAAGGCATCCGTGTTATCAGAGTCCCCTCAACAACTTTTCACAGATCAAACATGTTTGGCCGTCTTTGTAATTACTTCACTTATTTTATTTCGGCTTTCTCATTATCCAGTTTCCTTTTATTCCGAAAAAAACCCGATCTCATTGTAGCCATGACGGATCCTCCCATTATTGGTCTGATTGCAAAATACGTCGCAACCATTAAAAGAGTACCGTTTATTTATATTATTCAAGATTTGCATCCGGAAAGTGCTATCGTCATTGGTAAAATCAAAAATAGGTTGATCATCAAAATCTTGAAAGCGATCACTCTCTTTCTGTGTCAAAAGGCGGAAAAAGTAGTTGTCATTAGTTTAAGAATGCAACAGAGACTTCTTGAGAAGGGAGTCCCCAATGAAAAAATCATCATCATCCCAAACTGGGCCGATACAAAATCCATTGCCCCTGAGCCTAAAAAGAATCCTTTCTCACTTCGACATGGTCTCGAGAAACGTTTTGTAGTCATGTACTCAGGAAATTTGGGGTTATCACAGAATTTGGATATTTTGCTGGAGCTGGCAAAAACATTGCAAGATCTCAAAGATTTAGTTTTCGTCATTATCGGTGATGGCGCCAGAAAAATTGAGCTCATGGACCAAGTTCGGAAACTTAATCTCGCTAATGTTCTTTTTTTTCCTTATCAATCAACAAGTGAAATGCGCTATTCATTTGGGACGGCGGACCTTTTTATTATTCCCTTGGTGAGTGGACTTGATGGCCTTGTGGTACCCAGCAAAGTCTTTTCAATCATGGCCAGTGGTCGCCCCTTCATCGCATTTGCCAGCAAACAAAGTGAAGTCGCCCAGATTGCCGAGAAATTTGAGTGTGGCTTGACGGTACAACCAGACGATCCAAAAGAATTAGCAGATAAGATCCGTTGGGCCTATCATTCCCAAGACCAATTAAGCATCTTGGGTCAACGCGGGAGAACCGCTGTTGAAAATCATTATAAAGATGAGGTTGCTATTGCAAGATATCACGACCTATTTTTTGCAACAACTTTCAAAAATTCTAAAGTCAAAATTCTCGTTGTCACACAATATTTTTGGCCGGAAAATTTTCGCATCAATGACCTTGTCAAAAGATTAGTTGAGAAAGGTCACGAAGTGACTGTATTGACCGGTTTTCCCAATTACCCGTACGGTCGTCTCTTTTCTAATTATAAGAGAACCCAACCCTTTTTAAGGGAATCGTTCCAAGGAGCCAAGATAATACGCGTTTGGTTTTATCTAAATCATTCTCTGTCCATACTTAAACGTCTTCTCAACTACGGTTCTTTTGCCCTCTCGGCTACACTTCTCGGCCCATTTCTATGTGGTCGAAAGTTTGATCGTATTTTTGTTTTTCAGCCGGGCCCTTATTCCGTGGCCATTCCGTCCCTTTTATTTAAATTTTTAAGTCGCTCTCCAGCCACCATCTGGGTTCAGGATATTTGGCCAGATGCTCTTCGAGACAGCGAGGTCGTCAAACAAAAATGGTTGCTCAATCTCGTGGAAAAGTTGGCCGGTTTTCTTTATCGACGTTTTGACAAACTCCTAGTCTCCTCACCTGAATTTGAGAAACCTTTGATGAGAATGGGTGTTGAGAAATCTCGAATTGAATTTCTTCCCCAATGGCCGGAAGACCTTTACCAAAAAAAAGAAGCAGATTCCATTCTGTTGGAAAAAGAAAACATGAAGGATTTCTTCAACGTTGTTTTTGCAGGCAATTTGGGACCTGCTCAAAATCCGGAATTAATTATTGAGGTAGCCGACCAGCTTAAAACTTTTTCCGATATACATTTTGTCATTCTGGGAGATGGCGTCAGTCTTGAATCTCTCCGTCAAGAAATCAAACGAAGAGGCTTGACCAACGTGGATCTTAAAGGAAGAAAACCTCTCGAAATGATGCCCCAGTATTTTGCCCTTGCAGATATCCTACTTGTTCAGTTAAAAAAGGCTCCCATCTATCGCATGACCATTCCTGGGAAACTTCAGTCCTATTTGGCCTGCGGTAGACCCATCATTGCCGGTCTTGAAGGGGCAGGTGCAGAAATTATCAGGCAGTCGGGAGCCGGATTGGTGGTCGAGCCGGGAAACGTCAAAGCCCTTAAAGAGGCTATTCTTTTCCTGCACTCTTGCTCGAAAGAAACAAGAGAAGAAATGGGACAAAAGGGGTTAGAATTTTTCAAGGAAAATTTCAACCCTTCTAAAATTATGAATCAACTGGAGGTCTCTCTCACATGAAAGCACTTGTCACAGGCGGAGCCGGCTTTATCGGCTCAAATATCATCCGTCTTCTTGTCGCCAAAGGACATGATGTGGTTGTACTGGACGATCTTTCGACCGGTCGAGAGGAAAATTTAAAACCTTTTCCCAACATCACCCTTGTAAAGGGAGATGTGCGAAATCTGGAGTCAGTCAAAAAAGCCATGACAGGTTGTGATACCGTTTTTCATCTGGCCGCCAATATCAGTAATGTAAAATCAATCGAGCTTCCCCGCTTCGATGCCGAGGTCAATATACTGGGAACACTCAACGTCATCGAATCGATGAAATCTTGTTCCGTCAAGACAATCATCTATTCGTCCTCCGCTGGAATTTTTGGTGAACCGCACTCTCAACCGATGGGAGAGGATCACCCCTGTAATCCGGTTTCTCCTTATGGAGTCGGAAAGTGGGCGGCAGAAAAACAGGTCTTGTGCCTGGGAAAAATCCACCAATTTCGGGCTGTGTGTCTCCGTTATTTTAATGTCTATGGCATTAATCAAAGATACGATGCTTATGGAAACGTCATTCCTATTTTCGTCACTCGGATTCTTAAGGGAGAACCCATCTCCATTTACGGAGACGGCGAACAAACACGTGATTTTGTGCACGTCTCCGATTTAGCCGTAGCCAATCTCAAAGCCGCCGAAGAAACCCACGTTCAGGGCACTTTCAATTTAGGATTTGGCAAAGCGGTCACAATAAATAAACTCGTACAAATTTTAAAAGAAATTATGCCCGAAAAAATAACCCCCATCACCGAAGCCCCTCGGCCGGGGGATGTCAAACACAGCTTGGCCGATACTTCGCGCGCCAACAAAGTTTTTGGTTATCAACCCCAAACCAATCTTAAAGAAGGATTGAAAAGTTACATCGAATGGTTTCGAACTCTTAAATCCTGATAAAAATGAATCAAAAACGAATCCTGATCTTAGGCGGCACCGGAATGTTGGGACACAAACTTTACCAACATTTTTCTACACGTTTTGAAACTTTTGCGACGATACGAAAACCATTAGCTTCTCTGAAACGTTTTTCTTTTTTTGACCCAACCCGCGTCAAAGAAGGAGTCGACCTTCGTCGTCTGGAAAATTTTTCACAAGCTTTAGCCTGGGCAAACCCCACGGTTGTTATTAATGCCACGGGCATTATCAAACAATCCAAAGAAGCTTCCGATCCTATTCCTTGTCTCGAAATCAATTCCCTTCTCCCCCATCGCTTGGCGCTTATCTGTCAATCGGAAGGAATAAAACTCATTAACATCAGCACCGATTGTGTTTTTTCGGGATCTGTCGGAAATTACACCGAACAATCCCCAATGGATGCTCATGACCTCTACGGCCAAACTAAATTTCTTGGAGAGGCTCAAGGAAAAGGAGTTCTCACTCTCAGAACTTCAATGATTGGCCGCGAGCTTGAAACATGTTATGGACTTGTCGAATGGTTTCTGGCTCAAAAAGGAAAACAATGCCAGGGTTTTACGAAAGCTATTTTTTCGGGATTCACGACTTTGGCTTTGTGTGAAGTGATGGCAGAAATTATCACAAACCATTCTGACTTAACAGGTCTGTACCATGTCTCTAGTGAGCCGATTTCAAAATATGATCTTTTACAACAGGTCAACGAAATTTATGATTTAAAAGTGAAGATCGAAAAAGAAACCACATTTGTTTGCAATCGAAGTCTGAACTCCAGTCGTTTTCAAAGGGAAACAGGATGGCAGCCAACTTCGTGGCAAACAATGATTACACAAATGCATCAAGACCCCACTCCCTACGACAACTGGAAATGAAAGGAAATTAAAAATGATACTCGAAGGAAAACGAATTTTAATTACCGGCGGAACCGGTTCACTCGGCAAGGTTCTCACCAAACGAATCCTCAGTGGAGAAGCGGGGAAGCCAAAGAAAGTCATCATTTTTAGCCGCGATGAAGCCAAACAGCATGACATGCGGATGGAATATCAACACCGACGTGTGGCCACTGATGAGGTCATTTATCATAATTTTGAAGAACTGTTGGAATTCTGTATTGGCGACGTTAGGGATTATCATTCGGTGTCTTCCGTCATGCGTCGGGCCGACATCGTATTTAATGCCGCCGCTTTAAAACAGGTTCCTTCATGCGAATATTTTCCCTATGAAGCGGTTCGAACCAACATCGAGGGGGCGGAAAATATTGTCAGGGTCATTCGAGAACTTGCCATTCCTGTTGAAACAGTCGTCGGAATTTCAACCGACAAAGCCTGCAAGCCGGTCAATATCATGGGCATGACAAAGGCGATTCAAGAACGAGTTTTCTTGAGTGCCAATATCACCTGCCCTAAAACCCGTTTCGTTTGTGTCCGTTACGGAAATGTTCTTGCCTCGCGCGGTTCGGTCATTCCTCTTTTTCATGAACAAATCAAAAATGGTGGACCAATCACAATTACAACCGAACAAATGACTCGTTTTCTTTTGAGTCTCGATCAAGCCGTCGATGTTATTTTTGGTGTGTTGCGGCAAGGGAAAGCAGGAGAAACTTTTATTCCTAAAGCCCCGGCAGCGCGTATTGTAGATATTGCACAAGCTCTCATTGACGGTAGGCCTATTGAAATCAAAGTGGTTGGAATTCGACCTGGAGAAAAAGTACATGAAATACTCATTTCCGAGGAAGAATGTCATCGTTCCATTGAACGCGGCTCTTTCTACGCCATACGCCCTATCCTACCGGAATTGGATCATGACAAAGATAGCAAACCAGTTTTTACTACAGAATACAGTTCGGCCATGAATCTTCTGTCGACACAACAAACCAAAACGCTACTGAAAGATCACCGTCTCACCATCGAACAAGCCGCCAACCAGGGAGGAGAATTACTACGATGAAGGTCATGACCATTCTGGGCACGCGTCCGGAAATTATCCGCTTAAGTCTCATCATTCAAAAACTGGATCGTTTTTGTCAGCACGTTTTGGTTCACACCGGGCAAAATTATGATGTGAATTTGAGTGAAATTTTTTTTCGACAGTTGGGTCTTCGCAAACCCGATTATACTCTCGGGGCCAAAGGAAGTTTCGGCGTCCAAGCTGGCCAGATACTTGCACGCATCGAAACAGTGTTTCTTAAAGAAAAACCCGATGCTGTTCTTATTCTGGGAGATACAAATAGCGGACTTACGGCCATTGTAGCAAAAAAACTGGGAATCCCCGTTTTTCATATGGAAGCCGGGAATCGCTGTTTTGATGATCGCGTGCCCGAGGAGGTCAATCGCAGACTCATCGATCACTCCAGTACTTTATTAATGCCTTACACATCGGGAAGCCGCGATCACCTTCTGCGAGAGGGCATTCCCACCCACCGCATTCATGTGACCGGCAACCCAATCTGGGAAGTCATCACTCATCATAAAAATTCGATCGACGAAAGAGACGTCCTCAAGCGTTTGAAATTAACTCCAAAAAAATATTTTCTGGCCACACTCCATCGGCAAGAAAATGTGGATGAGAAAGAACGTCTGAAATCTTTTATGGAAGGGCTCACTCGTATTCAGAAAAAATTTGAATTTCCCATTCTCTTAAGCCTGCATCCAAGAACAAAGGAAAAAATGAGTCACTTTAAAATTAGCGCCAAAGCGGTTACTTTTGTTCAGCCTTTAAATTTCTTTGATTTTGTCGCTCTCGAAAAAGAGGCGTTTTGCACTTTGAGCGATAGTGGAACCGTACAGGAAGAATGTTGTCTCATGCATGTTCCCACGGTGACCCTCAGAGACGTGACCGAACGCCCCGAAACCATCGATTGCGGCAGCAATATTTTAAGCGGCATGGAACCCTCTCGTATTGTCAAATGTGTCGAAATAGTGACGACACACAAACCAAGTTGGGATCCACCTAAAGAATACTTAAAACAAAATGTCTCCGAAACCGTCCTCAATATCCTTTTGGGTTACAACAAGCTCGCCTATGAAAATCCCCCTTTTTGGACAAGAAAATGAAGTGCCCTCATCGGCAACCATCCACCGAGCCTTAGTCACAGGTGCCGGGGGTTTTATTGGGCAACATCTGGTTAAACAACTCAGAGAAAAAAATATAGATGTTCGGGCTTTGATTCGCTCACACCCCACAAGTTTTTCTGCAGATGTAGAGCTGGTCCAAGGTGATCTCAGAGATTTTTCAAACCTGCAACAAATGACCAAAAACTGCGACACCATTTTTCATCTGGCGGGACGCACCCATGCCCTTGATGAAATAGATGAAAATGAAATAGAATACCGATCAATTAATATTGAAGGAACAAGAAATCTTCTAGAAGCTTCTCTGAAAGGAGGCATAAAACGATTTGTTTTTTTCAGTAGCGTCAAAGCCATGGGGGAAAAAACAACAGGATGTGTTGATGAATCTCACCCAGCGCAACCTCTCTCTTCTTACGGACGATCAAAATTAGAAGCGGAACAGCTGGTTTTGAACTTTGGAAAAAAACATTCGATCCATACCGTTTGCTTACGTTTGCCGCTGGTCTATGGAATTGGAAATAAGGGAAATATTTTTAAGATGATCTCCGCCATCGACCGAGGTTTTTTTCCTCCCCTCCCTCCCATGACAGGACGTCGAAGCATGGTACACGTCTCAAATGTGGTAGAGGCCGCGTTACTCGCCGCCGTTACTCCAGAGGCTGATGGTCAGCGCTACTTAGTAACCGATCCAACCCCTTACACTTCTCGTCAATTGTACGAAATAATTCGTCAGGAATTAGGCAAACCAACTCCTCGCTGGCATATCCCCTTAGGAGTTCTTAAACTACTTGGTAAAATTGGCGATCTTTTTGGCAAAATACGCGGCAAACGTTTTCTTTTTGATTCTCAAGCTCTCGAAAAATTAACCGAAGAGTCCTGGTATAGTTCCGAGAAAATCACTCGAGAGCTGGGATTCAAAGCATCTTTTACTTTTCCAAATACTCTCAAGGAACTGATTACATGGGTCCACACCTCTCAACCATGATTTTTGAAATACCAGCTCTACTCTTCCTAATTTTTGTAACGTCCTACGGACTAACCAAACTTCTTTATTCCGCCCCAGATATTCTCTCCTTATTTGATCACCCCAACGAACGATCTTTGCATTCCACACCAACTCCCCGCACAGGAGGCATCGGTATTTTGGGAGGCTTGTTTCTGGGGGGGCTGATTTACGCCCTGATTCATTCGTTATATGATTGGTATTGGATTCTCGGCTTAACGGGGCTGATGAGTATTCTTTCGTTTTGTGATGATCGTCAACACCTCCCTCCAGTTCTTCGACTGACATTTCAATTTCTACTGGCAATTTTGTTCATCACTCTGACACAAAATACCCTCAACTCACTCGGCTTCTTGCATTTTGGATGGTTGAGATATCCACTCACTCTCCTGTTTCTTGTTTGGATGACCAATCTTTATAATTTTATGGATGGCATGGATGGTTTTGCCGGAGGAATGACGGTTTTTGGTTGTGGATTTTTCAGTCTGATGGCGTGGAGCCATGGTGACACCTCCACGGCCCTGTTGTCACTTTTTACAATGACCGCATCGGCCGGATTTCTCCCGCACAACTTTCCTCCCGCCAAAATCTTTATGGGAGATGTGGGAAGTACCTCTCTCGGTTTTTTGATAGGATGTATGATCGTCACCGAAACCTCCAAAAATACTCAGTCGAATCTTTGGGAACCTCTTCTCATTTTTTCCCCTTTTTTGGTCGATGCTACTTTCACTTTATTAAAACGAATCGCCAAAAGAAAAAAAATCTGGCTAGCTCATCGGGAACATCTCTATCAAAGATTAGTCTTGCTGGGTTGGGGACACAAAAAAACAGTATTTTTAGAATATGGCCTGATGTTGGCCTGTGGATTAAGTGCCCTTTTCTATTTGAAATTGGAAACCTCACAGAGGCTTATTTTACTCTTGTTATGGGCTACCGTTTATGGCTTAATACCTCCTATCGTATTAATTTTAGAGAGGAAAAATCGAAGACGTAACTCATCATGATGATCCCCATTTTTCTTTTCATTATCGACGCTTTAAGCTTTGCTACCTCTTTTTTATTATCGGTGTACTGGTATCACTGGCAGATGTCACCAGTCTTGGCTTATTTATCCATTTTTATCCTAACAAAAATAGTTCTATATACCTGGTTTGGTCTTTACCGTGCTGTGCTTCGATTCTCGGGGCTTCCGTTAGCAACCACTATCATTAAGGCCACAACTCTCTCTTCCCTTGTCTGTTTTATTTTTGTGAAAAGTATTAATCACCTCCCCATTTCTTCGGGTTTCTTTGTAACCGATTATCTCATGACCGCCTTTTTAGTTGGTCTAATCCGGTTTTTGCCCCGTTATCTTTTTGAGGCGAAAAAAAATGAAGGAACCAAGAGGCTGATCATTTACGGTGCAGGAGAACTTGGCGAGCACGTAGCCAGACAATTCCTTAAAGACCAAGGAGATTACAAGTTGGTTGGTTTTATCGACGATCAAACTTCAAAAATCGGAAAAAGAATCCACAACCTTCCGGTATTTGGTAATACCTCACAGTTAAGTACTATTTTAGCCAAGCATAAAATTTCTGAACTTATTATTGCCATTGCTTCTCTTCCCGGAGAAACCGCACGAACTATTACTCACCAGTGTCGTCGAAGCGGCGTTTTTTGTCGTATTGTGCCAGGGCTTCCCGATTTACTGAAAAAAGATGTGAGCATTAAAAATATCGATATCTCGGATCTGCTCAAAAGAGAACCCAAAGATCTGGATCAAATACAAATCAACCGCTTTATTCAGGGTAAAACCATCATGATCACGGGGGCCGGAGGTTCCATTGGGTCAGAGATTGTCCGTCAGTGCCTACGTTATGGAGCAGGCAAACTTGTTCTCATCGATCATTCCGAATTTAATCTGTATGCTCTGCAAGAAGAATTAAGTGCTCATCAAAAATCATTGAGATTTTGTCTGTTGAATATTCTCAGTACGAGAAGTTTGGAAAGTGTGTTTCGGGAGGAAAAACCTTCCATCGTTTTTCATGCCGCGGCTTATAAACACGTGCCGATTGTCGAGGATAATCCGTGCGAAGGAATCATTAACAATGTTCAAGGAACCATCAATACAGCGCTCCTTTCCCAAAAATATGAGGTGGAAAAATTCGTGCTTATCTCTACCGATAAAGCGGTTCGGCCGACAAGTATTATGGGAGCCAGCAAAAGAATCGCCGAACTTTACATACAAAATCTCAACGTAAGAAGCCCCACCGAATTCATTGCCGTCCGATTTGGAAACGTTTTGGGAAGCTCTGGAAGTGTCATTCCAAAATTCATCGATCAGATTAATAAAGGGGGTCCAGTTACGGTAACTCACCCTGAAGTCACACGTTATTTTATGCTCATCAACGAAGCTGTTCAACTAGTCCTTCAGGCCGCCAGCATTGGAAATGGTGGTGAAATTTTTATCCTTAATATGGGCAAACCTGTAAAAATTGCCGAGATGGCTGAAGATATCATTTTTTTATCAGGACGCGAACCGCATAAGGACATTCAAATTGAATTCACTGGCCTTCGCCCCGGCGAAAAATTATATGAAGAACTATTAATTGACGCCGCAGAAAAGAAAACTCAATACGAAAATATCACGATTGGTCGAGCCACTTACATGGATTGGAATCAACTCAACACCCAAGTTGATTCTCTTCTAAAACAAGCGAAGGAACAAAATAAAGAAAATCTTCAAAAAATGGTAAAAATCCTAGTTCCTGAGTTCATCCATGCGGATTTCCCCAATGACTCAACCCAAAATGTGATGATGCTCCGTTCGACGGCTTAAATACTTTAATCAAATATCATGTTAACTGTTATCATCGGAGCCGGAATTGTTGGGCTTCATACAGCACAAGTGTTGGCCGAAAACGGGCATGAGGTCTATGTCCTAGACGAAGCTCCTTATTTGGCGGAACACACCAGCGGACGCAATAGCGGCGTGATTCATTCCGGTATTTTTTATACCACGGACTCTTTTAAAGAAAAAGTGTGTATCGAAGGAAATAGCAAAACCTACGAGTGGGTTAAAAAATTAGACGTTCCCTTTAACCCTTGCGGCAAATGGGTTGTCCCCGAAGTGGGGCAAGAAAATGAGATTGACTCTTTTTTTGAAAAAATAATCAAGCTGCCGATTCCCCAACCAAAACGTTTCACCGCTTCTCAGCTAGCTAGGACAGAGCCCGCTTTAAGAAAAAGTGATGCCCTCTTTGTTCCCTCCACCGGCATTGTGGATGCCGCCGCTTATGTAAAAAAATTATCGCAATATTTGGAAGAAAAAGGGGTGTCGGTCATTCTCAATTGCAAGGTGACCGCAGTCAAAGACAACGTACTGTCAACCACCCGCGGTGACATCAATTATGATTTTGGAATCAATTCCGCAGGACTTTTTTGTGACGAAATCGCCGAAAATTGTGGGCTGAAAAATTATTCGATTCGTCCCTGTCGCGGCGACTATTATCTTCTCAATAAAAATATCATCCAGAAACCGGTTTACCATCTTCCATACATTGGGGCGCATGGTTTGGGAATTCACCTGACCCCCACGATGGATCAACAAATTTTACTGGGCCCCAACGCTTTCTTTATTGATGAGAAAAAAGATTACGCCCACCACTCAAGAGTCGAACCGTTTGAGAAAGCGGTCCGTTTTTATCTGCCCACACTTAAAAGTTTTGAGCTTCATCCTGCTTATTCGGGAAATAGGCCAAAACTTTACCTGGATGAAAAACCTTTAGCTGAATTTGTGATCAAGAAGGAAAAAAACTGGATTCATTATTTGGGGATCGAATCCCCCGGACTCACTTCAGCTCCTGTTCTTGCTGAAGAGATCAAAAAATTAATTTAAACCACACTCCAAGTCGTTGTCCCATCCGGATGATCTTTAATCTTCACCCCTGCCGCCTCTAATTCTTTTCGAATCGAATCTGCCTCCCCCCAATTTTTGGCGGCTCTAGCTATGTTGCGTTGACGAATTTTTTCTTCAATCCCTTCTGCGGCGAGACTTCCCTTCGAAAGACTTAACCCCCCCTGTTCTTTAAGAAATTCTTGAGGTTTTCCTCCAAAAATACCAAAAACATTAAATATTTTTGATAGCTGTTCTAAAAATGAATGACAAATAGAGGGATGAACTTTTCCTTCTTGCGCGTCTAAAATCCGATTCCATTCACGGGCCAAATCAAACAAAAGTCCGCAAACTTTGGCGGTATTGAAATCATCGTCCATCGCCTCTTCATATCCCTTGCTCAAATCTTGGGTGCGTGCTTGCAACTCTTTTTCTGCCGGAGTTAACGAAGCTTTTTCATCACCGTTTCCGCACTGGGCTTGGATACGATCCAATGTTGTATACCACCGCTCCAACGATTGCTTGGAAGCCCGGATATTCTGTTCGGTGTAATCGAGCGAAGAACGATAGTGTGCTGACAAAATAAAAAGACGGATCACTTCGGGATGGTAGAGCTTCAAAATATCGCGGATGGTCATGAAGTTGCCAAGCGATTTGCTCATTTTTTCGGCGTTGATGTTGACGAAACCATTATGAATCCAATAACGAGCAAACGGTTTTCCGCTATACGATTCGGATTGGGCGATTTCGTTTTCGTGATGAGGAAAACTCAAATCGCGTCCACCCCCGTGGATATCAAAAGTTTCTCCGAGGTAGCGCATCCCCATCGCGGAACATTCGATATGCCAGCCTGGACGCCCAGGCCCCCAGGGGGATTCCCACTGAGGCTCTCCAGGCTTAGAAGATTTCCAAAGGGCAAAATCGAGAGGATCTTTTTTGTCTTCGTGAATTTCAATCCGAGAACCTGATTCTAATTCGTCTATTTTTTTGCCGGATAATTTTCCATAATCTGCTTTTTTCCGCACAGAAAAAAAGACATCGTCGCCTGCCTTGTAGGCGTAGCCTTTGTCGATCAACCCCGAAATAATTTTTTCTATCTCCTCCATATTTTCAGTCGCCTTCGGCTCGATGGTGGGCTTGATATTTCCGAGCGACTTCATATCTTCATCAAAAGCGGCAATAAAAGTTTCGGAGATCTGATTCCACGGCACCCCTTTTTCTTGGGCTCGTTTAATAATTTTATCATCCACATCCGTGTAATTGCGCACAAAGGTGACCTGATATCCCTTTTGTTGCAAGTAACGGTAAATGACATCGAAGTTAATCAAGGCCCGGGCGTGACCCAAGTGGCAGTAGTCGTAAACGGTGACACCGCAAACATACATTCCAACTTTGGGTGGATTAAGCGGTTTGAATTCTTCTTTCTTGCGGGTGAGAGTGTTGTAAATTTGTAGAGACATAAAACCTACAATTGATTAATCGTCACCGCAGCCCAAGCGGCAATGCCTTCTTTTTTTCCGGTAAACCCCAACCCTTCTTCCGTCGTCGCTTTGAGATTCACCTGATTTTTTTTAAGCCCAAGAGTTTTCACAATATTATCAATCATCAATTCACGAAAAGGGGAAAGTTTGGGCGCTTCGGCAATCACCACCGTGTCGATATTATGAATGGAGTAATTTTTATTTTTTAACAACTCCCCTACATGAAAAAGAAGTTTGAGAGAATTAATGTCTTTGTATTTCGCATCCAGATCGGAAAAATGCTGGCCTAAATCCCCCAACCCAGCCGCTCCCAAGAGCGCGTCGCAAATGGCGTGCAACAAAACATCGGCATCCGAGTGCCCCAAAAGCCCCATATCGTGCGGAATATTCACCCCTCCAATGATGAGCTTACGCCCCTCAACCAAACGATGAACATCATAACCAATACCAATTCTCATAAATACCTTTCCGCCGTTTCCAGATCGAATGCTGTTGTCACTTTAAAATTTGTTCTTTCTCCTGGGATGACATGCACTGTTTGTCCTGTTTCCTCCACCAACATCGCTTCATCGGTAAATTCTTTTTTCGAGAGATCAAACGTCTCGTAAGCCTTTTCTAAAAATTGAGCGCAAAAACCTTGTGGCGTTTGGGCGGCGAATAAATTTTTTCTATCCAGAGTTTTGATAATTTTCTCTTTAACCACTTCTTTAACCGTATCGCTCACCGGCATCACCGGGATGACGGCACCCAGCTTCTGCGTGGCAGTTACCATCCGGATAATTAAATCGGCACTCACGAGAGGACGAGCGGCATCATGGATAAGCACGACATCCGAACTTTTTGCCAAAAGCGCCTTAAATCCATTTCGGACCGATTCCCCCCGGGTCTTGCCACCAATAACCCATGTCACTTGGGAAAATTGTTTTTTCTGCCTAAAATCGTTGATTTCGTCGGAAGGTAAACAAACCACGATTTTGGAAAATAATTTTGTTTCTAAGAACCGACCAACAACATGTTCGAGCATCATTTTTCCGTTGAGAAGAAGAAATTGTTTTTTGGTTTCCCCTCCCAATCGAACCCCAAGGCCAGCCGCCGGAATAATGGCAAAGGTATCAGCCACGATTCCCTTTCAAAAAATTTTTCAGAATCTTTTTTCCTTCCAACGTTAAAATTGATTCGGGATGAAATTGAACTCCTTCGACCGGCCACGTTTTGTGCCGCACCCCCATAATCTCCCCGGTGTCGGTCCAGGCACTGACTTCAAGAACCGCTGGCATCGTCTCTTTTTCAATGACCAGAGAATGATAGCGGGTCGCGATAAAAGGATTTTCAATCCCCTGAAAAATGGTTTTGCCATCATGGTGAATGGAAGAAACTTTTCCGTGCATGATTTTAGGAGCTCGGATAATGTTTCCGCCAAAAGCGGCGCCAATGGATTGGTGCCCCAAACAAACTCCCAAGATAGGAATTTTTCCCGCAAATTCTTTAATCAGTGAAACCGAAATTCCCGCTTCATTGGGAGTACATGGCCCTGGTGAAATGACTATTTGTGATGGCTTCTTAGAACCTATTTCTTCAAGTGATATCTTGTCATTACGATAAACCTGAATTTCTTTATTGGGATCCTTTTTTTCGATCAATAAAAGTTCACCCAAGTATTGAACCAGGTTGTAAGTAAACGAATCGTAATTGTCGAGTATCAGAATCATAGGTTATTCACTGTCGTTAAGGCGTCCAACAGCGCACGAGCTTTGTTTTGGCATTCTTTATATTCCAACCTCGGCACCGAATCGTAAACAATACCGGCGGCAGCTTGGATATAAATTTTTCCCTTATAAAAAAGAGCGGTACGGATCGTAATGGCCATGTCCATATTTCCACTAAAACTAATGTACCCGACCGCCCCCCCATAAACGCCGCGCCGTTTTCCTTCCAGCTCTTCAATAATTTCCATCGCCCGAATTTTCGGGGCCCCCGTCAATGTTCCTGCCGGAAAAGTAGATCGCAAAACCTGAAAAGCATCGACCCCTGGCTTCACCTTGCCAGAAACGTGCGACACCAAATGCATCACGCGCGAATAACGCTCCACCACTTCCTGCTCGTCCACGGTAACACTTCCCGCTTCGCACACGCGCCCCAAATCGTTTCGTCCCAAATCGACCAACATGATATGTTCGGCCCGTTCTTTGGGATCATTTTTTAATTCTATCTCGAGGGCTAGATCCTCCTCAGTATTTTTTCCACGTCGGCGTGTTCCGGCAATGGGGCGAAGCTCGACTTTCTTTTCTTCCAAACGGACCATCACCTCGGGCGAAGCCCCAACCAAGGCCATATCCTCGTACTGTAAAAAATAAAGATAAGGGGAAGGATTAATCCGACGAATCGCGCGATACAAAGCCAGTGGCGGAATTTCTGTTTTTTCTTCGAACCGGGTGGAAATTTGTACCTGAAAAATATCCCCCGCCTTAATGTATTCTTTGGCCCGCTCGACCAACGAACAAAATTCCTCTTCGGTATGAAGCGCGGTTAACTCCTGAGTGAGCTGGTGCACTTTGCCCGTCTCCACTCTTTTGAGATGCTGCACCGGGGTCGCCCCTTTGAGTTTTTGCACGAGGCGTTCTATTTTGTGAACCCCTTCCTCGTAAATTTGCTTCAGCGGTTTGTCTGTCTCGACATGCAAATTGGCCACCACTTGCATCACCTGACGAAGGTTATCGAAAATCACCACGGTGTCGGTGATCATGAGATAAGAATCGTAAAGACCCAGTTCGTCCTTAGCCGTCTTGGGAATTTTTTCAAAGTGACGAACCATGTCGTAGGATAAAAAACCAACCGCGCCTCCAAAAAATCGAGATAGAGGCTCTGATCCAACACCCTCAAGGCTTGCCGGGATATAAGCGGCAAGAAAATTGCGCAAGGTTTGAAGAGGATCATCATCCACCGGCATTTTTGATTTTTTATGCCCGCGAATTATTTCAACTTCGTCTCCACGACTTCTAAAAATAGCCGACGGATCACTTCCCAAAAAACTGTAGCGCCCCCACTTTTCCCCTCCCACAACACTTTCCAATAAAAAATCATTTTTGCCCGACTGAATTTTCAAAAAAGCGGAAACCGGCGTATCCAAGTCGGCAGGGATTTCCCGGTAAAGGGGAATCAGATTTCCTTTTTGAGACAGCGTTTCAAATTGTTCGAACGTTAGTGAAAACATTTTTTTATCCAAAAACCACCTTCACAAATCTTCTCTTCCCCACCTGAAGGATGTACTCCCCCCGCGCTTCAATTTCAAGCATCGGATCGCTCACCTTTTCCTGGTTGAGACGCACTCCTCCCTGAGTAATCAGCCGCCGCCCCTCTCCGTTACTTTTGGTGAGCCCTGTCTCGAGCATGATTCCCAACAATCCCTGTTTTTTTGGAGTGGTTGAGCGTTTCACCACTTCCAAATCTTCCGGCAACGCTCCCTTCTTAAATACTTCATCAAATTCTTTTTCAACTTCATCCGCCTCTGCGGGCGAATAAAATCGACTGACAATTTCTTTCGCCAAATTGACTTTGGCTTTTTTAGGATGAAGTTTTTCTGAGACGACATCCTTTTTCATTTGCGCAATTTCAGAAATATTTTTAGAGCTAATCAACTCGTAATACCTCCACATCAATTCGTCGGAAACCGACATGACTTTTCCAAAAATTTGCTTAGGTGCTTCCTGAATGCCAATAGTATTTCCGTATGATTTACTCATTTTCTGCACACCGTCTGTCCCTTCAAGAAGCGGCATCATCAAAACAACTTGAGGGGCCTGTTTTTCCTCTTTTTGAAACTGTCTTCCCATCAAAAGATTAAATTTTTGATCGGTTCCCCCCAACTCCACGTCAGCCTTGAGAACAACCGAATCCCACCCTTGCAAAATCGGATAGAAAAATTCGAGAATGGAAAGAGGATCCTGATTTTTAAAACGTTTGGAAAAATCCTCCCGCTCGAGCATCCGTGCCACGGTGTAGCGCCCGGCCAGGCCCAGAATTCCACCAGAGCCTAGTTTGTCGAGCCACTCGCTGTTAAAACGAACTTCGGTTTTTTGCGGATCGAGAATTTTAAATACCTGGCTTTTATAAGTCTCAACATTTTTGGAAATTTCTTCGAGGCTAAGCGTCGTTCGCGTGACCAAACGCCCGCTGGGATCGCCAATACGCGCCGTAAAATCACCAATCAAAAAAAGTACTTGATGGCCCAAATCTTGAAATTGTTTTAACTTCGTGAGCAAAACCGTGTGCCCCAGGTGAAGATCGGGAGCGGTAGGATCGAAACCAGCCTTAATTCTCAAAGGTTTCCCACTCTTCAACTTTTCGACAAGCTCTTCTTCGCGGATAAGTTCCACGACACCTCGCTTGATAATCTCTAATTGTTCGGCAATAGATTTCATAATCTTTCGCACACTCTTTTAATCGAAATTGCTTTTTTTGTTTTCTCGTCAATTTCGACAATCGCGCCGTTGAGTCTTACATCCCCACTTCCCACTTCAAACTTTACCGGAAGTGAAGTGCGAAAACGGCGGATGACTGATTCTTTATTTTGTCCAATCACCGAATTGTGCGGCCCCGTCATTCCCAAATCGGTGATATAGGCACAGCCCTTAGGCAAAACCTCTTCGTCGGCTGTCGCTACGTGGGTGTGGGTTCCCACAAAGGCCTGGAGTTTGCCGTCCACGTGCCATCCCATCGCTCTTTTTTCGGAAGTGGTTTCCGCATGAAAATCGAGAACCATCAAATCGGACTCGTCGGAAAATTGTCCGATTAATTCGTCAACCGCTTTGAAAGGACAATCGGGCACGGGATTCATAAAAATTTTTCCCATAATATTGAACACCGCAACCCTGACACCCCCTTTGGTTTCCACAATTCCCGCTCCCTTGCCAGGCGCCTCGCGCGAAAGGTTTGCTGGCCTTAAGAGTTTGCAATTGGGTACTCCCAAAAAAGGATAAATATCAAACGAATGCCAGATGTGATTTCCGGAAGTTAAAAAGTCGATCGAGTTTTTAAAAAATTCGTTCGCCATTTTTACCGTCACCCCTCTTCCTTGCGCCGCATTTTCGCAATTGGCGATAACAAGATCGAGACGATGCGTTTCGCGAAGCTTGGGCACCAAAATTTTAACCGCTTCGCGTCCTGGCTCTCCAAAAATATCTCCGATAAATAAAATTTTAATACTCATTTTTCTCCGTCATCACTTGCTTTACGTGCCGATCCCACGGGTCGACAGGCAATTTCTCAACAATCTGAAAATCGTAAGCCACACCAATGGAACAAGTCGCATAAGCCTCGAGCACCACATCATAAAAACCGCGGCCATATCCCAAACGATGACAAGTTTTATCGAAGGCCAACCCGGGCACAATCAGCAGATCGAGTTTTTCGATTTTAGGAAGAGGAGTGCAACTATGTTTCGGCTCCAAAATACCCCACGCCCCTTTTTCGAGATCGGAGGGTTCGTTCACTTCGTAAAATTGAATCCCCTGTTCGACCCGCGGAAAATAAACGGAACTCCCCGCCTCGAGCGCTTTCATGAATAAAAGATTTGTTTCCACTTCGTTTTTGGTGGAATGGTAAAGTCCAAGCCGTTCACATTTTTTCCAAAGAGCTGTTTTTAGAATGCGGGACTGAATCATCTCGCTTAGCCGACTGATTTCTTCAGGCAAAAGAGAAAGTCTTTTTTCGAGGATAATTTTTCGAATGGATTCTTTTTCGGAATTCATACAAACAAAAAAGGAGCCCTCAAACCCGTGAAGACGAGTGGGACTCCCTTGTAAAATGCTCATACACTCACAAAATTAATGTCCCCACCATGAGGCCGTGAGTGACCTTTATTTTTGAACCCTGATAAATCAGGTGGGGCCCATATTGCCCTTTTAGGCTTTCCTTCTTCCCCTACTGCTACTGCAAGTTGAAGGACATGCTCACCAGAGCAAGAGACAAACCCCCATTGGTTAGTATAGGTTCTAAAATAACCTCGGTCCAACACGAACCAGGCAGGGACAAAGAAATCGTATCAAATAACGACACAAAGTTCAAACTTTACTTCTGTTCTTTTTGAACCAACTTACTTTGAGACACTTCTTTTAAACGATTGGCCCACTTCCCAATTTGCTCTTTTTGGGTGAATTGATATTGGACAAAATCGTCGGCTATATTAAGGGCCGCCAGAATAGCCACGTTGGCCGTGGAAATGGCCTTGTTCTTCGCCACAATATCATGCATTTTTTTGTTGACGTAATCCGCCACTTTTTTCACCTGTTTCTCGTCGTTGTCGCTTTTAAAAGTGAAGCGTTGGTTCAGAATTGTTAATTCGTAGGTCTTGCTCATAATGAAGAATGAGGCCACTATAAGAAAGGAGTTCCGAGATGTCAAGTTTGCCTTAAATCCACCAACCGCCACTTACGGAGAGGGATTCCTCGGATGGAAAAAGGGCCCATTTGGGTACGGAGTAAGGTCTTAACGGTGAGCCCCACTTTTTCGCACATTCGACGAATTTGGCGGTTGCGCCCTTCCACTAGTGCGATGCGAAGCCAGGTTGATTTGGGGTTTTCTTCAAAAATTTCGACCTCTGCGGGAAGAGTGACACGGCCATCGATCATGATTCCTTTTTGCAAACGTTCGATTTGCCGCGGACCTGGATGCGGAGTCACTTTCACCTCGTAAGTCTTGCGAGAATGGTGGCGCGGATGCGTCATTTTTTCGGAAAGGTCTCCGTCGTTGGTCAGTAAAATCAGCCCTTCCGAATCATAATCGAGCCTTCCAACCGGTTTGAGGTGATGAAATTTTCCGGGCAAAAAATCGTAAATCGTCTCACGCCCCTCGGGGTCGTCGCGAGTCACCACACATTTGCGCGGTTTGTGAAACAAGAGATATTGAAAATAGGATAAAGGCTGAATCGCTTTTCCTTTAACCACAATTTTTGAAGTGAACGGATTGGCTTTGGTGCCAAGCTTGGTAATTTTTTCACCGTCGACAAAAATTTTCCCCTGACGAATTAATTCTTCCGCCTGACGACGTGAAACTCCGGTCGCGCGCGCGACGATTTTTTGTAGACGGTCTTGATGAGGTTCGGTCACGGACTATTCCTCTCGGATGGAGAAGTTACTTCGGGAGATGATGCAACAGATTCTTCTTTTTGTTCTTTTTGCTCAGGAAAAATTTTTCTTTCGAGGTCTTTGAGGCCACGTAAAGAATTTTCGAGATCTTCGATCAATTCATTCGATTCTCCGTCGCTATAAAAATAACCGGTTTCCGATTCTTCTTCTACCAACACTTCACCTTCTTCTTCGATAGGGGTGATTTCGGACATGGGGCCAGGCGTTCCTTCGAGTGCTTCGAGATCTTTCAATGTCGGCAAATCCTTGAGGGCATTGAGACTAAAAGTTTCGAGAAAAAAGGGAGTTGTACCATAAAGAATGGGACGCCCCGGTTCTTCGCTTCGCCCAACAATGCGCACGAGATCGCGGTCGAGAAGAGTTTTCAAAACGCCGCCGCTATCGACCCCGCGCACTTCTTCGATTTTTAAACGCGCCACCGGTTGTTGATAAGCCACAATCGCCAAAGTTTCCATCGAAGGAACCGACAAACGCTGTTTGGGCATTTGATAAAGATTTTTCACATAAGGAGCCAAGGCAACCTTCGTGCGATATTGATACCCTCCCGCCACTTCAACCAGTTCGAAACCGTGAGAAGCCTGTTTGGACGTCTCAACTAATTCCACCAACGTGGCTTTGATATCTTGAATGGAAATTTCGGACTCGAGGCTTTCGCTCATCTCTGCCAGCTGGGAAGCGGCATCCAACTCCGTCTCCGAGGTTGGAGGAACAAGGGCCGCTTCGGGAGAAACAGGAAATTCTTCGGGTTGAACCTTAATCAATTTTTTGAGATCGGCGGGAGAAAGGGGAATGGTCGAAACAAACAACATCGCTTCGATCACCGCTTTAAGATTGGTTTTGTCCATAATGTTCTCCTGTTTTTCCCGTTCCGGACTGGTCCGTTTCTGGTTGATCCGAGGTTGTCCTCACCGGTGCTTTAATTACCGCATCGCTGATTTCCATTTTACGTTTGATCCAAATATCACCAAACGATTCCATTTGATGAATGAATATCATTTGTAACCGAGCCATTTCGAGCAACGCTAAAAAAGTAACCACCAAACGTGGCCGAGTTGTATCAAAGGTAAAAAGGGAAGCAAAGGGAACACTTTCGGTCTCGCGCAGATTTTCGAGAATTTCATAAATCCGCTCGGTCACCGACATTCTTTCGGCTTCCACTTGGTGGCGAATCTCTTTGGGAATTTTTTTGAGAATTTCCTGAAAAGCTTTGAGCAAATTGAACGGATCGACCGCCAGAGGTTCGGCTTCCACCGTGCCCAAGGCGGCTTCCTCATCTTCTTTTTGCAAAGCCTCGGGACGTTTGAAAACATTTCGGGCGAGAAGAGGACGAGAATCAAGCCAGCTTGCGGCCCGCTTGTAGCGCTGATATTCCACCAACCGCGCCACCAAATCGGCACGCGGATCGGCCTCCTCCCCCTCTTCTTCTTCCGGTTGATGAACAAGTGATCTTGATTTGATATGCGCCATCTCGGCCGCCAGCAGCAAGAATTCGCCGGCAAGATCGATGTCGAGCTCTTTCATCAGCTCGAGATATTCAAGATATTGATCGAGAATGAGAGCGATGGGAATATTGTAAATATCGAGATCATTTTTTTTAATGAGATGCAACAGAAGATCGAGCGGCCCTTCGAAGAGCGATAAATTGACCCGCATATTTTGAGCATTTTCTTCCATAATTATTTCCCGACTAACCCCATGGCCGCGTTGGCTTCCAACAAACTTTGCTTGGCCACCTGTCGCGCTTTTTGATTTCCTTCGATCAACACTTCGGCGACCTCTTTTGAGGATATATTTTTACGCCGCTCGCGGAAAGGAGCAAGCTCTTCATTGATATTCTTGATCAGAATTTTTTTGCAGTCAACACAGCCGATAGCCGCCGTTCGACAATCGCGATCAATTTCCTTGAGTGTGCCATCGGGAGTCGTCAGACGATGATAAGAATAAATCGTACAAACATCGGGGTTGCCGGGATCTTCGCGCCGTTTACGGGCTGGATCGGTGATACACTTCATCAATTTTTTATCAGACTCTTCAACGGGATCCGACAAATTAATGCAGTTATCGTAGCTTTTCGACATTTTACGTCCGTCGATCCCTAAAATTTTTGGAAATTCGGTCAAAAGAGTTTGAGGTTCTGGAAAAACTTCTTTTTGATAAAGAAAATTAAATCGTCGAACAATCTCGCGCGCCAGTTCGATGTGCGGCGCCTGATCGAGACCCACCGGAACCTGGCTGGCCTTGTAGAGCAAAACATCGGCTGTTTGTAAAAGAGGGTAACCCAAAAAACCGTAGGTCGACAGATCCTTCCCCTTAAGCTCTTGCCGCAAATCCTTATAACTGGGAACCCGCTCCAGCCAACTGATCGGAGTAATCATCGAAAGTAAAAGATGGAGCTCCGCATGTTCCGGCACCTGCGATTGAACAAACAACACGGCTTTTTGCGGATCGACCCCGGCGGCAAGCCAATCGACAACCATATCAACCAAATATTTCTGTAAAAGATTGACCTGCTCATATTCGGTGGTCAGGCTATGCCAGTCGGCCACGAAAAAATAACAACGAAATTTCTCCTGCAGCTTCACCCAATTTTTCAAAACCCCAAAGTAATGACCAATATGAAGCGAGCCTGTGGGGCGCATGCCAGAGACAACAATTTTTTCATCTGCTATTTTCATGAGAGTAACAAGTTAGCCATAAACCTCACGGGATATTCCACTAGAAATCGAAACGCTCCTGACGCCAAAAAAATCAGCAACAATAAAAAACCGTACCGAGCCATAAACCGGTCAAAACTCTGAGCCAATGGTTGAGGCAACAGTCCATACATCACTTTTCCCCCATCCAGTGGATGGATCGGAATCAAGTTGAAAAAAGCGAGCGCCAAATTCAAAATAAAAATCTGAACAATCGCCTCGAAAAAAATAGCTCCATCCGTATTCAAATGAGCATCGAGCCAAGCGGGAAAAAAAATAGCCAAACCATGAAGAAGCCCGGCTAAGATCAACGCCAGGAAAAGATTGCTGACAGGCCCCGCGAGGGCGACTAATAAAATATCGCGCTTGAGCGACTTAAAATTTCTATAATCAACCGGTACCGGAACCCCCCACCCAATGACAAATCCTGCCGTAAAAAAACCAATGATGGGGAGCAAAAAAGTCCCCAGAAAACTCATGTGAGGCAGGGGATTCAACGTGATCCGTCCCAACCTCTTGGCCGTGTCATCCCCTAGTTTATTGGCTACCCAACCATGGGCCGACTCGTGAAAACTAAACGAAAAAAGAAGCCCGGGATAAAAAAGAAGAAAGGGAATAACCTTAGAAACATCCATACTGTAAAGGCTAACAAAGCAGTAGAAGAGCGTCAATGATAACCAACGACAGGATTTACCCGCGCGGATGGAATTTTTCGTGGATGGCCTGGAGATGTTTTCGCGACACGTGGGTGTAAATTTGGGTGGTTGAAATGTCGGCATGCCCCAGCATGACCTGAACGGCACGGAGATCGGCCCCTCCCTCCAACAGCGCAGTAGCAAAGGAATGCCGAAGCACATGCGGCGTCAGGCGTGTTTTGATGCCTTGTTGGAGTCCATACATTTTGAGCCGAATCCAAAACATCTGCCGTGACATTTTCTGTCCACGGTTATTAACGAAAAGAATCGTCCCTTCTTTTTTCTTCATAATCCGCGGACGCCCTTCTTCCAAATAACGGCCGATCGCTTTTAACGCGCTGGTTCCTACCGGCACAATCCGCTCCTTCCCCCCTTTTCCTTTTACCAGCACGTACCCTTCGCGCTGGTAGAGCTGATTAAAGGTGAGCCCCACCAATTCGGAAACACGTAGTCCCGAAGCGTAGAGCAATTCCAGCATCGCTTTATCGCGAAGTCCCAGCGGATCGGTGAGATCGGGGGCATTCAATAGTTTTTCGAGATCTTGGGTTGCTAAAATATGGGGAAGTTTGGTTTGAAGTTTGGGTAGCTCGATATTTTGAGAGGCATCTTCGGAGATAAGCCGTTCCTGACAACAAAATTGAATAAAACCTCGCAAGGCGGAAAGATTGCGCGACAAGGTTCGCGCCCCTACCCCACTTTTCCGACGCCAAATGAGATAATGCAAAATGTCATCACTGGTAGGAGCAGAATCTTTCTTGATCCCAGAGGCACGGCGGGCTAGAAACTGGGAGAACAAACGAAGATCGTGACCGTACGATTCGAGCGTATTTCGCGACAACCCTTTTTCGGTCACCAAATAATTAAGAAACTGATCGATGAAAGAATCGAGTAACATATTAACGGGAATGAATGAGATAATAACACAATCCAAAAATCAGAACAAAAAATTATTTCCTTACGAATTCGAGGCCAAAAAGGAACTTTTGTTTTACCCCACCAAGCCCGATATTTTTTCCGTGGATGTGCTGGAAATCGGCCCGGGACGGGGCGATTCTCTTCTCTTTTTAGCGCAAAAGGATCCGACTAAAAAATTTGTTGCGGTGGAGATTGGAAAAAAACGTTATTTCCGTTTGATTCCACGGCTGGAAAAAAAAGAAATCAAAAAGGTCCTCCTCATCCGCGGCGATGCCCGGG